>ERZ1370068.7004-contig-5949_pt1 | contig 35030 bp, 52 predicted proteins | sample MGYA00561227_ERZ1370068 | MGnify/ENA primary metagenome ERZ1370068 (study PRJEB38410, sample SAMEA6850437) | metagenome | study: Metagenomic assessment of the ecological functions of the soil: analysis of the soil microbiota associated with the...
ATTGTACTTCCTGCGTTCGATTACCAAATCGTGCTGGCCGGTGTACCGATCAGCCGATACCATCGATCAAACCAGATGGACAAAATTAACCTACTCTCTGCGGCCGGAAGCATCGCTACTCGTCTTCCATTCCGGCGGGAGAAGCGCTCCACGAAACCAAGCAAACGTCAGCGGCCAAACTCAGGAGCGTTCGGGGATCAGCGAACATCATGCTAACCTGAAACTGGGAGACCGATCACCACATCGGCAGCCGTGAAGGCTGCTCGCCGAGAAGTGGGGCTCGCCGCGCCGGTGGCGCAACCAACACGCCCATCACCTGTCGTAATCCGCCAGCAGCCAGCCACTGATTATCGCGTTGCTTTGACCTCCTTGCGCGGGTAGGCCCGATCCATGATGGCGGGCTCAGGCAGCTCAACGGAAGAAGACAACCACTTCAGGTAGAGGACCGCAGCGCGCATCGCCGATCAGCACGGCAAGATGGACTAAATTATCAATAGAGATAGGTGCAGATGGCCGACACTCAGTGATGATAAGCTGTCTCATGTTGGCGACAACACCTTTGCCACATCAGATTGATGGCCAGGTACTCGGGCTTGCGATGGTCGCCGGCTTTCGGGGTTTTAAAGGATGTGTGCGTATCGTAGAAGCTCGCCCGGCTCATCGGCGTCGGTGCCGCCAGGGCTTGTGGCGGCCGCGTGTCGTAATGGCTGCGGCATGGGAGTTCCTCGACGTGTTGTGAAGAGCAACGCACGCTAGGGTCGAGGTATTGCAGCTGTCGGTTTTGCAGCGTGGCCCGGCTATTGAGGCTTCCAAGTGTAAATTAGAGGTCAGGAACGAATGTGAGCTGACGCCGACGCCTGGCCGGCTGCTGCGGTGGGCGGAACGGAGCCACGACGAATGTGAAGTGATCATGGCGTGCCAGATTTCTACGACCGCGCCGAACACCTCCGTCACCGACCGCCAGCTTGCGCTAACAGCCAGGCCAGTCGTTATCCTGGCTTTGGCCTGGTTGCCGGCGGCGTCACCAGCGCATCGGAGTTGGCGGCGGCCTGCAGGGCGTCGCTCAGGCACGAGCGCAACAGGTCGGTCTGCTGGGAGGCGCTGATATTGATGATGTTGGCGTGCCGTTCGAGTGCGGTGCGGATGCCGGCCGCAAGTTCCTCTTGAGTGCAAATCTGTTGGGCTTCGGCATTGAAGATTGGGATTGAAATGGTCGGTGCAGCCGGGCGCCAGGCCCGGCACTGCAGCGTCACCCGAGCCGGAGATAATCGAATGGACATGGGTGCCGTGCTCGACGGCGCCACTGGGTGTCAGCGTGTTGTGAACGGCCACAGAGGCCGCATCCACAGGCCCGGTCCAGACAGCTATGACGACTTCGGGACGTCCCTTGGTGACGGTCCATGAGCCACGCTCGAGGCCGGGCAGCCGGGAAATCAATTCGGTTGCGACATCACGCTTGGACACGATGCCAAATCCGCTACAAATTGGGTATAGAAAAATATGCGTATTTGTGTGATTATCGACCAAATGTGACGATTTGTCTAGAGGCTAATTTCGATCAGTTCACACCGCCTGTGAGATCGCGGCCGCGCCCGGTTCGCCGCCTTGCCATTGCAGCATGGAGCCACTCCACACGCGCCATCCCACACGCGGGATCATCTCGTGTACTCGGCGGATTGAAGCCCCGCTAGGCGCTCCGGTGGGCCGGCTGCCAAATCGGCAACGGCCTTCTCACGGTTCCGCGGAGGTTCAACCGGAAGAGGAATACGTCCATGGCGCTCCCGCCTTCAATATGCGTCAGCTGCTCGAAGCTGGCTGTCACTTCGGCCACCAGAGCCACCGCTGGAACCCGAAGATGGCGCCCTTCATCTTCGGCGCCCGCAACAACATCCACATCATCGATCTGGCCCAGTCGGTGCCGCTGCTGCATCAGGCCCTCGTCAAGGTCAGCGACGTGGTGGCCGGCGGCGGCCGCGTGCTGTTCGTCGGCACCAAGCGCCAGGCCTCCGAGGGCATCGCCGACGCCGCCAAGCGCTCGGCGCAGTACTTCATCAATCACCGCTGGCTCGGCGGCACGCTCACCAACTGGAAGACCATCTCCCAGTCGATCCGCCGCCTGAAGCAGCTCGAGGAGACGCTGGCCGGCGAGGCCAAGGGGCGCACCAAGAAGGAGATGCTGCAGCTCACGCGCGACCGCGACTCGCTCAACAAGTCGCTGGGCGGCATCAAGGAGATGGGCGGCCTGCCCGACCTGCTGTTCGTGATCGACACCAACAAGGAGCAGATCGCCATCGCCGAGGCCAAGAAGCTCGGCATTCCCATCGTCGCCGTGGTCGACACCAACTGCGATCCGGACGGCATCGACTTCGTGGTTCCGGGCAACGACGATGCCGGCCGCGCCATCACGCTCTATTGCGATCTCGTGGCGCGCGCCGCCATCGACGGCATCGAGCGCGGCCAGGCGCAGGCCGGCGCCGACGTCGGCGCGTCGGAGACGCCGCCAGCCGAGGAGCTGCCGGTCGGAGCCGAGAAGCCGGCCTTCAAGGGCATCGATGCGCCGCGCGGCGAGGCCGACGACCTGAAGCGCCTGCCCGGGCATCAACGCCAAGCTGGAGCAGCGGCTCAACGACACCGGCGTCTACCACTTCTGGCAGATCGCCGATCTCGATCCGGAGACGACCGAGGCGCTCGACACTGCGCTCAATCTCAAGGGCCGCATCGCGCGCGACAGCTGGGTTGCCGCCGCCAAGCAGCTCAGCCGAGGGCCAGGCGGCCTGAGCGAAGCGCTGAGACTGGTCAGAGGCGATCAGATCGTCAGCGTGAGTCGTGCGATTAGCACTCGACCACGCCACGACTCCGACTAGCGCACCGAACGCATGTGAGGACCAATCGATGACCACCATATCCGCGAGCCTGGTGAAGGAGCTGCGCGACAAGACCGGCGCCGGCATGATGGACTGCAAGGCGGCGCTCACCGAGACCAAGCGGCGACATCGAGCAGGCCGTCGACTGGCTGCGCAAGAAGGGCTTGTCGAAGGCCGCCAACAAGGCAGGCCGCGTCGCCGCCGAGGGCCTGATCGGCGTCACCGCCGAAGGACAAGGCGGGCGCGATGGTGGAGGTCAATTCCGAGACCGACTTCGTCGCCCGCAACGAGCAGTTCCAGGACATGGTGCGCAAGATCGCCTCGCTGGCGCCGAAGGCCGACGGCGACCTCGCCAAGCTGCTGGCCCTCACCTATCCCGGCAAGTCGATGACGGTGGAGGACCACGTCAAGGAGACGGTGGCCACCATCGGCGAGAACATGAGCGTGCGCCGCACGGTCGCCATGTCGAGTCGGCGACGGGCCATGTCGCCGAGTACGTGCACAACAAGGTCGCCGACGGCCTGGGCAAGATCGGCGTGCTGGTGGCGCTCGAGAGCAACGGGCGACGAAGGCGGCGCTGGCGAGCTTCGGCCGTCAGCTCGCCATGCACATCGCCGCCGCGGCAGCCCGGCAGCCATCACCGCCGAGGAGCTCGACCCCGCGCTGATCGAGCGCGAGCGCGCGGTCTACACCGAGCAGGCCAAGGCCTCCGGCAAGCCGCCCGAGATCGCCGCCAAGATGGTGGAAGGCCGGCTGCGCAAGGAGTTCTACCAGCAGGTGGTGCTGATGCAGCAGACCTTCCTGGGCGCCGGCGGCGACGGCAAGGCCACCGTCGAGCAGGTGCTCAAGGGCGCCGAGAAGACGGCGGGCGCGCCCATCAAGATCGCCAAGTTCGCCCGCTATGCGCTGGGCGAGGGCATCGACGAAGAAGGACGGCGATTTCGCCGCCGAAGTGGCCAAGGCTGCCGGCAAGCAGCTGATCCGCCGAGCTTCAGATCAGGCTAGTGTCGCGAGTCGGGCATGGCTCGCTGCGCTGGTCGGCCTGCAGCCTGGCACGCCGTCGCAAGTCTACCGTCCGGTGGTCGCGTCACTGGCCGCGCTGCCGCGGCACGGCCAGTGCAGACGCGCAGGTGGGCAACGTTAAGGCTGCAACGATGAGCCGCTCGTCAGGCTTGCGCTACCGGCGCCTGCTCTTGAAGCTGTCCGGCGAGGCGCTGATGGGCAAGGCCGCCTACGGCATCGATGTTGCCGTCGTGCAGCGCCTGTCCGGCGAGATCAGGGACGCCATGGCGGCCGGCGTCGGAGATCGCCGTCGTGGTCGGCGGCGGCAACATCTTTCGCGGGCTGGCCGGCGCCGCCAAGGGCATGGATCGGGCCACCGCCGACTACATGGGCATGCTGGCGACGGTGATGAACGCTCTGGCGCTGCAGAATGGCGCTCGAGCAGCTCGGCGTGCCGGCGCGCGTGATGTCGGCCATCCCGATGCCCACCGATCTGCGAGGCCTTCGTGCGCTCCAAGGCGCTTGCATCATCTGGCCAGCAAGCGCGTGGTGATCTTCGCCGCCGGCACCGGCAATCCCTTCTTCACGACCGACACTACCGCGGCGCTGCGGGCGATCGAGATGAATTGCGAGGCGCTGGCCAAGGCCACGCAGGTGGACGGCGTCTATTCTGCCGATCCCAAGAAGGACCCCAGCGGCAGTGCGCTACGATCAGGCTGACCTACGCGCGAGGTGCTGGCGCGAGACCTCAAAGTCATGGACGGGGCCGCCATCGCCGCTTGCTCGCGACAACAATCTTCCGGTAATTGTGTTTTCCATCGAGGAACCACGGTAATCTCCTGAAGGTGTTGCGCGGCGAGGCGTTGGCCACCAGATCATCGGGCCAGCGCCTGGAGGTGACCTTTCAGGCGTCGGTTTGCGTGCGCGTTGGCCGGCCGGAACAAGTGGAACTTGTGGGGGCGGTTCAAGTGCGCTCGCAGATCGAGGGAGAACGTACCATGGCCGCCGGCAATTTCGATCTAAAGGACCTCGAGCGCCGCATGCGCGGCGCCATCGATACGCCTGAAGAAGGAGTTTGCGGGCCTGCGCACCGGTCGCGCCAGCGCTCACCTGCTCGATGCGGTGGTCGTCAACGTCTACGGCCAGCGCATGCCGATCAACCAGGTGGCCACCGTCTCGACGCCCGACGCGCGCACCATCTCGGTGCAGGTCTGGGACAAGGGCCAGGTGAGTGCCGTCGAGAGGGCGATCCGCGAGGCCAACCTGGGCCTCAATCCCGTCGACCGATGGCGCGCTCATCCGCCTGCCGATCCCTGCGCTCAACGCCGAGCGCCGTCAGGAGCTCGTCAAGGTCGCGCACAAGTATGCCGAGCACGCGCGCGTGGCGGTGCGCAACGTGCGGCGCGAGGGCATGGAGCTGCTCAAGAAGCTCGACAAGGACGGCCAGATGAGCGAGGACGACCACCACAAGAACTCGGCCAAGGTGCAGGAGCTGACCGACAAGCTGATCAAGGAGATCGATCAGTCGCTGGCCGCCAAGGAAGCCGAGATCAAGCAGGTATGAGCGCAACCCGTGCCGCAGCCGACCGCGACTTGCGTTTCCCGCCGCACGACGGGCGGCTGGCCGCTCGGCATCGCCGCGTGCGTCGCATGAACGAGCACAATCAATCCGGTCGCATGGCAGCGCGGCAGCGTGCCGATGCCCCGCCACGTCGCGATCATCATGGACGGCAACGGCCGCTGGGCCGAGCAGCCGCGGGCTGCCGCGCTCGGCCGGGCCACCGCATGGGCGTGGAGGCCGTGCGCCGCACGGTGCGGGCGGCCATCGAGCTCGGCGTCCAGTATCTGACCATCTACAGCTTCTCCTCGGAGAACTGGTCGCGGCCGGCCAGCGAGATCGACGATCTGATGGGGCTGATGCAGCGGTTCATCCGGCGCGATCTGGCCGAACTGCACCAGAACGGCGTGCGCATCGGCGTGATCGGCGAGCGCGACCGGCGTGGACGCGGAGCTGCTCGCGCTGATCGACGAGGCCGTGGCGCTGACCAGCGACAATCGCGCGCTCAACCTGGTGATCGCCTTCAACTACGGCTCGCGGGCCGAGATCGCCAGGGCGGCGCGGCGGCTGGCGGAGCAGCGCTGGAGGGCGCGATCACGCCGCAGGACATCACGCCCGAGGCGCTGTCGGCGGCGCTCGATACGCAGGGCGTGCCCGATCCCGACCTGCTGATCCGCACCAGCGGGGAGCTGCGGCTGTCGAATTTCCTGCTTTGGCAGTCGGCCTATACCGAGTTCGTGTTCCTCGATGCCTTCTGGCCCGATTTCGGTCGCGAGCTGCTGGAGCAGGCGATCGACGAGTTCCGCAGGCGCAGCCGCAGGTTCGGCGGCGTGGTGGCCCGATCGACCGGCTGACGGCGAGCAGCTGAGAGCGAGAGGCTCGGTCGGATGAGCGCAGCACGACGAGGCGAGCAGACGACGCCGGCGCATCGGCTCGATGTGCGCGAACGCGCTCGGCGGCGACTTTGCTGACGCGGCTCGCCTCGGGCCTGGCCATGGGCGCGGTGGCGGCGCTGCTTCACGTTTACCGGCATGGTGCCGTTCGCCGTGCTGGTGGTCGCCGTGGCCATGCTGCTGAGCTGGGAGTGGGGCCGCCTCGTGCACGGATCGGAAGCCGACATCGTGCATCGCGGTACACCTGGGCGCGGCGGCGTGGCGCGGCGTCGCTGGCAGCCTTCGGATATGTCGGCCTCGGGCTCCTGGCGCTTGCCGATCGGGGCCATCCTGGCCACGCTGCTGAGCCTCGGGCGCAACAGCCTGTTCTCGGCGCTCGGCGTGTTCTATGCCGGGCTGCCGGCGGTCGCCATCATCTGGCTGCGCTCGGATCGCCACGCTTGGGCTGCTGGCCGTCATGTTCGTGATCGTCGTCGTCATCGCCTGCGGACACGGCCGGCTTCATCAGCGGCCGGCTGTTGGGCGGCCCGAAGCTGTGGCCGCGCGTCTCGCCCAACAAGACCTGGGCAGGCCTGATCGGCGCTCTGGCGGCGAGCTGCAGTCGATCGGCGCGCTGCTTCTGGTTTGCGGTTCCGGAGGCTCGTCGCCGCTGCGGCTGGCCGGCATCGGCGGCTATGCTGTCCTTCGTGGCGCAGGCCGGCGATCTTGCCGGAGTCGGCGCATCAAGCGCCGGTTCGGCGCGAAGGATGCAGGCACGCTCATCCCCGGCCACGGCGGCGTGATGGACCGGGTCGATGGCCTGGTCGCGGCGGCGATCGGCGGTCGGCTTGGCCGGACTTCGTCGATCAATGTGCACTCGCCCGCGCAGGCGCTGCTGCTCGGGTCGTGAGGGATGAGGATGAGCCGCGTGCCGCCAGTGCGCAGCATCGATCGCGGCCGCACCGGCCGCTGCGACGTCGCGCCTGGGCGCGATGGCCCGGCGCCGCAAGCGCGTCAGCGTGCTCGGCGCGACAGGCTCGGTCGGCACGCAGCACGCTCGATCTGATCGGCCGCAATCCCGCATCATGTTCGAGGTGGTGGCGCTGACCGCCCAACAGCAACGTGGACGCGCTTGGCCGAACTGGCGCGTGCGGCACCGCGCCGCGCTGGCGGTCGTCGGCGACGAGAGCCGGTATCGGCGCGCTGAAGGCGCGTCTCTCCGGCAGCGGCATCGAGGTCGCAGCCGGGCGCCGCCGCGCTGATCGAAGCGGCCGATGCGGCCGGCCGATTGCGTGATGGCCGGCATCATCGGCGCCGCCGGCTTGCGACCGACCATGGCGGCCGGTCATCGCAGGGCCGCCGCGTGGCGCTCGCCAACAAGGAGTGCCTGGTGCTCGGCCGGGCGAGATCTTCATGAAGGCCGTGCGCGAGGCCGGTACCGAGCTGGTGCCGGTCGATTCGGAGCACTCCGCGCGTCTTCCAGGCGATCGCCGGCTGCCGATCCCGCCGCCATCGAGCGCATCGTGCTCACGGCATCGGGCGGGCCGTTCCGCACCTGGAGCCTCGAGCGAGCTGGCGCACGCCACGCCGGCAGCAGGCGCTTGTGCCATCCCAACTGGTCCATGGGGCGCAAGATCACCATCGACTCGGCGACCCTGATGAACAAGGGCCTCGAGCTGATCGAGGCCTACCACCTGTTCCCGGTGGAGCCCGCACCAGCTCGAGGTGGTGGTGCATCCCGCAGTCGATCGTCCACGCGCTGGTCGCATATCGCGACGGCTCGATGCTGGCGCAGCTGGCCAGTCCCGATATGCGCACCCCGATCGCCGTCGAGCCTGGCATGGCCCAGCGCGCATGGCCGCGCCGACCAAGCGGCTGGATCTGGTCGGAGACTGGGCAGCTGAGCTTCGAGCGGCCCGACGAGCGGCGCTTCCAGGCCCTTGGTCTGGCCCGCCAGGCCATGCAGCGCGGCGGCATGGCGCCCGCAGTGCTGAACGCGGCCAACGAGGTAGCGGTGGAGGCTTTCTTGACGCGGTCGCCTCGGCTTCCTTCAAATCGCCCAACTTGTGGCCGAGACGCTGGAGATGGCGGAAGGCAGCGACCTGCTGGCGGAAGCGACGATTTGAGCGCCGTGCTGGCCGCGGACGCGGCGGCGCGAGGATTGGCGCTGAACTTGCTGGAGACGTTGGTCGTTGCCGGCCGCCCATTGACCATGGGCGCACAGCGATTATTGCCATTGACGACCGTGCAGTGGAGGCTGGATGGCAGATGGGTTTCTTCGAGCCAGTGAACTAGGCCGGCCTGGACCGTTTCCTGCCGTTCGTGCCGCCGTTCCTGTTCGTCCTGATCGGTCGTGGTGTTCATCCACGAGCTCGGGCATTTCCTGGTCGCCCGCTGGTGCGGCGTGAAGGTCAAGGCCTTCTCCATCGGCTTCGGCAAGGAAATCTTCGGCTTCTACGACCGGTATGGCACCCGCTGGCGGTTCGCCTGGATACCGCTCGGGGGCTACGTCAAGTTCCTCGACGACGAGAACAGCGCCAGCGTGCCATCCAAGGCAGCCCTGGCAGCAGCATGACGCCGGCCGAGCGCGACAGGCGCGTTCCAGACCAAGCCGCTGGCGGCGCGGGCGGCCATCGTGGCGGCCGGGCCGATCGCCAATTTCCTGCTGGCGATCGTCGATCTTCGCCGTGACGTTCACGTTCGTGGGCATGCAGGTGACGGCGCCCGCGCGTCGACGAGCTGGTGCCCGACGGCGTAGCCGCCAGCGCCGGCTTCAGGTCGGCGACGTGATCCGTCAGCATCGACGGCCAGCCGATCGAGACCTTCGCCGACATGCAGCGCATCGTCAGCGGCAGCGCCGACCAGCGAGCTGACCTTCGAGGTCGACCGTGGCGGTACGACCGCTGACGCTCGAAGGCGACGCCGGCGCGGCGCGAGCTGATCCGACCGGTTCGGCAACAAGATGCGGGTCGGGCGTGATCGGCATCCGGCGCAACGCGACGCAGCACGAGTGGGAGTATCAGGCGCTATGGGCCGGTCGAGGCCTTGGGGCTCGGCGTGAGGGAAACCTGTCTTCATCATCACGCGCGACGCTGCATTCTATCTCAGCGAGCTGGCGCTATGGGACGCGAATCGGCCGATCAGCTGCGCGGGCCGATCCGGCATCGCCGAGATCTCCGGCCAGGTGGCGACGCCTGGGATTGATGCCGCTGCTGAACCTGGTGGCCGTTGATCTCGGTGAGCATCGGCCTGATCAATCTGTTCCCGATCCCGCTGCTCGATGGCGGTCACCTTTTGTTCTACGGCATCGAGGCCGTACGCCGCAAACCGTTGAGCGAGCGCACGCAGGAGATCAGCTTCCGCAGTCGGGCTTGCCATTGTGCTCGATGCTGACGATCTTCGTGACCTGGAACGACATCGTCCGCAGCTGGCTCGGCGGCATCGGCTGAGACCCGGGCGCCGATCCCCTGAATTGCGGAATTTGTCCCTGAGTTCAAGCTTGGGGCAGGGCGGCACGCGCTGATCCATGGCGTCGCAGTGGCACTGAAGATCCAATGTGAACTCATCCTGTTATCGGGAGTCCGGCTGCGATCAGCCAAGCTGGCGTAATCTTGCCACTTCCAACGGTGGTTGCTGAATCGTTAAACATTTTGCCGGACCGCATTAACGCTCCGGCTCAAAGTGGCTCGGAAGAGGGGTACTGTTGTAGCGTCCCAGTCCACCAGGATGGGAACAACGGGCGAAATGCGATGGGGCATCCTGACCGGCGCCGGCGGGTAGGGTGCAGAGGGGGATCGGCGAACCGAAGAGGCAGACGGGAAGAATGCCTACAAGTCGGATGTGCAAGTCGGGGGGCTGGCGTTACATCCTAGCTATGGTAGTTGCGCTTTCTGCGCTCGCTACCATTGCGCCTGTGACGCTGTCGAACTCTGCATGCGCCCAAAGCAGCGTAATCCGCGACATCCGCGTGGCGGGCAACCGCCGCGTTGAGCCCGAGACGGTCCGCTCCTACCTGCGCTTCAGCGTCGGCGACGCGCTACGACGCCGCCAAGGTCGACGCAATCCATCAAGGCTCTGTTCGCCACCGGCCTGTTCGCTGACGTGCGCATCGATCGCGACGGCGCCGGCGTGCTCGATCACGGTCGGTCGAGAACCCGGTCATCAACCAGGTGGCCTTCGAGGGCAACCGCGAGGTCGACAAGGCCGACCCTGGAGGCCGAGGTGCAGCTCAAGCCGCGCTCGGTGTTCACGCGCGCCCGCGCGCAGGCCGGACGTGCAGCGCATCCTCGACGTCTATCGCCGGCAGGGCCGCGTTTGCCGCCGTCGGTGGAGCCGAAGATCATCGAGCTCGACAGCAATCGCGTGAACCTCGTGTTCGAGATCACCGAGGGCGCAGGCGACCAAGGTCAAGGCCATCAATTTCATCGGCAACGCGCCTTCTCCGACAGCGCAGCTGCGCGACATCATCACCACCACCCAGTCGGGCCTGTTCGACTTCCTCAAGGGCACCAACATCTACGATCCCGACCGGCTGTCGCTCGATCGCGAGCTGCTGCAGGCAGTACTACCTGAAGAACGGCTATGCCGACGCCCGCGTCGTGTCTCGCCGGGGCCGAGCTCGATCGCGACGGCTCCGGCTTCTACATCACCTTCGTGGTCGATGAAGGGCGAGCTGTTCAAGTTCGGCACAGTCGATATCGAATCGGCGCTGCCATCGGGCTCGATCCAAAGTCCCTGCACGGCGAGCTGCTCACCGACGGCCGGGACGACCTACGACCAGTCGCAGGTGGACAAGACGACGAGAGGCTGACGCTCGGTCGTGTCCGAGCAGGGCTTCGCGTTTGCTCGCGCGTGCGGCCGCGCGGCAATGCGCGACCCAGCGCCGCGCATCATCAACGTCGACCTATCTGATCGACGAAGGGCCGCGCATCTACATCGAGCGCATCAACATCATCGGCAACTTGCGCACGCTGCGACTATGTCATCCGTCGCGAGTTCCGCCTGGCGGAGGGCGATGCCTACAACCCGCTGATGGTCGACAAGGCCAAGAAGCGGCTGCAGGCGCTGGGCTTCTTCAAGACGGTCGAGATCAAGCGCCGGCCAGGGCTCCGCACCCGACCGCGTCGTTCTCGACGTCGAGCTGGTCGGAGCAGTCCACCGGCGAGCTGTCGTTCGGCGCCGGCTACTCGACCAGCCGAGGGCGTGATCGGCGACGTCAGCATCACCGAGCGCAACCTGATGGGCACAGGCAGTTCCTGCGCCTGCGGCCTGGCGGGCTCGTGCGAGCGCCTGCAGATCGACCTGAGCTTCACCGAGCCGCGCTTCCTCGATCGCAACCTGGCGGCGGGCTTCGACCTGTTCCACAAGACGGTCGATCAGTCTCGGACCAACCAGCAGTTCTGCCACGCGTACGACCGGCGGCTCGGTGCGGCTCGGCTTCCCGCTGGCGGAGAACATCTGGCTGGTCAATTCTACACGCTGTCCAACAACGAGATCAGCGACGTGGCAGGATACGGCGTCGCGGGCCATCAGGAGGCGGAGGGCACCTATTGGACATCGGCCTGGGGCACACACGCTGACGCTATGACACGCGCAATCACCCCAGAACCCGACCCGCGGCTGTGTATCTGCAAACCGGTGCCGAGTTTGCGGGCCTTGGCGGCGATGTCCAGTACATCCGCGCCGGTGCCGAGGGCCGCTTCTACTATCCCGATCGCCGACGAAGATAACCTTCGTCGGCCGCGCCGTCGGCGGACATATCGAGGGCTGGGGTGGCCAGGACGTGCGCCTGCTCGATCTGTACTACAAGGGCGGTGAGACGATCCGCGGCTTCAATACCTGCGGCTATCGGTCCGCGCGATCTTTGCTGACGGGCGATGCCGTCGGCGGCAGCACGTTCTGGGCGACCACGGCCGAGCTGCGCTTCCCGCTGCCGTTCATCCCCGACGAACTCGGCATGAGCGGCGCGCGTATTCGCGGATGCCGGCTCGCTGTTCGGTGCCGGCGCCGGGGTGAAGGACTCGAACCGATGCAGTGCTCCAGCCGCTCGGCAATCCGAGCAAACGGTGCTCTGCGCTTCGCCGGACTCTAGCGACGATCCGCAGCTCGGTCGGCGGCAGCATCCTGTGGAACCTCGCCGCTCGGTCCGCTGCTGCCTGATATCGCCAAGCGCCCTCACGCAAGGAAGCTTACGACAAGGAGCAGCTGGTCCGCTTCGGCGCATCAACCAAGTTCTAGCCGCTGGGCTTGCGGTCAGGGTTGCATGCGGACAGAACAGGACTGGCAGTGCTAGGCTCAGGCCGCCGACGGCAGCACGCCGCGGCGGCCTCTCGATTTTCATAAGGTAGCCTGCATGGAGCATCCCGGCTTCTTCGAGAGGGCCGCGCCGTCCGCGTCGGCGGACTTGGCCGCAGAAGATCGGCGCGCTCAGCCGGGCCTAACGCCGATCCCGATGCGCTGGTCCGGAACGTCAGGCCGCTGGCGGAGGCGGGACGCGGATGACCCGTCCTTCATCGAAAACCGCAAGTACATGCCGCAGCTAGGCGTCGACCCAGGCGCTAGCCTGCCTGGTGGCGCCGGCGTTTGCAGCACGCGTGCCTGGCGGAACGGCGGCGCTGACCATGGCCCACCCTACCGCGGCTTTGCGCTGGCACTGCAACACTTCTATCCGGACGCCATGCGTCCCGAAGGCGGCGATGGCGGCAGCACGGCGAGCCGCCGATCCATCCAAGCGCGCCGGCTCGAGGAAGACGTGGTGGTCGAGCCCGGTGCAGTGATCGGGCGCGAGGCGCAGATCGGGCGCGGCACGCGGGTGGCGGCCGGCGCCCTGGTGGGCTATCGCGTGGCGATCGGTCCGCAGCTCATATCGGCCCCGGCGCTTCGCGTGATGCATGCCCTGATCGGCGACCGCGTCATCCTGCACGCCGGCGTGCGGATCGGCCAGGACGGCTTCGGCTTTGCCATGAGCGCGAAGGGCCATCTCAAGGTGCCGCAGATCGGCCGGTCATCATCCAGGACGACGTGGAGATCGGCGCCAACAGCTGCGTCGACCGCGGGCGCCCTTAAGGACACAGTGATCGGCGAAGGCACGAAAATTGATAATCTCGTGCAGATCGGGCACAACGTCGTGATGGGCCGGCATTGCGTGATCGTCGGTCAGGTCGGCATTTCCGGCTCGACGGAGCTGGGCGATTTCGTCGTCATGGGCGGGCAGTCCGGGCGTCGTCGGGCACATCAAGATCGGGTCGGGCGCCCAGATCGCCGGAACGGCTCGCATGCCAACCGACGACGTCCCGGCCGGCGCGCGCATGGCCGGCACGCCGGCCGTTCTCGTTTGCAGACTTGGGCGCGGCAGATCGGCGGCCATCTGAAGCGGAACGCAATACGCACGGGCGCGGGTCATCGGATGGCGCCTGAAGCGCTGACCGCGGGATGATAGAAGACGAGCTACGGAATGAGCAAGGATATGAGTGAGCCTGCACAGCCAAGATGAACCTCGACGACCGGCGGACATCATGCGCGTGATGCAAGCTGCTGCCGCACCGCTACCCGTTCCTGCTGGTCGACCGCATCATCGACATGGACGCGCGACGAGACGCGCGTCGGCGTCAAGAACGTCACCATCAACGAGCCGTTCTTCCAGGGCCATTTCCCGCAGTTCCCGATCATGCCCGGGCGTGCTGATCATCGAGGGCCTGGCGCAGACGGCGGGCGCGCTGTGCGTCAACAATCTGTCGGACAGCCACCTACAAGCCGCAGCTCGTGTATTTCATGGGGATCGATCGGCGCCAAGTTCCGCAAGCCGGTCGTGCCGGGCGACCAGCTGCACTACCACGTGCGCAAGATCCGCAGCCGCGGTCGCGCCTGGCGGTTCTACGGCGAGGCCAAGGTGAACGGTCAGGTCGTGGCCGAGGCCGAGATCAGCGCCATGATCCTGGATCCCGATGATGCCAAGATGTGACGTCCATGCCGACGGCCATCGTCGAGGACGGCGGCCCGGTCGGACGGGCGTGCGCATCGGCCCCTTGCTGCGTGGTCGGCAGCGAGGTCGCGCTCGGGGACGGCGTCGAGCTGATGAGCCATGTGGTGGTCGCCGGCCGCACCACCATCGGCGCCGCGACCCGCATCTTCCCGTTCGCCTCGATCGGCCATCAGCCGCAGGACCTCAAGTACAAGGGCGAGCCCTCGACGCTGGCGGTCGGCAGCGACTGCCTGATCCGCGAGGGCGTGACCATGAACCCCGGCACCGAGGGCGGCGGCATGCAGACGGTGGTCGGCGACCGCTGCGCGTTCCTGGCCAACTCGCACGTCGGCCACGACTGCAACGGTCGGCAGACAACGTCATCCTCTCCAACAACGTCATGCTGGCCGGCCACGTGACGGTGGGCGACTACGCCATCCTCGGCGGCGGCGCCGCCGTCATCCAGTTCTCCCGCGTCGGCGCGCACGCCTTCCTCGGCGGCATGTCGGGCCTGGAGAACGACCTCATCCCCTACGGCATGGCGCTCGGCAACCGCGCGCACCTGTCCGGGCTCAACATCATCGGCCTGCAGCGGCGCGGTTCTCGCGCGAGGACATCCACAGCCTGCGCCGGGCCTACCGCGCGCTGTTCGCCGACGAGGGCACGCTGATGGAGCGCCTCGCCGACGTCGAGGAGGAGTTCGACGGCCACCCGATCGTCAAGGAGATCGTGGCCTTCATCCGCGCCGGCGGCAAGCGCTCGCTGTGCACGCCGCATCCCGATCCGTGACGCGGCCCTGGCTGCATGCAGCGAGACTGACGCGGATGCGCGCCCATGCGCTGGCATCATGCCATGATCAACGCGCCTCCGCAACCTGCCGGCGTTGCGCGGCAGCGGCATCGGCATCCTGGCGGGCGGAGGGCGGCTGCCGCTGATGATCGCCGAGAGCGTGGTCGGCGCGCGGGCAGGCGTGCATATCGTCGGCATCGAGGGCGAGGCCGATGCGGAGATCGCCCGCTTCCCGCACACCTGGGTGAACTGGGGCCAGATCGGCCGCATGGTGGCGACGCTGCATGGCCGAGAGCAGCGGACAGCTCGTGATCGCCGGTGGCGTGACGCCGCCCCGACCTGTGGAAGATCCGGCCCGATGTCGGCTTCTTCACCAGCCTGCCGCAGCATCGTCGGGCCTGCTGGCGGGCGGCGACGATTCCGTGCTGACGCGCGTGGTGCGCTTCTTCGAGCAGAAGGGCCTGCGCCGTGCGCGGCGCGCACGAGGTGGCGCCCGATCTGCTGGCCGGCGCCGGCGCCATCGGCAGCATGGCGCTGTCGAGCAGGACCGCGCCGATGCCGGGCTCGGCTTTGCCGTGCGGCGCGCGCTGGGCCCGCTCGATGCCGGCCAGGCGGTGGTGGTGGCGCACGGCAAGGTGCTGGCCATCGAAGGCGCGGAGGGCACCGACGCCATGCTGCAGCGGGTGGCCGCGCTGCCGGGCCGCAGCGGCCGGCGGCGCGCGACGGCGTGCTGGCCAAGGGCCCCAAGCCCGGCCAGGAGCTGCGCGTCGACATGCCGGCTATCGGCCCGCGCACCGTCGCGGCGGCGGTGGCGGCCGGTCTCGCCGGCGTCGCGGTCGAGGCAGGTGCCGTGCTGGTCCTCGACAAGGCCGAGTGCCGCGCGCATGCGCCGACGCGGCCGGACTGTCGCCATGCAGGGCCTGCCGAGCGGCCGCGCGGCCTGCGGTGCAGGCCGGGCGCCGCCGCGCACAGGGCGAGGTGATCGGGCGCGTGCAGCCGAGCCGCCGCGATGCCGTCGACATCGAGAAGGGGCTGGCCGCCGTGCATGGCCTGGCGCCCTACGGCACGGGAGCCGTCGGTGGTGGTGGCGCGCGCCTACATCCTGGCCGATCGAGGCGGCGGAGGGCGTGAGCGCACATGCTGCGAGCGGGTCGGCGCGCTGCGGCAATGGGGCGTGCGGCGCAGGCATCGCGTCGGCGTGCTGGTGCGCCGCGTCGAGACGGATGCAGGGTAGCGGCGCATCGAGCCGCTTGCTGGCCAGGCGGCAGCGCAGGGCTTGCCGGCGTGGCGGTGACCGGGCGCGGCACGGCGCTCGGCAGCCTACGAGCGGTGCGGCCCGGCTGGCCGACGCACACGGCCTGTTTCTGGTAACGTGCGGGGAGCCGTACGCGGGGTGAGCGTGACGGGCAGGTCGGGCAGCGCATGAACGAGCATGTAGATTCTCCGCCGAGGGGCAGGACCTGCGCCTGTTCATGGTGGCGGGCGAGCATTCGGGCGACGCGCTGGGCGCCAAGCTGATGGCCGCGCTGAACGAGCAGCGGCGCGGACGCATCCGCTACCTCGGCGTCGGCGGCGAGCAGATGGCCGCAGCAGGGGCTGGTCTCGCAGTTTCCCGATCGAGCGAGGTGGCGGTGATGGGGCATCGGCGCCATCCTCGGCGCGGCTGCCCAGGATCCTGCGCCGCGTCTACGGCACGGCGGCGGCCGCGGTCGCAGCCGAGCCCGACGCGGTGGTGATCATCGACAGCCCCGAGTTCACGCACCCGATCGCGCGAGCGCATCCGCCAGCGGCGGCCGCGACATCCCGCATCATCGACTACGTGTCGCCCAGCGTGTGGGCGTGGCGGCCGGGTCGTGCGCGCAAGATGCGCGAGTATGTCGATCACGTGCTGGCGCTGCTGCCGTTCGAGCCGGACGCGCACCAGCGCCTCGGCGGGCCGCCCTGCACCTACGTCGGCCATCCGCTGATCGAGCGGCGGGCGTGGATCGCACGCGCTCGACCCGGCACCTCTGGCCGCAACGCCTGCAGCTGCCGGCCGACACGCCGCTGCTGCTGGTGCTGCCGGGCAGCCGCACGCTCGGAGGTCAGAGCGCCTGATGCAGCCGTTCGGCGAGCACGCTGGCCCGGCTGCATCGAGCGCGGCCGCAAGTTCGAGGTGGCCATGCCCGTCGGTCGCCTCGGTGCGGCGGCTCGTCGAGCAGGCAGCTGCCGGCCTGGCCGGTGCAGCCGCACCTGCTGCGACGGCGAGGAGGACAAGTTCCGCGCCTTCAAGCTGGCGCGCGCGGCGCTCGCCGCCTCCGGCACCGTGACGCTGGAGCTGGCGCTGTTCGGCACGCCGATGGTGGTGGCCTACAAGGTCGACGCCGGTGATGGCCCCAGTGCTGCGCCGGCTGATCACGCGCGCACCTCGCGTGCTGCCCAACCTGGTGCTGGGCGAGAAGGCCATCCCCGAGTTCCACTCAGGAGGATTGCACGGGCCGCGCATGGCCAATGCGCTGGCGCCGCTGCTCGACGACGGCAGCCCTGAGCGAGAAGGCAACGGCGGCGCTCGCACGCGCCGGGCGAATGCCTGGCAAGCGGCACGCCGAGCGAGGCGGCGGCCCACGTCGTGCTGAACTATGCCGAGCACGGGCGCGGCTGGCCCCGCTCTCTCGACCTGTCGAGCGTGGGCAGCTCCTGAGCGCGGAACCCGTCAGCCAGCGTGCGAACTTATCATCTGAAGCAACAAGGAGATGCAAGCCATGAACTTCCTGCGGCCCTTACTTCGCAACCGCTCAGTGTCCTCCGCTTTATGTCGGGATTGCGCTGCTGCAGCACGGCAGCGGCAAATATCTGAACTTTCCCGTCGGGCAGATGAACAATGCCCGCCCACCACTCATGGCAGGCGCCGCCGGCATCCTGGAATTGGTCGGCGGCGTGCCGTTTATCGCCGCGCCTGCCACGCGCTGCACGGCCTTCGTCCCGTCCGGCATGCGCCGTAGCGTACTTCTTCGCCCACGCGGGCCGCGGCTTCTTCCCGATCCTCACGCGGCGTGAGCTGGCGGCCCTGTACTGCTTCGTGTTCCTCTATCTCGCAGCAGCCGGCGGCGGCGCGATGGAGCCTCGACCACGCCGTGCGCGGCAAGGACTAACACGACTCTACCCGTAATCCCGGACGTCGCGGCTAGTGGTCCTGATTCCGAAGTTCGCCACACCTCGCAACTGGTGTCCCTGGAGCGAAATCTTCGGAGTCGCGAGGGACACCGGAATTATAGATTTTCTAGTGTGGATTCAGATCGAGGAAATTCGCTCAGAACCTTGCCGCGAACTCTTGCGAATTTCTCGATCATCACGCCAGCGACGCGAGTGGATCTCCAGCCGCTATCTAGGGTCGTGAACTGATAAACGGCCAGCAAGATGCGGACTGATACGGCTGGACGAACGCGGCTGCGTGCCGGTTGGAAGCCAGCGTGCTTCATGCAAGTAGGTCAATGAGCTGGGCGGAACCGGACATCGTGACTTGGCTCGGGGCACTTCGCGTTTTTTGACCCGCTCCGGGACCTGGAGGATGGTGGTGCAGCTGACCAGCACGCTGTATGACTTGGCAATGAATGACTTCACCGAACCGATCTTCACAGCCGCTCGTCTCATCGTTCGCTTGGACCCCGAACTGTTCGAGATTGTGGCCCCTCTCGCTTGCCGTAAGTCTGACAGCGAGCATGTGCGCGTTTCTGGTCGGGTCGCCGCTCGGAGCCGCGTTGGTGACTTATCGCTTTCCTGGCAGGAGCGCATTGACCGTTATTGCCAACGCGCTTCTCGGGTTGCCCCCTGTTGTCGTCGGCCTTGTGGGTCTACCTGCTTCTCTCGCTCCGGCCCCCGGGTCGTTCGCTATTGTTCACGCCTGCTGCGATGGTCATCGCCCAAGCGGTGCTTGGTGCGCCGATAGTCGTTGCCCTCGTTCACAGGATGTTGGTCCATGTCTGGGCAGCCTACGGCGATGCTCTCCTGGTCGATGGCGCTCGCGGCGCGGGCGATGGGGCGCATGCATGTCCATCGGCCGCGAAGGTTCGCTGACAGCCTTTCTGGCAGCATTCGGCCGTACCATCGCCGGTAGTCGGTGCGATCATCATCGGTGGGCAATATCCGAGGGTATACGCGCGCGACAATGACGACGGCTATCGCCTTAGAGACGAGCAAAGGGAATTAAGCTTCGCCATGGCGTTGGGGCTTAACCTCGTAGCCCTCGTCGATGATCGTGAGCGGCTTGAGCCTGTTTTTTGACGCCCTTGACCGAGCGTTGAACGCTGCGACACCTGTCGGCGCTGCGGTGTGTCACGTGCCTAGTGGAGCAATCGCGTTGCGGCGCTCACACGCCATCGCTGAGGATGCAGTTATCATGATCACTCGAATGCCAGAACTTCACCAGTAAATTATGAGGAGGCCGCTCTCATGAAGCCCTCGATCGACGATAGCGCGGACGGTGGCCGCGCTGATCATGGCGTTAACGTGCCTCGTCCACCGAGGCGTCGCTCAAGAGAAGTCGATTAGTCGTGGCCTCGACGACCTCGACCCAGGACCCCGGCCTGTTCGGTTATCTGTTGCCTCTCATAAAGCAGAAGCTCGGCACTGAAGTGAAAGTCTTGGCGCAAGGCACCGGTCGGGCACTTGGACACAGCGCGCCGCGGAGACGCCGACGTGGTGTTCGTGCACGCCAGATCCGCCGAGGAGAAGTTTCTGGCCGAGGGCTTCGGGTGAAGCGTTATCCGGTGATGTACAACGACTTCGTCCCGATTGGTCCGGAAAAGCGCATGCGGCGGGATCAGCGAAGCGACGTCACGGCAGCCCTTCAAACGATCAGGCGAAGTCATCGCCCTTTGTCCTCGTGGCGATCGCTCCGGCAACACATGTGGCCAGAGCTTGCGTCTGTGGAAGCAGGCGGACATCGACATCGCGGCCGACAAGGGCGCTTGCGGTAGCAAGGAGATCGGCCAGGGCATGGGCGCGGCCCTCAACATGGCCTCGGCGTCGGACGCCTACCTGCTCTCGGATCGCGGAACTGGCTTGCGTTCAAGAACCGCGGGCGACCTCACCATCCTTGTCGAGGGCGACAAGCGCCTGTTCAATCAATACGGCGTCATCCTGGTGAACCCAGCCAAGCATCCGACTGTGAAGACGGAACTCGGTCAGCAGTTCATCGACTGGTTGATCTCGCCAGAAGGCCAGAAGGCAATCGCCGGCTACAAGATCAACGACCAGCAGCTTTTCTATCCGAACGCCAACGACCCAAACGCCTGACGTCGACGGCGTAGTGGCGCCGGCGTTGCAACCGTAGGCTCTTGCCGAAAACACCATCTGTTCACGGCACCAACCCGGCGTTTGATGCAGGCCGAACGAACTTCCGTTTGCTGGAGTAACGGGGTGTACGGAGCCCTAAGCTCTAGTCCCGCCGCTTGAGTCGAGTTAAGGTCCTAGTGCTGAGCCCGTCGAAGCACGGCATTGCCGGACTCCAGTTGCCTTCGACAGGCTCAGGGCGGGGGCGACCGCTCGGTCTTTCTCACGCTTCCAAGCGATACTGGCCCGCCTTATCCAGCCGTTCAGCGGGTCTGCAGTGTCCCCGCGCCCTCCGCGAAACAGGAACGTCAGGGCGAGGCCCGCGACGAAGCCGCCGACGTGGGCCATGTACGCGACGCCCCCTGTTCGGTGGTTTGGCCTGTGGGGGCAATCGATCCGACACTGCTGAAGACCTGCAAGGCGATCCACATGCCCAGAACGATCAGGGCCGGCATGGCCATCGATCTGGTTGTAGACTCAGCACGCGCACGCGCGCGTTCGGGAACATGAAGATACGCTCCCAGCACTCCTGCAATGGCACCGGAGGCACCCACGTTGGGGATGTTCGAGCGCGTGCTGATGTAGAATTGGGCCATGGTCGCGGCTCACGCCGCACAGCAGATAAAAGACGAGAAACTTCAACGAGCCGAACTCGTCTCTCGACGTTGTCTCCGAAAATCCAGAGATAGAGCATGTTGCCGAACAGGTGCAGCCATCCGCCATGCATGAACATGCCGGTGAATATCGTGGACACCTGCCCCGCGGGATCGGCAGCAAAGCGGCGAGGCACAAACGCCCATTGCTGAATGAAGGCCTCCCCGGCATTGAGCTCAACGAGAAACACCAAGACATTCAGCGCAATGAGCGTCAGGGTCACAACCGGAAGACTGCGACGCTGCGAATTGTCATCACCTAGCGGAAACATGGTGTACCCCTCCTATCGACCGGCTAGTGCAACGCCCGCGGCGTGTAAAGAGTTCCTGCGCTTTGCGCCCCGTAGCGCAAATGGCGCCGCGACGTTGTTTGCGGGCACCAGAGCAAGGCACCGCGCGCCGGTTCGCTCCTTCGCGGCGAAGCGGCATTGCACTTGCAGCGGTAGTCGTCCGCTGGGCGCGGCGCCATACACGCCGCTAGGAGTTCTTCCGACCCAGAGTCGAGAGCGAAAGCCAGCAGCTACCGAGTGCTGAGCTTGTCGAAGCACTGGCGTTGCCGTCGATCCATTCGCCCTTCGACGAACTCAGGGCTGTGGGTTTTCACTTCTATGTGACCGGAACGGGTCTAGCACCGTTCCGTCCGGTGAACAGGCCGCCATCAGTCCGGCCGCGACGATGGGCGCGAACTGACTGCGCGTTTCAGACGGAGCTTAGTTCTTCTCTGATCTCCACACCCGGCGCCTTGAACACCGTGTTGTGCTCCGCATCCCAATAGAGATATCCGAGCACTCCAACCGCAACGGCGAGAGCGACTATGACCAAACCGCGCATGCGTGCCTCCTCTTCAATGTGCCGCCATCAACGCTCAAGGTCCGGGCTTCGTTGCAATGATGTGCGCGGCTCGCTGCCCCGGCTGCGCCTGCAACCGCAGTAGGCTGACCTCAAGTTCGAGAAACGGTCGAGCGGCGGGCGATAGTTCAAGCCGGCTCGATAGCCGGTGCGCGACGCGGAAGAAGCTGGCCATCATCGCGCGCTGGAGCCGCTCCGACCCGGTCGAATCGACGATCGGTAGGCACTACTCTAGTACTCGAGCCCGTCGAAGCACGGCATTGCCGGGCTCGTATTCGCCTTCGGCAAGCCCCGGCGAGGGCCTGCTCCAATATCGATCGGAAGGGCTCCAGCGCGTGTCTCAACTGGCAGAGGAACGCAATTTACGCCGCCCTCCGCACCGCGCCCCCGTCGACCGGGATCGCAGCGCCGTTGATGTAGCGGGCGAAGTGGGGAAGCCAGGAACGCCGCCAGATGGCCGATGTCGTAGGGCTCGCCGAAATAGCCGGCGGGAATGTTGTCTTTGATGTAGTCGGCGCGCGACTGCTCCGTTGGATGCAGCCTTTCAATTTGGGCGGAATTGATGCGTCCCGGCGCGATGGTGTTGACGGTAATCCCGTACGCGCCGAGTTCGGATGCGAGCGTCCGTGACCAGCTCACGAGCGCCGCCTTCGCCGGGCCGCAGCGTTGAGCTTCGGTGCAACAAGCGTCCCGGAAATGCTGATGATCCGTCCCCAGCGCTCCGCCTTCATCGCGGGGATGACGAGCTCGGTGAGCCGCCGCGCCGCCATGAAGTTGAGCGTGAAGGACTCTTCCCAGAACGCATCGTCCACCTCGCCGGTGATCGGTCTTGCCGGCGCCGGCGTTATTGACGGAGGATGTCGATGCGGCCACCCAATGCTGCGCGGGCGTCGGCAGCGATTTGGGCCGGGCCTCCTCTGGCGCCGACATCTCCGACCACGGTCGCCGGCCGTCCACCCGCGCACGGGCAAGCGTCTCGGCCACCATTTGCAGCGAAGCCAGCGTGCAGCCCGCTGATCGCCACCCCGTACGCCAGCATCGGCACAAGCGCTTGCGCAACACCGCGTCCAATGCCGCCGCTTGCCGGCCGTTACGAGAGCTGTCTTTCCGGCGAGATCGAGATTCATCCTGTGCCTCTCAATTGGTGTTTGCCCGGCCTCTTGGAGCCGCCGCTGTATGGGTGCTGACCGCTGCATATTGCCTTTGGTCCGGCGGCCTCGACCCAAATCATGCAATTGTGATTCTGGCACGAATTCGCCCTTCGTTCGCAGTGCCGCAAGTCCCGTCGGCTCTGCGCAGCAATTTCTGTTATGCGCCGAGTTGAGCATGGGCCGAGAGCATCTTGATTCCATTATAGTGGAACGTAAGATGCAGATATGAGCATTTCTGCCGCCGACATTGATGGCTGCATCGGCGCCCGCATCCGCGAGTTGCGCGCCGAGCAAGGCCTCACGCTCGACGGCCCGGCACAGCTGGCCGACGCGTCAGTCGCGCCATGCTGTCGCGCATCGAGCGCGAGGATCGAGCCCCACCGCGCATCTGCTGGGCAAGATCTGCAACGGCCTCGGCGTCACGCTGTCGGCGCTGTTTGCCCTGACCGAGGCAACATCGAGCCCGCTCGTGCGCCTGGCGCAACCAGCCGACCTGGCGCGATCCCGCCAGCCACTACACTGCGCCGTAACGTCTCCCCTGCGGGGGAACCGGCTCGCCCGTCGACATCGCCGAGATCGAGTTTCCACCCGGTGCCAGCGTCGCGTTCGACAGTCAGCGACTGGCCGCAAAGGACCAGCACGTCTGGGTGTTGAGCGGCACCTATGGAGATCGGAACTGGGCGAAGACCTGTTCCGCCTGGAGACGGGCGACTGCCTGTTCATGCCGCTTCGATCGACCGGTGCTGTTCCGCAACCCCACCAAGCGCACGACCCGCTATGCCGTCATCGTTGGTCACGGAGCTGCAAGGTCATGACAGGGGAGACTGCAATATCCACCCGCACGGCGATCCGCGCGCTCGATGCCGGCGAGGCCGAAGCCCGCCTCGGCGAGCTGGCCGACATCCTGGTCGATGCCGTCGCCCATGGCGCTTCCGTCAATTTCCTTGGCCGGCTTCACGCACGCGGAGGCGCAAAGGTTCTGGCGCAATCAGCTGGCAGGCATCGCTGCCGGGGAGAAGCGCCTGTTCGTCGGCGATGACGGCGAGCGGCTGGTGGCGACGGCACTGCTGATGTTCGCCCAGCAGCCCAACCAGCCGCACCGTGCCGAGATCGGCAAGATGCTGGTGCTTGCCACGGCGCGCCGGCAGGGCCTCGGCCGGCGTTTGCTCATGGTCGCCGAGCAGAGCAAGCCCGCGACGCCGGCCGCACGCTCTTGATGCTCGATACCGAGAGCGGCAGCGCCGGCGATCTGCTTTATCGCAGTTGCGGTTGGACAGAATACGGGAGGGTGCCCAGCCACGCCTTCAGGCCGGAGCCGCCTCGCCGAGACCACCTCTCTTCTACAAAGCAACTGGTGTGACGCGCAATCGCAACTGTCATCCCGGCTGGAGCACGTCAGTGCGCAGAGCCGGGACCCACCGGCCAGGGAATTGTTCTCGTCCGGTCCCGGATATTCGCTTCGCGAAATTCCGGGATGACACCTGAACCCGCCGCTCGATCGGCACGTAGGGGCGCTCGGTCGCGCCGATGTAGAGCTGGCGCGGCCGGCCGATCTTCTGCTCGGGGTCCTCGATCATCTCCTTCCACTGCGCGATCCAGCCGACCGTGCGCGCCACCGCGAACAGCACGGTGAACATCGAGGTCGGGAAGCCCATCGCTCTGCAGCGTGATGCCCGAATAGAAGTCGATGTTGGGATAGAGCTTCTTCTCGATGAAGTAGTCGTCCTGCAGGGCGATGCGCTCGAGCTCCATGGCCACCTTCGAGGAGCTGCTGGTCCTTGATGCCCAGCGCAGTCGAGCACCTCGTGGCAGGTCTGCTGCATGACCTTGGCGCGCGGATCGTAGTTCTTGTAGACGCGATGGCCGAAGCCCATCAGGCGGAAGCCCGGAGTTCTTGTCCTTGGCCTTCTTGACGTACTCCGGGATGCGGTCGACCGTGCCGATCTCCTCCAGCATCTTGAGGGCCGCCTCGTTGGCGCCGCCGTGCGCCGGGCCCCACAGGCAGGCGATGCCGGCGGCGATGCAGGCGAACGGATTGGCGCCCGAGGAGCCGGCAAGCCGCACGGTGGAGGTCGACGCGTTCTGCTCGTGGTCGGCGTGCAGGATCGAGGATGCGGTCGAGCGCGCGCGACACGATCGGGTTCACCACGTAGGGCTCGCACGGCACCGCAAAGCACATCTGCAGGAAGTTCGACGGTGTAGTCGAGGTCGTTGCGCGGATAGATGAAGGGCTGGCCGATCGAGTACTTGTAGGCCATCGCGGCAATGCGTCGGCATCTTGGCGATCATGCGGTGGCTGGCGATCATGCGCTGCTGCGGATCGTTGATGTCGGTGGAGTCGTGATAGAAGGCGCTGACAGCGCGCCGACCGAGCCGCACATGACGGCCATCGGGTGCGCGTCGCGGCGGAAGCCCGTGTAGAACCGGGTCATCTGCTCGTGCACCATGGTGTGGCGCGTGATCGGTGCGTGCGAAACGTCCTCGAGCTGGCTGCTTGGTCGGCAGCTCGCCGTGCAGGAGCAGGTAGCAGACCTCGATGAAGTTCGATTTCGGCGCCAGCTGCGTCGATGGGATAGCCGCGATAGAGCAGCACGCCCTTGTCGCCGTCGATGTAGGTGATGCGCGACGAGCAGTTGGCGGTCGAGGTGAAGCCCGGATCGTAGGTGAAGCAGCCGGTGTCGCGGTAGAGCCTGCCGACGTCGATCACGTCCGGACCGATGGTGCCCGATCGCACCGGCATCGATGCGTCTGCTGGTTGCTGCCCACGCGAGCAGCTTGGCGGTCTTGCCGGCGTCCGCCGTGGTCTTTCGCGTTCATGGGATGTCGTCCTTCGATCAGCAGCCGCCGGCCCTGACCGCGGTTCAGGCCGCCTCCCGAGGGCGCGTGGCACCTACATGTGGTACTATACATATTGCAGTGCAAAAATCTATGCACAGGAGGATAGTGAGCCTTGCAACCTTCGTCTGGCCCCTGTGCGCCGAATGCTGCTGCCACCGACTGGTCGCGCGATGCGGGCCGAGCGCCTCCTCGCGGCCCAGCACGACCATGACGTCGAACACGGGCGGAGATACGCTGCGGCCGGTGAGCGCGGCGCGCAGGGGCTGTGCGACCTTTCCCAGCTTCTGGCCGGTCGCTCATCCGCAAATGCCGCGCACCGGCGGCTTCCAGGCGCCGGCACGCTGCCACTCCTGCACAGCCGTCCAGCTGCGGTAACAGCCTTGGCGAGGGTTGCGCGGGCCTCGGCATCGAGCAGCTTGGACGCCTTGTCGTCGAGCGCGATGCGGCCGCTGCGCGCGATGAGGTAGGCCGCGCCGTCGATCCAGGTCGTGCAGGGTCTTGGCCCGGTCCTTGAGCGTGGGCAGGGCGGCGGCGAGGCCTGTCCCAGCCCACCTTCTCGAAGCTTGCGCGGCCAATGTCCGCGCCGTTCGTCGAGGTGGGGCAGGAACTCGCGTGATGCGGCGCAGCAGCTCGGTGTCGTCGGCCTGGTCGTGATGTAGTGGCTGTTGACGTCGCCCAGCTTGGCGAAGTCGAGCCGGCCCGGCGACTTGTTGATGTCGACGATGTCGAACCACTCGATCGCCTGCTTCGGTGGAGAAGATCTCGGCGTCGCCGTGGCTCCAGCCGAGCCGCACGAGGTAGTTGCGCAGGCCGGCCGGCAGGTAGCCCATGGCGCGGTAGGCCTCGACGGCCGAGCGCGCCGTGGCGCTTCGACAGCTTGGCGCCGTCGGGCCCGTGGATCAGCGGCACGTGCGCGAATACCGGCACGCTCCCAGCCCATGGCCTTGTAGATCTGCACCTGGCGCGGCGGCGTTGGTGAGGTGGTCGACGCCGCGGATGACGTGCGTGATGCCCATGTCGTGATCGTCGACGACGACCACGGCATGGTTATAGACCGGCGTGCCGTCGCTCCTGAGGATGATCATGTCGTCGAGATCGGCGTTCTGCCAGCACCACGCGGCCCATGCACGGCATCCTCGATGACGGTCTCGCCTTCGAGTCGGCAGCTTGAGGCCGGACCACCGGCTTGACACCGGCTGGAGCCTCTTTCGGATCGCGGTCGCGCCAGCAAGCCGTCGTAGAGCGCGGGACTTGCCGGCGGCGCTGCGCCTTCTCGCGCATCTCGCTCCAGTTCCTGCGGGCTGGCGTAGCAGCGGTAGGCCTTGCCCTGCGGCGAGTAGCTGCAATGCAACCTCGCGATGGCGCTGCGGCACGCTCGGAACTGATATAGAGAGGCTCGCCGTCCCACTCGAGCTCCAGCCATCTCGAGGCCGTTGAGGATCGCGGCGATGGCTGGCTCGGTCGAGCGCTCGCGGTCGGTGTCCTCGATGCGCAGCAGGAACTTCCCGCCCGTGTGGCGGGCATAGAGCCAGTTGAACAGCGCCGTGCGTGCCCCGCCGATGTGCAGGTAGCCGGTGGGCGATGGCGCAAAGCGGGTGACGACGGGCTTGGTCGTGTCGCTGAGCTGCTACTTGGCCGAAAGGATCGGGGTGTCATACCGGGGCTTGTCCCCGGTATCCAGCCATCCGCAGGCTGCGGAGCCGAGCGGCATGATGGATCCCGGCGATGAGCGCCGGGATGACGGCGGTGATTGACGGGTCGTTAGTACCACGCGTCTCGTTGCGGTCGTCTTGGCGCGGCGGCGCAGAATTTGCCACATAGGCACCGGCCGGCTACGGGCCTGCATGGCAGCGGCAACAGGATGCGAGCATGAGCACAGACGAAAAGGTCGAGCGCGAGCGCCGGGCGGGACTTCATCCGCGACATCGTCGCGGCCGACCTGGATGCCGGCCGGCACAAGACGGTGATCACCCGCTTCCCGCCGGAGCCGAACGGCTACCTGCACATCGGCCACGCCAAGTCGATCTGCCTCAATTTCGGCATCGCCGCAGGAGTTCGGCGGCCGCTGCCACCTGCGCTTCGACGACACCAACCCCACCAAGGAAGAGCAGGAGTACATCGACGCCATCGAGCGCGACGTGCGCTGGCTCGGCTTCGACTGGGGCAAGCACCTCTATCACGCCTCGGACTATTTCGAGCAGCTCTACGAGTGGGCCGAGCATCCTGATCAGGGCAGGCAAGGCCTACGTCGACGACCAGACGCCAGGACGAGATGCGCGTCGCCGCGCGGCACGCTGACCGAGCCTGGCAAGAACAGCCCGTTCCGCGACCGCAGCGTGGAGGAGAACCTCGACCTGTTCCGCCGCATGCGGGCCGGCGAGTTCCCGAACGGCGCGCGCGTGCTGCGCGCCAAGATCGACATGGCGGCCGGCAACATCAATCTGCGCGATCCCGTGCTCTACCGCATCCTGCACGCCACGCCATCCGCGCACCGGCAACACAGTGGTGCATCTATCCGAGCTACGACTTCGCGCACGGCCAGTCGGACGCCATCGAGGGCATCACGCACTCGATCTGCACGCTGGAGTTCGAGGACCACCGGCCGCTCTACGACTGGTTCATCGACAACCTGCCGGTGCCCTCGCGGCCGCGCCAGTACGAGTTCGCGCGGCTCAACATCACCTACACGGTGCTCGTCCAAGCGCGTGCTGACTGAGCTGGTGCGCGGCGGCCACGTGCACGGGCTGGGACGACCCGCGTATGCCGACGCTGGCGGGCCTGCGCCGCCGCGGCGTGCCGCCGGAGGCGATCCGCGACTTCGTCAAGCGCATCGGCGTCGCCAAGGCCAACAGCGTGGTCGACGCGCGCGATGTTCGACTTTTCGGTGCGCGAGGTGCTGAACAAGAGCGGCGCTCGCGGCGCATGGCGGTGCTGCGGCCGCTGAAGGTGGTGATCGAGAACTAGCCCGAGGGCAAAACCGAGGAGCTGGACGCCGTCAACCATCCCGACGATCCCGCCGCCGGGCCTGCGCAAGTCCGTTTCTGGCCGCGAGCTCTATGTCGAGCGCGACGACTTCATGGAGAACCCGCCCAAGAAGTTCTTCCGCCTGTCGCCCGGCAAGGAGGTGCGGCTGCGCTACGCCTATTTCATCACCTGCCGCGAGGTGGTGAAGAATGCCGACGGGCGAGGTGGTCGAGCTGCGCTGCACCTACGATCCCGCCACGCGCGGCGGCAACGCGCCGGACGGGCGCAAGGTGCAGGCCACCATGCACTGGGTGTCGGCGGCGGACGCTGTGCCGGCCGAGGTGCGGCCTCTACAACCCGCTGTTCGCGCGGCCCGATCCCGACGCGGCGCAACTTCGCCGCCGATCTCAACCCCAACTCGCTCGAGGTGCTGAGCGGCGCCGCATGCTGGAGCCGGCGCTGGCGGGCGACAATGCGGAGGCGGCCGTGCAGTTCGAGCGGCAGGGCTATTTCTGCCGCGACCGCGACTCCAAGCCGGGCAGCTCGTGTTCAACCGCACCGTCGGCCTGCGCGACACCTGGGCGAAGGTGTCGGCCGGCGGCAAGCGCGTACAGGCGGCGAGGACGAAATCGCACAGTAAATCAGCGGAGCCTCGCCTTGCTGCAGATCTCCGGGTCGTGCCAACTCGTTCAACGTGCGCAAGGTCCTATGGATCTGCGATGAGCTCGGCATCGCCTACCAGCGCGGAGGACTGGGGACGGGGCTATACGCCCACGTCAAGCCCGGAATTCCTCGAGATCAATCCGATCGGCCTGATCCCGGCTGTGATCGACGGCGGCGTGGTGCTGCGCGAGTCCAATGCCATCGTCCGCTATCTGGCGACCAAGCACGGACCGGACGACATCTATCCGCGCGACCCGTCGCGCGCGCCCGTATCGAGCAGTGGATGGACTGGGCGAACTACGAGACCTCGATTTCGCTCAGGAGGCGCCTTTCTCGGCGGCATGCTGAACGAGCCGCCCTGGAACCATCCCTGGTTCATCGAGCGAGGGCGGCGGCAGATCACCAAGGAGGTGGGCCAGCTCGACGAGCACCTGGCCCTAAACCGGCGCATACGTGTGCGGCGCCAATTTCACGGTTGCCGACATCCCGATCGGCCTGGTGGTCAATCAGTTGGTTCAGCCTCAACTTCGAGCGACCGGAGTATCCGGCGGCCAAGGCCTACTATGATCGGCTATGAGCGAGCGGCCAGCTTACCGCCGGCATGTTCGCAGCGGGCTGCCGTGACGGCGCTCCCGCCGAGTGCTCGGCCGGTTCGCTGTCAACGTTTTTTCCCTCGCGCATCAATAACAAGCATGGCCCTTCTGCGACTGGCGGTGGAATTGGCGCACTGCTGGTGCCAATGCGGCGAGCAGTCAAATTTCCGCATAATTGTGGACCTCCGTCCCAAATAGGTTTTCACTGCAAGGCGTTAGTACAAGTCGAGTTGAAGCAATGGAGGAAGCAATGCGTAAATCGGTTGTGGCACTGGTATACGCGCGCCGCGCTCCTGGCAAGCGGTACGTTCTGGTCTGGAGCGCCCAGGCGAATACGTCGAGCGCTGCCGTCGCGCTGAAAGCCGGCCACACAGAATTTTTCGACAGTCGAGAAGGCTGCCTCCGCCGTGGCTGGGGCCCGCACTGCCGTCCAGGCTGGACCTGGTACTGCGGACCGCGTGGCTACTGCCGTTGCGTGCGCTGCTGGACGCGCGCACAGCTCTGAACATAGGTTTCGGCCGAGGCGAGGCCCGCCTCGGCCGTTTGCGATGAAGCGGCCTACACTGGGCTCCTGGTGTGCCCCGCCCCTTCTCGCTGTCCATGTAGGCGAGCTGCGCGACGGGATGGCGCTCGCCCGCCGCCGCGCCTGGTGGCACAGCGCGCGCCAACGCGGCGAGTGTGTCCGAGGACAGGTTGAGAGTTCGAGCGCACCCAGGGCCTCGGACAGCCGGTCCCGCCGCCGTGCGCCGACCAGCGGCACGATGTCGGCCGCCCTGCGCTGCCACCCAGGCAATCGCCACCTGCGCGACGGAGAGCTCCGATGCTCGTCGGCAACGCTGACGCAGCTGTGTCGACCGAGCGCCAGGTTGGCGGTCGAGATTGTCGCCCTGGAAGCGCGGGGCTCATGGCCGCGAAAACCAGCTTCGCCCGCGCGCTGCCTTCGACCAGTGGCCGCTGATCAGGCCGCGCGAGAGCACGCCGTAGGCGGTGATGCCGATGCCGAGCTCGCGGCAGGTCGGCAGAATCTCGTCCTCGATGCCGCGCGAGATCAGCGAGTACTCGATCTGCAGATCGCTGATCGGATGCACCGCGTGCGGCGCGCCGGATCGTCTCCGCGCCGACCTCGGACAGCCCGATGTGGCGCACATAGCCGGCCTTCACCATGTCGGCGATGGCGCCCCACCGTGTCCTCGATCGGCACGTTGCGGATCGAGGCGCGCCGGCCGGTAGATGTCGATGTAGTCGACGCCCAGCCGCTGCAGCGTGTAGGCGAGGAAGTTCTTCACCGCCGCCGGACGCGCAGTCGTAGCCCGACCAGGCGCCGGCCGGATCGCGCAGGCGCCGAACTTGACGCTGATCTGCACATCGTCGCGCGGCGCGCCCGCGCAGCGCCTCGCCGATCAGCAGTCTCGTTGTGGCCCATGCCGTAGAAGTCGCCGGTGTCGAGCAGGCGTGATGCCGGCGTCGAGCGCGGCGTGGATGGTGGCGATGCTTTCCGCTGCGGTCCGCCGGCCCGTAGAAGTCCGACATTCCCATGCAACCGAGCACCGAGGGCGCTGAGACTACCGGGCCAGTGCGACTGAGCTTTCGAGCCATCATTGCTTTGCTCCTTGATCTGTGCGCGGCGCAAACGTCCGCGCTCCAGCCGTTGCCTCCTGCATATGACAGCCGGCGATCCTCATCCGATAAGCTGGATAATCCACGGACATAGGCTTGTTCGACAGGATGAACAAATGGACAGAGCGTAGGATCTTGCGTGACCTCAACGCGTTCGCCGTCGGTGGCGCGCCTAGCCCGCAAGCTTCCGCGCAGCGCGGCCATCGAGCAGACGCGTGTCGGTGTCGAGCCTCAGCCAGCGGCTGCGCGACCTGGAGGAGCGGCTGGGCGTGCGTCTTCTCAACCGCACAACGCGAAGCGTCGCCCCGACGCAGGCCGGCGAGCTGCTGCTGGCGCGCATCGCGCCAGCAATCAGGACGATCGGCGGATGCCGTGGGCCGGTTCGCGGCCTGCGCGACACGCCCTCCGGCAGGCTGCGCATCAACGCACCGTCGCCTGCCGCGCATCTCGTCGTGCTGGCGCCGATGATCGCGCCGTTCCTGAAAGCTCAATCCTGCGATCGATCTTGAAATCGTGGTCGAGACGGCGCTGATCGATATCGTGGCCGGCGGTTTCGACGCCGGCGTGCGCTTCGAGGAGCATCTGGCCAAGGGACACTGATCGCGCTGTCGCTCCGGGCCGCCTCGAGCGCTATGTGGTGTCAGCTGCGCCTCCTCTACCTTGCCGCGACACGGCGCGACCGACCAGCCCAGGGGACCTGACTCGAGCGGCCCTGCACTCACGGCGTGGTGTTTCAAGCCGCGTCGCTCTGCCGTGGGAATTCGAGAAGGCCGGCCGCGTCGTCAGGATTGTGCCCAAGGGCGCATTCACGGCATCGATACCGCACTGCTGCTGCGGGCGGGAATCGATGGCGTGGGCTTCCTGCTGACTCCGAAGGTTATGTGCGGGAGGCGCTCGATGATGGCCGGCTCGTGCCGGTTCTGGAAGATAGACGCCAGCTTTCCCGGCCCGTTCCTCTATTATCGAGCCGTCGCCAACCGCCGCCACTGTTGCGGGCCTTCGTCGCCTTCGCCAAGGATTGGCGAGGCGGCGCTTAATGCGAAAATGGCCCGCAGCAGCAAACGATAGGCGGTCGTGCCGCCGGGGCACGCAACCTGTAGAGGGCCCCTTGCCGCCGACGCGCCCAGTGTGCTGCTCTAAGCCCGGGTGGCCGCAATTGCAGCGGCTTTGGGGCAAGTACAGCGATGGCGCAGGTAGGCCGAACTGGGCCGCAGCCCTTGGGCGCCGATGCCTGGCCGCAGTCATGGCGTGATGCGCTGCGTTCGCCATTATCTGCTCTCGCGTGCCCAACCTGGAGGCCGAGCAGGAGCTGGTTCCTGTGGCTGCCGGTGCTATTCGGGGCCGGCATCGCGCTCTGCCTTTCCCTATCCGCAGGCGCTGCTCACCGCATTGCTGGCGCTCGCCTGCGGAGTGGCCGCGGCCAAGCTGCGCACGGAGATCGGGCGCCGGTCCTGCAGCACAGATCGGACCGGTGGAGGTGACGGGTTTCGTCAGAGCTGATCGAGCCGCGGCCCGGCGCGCGGCCAGCGCCTGACCATTCGCGTGTCGCGGCGATCGAGACGCTGCGAGGCGCGACGCGTGGCCGATGCGCGTCGCGCGTGCGCACGATGGCCGGCAGCGAACGCCGAACCTCAAGCCGGCGACGTCATGCGCCTGAGGGCCGCTGATCGCCGCCGCCGTGGTCCCTCGCTGCCCGGCGACTATGATTTCGCCCGCGCGGCGCTGGTTCCAGGGCGCTGGGCGCGGTGGGCTTCGCGACCGGCGCGGCAGCCGAGGTCGATGCGGATGTGCGGCGACCGCGCCGCTGTCCCTACGGCGCAATCGCGGCGGTCGCAGCGGGTGCGGCAGGCCATCGGCCGGCGCGTCGTCGAGGCGCTTGCCCGGCGAGACCGGCGCCATCGCCAATGCGCTGATCACCGGCGAGCGGCGGCGGCATCTCGGAGGCGACCAACCAGGCGTTCCGCGACTCCGGGCTGTTCCACATCCTCTCGATCTCCGGCCTGCACATGGTGATCATGGCGGGCGCCGTGTTCTTCTGCGATCCGCCTGGCGCTGGCCGCCATCCCGGCGATCGCGCTGCGCTACCCGATCAAGAAATGGGCGGCGGCCGGGGCGATGGTCGGCGCGCTTCGGCTATCTGATGATCTCGGGCGCCGCCTTCGCCACCGTGCGCTCCTACATCATGATCTCCATCATGTTCCTGGCGGTGATGCTCGACCGGCCGGCGGTGGCGCTGCGCAACGTGGCGCTGGCCGCGCTGGCGATCCTGCTGGTGTGGCCGGAGAGCCTGTTCGATCCGGGCTTCCAGATGTCGTTTGCCGCGGTGGTGGCGCTGGTCTCGGCCTACGAGTGGCTGCGCGCAGCGCACGGAGGAGCGCGCCGCCGATCACGATGCGCGGGGCGCTGCGCGACGTGCTGCTGTTCTTCGGCGGCATCGTCGCGTCGACGCTGATCGCCAGCCTCGCGGTGGCGCCGTTCGGCATCTACCACTTCCACAACACGCAGCAGTTCGCGATCCTCGCCAACCTCGTCGCGATTCCGATTCAGCCAACTGAATAGCCACGCGATTTTTGCAAACTGGGGCAGAAGCGCCCCTAGCGGCATCAATGCGTTGCGTCGATTTTGCAAACTAAGCGGCAACAACTTCCGCATCGCGAAGACCCATATGATTTCGTCAAACCGGAGGTGACATGGGAGGCTGGGATCAGGTCGGACCTATCACATGGTGCTGCCGGCAATGTGAGCGTTGGCGCAGCATCCATTGGCCGAGCTGAAGCGCATGGCCTGCTCAAGACCGATGTTAGGCAACATTCGCGCCATCGTTTGGCATGTCGATGGACGGCTCGACAAGCTTGGGGTGATCCCAGGGGCGAAGCGGCGTACGCTTCATCAAAGCGCGATGACTGACGGCCAGCTTTGAGGTCTGTTTGTCCCCTACGTCATCACGTCGACGATGTTCGGGGGCATCGAAGTGGTTCGAATGCCCCGGCTGTCGACGCCCCTGCCGCGTGCTGTACGGCACCAACAGCTTGCGATGTCGACGGTGCCGCCGCCTGAGGTACGCATCGCAATCTGAGGCGCCACCCTGGCGGGCCCAGCGACGTGCTGCAGAACATCCGGCGACGGCTCGGCGCGCAGCGGGAACTCGCTCGATGGTGCCTTTCCACCGAAACCACCCAGGATGCGCTGGACGACCTACGACCGGCTTCGGTCTCTCGATGCCGCGCTGCAGGACCGATGGCTCGTCGGCATGATGGCCGTCGTTGGTAAAGCTCGATAGTCGCCTGAAACGTCCGTGACCAGTTTGGGCCTGCAGCCGTACCTTCATCGTTGAGCAATACGTAACT
>ERZ1370068.6822-contig-5780_pt1 | contig 35026 bp, 54 predicted proteins | sample MGYA00561227_ERZ1370068 | MGnify/ENA primary metagenome ERZ1370068 (study PRJEB38410, sample SAMEA6850437) | metagenome | study: Metagenomic assessment of the ecological functions of the soil: analysis of the soil microbiota associated with the...
AGGTTACGTATTGCTAGAATCCGCGGAATTAGTCCGCGAAGAACCTAAATGAGTCATTAGTTGGCGATATCTGCGAGATTATTAGGCCGTCTCTTTGAGGAAGCCATTACGTCTCACCCGTAAAGACTCATAACTTTACTTCGTCTAATTCGGCTCAATCTGTCATGCCCTTTCAACAATGAGAAGCATCAGTCCAGCGACTGAACCGGCTTCCGTGGAAACCATATAGGGACGACTGAGGCGAAGCTCTCCCGCCATCCGGCGGACTGGGCGCCCTGTTCTGGCGAAACTGCCGGGCGCAAGAATATGATTAGAGTAAAAGGTGTTTGCTCGGTAGATTACCGTTACGCCGTATGCATCTCATGATCCCGCCGTGCGCAGGCGAATTAGAACTCAAAGGAACCATATGGACCCAACCCTTACTCAATCTAGCGCCCTTTATCTCGCGCATCGAAGAAGCGCAAACCGCTGGTCAAGACCATACCGGCTCGTCAACGCCGCCAAGGCCGAGTTAAGACGAGCTGACCCGGCGCGAACAAACTCTGGAGGCGGCTCCGAAAAGAATATCGCTTCACGACCCTAACTGATGACTTTACACTTGGGACAGCCGGACAGGCAGTGCCTGCCCCGAATTCGACCTGCACATATATTTCCGATTAGTGATTTCGCGGCATGATTTCAGTTGAACTAAACAGATCCGGGCGGCTTCTCATTATCACGCGCGGTCGGACACGTGTTGGCGGAAGAGGTGAAGCAGACAGCGGGGCAGGTGCGTGAGCTACTTCAGCAGGTCGCGCCCGGGCTTCACGCTTTGACCGATTTCAGATGGCTTGAATCGATCCACCCTTCCGCCGCTCCCTACATCACGGAAATCATGGGCACCCTCGCCCAGCACCACGTCGCTTCAATCACTCCGGATAATACCCGATCCGGGTAAAGACATCGGTTTGGAAATGCTCGCGCAATTCCGCTACAGCGCTGAACTCCCAATCTCGACCGTCGAAACCTTGGTCGAGGCTCTGGACAGCTTAGCGGAGCAGGATGCCGAGCTCGGCAGGCATCAAGTCCGTGACAAGATGGGCGACAAACTCCTTCGCGAAATTACTCTGCACTAGCCTCTGCGTTACGGACAGTGCTGCCTTCCTGAGAATGCAGCGCTGCACTCAAAAGAATGGGGAGGTCTTACTTTCCGTCTTCTTTTTCTTCGCCAGCGCGAGCCGCTCCGTCTTTTTGCGGCGAGCCGCGCGTTTCCTGACGTTGTCTCTTCCCCGGCTATTTCCCATAACGTTCTCACGTTCACCTGTTCCGAGCCAATTTCCAAGCTGTTTCCTCGGGTCGGACTAAGAAACAGTCAACGTTGGTTCCGGCCAAGATGCAGCTGCGCGACCTACCGCTGCGGAATTGAGGTCAACAGGTATTCGTCGCTATTGGCTGAAATTCTGCGATTGGGATAAATGGCCTTGGACGCTTGCCCCATCTGCGGTCACGCGCTTTCCATTCTCGACCATCGTTGCCGACATTGTGAGCCTCGCATTGCGCGCACTCCCTTCGCCGGCCTTTGAGGCGAAACACGTGCCGCAAATCATCGTAGCCTTGGTAGTGTTAAGTCTTCTCCGTCTACTTGATATTCTTCCGCTAACGAAAAAGACGGTGGAGGACGAATCGCTCTGGCGCTTGTGGTCGGCGCAATTTGCAAGCCCGGCTGTCACTACGCACTCGTTTTCCGCTTTTGAGGGCCCCTGATTTGAGATCGCAGGACTCACCCGATTTTCCAACCAAGTCTCTGAGATTTCTGGTGTCGCATTGGATATCGCGCAGGCCGTCATTATCATTCGTCGCAAAAATCGCGAATCTATTAATCGCCTCTACCTTGGCGGGGCGCGAGAATTGCGAGAGAAAGGGAGTGATTGGGACTCCCGGCCGCGCCCGCAAAGCTGATGCATCTGTGCATCGCGCCGAGGCGGATCTGCGATCGTCGTATTGCGTGATACGGGCCTGGATTTCTTTTCATTAGGAAAGCACGAAAGATGGCTTAACTTCAACAAGGCGATCGATTGTCCAACGCTCTTATCTCGAGCGCGAAGCCGCGCAAGATTTTGAGGACACATTTCGGTGCGGATAGGAACTCTGTGCGTCAACTCTGCAGTCACTCTCATTTTGGGATTACCCTGAATTGCCAATGGAAGCGCGCAGCTACGAACACCGTCCGCGCGCGAATCGTCTAACATCTCATGACTTATGAAGACCGAACTTATCAAAGCAGCCTTGGAAATTATCCCCAATCACGGAATCCTGGTGAACGTAGTCTCCCGCCGTGTCCGGCAGCTCAATCTCGGGCACAAACCGTTGGGGGTCTTTATGCCTGGTATGCAGGCCGCTGATATCGCCTTAAGCGAGATCGGCAGCAAAAGCTGACCTACGAATTGACTCCGGGTGAAAACGGCAAGAACGAGCCGCGGAACATTATTGAGTTTTTCGGTGACAAAGCGCCTCCGAAGCGCGCAGCATAGGCAACCCATTATATGCCCCTTTCCATCCTTCCGACCATTTCTCCTCAAGCAATGATCTCCGCATGCTTTGCGGGCCCTTTCGTTGTCGGAGAATCTCCCGCTAGGTCAGAAGGGAATCAGGCGTCAGAAGCTCGCTGGGAAAACGAAGGTGGAAGGCTCGGGCGCCTGCCACAATGCGATGAAATCACGCATAGTGAATTTTCTCTTGAACTTGTTAGGAATAGCAACGGGACGGAGGCTATTCTCTACGTCTATCGGAACGGGAGGTTTGCGAAAACGGTCACCGGTCAGTACACGTCGGTCCGAGAGAACGCGCGGCAAGACTACGTCGGCGCACACATGCATGAGATTGGTCTGGCGGCCTAAGAGCCATCGAACGAATGCTTTGATAGTCTAACTGCGTCCGACGTGCTTGAGTCGGCTCGTTACTGTTTCACACTCGACGACGATGGACGGGACCTTCTCGAAAAGATTTGCTGAGATATAAACGGCATCGGGGATACGAGGCGCATTGAGTCGGCGGCAGCCGTTGCGCGGATTTTAAGAAGCAGCACTGGCAGCCGGAGCGAAAGCGTGATCGTATTAAGCCCGAAGTTCCTTCCCGCGAGAAAACTCATGACAGAAGGTGATCAAGCTCGGGCTCAAGGCGTCCGGATTCTCGGCGAAATCACACCCGCGTTTGCGGAAATCCTTACGCCGGAAGGCGCTCGCCTTCGTCGCGAAGCTGCACCGGAAGTTCAACGCGCGGCGGTTGGGATGCCTGGCCGGCCGCCAACAACGGCAGGCGGCGCTCGATCGCGGCGAGACACTCGACTTTCTGTCCGAAACGAAGGAAATCCGCGAAGGACATTGGACATGCGCACCGATTCCGCCGGATCTCCGCGACCGGCGGGTGGAGATCACCGGACCGACTGATCGCAAGATGGTAATCAACGCGCTCAACTCCGGCGCGAAAATGTTCATGGCCGATTTCGAAGACGCAAACTCGCCAACCTGGGCAAACATGATCGAGGGTCAGATCAATCTTGCGCGACGCGATCCGGCGCACGATCGCTTTCACCAGTCCGGAGGGTAAAGAATATCAGGCTTAACGAGTACCGTCGCGGTCCTTGCTCGTTAGGCCGCGCGGCTGGCATTTGGTCGAGAAGCACCTACTCGTCGAGGACGAGCCGGTCGCCGGCGGGCTTCTTCGATTTCGGACTCTACTTTTTCCACAACGCGAACGAGCTGATCGAGCGCGGGAGCGGCCCGTATTTTTACCTGCCGAAAATGGAGAGCCATCTCGAAGCGCGGATCTGGAACGACGTCTTCAAGCTGGCGCAGGACGAGCTCGGCATTCCGCAGGGAACGATTCGGGCCACGGTGCTGATCGAGACGATTCCGGCCGCCTTTGAGATGGACGAAATTCTCTACGAGCTGCGCGAACATTCCGCCGGGCTGAACTGCGGCCGCTGGGATTACATTTTTCCTGCATCAAACGGTTTCGGAACAAGCCCGACTTCCTGCTGGCCGATCGCGCGCTGATCACGATGACGACGCATTTCATGCGCTCGTATTCGCTGCTCTGCATCAAGACGTGTCATCGGCGCAACATTTTCGCGATGGGCGGAATGGCGGCGCAGATTCCGGTGAAAAATGATTCGGCGGCAAACGAAGAAGCATTCGCGAAAGTGCGCGCGGACAAGGAGCGCGAAGCACAACGACGGACACGATGGGACCTGGGTCGCGCATCCGGGTATGGTGCAGCTCGCGCTCGATGCTTTGACGCCGTAATGCCGCAACCGAATCAGATCGAACGCAAGCGCGACGACGTGAAGGTAACGCGCGCAAGACCTGCTCGATTTCGGTCCGAGCGAACCGATCACCGAAGCCGGCTTGCGCCAAAACATCAGCGTTGGCGTGCAATATCTCGAAGCCTGGCTGCGCGGACACGGCGCCGTGCCGCTCTTCAATTTGATGGAAGATGCCGCCACCGCGGAAATCTCGCGCGCCCAGGTCTGGCAATGGATTCGCCATCCGCGCGGCGTATTGAACGATGGTCGCAAAGTGACGAAGGAACTGTTCCGGCAGCGTGCTCGACCAAGAACTGGCGAAGGTGAAGACGTTTCGCCGGGGACAAATTCGAGACAGCGCGTGATCTCTTTGATCAAATCACAACCGACGACGAGTTCGTCGAATTCCTGACCCTGCCCGGCTATGACAAAATCGACTGATTGGTCCAACAATCCGCGCTGGAAAGGGGTAAGACGCACCTACTCGTTAGGCGATGTGCAACGGCTGCAAGGTAGTCTGGTGCTGGATCAAACCCTCGCCCGGCGCGGTGCGGAAAAGCTCTGGAACCTGTTGCAGAGCGAGCCATTCGTTCGCGGCGCTCGGCGCGCTCACCGGCAACCAGGCTGTGCAACAGGTGAGGGCCGGGTTAAAGGCAATTTATCTCAGCGGCTGGCAGGTCGCAGCGGACGCGAATCTGGCCGGGCAGATGTATCCCGACCAGAGCCTCTATCCGGCGAACAGTGTTCCAGCAGTCGTTAGGCGAATCAACCAGGCGCTGCAGCGCGCCGACCAAATCGCGCACAGCGAAGGCAATAATGACATCGACTGGTTCGCCCCGATCGTGGCGGATGCCGAAGCCGGTTTCGGCGGACCGCTCAATGTTTTCGAGTTGATCAAGGCGATGATCGAGGCCGGCGCGGCTGGTGTTCATCTCGAGGATCAGCTCGCGAGCGAGAAGAAATGCGGCCACATGGGCGGCAAGGTTCTCGTCCCGACACGGGCCGCGATTGCCGAATCTCACCGCCGCCCGGCTCGCCGCTGATGTTTGCGAGGTGCCGACGATCCTCATCGCGCGCACCGATGCCGGCGGCGCGGCGCTCCTGACCAGCGATGTCGATGAGCGCGATCATCCATTCCTCAGCGGGCGAACGAACCGTCGAAGGGTTCTTTCGCGTCCGCGCCGGGATCGATCAGGCGATCGCGCGCGCGCTCAGCTATGCGCCTTACGCCGACCTGCTCTGGTTTGAAACTTCCAACGCCCGACATCGCAGAAGCCAAGAAGTTCGCCGAAAGCATTCACGCAAAATTTCCGGGCCAAGCTGCTCGCCTATAACTGCTCGCCCTCCTTCAATTGGAAGGCGAAGCTCGACGGCGCAACGATCGCGAAATTTCAGCGCGAGCTCGGCGCGATGGGCTACAAGTTTCAGTTCGTCACCCTGGCCGGATTTCACGCCCTCAACTACAGCATGTTCAAGCTCGCACGCGGCTATCGCGATCGCGGGATGGCCGCTTACTCGGAATTGCAGGAGTCCGAGTTCGCCGCCGAAGCCGACGGTTATACCGCGACCAAACATCAGCACGAAGTCGGCACCGGATATTTCGACGACGTCGCACGGGTCATCGCGGGCGGTGAATGCTCGACCGCGGCACTGCACGGCTCGACCGAAGAAGAACAATTTCATTGAGCGAAACCCATCTTCGGTGCCGTCATCCACGCGCACCGACAGCCGGCTGGCGACTCTTGCGCAGAAGAGGCGCGGAATGCGCTCGGGATTACGAGGCGCGTTTCGACGAGATCACGCGGCGGCGCGGGCGCGACCGTTTCCGGCGCGCGACTGGCGGGGCGGTCACGACGATGCCGCCGAGCGGCTGCAGCTTTATTCCCGGGTGCTATCTGGCCTAACGAATCGGGTGCGCGATTTGATGGGCGAGCGTTTTCAGGCGCGTCCGGTCTGGCGGGCGACGAAAGCAGTGTATTCGTCGCTCATCACTCGTTCGATTCGCTGGGAGATCGCCGAGAGTTTTTTCAATTCGCTCACCCGGCGCGTCTTCGCCACCGAAGGCGTGGATCCGACAATCGAGTTCGTTCGACACCGACTTTGATGCCCCGCCTAACCAGCAGAGCGAAGAACTGTGCCAGCGCTACGCGGAGCGGCCTTGGCGGGTTTGCTCGAGGACGCGCTGACCGACACGGGCGGCGCCGGCTTTTGCAAGGGACAGCTGAGCCGTCTCGAAGCGATGAGCTGCCGCTGCCGCCGAGCGGATCGCCGCGGTGATCGGAACCTGCGAATCCGCCACGCTCGAGGTTTTCCGTGGCGTTTTCTACCGCGAACAAGGCGCCTACCTGGCGGGTTGCGTCATACGCAGCTGAGGCGGCGACACCAATTGCATTGTGCGTCGCACAACCCGGAAGAGTCCGGCCTCGTGCTGGATGCCGTCTTGATCGGCGAAAGCGATCTGGCGATTTTGTTTTCCTACACCCGCGCCTATTTCCGGGTGGCGGCGCCGTCGCCCTACGAACTGGTGCAATGGCTGCGGCAATTGATGCCGGGCAAGCGGGTCGCCGATCTCTACAACGCGGTCGGTTTCAACCGTCACGCCAAGACCGAATTCTACCGCGACTTCGTCAGACATCTGGAAAATTCGCGCGATCGTTTCATCCCCGCGGAAGGCGCGCGAGGCATGGTTATGCTCGTCTTCACGCTGCCCAGTTATGACGTTGTCTTCAAGTTGATCCGGGACCGGTTTGACGCGCCGAAGAATATCGATCGCGCGGATGTGATGCGTCGGTATCGGATGGTTTTCGAGCATGATCCGTGCCGGGCGCCTGGTCGAAGCGCATGAGTTTGAGCACCTGCGGATCGCGAGCGATCGCTTCGAGCCTTCCTCGCTGGCCGATCTGACACGCGACGCCGGCGGCACCGTACGAGTGGATGGCCGACGATGTCGTGATCGCGCACGCCTATGTCGAGCGACGGGTCCGGCCGCTCAATCTTCCTCTTCCGCGAATGCGACGCGCAGACGGCGATCGCCGCAGCCTGCGATTACGCGCAGTCGATTAAAGATCTGGCCGCATCGAATATTTTTGCGGGCGATCTGCTGACAAAGAATTTCGGACTGACCCGACGCGGCCGGGTCGTCTTCTACGATTACGATGAGCTTTGCCTCGCTGACCGATTGCACCTTCCGCGAGCTGCCGCAGTCCAGAAGCTATGAGGAAGAGCTATCCGCCGAACCATGGTTCTCGGTCCGGCGAAGGCGATATTTTTCCGGAGGAGTTCCCCAACTTTCTCTCCTTCCCGGAACCAGCGCGGATCGCGCTTTTCAAGCGGCACGGTGACCTGTTTGATCCGGAAGTTCTGGCGGGGCGTTCAGGAAAACTGCGCGCCGGTGATCCCCCGGAAATCCCGCCCTATACGGACGCGCGCAGACTGGTCCTCGGGAACAGCGAGACGGACGTCACGCCTTAGTCCTAAGGCCTGCTCGTGACCGTAAGATCGTTACCGTCGCCGCCTTTGTAGCTCACCCGAAAAGTGTGGTTGGAACGACAAAGACGGACCCCGTCCGCAAGATTCTGAAATGAGCTGCGCAAGATTTGGGTCGAGTCTGACAATAAGCGGTGTGCGCGATGGACTGGAGATAGGCTTTAAGTCAATCCAGAAAGGTAAAGAAAACATGGACACACTAATCACATGGGAACAGCTCAGGGAGATGCAGGAAGCGCAAAATCGCCTCGACTCGTTTCCTGGAGCGGATCCCCGAATGGAATTGGCACGGGCGAGACCCACAGCCTGACGGTCGCAGATTGGTCACCGGAGGTTGATATCAGTCAAGATGATCACGAGTACTCGCTCAAAGCTGACTTGCCTGAAATGAAGAAGGAGGACGTGAGGGTAACAGTCGAAGATGGCATCCTCTGCGTTTCCGGAGAACGCAAAAGCGAGAAGGAAGATCAGAAAAGGAAATTCCATCGCATCGAACGGTCCTACGGTAACTTCCGACGCAGCTTCACGCTACCCGACGATACCGATAGCAAGAAAGTGACGGCGGAGTTCCGCGACGGAGTGCTGAAGGTGCACCTCCCGACAACGACGATAGCAAGAACGAAGGCTCTCCAAGTAAAAGTGCAGTAATGCCCTGGCACTGACGGCGAGCGTGCGGAAGCTTACGTGCGTTCGCCTCATTCTGTGTAATGCGATTAAGTCAGTCGCGGCATTGTTATGTTTAGCAAAATCCACTCTTACACCGAACTCCAGCAACAGATCCACGACGACTTGCGTGTCCAACATCCCGACTGGGTCGAGCCGAACGGCAATTGTCCCACCTGCGACTCCTATGAGTCACGCCTCGCCCAACTGCTCGGCCTTTCTAAGAGAACGAACAGCTCTACACCGGGCGTCGCAGCTTCGGAAGCGACTCGCGAAATTGCGTGGGAGATCGGCCGACAATTCGCTTGAAAGCGCGATTGAAGTTCGTCATGGATTGAAATCCGCTGGCGAAGGCAGCTTCGCTAATGCGCGAGTTTGGATTAAGTAAAAGCGTCTTCGATTTCTCCACTCGCACCCTCGAGAGGTAGTCGATGAAATTCATCCCGGTCGCTTTCTTGAACATCTTGCAAAAATAATACCGGCTGATGTTGGCCGACTGGGCCACGCGCCCGAGCGAGAGCGGCTCCGCCTGATGCTTCTCGATAAATTGCCGCGCTCGCGCCATGTTCGCGGTCTCGTCTTTTTCGCGCCGGACTACCAGCTGATTCGACAAGATGGAAAGGTGCTGCGCGAAAATACTCAGTAGCCGCAACATCGCGCGGTAGCGGCCCGGCGATAAAACACACGACCGAAAATAAGCTCGCTCCAGTTGTTTCCAATCCGCCTTGTAACCCCAGGCGCGGAGCTGTCGAGTAATGCTGGCAAAGTGTTTCTTAGTCGGATTCTTGAGCATTACTTCACCGGTCTCGAGAAAGCCGAGAATGTGGTCACCTGCATAGACCGGCACGGCACTTTCGGAGAGTCCCGCAAACCAGGTTACGGTCCGCGTTGTCGATGCCAGTTCGCGAGAGGCATCGCTTTGAGCCCTTAGGCAGGCAGAGCGCGCCTTGTTGAAGCGAGCCAGAATGGAGGCGAATGAGTCATGATCTTTCTTTCCATGATGGGACGGCGACCACGAATCGTGCCCTCGGATATTAAGCGGCAAACCCGTGGCGCCGCTGAAGGCCCGTTCGTAATCTTTGAAAATCTGCGAGCGCGAAAGATATCGCATCACTTCCTGGTCAGAGGATCGGGGTGCGCGCTGTTTGATCATGACGCCCTTCCTTAGCCGGCGATCTAACTTGTTCGAGTTAATCAGAGCTTTCCCGCAGCTGTGGGTAGGGCGCCGGGGTAATATCTTCTCCGTGGCTGTTGCCTATTGTCGATAAGACCTTTGCATCATCGCGCCGCTTTCCTCCAAATCGCTGATTTGAGCGGCGAGTAATGTGCCATGCCGCCACCGGAATGCGCGACATTCGGAAACAAATCTGTAAACAACTTTCCCCGCGCCTCGTTCTTGCTTGAAGTAAACACTGACATAATAGATTTCTCGTCGGTGCAAAGGAAACAGCCGCACCCACGGTCAATTGAACCGCCGCGGAAGTTAGCAACCTCATCTACGGCAACAGTGATCCCTTGTCCAGTACTAGTCGCGACTAGCGAGAGATCGCCGAGGGGCGTTTCCACCACGATCGCCTTTGAAGAATAAGAGCAATCAGTAAACCAACAGCGGTTACAACTCTTGTCTTTACCCCTTCGTGCGACTCGACAGCGGATTAGTTCGCTAGGATTAACCGGGAAGGGACGAGCGCCGAGCCTATGGAGCCCTCGCCTGCATCGTACCTCTCCGCAACGGGACGATTGCTTCTCATTGCGCGGTCTCTTTTGGAACGAAAGTCGACTCTTAGGCCAGCTTCTTTTTCGATCACTTCCGTTAAGGCGTATTGTAGACGTCCCCTCAGATTATCTTGAAGAATATCACTAGGGAATACAGGTATCTGGCGTATCTTCCAGTGCGGTTTTCAAACGGAACAGTCCGATGCAGAACCTAACGATTACGCAAAACGGCGCGCTTTACCTCGCGCAGCATAGGACTTCAAACAGACGCTTTGGGTTTTCCAGCGCATACACGTCGCGCACCGAAAACAATCCTCAAGGGATTCGACGAAGGCTTTTGTTTTACCGCGCGCGTCGGCTCCCCTCGAACCTCACGATTTCTCCCCAAATCGAGATCGATAACAAAAGTCCCAGCTTAGGCGGCAGGAGGGAAAGGGACTGTTTCTTGATACGCGCGATGCATGATTTCGGCTACGTTTGCAGCGCGAGGAATATTCAGATCTATCAAAGCTTGCTGCGTCTGCGCCTCGGTCCAGGATGATGTCTGAGCACGACTGAAGAGCTGAGCCATAAAGCACGTGGACCAAGAAAGTCTTATTTCACGAGATAACTCCGCCTAGTTAAGGGACTCGTATCGCGTATCCAAGAAAGAGATAAGCCGGCGCACGCGAGTTGCGTGCGACCGGCTTGCAAGGGATCTTCAGGAGAAGAATTGCCTCATTATCCCCCGCAGCGTATCGTGCTGGAACGTGACCGAATTAGTGGCACGTCTTGGTACCCTTGGTCACCTTCACTGTCGCCGTGGCGTTCGCTTCGTCAGGATAAAGATGAGTGACGAGCCATTGTCTGTGCTGGCCGCGGTATCGAAATGCCGTCGCGTTATTGAAGTCCCAGCCATATTGACCCCGGGTTTCGGAGGCGTCAAGGGGTAGCTGTCAACGTGACGCTGACGCCGTCGCCGCCCTGGCAGGCCTGGCTTTGCACGCTGGCGGTCAAAGCGACACAGCATTGGTGGCGGTGTGAGCACTTGGCGCTACTAATGCCACCAGGATGATGCTTAGAGCCGCTGCCTCCCAATTAATCTCTGGTTTCTTGTTCTTCATGAGTATTTTTCTTTCTATCTTGTTTCTTGTTTCTGGCTCTCCTTGGTTATCCTAGCTGGATAATTAGGTTGGCTTCCCACCCACGTGACTAGATACTACCTGTTTGGCTAATACTTTGTTGCCACGGCCGCTATAGCCTGCGGCTATGGGCGATGAAAAAAACCTGGTTAGTGGCTACATCGACCTTAAGCAGTAACGTGATTCGTCCGGCCAAGCGTTCAAGCCGAGCCGGTCAGAAGACCCTCGGTCAGAAGAATACAATGTTATTTTGATAATTGACTTTCCCAATCCGATCAGAGCAAAGGAGATGACGTAGTTCGTCAGGATGCCCTTCGTTCGATCGAAGGTTCTGGCCGGCCTGGCCTCTGCGTTGGTGACGAGGAACGCAATCGCTCCCACGCAAGGAGGTCCAACGTGCTTGAACGTCACCTGGCCATTGGAGTTCGTCTGGCCGACGACGGTCTCATCGAGCCAGTAATCGTCGAAGAAGTGGCCGGTGATTCTTACGCCCGAGAGCGGAACGCCCGCCTCGTTCTTCACTATCAGCTTGGCCTGAGCTTCGGCGGACCCCTGATCGCAAACGGTCAGGGCCCTTCCCTTCATCTGGATATTGGTCACCTGGATGCAATTGCTGGTGCAAGGCTGAGCAGGAACCAATTTCACCAAGCGCTGGCCGGATTGGCCGATGATCATCCGGGCCAGGATTTGTCCGCTCGCGTTCATCGGTCCGACGGTCGTGAGGGCGCTTCCGGCATAGGCCGGCGAAACGAGATCAGCGAGGTCCTGCAAGAGACCGCTCGGACCGGCCGCGATCATGCCCGTCGACTGAACCGTGGCGGTGATGTCCTGGGCATCGTTGATCGAACCGACGCCGGCTAGGCTCAAGTGACCGGTCCCTGCGAACCCGATCTGTTGCCAAGTCCCGTCGTGGTAGCGGAACGGGTAAACAAGGTTCTCCGCCCCGGTGTTGACCAGGAAGCGAGCCTGGTCGCCCGCGTCGTTGATGCCCACCGTTGAGTTCTCCAAAAGGAAGTCCGCTCAGGAGCGAGTGTCAGCGCGATCACGCTGCCAGGATCACCGAGATGATACCAATGGCCGACCGTGGCCACCGTTCCACCCGGGCTGATCCCGAGCGGGGTTTCCGCAGGGAAGCCCTGCGTGACGAGGTTGACCATACCGCCAGTCTCGGTCCACATAAAAGGAGTCTTAACGCCGGACGACGTCGAGGCGTAGCCGACAGCCCGATTGTTGTCGTCGATCCCGATGGCGATCGAGTCGTGGGTCCCCGGTAGCAAGCCCATGTCGATAGGCGTGTAGGTGCTACCGCTGGGCTTCCACGCCGCGGCGTGACCAAAACCTAACAGGCCTCCGAACCCAGAGATCCAGCCCAGGTTGTTGATGTCAGTGGTAGTGACGCCGCTGAGCCCCGGAACGTTAGGCAGAACAATTCTCTCCCCACCCTTCCACACGACTGGCTCGAGGGGGGCAGGCACGAGGACCCACAGCCCGGGTCGGGATACGAGTTTCCGGTGACGTCTCCCGCGTCATTCATCGCGGCGCCGAACGCTGCGGTGGCCACGAGATCGACGACGTAGACCGATGCGATGGCTTCGGGACTCTTGGGTTCGCTACCTGTGGGGTCCGCTGCCAGGACGGTAGCCGGTCCGACGAGAGTTATGACGATGGCTACGAAACCAGCTAACAGTGTTATCTTTTTCATAGGATTTTCCTTTTACCTAGTGGTTTACCTAACGACCCCAGATCTGAAAGGACGGTGGAGGCCCCTAGGTTAAACCCGCGCCGCCGAATCCAGATCTATTCGATCATCTTTGAATAGGTGCTCGCCATTTTCTGTGCTCTGCAAGTTCTTGCGAAAGACTGACCATTTCCTGTCGAATGCTCAAATTCGTTAGGCCGCATTGTCCGAAATTGCGCTGTTGAGTGCGCGAGCAGGAACAAGGCAGTAGGCCTCTCTATTAGTCACATGACGGCACAGCCGGCGGGAAGCAGCCCGCTGGATCAGTAAGCTCAATCGTGTGTTCCCCGAGCGCCGGGTTGTTGATTGAGAGTTGGGCCTGGTTGCCATTGATGGTCACGGCAGTGGGGTCGCCATCGACTGTGATGGTGACCTGTTCCCCAGAGTGACTCGCGTCGGTGAGAGTAAGCTCGCGCCTGTAACTTGTGGCCGCCGCCACTGGACTTGCAGCGCGCTTCGGAAGGAAACCAGGTCTCCACATGGAATGCCGCCGCCGCCCGCGACTGAACGACGCCCATTTCGTCATGCTCATATCTCTGGCGCCGGTGTCGGCGTTATAGATTCCACCACCGTTGTAGAGGTTGAAGGCGGCGTCGAAGCGCAATGCCGCCCGGGTTGGGAATCTCGGATCCCACGTTAAAGATGATCTCCGCGATTGGTCTCGAGGCCGGTAGCGGTGTCGAGCACGAGCAGAATGACCTCGTTGACGTAAGGCGGCGAGCTGGTCCGGCCGACGACGAATACGTGACCCTCGGGATCAACCCGCACATCCGACGGCGTATCGAAGCATTGGATACAGGTTTGGCCGTAGACATGCGTCCAGAGCAGCGCGCCCAGTGGTCGCATTGCGTTTCACAGTGAAAAACTGGTCGTTGAAATTCGACTCGTCGCCATCCGGATCGCTCGTGCCGGTGATGAACACGCCGCCGACGCCATCGAGAAAAGGCCGTGCGGCGCTATGGTGCAGGCCGAGGGCGTCATAAAACTGCCAGAGCAATTGTCCGTCGCTCCCGCGCAATTTGATCGTGCTGTAGCTTATCGATGAAATCGATGCCCGATGCCGGTCACATAGACGTCGCCCGCCGCATCGATTTCCATGTCGGCGGGAAATCGTCGCCGGTAACGCCCCAGCTCTTCTCCCAAAGCACCGCGCCATTGGCTGGAGCATATTTGACCACAACGTAGTCGGCGTGATTTGAGGCGGCGTAGCCGGTGATGGCGACGAGCACATCCCCGTTCGGGTCGAGCAAAATCTTTACCGGCGAGTCAAGGGAAAACGGACCGAACGCCGCACCATCCCAGACTTGTCGCCATTGCAGGACGCCACCGGAATTGAACTTAAGCGTCATCACATCCGGTCCATCACCTACGGTGCCGCCCGTCACGTAAATGTTACCAGCCTCGTCAGTCACGATCGAGGAGCCATACTCCGATATCCCAGGACCGCTGCTGTATTGAATCTTGTTGAGCAGCGAGCCGGTCGCCGCGTCGTAAGAAAGAATCAGGAGATTGGCGAAATAATTGGCACCGGGTGTATTCCCACCACATAAAGGATGCCGTTCGATCCTTTCGTGATGCCGCTTGCGATGTCCGCACCGGAGTTCGGGCTGCCGAAGGTCTGCGTCCACCGGGTCGATCCGTCTGGCGCAAATGAAACGGTCGTGATGTCGGTATTGCCCGAACCCGAGGTGCCTGTGATGTAGGAGACGCCGTCTGGGTCGACGTAAATCCCGGCGGTACCGGAAGAGAGGGAGGTGCCGACCGGCACTCGACTAATCCATTCCGGTGAGAGCTGCGCATTACTGGTGGCGGATAAACCAGTCAGGCCGACGACTGTGACCAGCGCAAGACCTCGCACTGTGGAGGCAATGAGCCCGATGTAGAACTGAATTTTGTTTTTCATAATGAGACTTCTTCGTTGATTTCTAAATGCTTCATTCCTACGGCGTCGTCGTCGTCGCGATGTTCGAGTAGCCTGAGTAACCCACGTTCGACGTGGCCCTGACCCGGTAACGGTAGGTCGTGGTGCGCGCGGCCCGCTGGTCGATGTAGTGGGTCTCATTCACCGAGACCGCTCCGATGACCGCAAAGTTCGTGCAGGTTGATCCCTTGCATCGCTCGACCTCGAACGTGTTCTCGTTCGTCGAGTTATCCTGCCAGGTGAGCTTCACCTTGGCCTTGACTCCGACCAACTGCGACTTGGCGACGAGGTTCGTTGGTGCCGGAGGAGGACCCTGTTGCAAGGTCGTTGCGGCGGCGGGGTTTGAATAGAACGAGTAACCGTCCAGGTTGAACGCACGCACGCGATAGGTGTAGGTCGTGATTGGGAAAAGCGTCGTATCGGCGAAGCTCGTCACGTTCGGACCGACCTCGAGGATTGGCACGAAGGATGGGTTAGCGTTGCAGGCCGCGAGCGTGCCGTCGCACCGCTGGACTTGGAATCCCAGCTCGTTCGGTGAGTTATCCGCCCATGAGATGTTGATTGTCGAAGAGTTAACGGAGGTCGCGGCGAGCGCCGTCGGCGGGTTCGGTGGGAGGGGATTCACGCCTGCCAGGATCTCGGCGAGGCCCATGCTCGCCGTGCCGACCCAAACGTTTCCGGAGGCGTCGGTGGCGAGCGAAGAGATCTGATTATGTGGAAGTGGCGAGTTGGCGGTCGTGTAGGTCGACCAGGTCGCTCCGTCGAACGACGCGACGCCGCCAAGATACGGGAAGGTCTGGCCGTCGAAGCAGCCGACCCAGAGCTTACCGTCCGGAGCGAAGTCGAGCGGACTACAGACATTGGCCGGCAGGCCCGAGTTGAGTTTGTTATAGAGCGTCCAAGTCGAGGCTCCGTCGAAGTGGACGACGCCAACGTCGGTCGTAAACCAGATGCCGGCCCCAGACGGGTCGGGCTTAACGTCATTGATGAACTCCGAAGGAATCCCGGAATTCGCCTTCGTGTAGACGGTCCAGGACGTCCCGTTGAACTTGTAGAGACCCGTGATGGAGCAGACCCAGATGTTGTTCTGCTGGTCGATGGCGAGGTTGCCCACGCCATTCGCCGGCGGAATATTCGCGCTTACCCAGCCCGTCCCGTCGAAGCGCCAAAGACCGGCCGTCCCTGAGGCCCAGACGGTTCCCAAGCCGTCTACCGCGAGATCCTGGAAGCTGTAGAAGGGGAGGTACCCAGTCCACATGTGTTCCGTCCCAGGCACCCAGGCCGTCGAAGAGCGGAGTCGTCCAGAGTCGCCCCTGACCGTCCATGACAGATCCGGTCGCGGAGTCCGTGGCGAAAGGCCACGGCGCCGCACCAAGATTGTAGGGGTTATATCCGACCCAAGTCGTCCCATCGTACCGGCAGACGCCCCTGCGCTGCCGCCGATCCATAGCGTCCCATCCGGTGCGGAGTAGAGCCCGTCGATCCATCGCGACGTGAGTGCGGTTCCGGACGTGTTATAACCGACCCACGATCCGTTCGCGAGCCGATGTGCCATGCCCCCGATCCCGCCGGCCCACATCGTGTTCTGCGAATCGAATGCGAGGGCGTATACATGCGAGAGCGTCGGGACAGTGACACCCTTCCAACTCGATCCGTTCCATCTCCAGACGGAGCCAATGAATGTTCCGACCCAGATCTGACCCTGGCGGTCGAGCGTCAACAGTGAGAAGCCGGATGTAAAGATCGGGGGCGTCCGGTCGATGACCTGCGACCCGGTCCAGACACTGACGCCGCCTGTCGCGAAGGCGATCCAAAGTTCGCCGTTCGGGGCGAACTGCAGATCGTTGACCCACCCGCTCTGGACGATCCAAGTCCAGGCCGTTCCGCTGAACTTCGCAACACCGAGCACCTCGGAGCCGATGTAGATGTTGTTCTGCGCGTCGATTTCGATCGACGTCACGCCGTCCCATGGCTGGCCCCACGGAATGCCGTTCGCGGTTGTCCAAAGGGTCCAGGTCGAGCCGTCCCACTTCGCGAGCCCACCCTTCACGGTCTGGAGATCGTCCAGCGTGACCCAGAGGTTCCCGAGGCTGTCCCATGCGAAGTCGCTGACCATGTTCGTCGGCCAGATCGGGGCATTCGCGGTGTTCCAGACGGTCGTCACCCGCGTGCCGTCGAACATCAAAAGCCCGACGTCGCTCGCCATCCATGCATTCCCCTGGGCGTCGAACTTGACGTTTCCAAGGTTATGGCCGGGGCATTTCGCGTCGACGTTCGTGTAGTCGGTGAACTTCACGCCGTCGAACTTCGAAAGGCCTCCCTCGTCCCAGATCGGGTCGTCACCCGCGATCCACTTGTTGTCCTGCGCGTCGATCGCTATCGAGTAGATGTAGTTGCCGGGCAGACCGGTGTTCGCGTTTGTGTAGATTTTCCAAGCGGGCGTGGCAGCCACGGAAGCGTCGCCCGGAAGGAAACGCGACCGCTTGACCGACGAAGACTGCGCAAGGGCACTTGAGACTGCAAACCCGAGGCCGATGAGGCAGATACAGAAACGAATGTTATTCTTCATGAGGATATCCCAGACGGCTGATGTTTCGGTCCATAACTAATCCGCGGCAGCTGGGGAATCGTGCCGACGTGGAGTCGAGATAAGCCTCTCATCCCTTCTCCGCCAATACCTCCTTGGTTTGAGCGTGATACCTCTTAAGTATGGCCCAACGGCTCTTGATCTGGTGTATTCGCGAATTCGTCGCTATGGAGACGTCATTTGCGCTACTTCCTGGCCGTGGCGGAGGCGCTTAGCTTCACCAAGACCGCGGTAATGCTGCACCTCGCATAACGCGCCAGATCAAGGGTTGGAAGAGGAGTTCGGTATCCTGCTTCTTAACCGATAGGCCTAATCGACGAGGGTCATCCGTTTCTGACCGATGCTAAGCGCCTCCTAAATCTTGCGCTTAGAGATGGGTTCAATAAGTGCAACGATTGACGCGTGGCGAGGTCTTGGCGCTCACGTCGGCTACGTATACCAATCCTTCTTACGACTTGCTGCCGCCGACGCTTGCTTCGCTTCGAAAATGGCTCCCTACCGTTCCGATAGACTTTTCCAAATGTCGTGCGGTCTTCGCCTCAAGGATTTGCCCCGCGAGTGATCCCAGGCAGGATATAGAGTAGAAAGCTCAAGGCAAAAAGGGCAAGCCGACGCTCCCAGGGCCCTCGGCCAAGATACATTGTTATATATGGGATGCCGTTGATGAGGAGAAATGCCGTGGTGATTAAGATGATCGCTATCATATTAGAGGCTGCTTTCTAAGTGTTGTGGTGGCTCTCGAATGGGACTCTAGATGTCAAGCCAGTCGTTCTTTCTTTCTCTTTCTCTCTCTTTCTTTCAACTCCGGGCAGCTGGCGCCAAGGGTTCATATTGCCGTCCTACCTGACCGTTACGATTGCTGTCGCGCTCCCGCCCGCACTGCTCTTGACGGTGATACTCTGCGGGTTGGTCGGCCAAGAAAACTTGCCCGAATATTTCCTGCCTTTCCTCGTTAACGTGCCGATGAGCGTATCAGTGGAGGTGACATAAACCTGGAGCGTCGCGGTCGAGCTGGTGCTGGTCGCCTGGACCTGAAGTGAGTGGCGCGCAGTGGCTATATTGCGCAGCAATTACTTTCACCGTGTCCGTCGCCGCCCCGGCGCCGGTATCAAAGGCATAGAGGTACGTGTATGGCTCAGGGACGGAATCATTCACATCCATACCGATGTATGCCGCAGAGCCGTCGGGACTGAAGCGTGCCCGCGAAATGCCTCGGACAAAACCACCATTTTCTGCCGGAAGATTGACTTGCCAGGAAAGGTTGCCGGTTGAAGCATCGATGCCCTGGACAAAGCCGGGCGCACCAATGTCACTCACACCTACGACCACCAGTGCGGCGGCGGAATTGACAATGGGACCGCCCCGAAGTAGGGCACCGCTGCTGATTGTGTGCCTCCATTTCGTACTCAGATCAGGATTGAGCGCTAACACGTCCAAATTCGCACCTACATAGATCGTTCCATCGGAACTAATGTCGGGCGCGGTCAAGCTACCCAAGATGGACGAACGCAGGAGATTGCCGCTCGAATCGAACTCGCCGAGCTGATTGATCGCCATGCTCGAATAGATGTTTCCATTGGCACCAACAGCAGGCTGATGGTCCGCGCCGCCAGCCAATACCGCAAAGAGAAAGTTACCACTGAGGTCGAAGAAATGCAGGCCGTTGGTTTGATCGATGGCGTTGTTCATGACGAAGTAGAATTGGTTCGCCCCAAACGCGATTTCGCGAGGCTGATCGTCACCTCTTCCCGTAACGTAACCAGGGCGCTGGCTGATTACCTGGCCCTGAGGTGAGAGCGTTATCGCGCCCAAACCATTGGGCAACCCGGCCTCCTCGGTTACGGCGTAAAGGTTGCCATTCGGACCAACGGTCGGCCCGGCCCCTACAAATGCACCGCTCGGGTCACTGACCTTCCACTTCAAGCTCCCGTCAGGATTGAGTGCATAGATTGTGTTCCCCGACGCGAAGTATACCGTGCCATCCGGCCCCACCTCAACCGCCTGAATCGCAACACCGACGGTGTTGTAGATCCATTTCACGCCGCCGTCGGGCGTAAGAGCATATAGGTGACCGCCGACATCAAGGGCGTAAACGGTTCCGTCTGGCGCGACGCCGGGACGGCTTCGAATGTAAAGGTCGTCTGCCTGGAACCTCCATTGAACATGACCCACTGCCACCGGACGCGCTGTCACTGTCAGTTGGAGAGTGTTACTCGTGCCGCCGGAAGTGACGACCTGCACTGCATCCGAACCCAATGGCGAGGCATCAGGCACGTAGGCGGTAATCGAAGTTTCCGTCCAGTTGCTCACCGGTCCCGTCGCACCGCCGATTTTTACAAGACTGCTGCCCTGCTCCGCGCCGAAGCCGCTGCCGCTGATTTTGAGACGGCCGGCCTGCGCAAGGGTGGTGGCGGACAACGCGCTCTACAGTTGGCGCGGTCAAGGTGCGTGTACCGTAAAGCGTGAAGCTGGTGTCGTCGTTGGCCATGCCGAGGAAGCCCACGTTATGGGACCACGTCGGTTGTCCGGCACTGGGATTGCGATAGTAAAGCGCCGTGCCACGGGGCGCGTCGTCATCCGCGCTGCGCCAATACCAAGGAGAATCGCTGAACACTTGGACGGAGACGAAGTGCTTCCCGGAAACCTGAAAGGCAGAACCCAGCTCAATGCGAAAGTCCGAAGAGCTGTCGGGATTTAGTATCCGAGGATCACCTTTGGGGATGAAATACTCCGCCTGCAAAGTGCCCCGGCAGATTGTCGGTGCCGTAGGCGTAGAAATGCACATAAACGCCCTTAAAGGCAGCGTCCTGGGTGGCGACGCCATAGCCGTTGACATCGACGCGGGTGATCGTGCCCACGACATCGAAATCGTCGGCAATCTCCGCGTTGATGCCCCCTGACTGCGACCGCTGACTCGGTCCCCAATCCGAAAACGTAAAAAAATCAAAGCTTTGCTGCCAGAGCGATGGTCTGCGCGTGAGCTTCAGGCACTGATGTAAATGCCCCAGCGAGTAAGCCGAAGGCAATAAAGTGAGTTAGCGATCGAGATATTGTGAACATGAGATTAATAGGAGTTGAGATTTAGCAACGCCTTAAGAAATGGTTAGGCGATTCGTCATGGTAGAACTAGTGCCTTTCTTCGATTTCACCAGCGAGACATCGGGATTCTTAATGATCCCATCGGCAGTCACATCGGAGCGGAAGTTCGAACTCGTAGCCGATTGTCCAACGAGCGTCTTGACCTGATTTGATATCCGTCGTGTTAACAACCCGGTCGGCCGTGGTATCGCCGATCAGCATACCCATTAGGACTGCGACGTCGCCCGTGCTCGTCCCATCGCTCACGCTAGATAACGTGACGGTTATCGTCTGCACATTGGTCACTCCAGTCAGATTGACCGTCACCGTCCTGCCGTCAGCGCTGACGATTGGGGTGCCGAGAACGCTCCTGAGCCGCCTGCCCCAGGAGTAACAGTGGCTCCGCCGACAGTTACCGCACTCGCGAAGGTGAATACCGTTTGGTAGTTATTCTGCGTTCCGCCGCTCCGGCATTCAACTCCCGTGCTCCCAGTGAGGGGCAGATTGATGTCGAAAGTGCCGGCGCTTCGATGTTTCTTGCGCGAAACCACACTTGTCGGCGTGGGTCCCGAACCGGCTCCATCCCCCGCGTTCAACGAGTAGAGGAAAGATCTGCTGGTGTTGTTATCACCCGTCGCGGTGTAGGTGATCATATAGGCCGTTGAGCCGTCCGGCTTAAAACGCGCCCTTGTATACTCAGGGGATTGATTGAAGCCGGCCTCCGCGGGCAGGTTCACCCGCCAGAGTTCGTGACCGTCTTGTGCGCTGGCCGAAATGATATAGCCCGCGTTGTTGAGCGTAGTCGCACTCCCAAGAATCAATTGCGTGTTCTGCGGATCGACTATCGGACCGCCGAAATAATCAGCCACGGTGAGGTGCCAGCGCTGAGAGCCGTTCGTATTGAGAGCGAATTCCTGGATCGTGTTTTGCACGAAATAGTGAGTCCCGTCACTGCCGATGTCCGGCGGCGAGGCCAAGTTGTAGGGATAAGGCGAGATGAACGTCCAAAGCAGGCTTCCCGTAGGCGAATAAGCCGAGAACGAGTTGTGGATACTCCCATCCGGCGCGACCGCCGGCTGACCAAAGAGTGCCCGGTATTGTGAAGACCGAAGTCCCATCGAGCTTCAACGCGCGCAGATGGTTGTTCGCATAGAAGTAGAGTTGCTGGGTGCTGCCGTTTCAGGCCGAAGACGATCTCGCCATAGTCTAACGATGAGGACGATCGATAAGCTTCAGGCTGCTGCCAGCGCAGCGTCCCGGCGGGAGTCAACGAGAAGACACCCATTCCTTGCTGTGGCGACGGCGTAGATATTGCCGTCTGGTCCGACCGAGAGGCCGAGGAGAATGAAGGCCCGCGGATTTTGGACAAAGGTCCCACTTGAGGGTGCCATCCGGATTATACGCCTTGATATCGCTTTCCGAGCCGACGTAGATCACTGCCGTCCGCACCGACCGCCACGCCCTTGTTACCCGCACCGCGCACCACCCACTTCAGTCCGCCGTCGGGAGTCAGCGCGTAGAGATGGAAAAAAGCATCGACCGAATAGACCGTCCCGTCCGGACCAATCGCCGGCGCGCACCAATGAGTAAGGTCCGTTCTGGCGAAAACGCCAGTTCACTCGCCCGTCGGCCTGGCGGGCGGTCACGGTGAGATTCAATGTGTTACTCGGCAGCCCCGAAGTATTCACTACCTGCACCGGCACGGTTGCGAGTTGCGTCGACTCCGGCACATAGCAGATGATCTTGGTGCTTTGCCAATCTGCAACTGGCGCGGAAACGCCATTGATCAAGACCGTCCCGCTGCTCCCGAAGTTAGTCCCAGTGACTTCGAGATAACCGCTGCGGTCCAAGGTAGTCGCCGATAAAGCGGCGATGCTACCCGCGCCGGTCGTCGTGCCATAAAGGTAAAAGGAGACGTCGGAGTTCGGGTAAAAGACACTATCGTCATGGTGCCAGACCGTCTCCCCGGCCGCGACATCGCGAAAGTAAAGGCTGTCCCATGTGGGGCGTTGGTATTCGCGCTCCACCAGTACCCAACCGTTGAGCACTGGTTGAACGGTTAGAAAATGCTTGCCCGTGGCGGCGAAGGGCGGCGAAAGCGTAACGTCAATCGCTCCTGCGTTATACCCCTTCGTGAAAAAGTATTCTTTTTGCAGGGCACCGGGTGTGCCGTCGAGCCAAATATTCGTAAAACCGAACATACACACCCCCGAAAGTCACCGCCCCCTGAGACATAGCCATTCGCAAAAACACGATCGATGCTGCCCACCACATCAAAAATCATCGGCCACTTCGCTGTTGATATTCGACGGTGTCCAGACCTCGCTCGGGCCGAAAATCGATTGCCCGTCCACTGCTTGCGAGTAGAGAACTGCGCTCGCCTGCGCAGGGCTTACCGTTGCCAATAAGAATGCCGCAAGCGCAGCCATCGTTAGTTTCTGGATCAATTTCAATTTCATAAAAATGTATCTTTCTTTCGTGGTCCTGCCGTTGACACCTTGTGGCTTAGTCCACTGAGCATGTCTTGTTTCATGTCATCACTGTATCGGTGTTGCGCAAAAGCGTTCACCGTTCATTGCCTTTTACTGTGCGTTTCTTTCGCCACGAAAAATTGATCGCTAGGTCCATCTCCACTTTCATTTCCATCTTCGTTGGGTGAATGCACCATCTAAACACCTCTTACAGAACCATAGGTAAATCTCCTTGTTGTGAACGCTGACCACGTTCGGTTACCCTGCGGAAAGAGGGTGAGGAGGCTTTGCTTGGCGGTCGCCTAACTAACTTAACGCATGCTTATCGTAATCGATCTTAGCGGTTTGTCTAATGGTTTATGGGTATTTGCAGTTATATTTCGTTGTAGGCTTGTTGTCCGACGAATTAGGGAATATCAATGGTCTAGGTACGAAATGCGTAGCGTTCGGCGCTGTTAAGGTGTTTGGGGTTGTGCCGGCGCTTCAGTCAATGGTGTAAATGCCCCAATCGCTCGGCCCGCGATCTCCGGCTCGCCTTGTGTAGCGGTCATCAAAGCGTTTTTCCCCAGGCGGTGGTGATACTGAGCCTCTTGATAGGGACCTCAGCGTCGCGCGGCGCTTATCGTGAAGGCACCGTCAGAAGAGAAAAATGCGTAATAGATACTCTTTGCAGAAGTTGCTGACGGGACTGCCTTTTCCTTCATTTTAGGTGTAGTTTTCTTCTACCTTTCGAGTGATTCTTGTTCCTTCGGAGGCTCTTTCGTATTGTCTTAATCACAGGTCGCCGGAGGACGATAATCTCTTCGGGTGTTTGGAACCCGTTTTGGGTCGTGAGTCAGACTCGCGGTCATTGAGATATTGGTCCTAAGCAGACGCGAGATAGGACAATTGGCCTGTTGCCGTGAGCGCGGCATCCATAAAGGATGCCTGGGAGACGTCCGGAATATTCGCGCGCACATCAAGGTCGATGTGCGTAAGGGTCCATCCCTTTGCCAGCTCTTCCAAGGTGGCGGTTGCCGTAGTTTCGATGCGCTCCGGGTGAAAGCCGGCAAGGCCAAGCTCGTTAGCGAGAGCCATGGAAAAACAACCGCCTAATGATGCCGCAATCAGTTCGTCCGGATTGGTTCCGATTCCCTTCGATGAAACGCGTATGAAACGAATATCGGGTATTAGAGAGCACGCCACTCTCCGTGGTCATCGTGCCGGTTCCCTCGCGGAGAGTCCCTTTCCAGACAGCTGATGCGTTTCGCTCCATTAATTGATCCGCTGCAGGTAGACGGTTGTGCCAGCGTAGCGCCTGCAGATACGTCCCTCATTCCTCAGCCGCCAATACCTCGTTGACGGAACGTGATACTTTTAAGTATGGCCAAGCGCCTCTTGATTTGGTATTTCCAACGAATCGACCACTATGGAGATTCGCCACCTGCGCTACTTCGTCGCCGTTGCGGAAGCCCTTAGTTTCACTAAGGCCGCAATAATGCTGCATCTCGCGCAACCGTCGCTCACGCGCCAAATCAAGGCGTTGGAAGAGGAAATCGGTGTTTTGCTTCTCAATCGGACAAAACAAAAGTCAGCCTGACCGATGAGGGCCATTCGTTTCTAATCGATTCAAGGCGACTCCTGGATCATGCGCGGGACATGGTGGAATCGGTGCGACGATTACCCCGCGGCGAAATATCTACACTTAATGTGGGTTACGTTAGCAATCTCTTTTATGACCTCCTGCCGGCGACATTGGCCTCTTTGAAAAAGTTGCTTCCAACCGTGTCGATCAATCTTTTCGATATGTCATGCGGCGATCAATTTCGCGCGATTGAGGCCAGAAAAATTGACCTCGGCTTCGTTGGGCTACATGAGCCAATCGAAATGCGCGGCCTCCAATTTCAGACAATCGCGTCTTATTTGACCGAGGTTGCGCTCCCTAAAAGTCATCCTCTGGCGCGCAAAGCCACCGTGAACCTGAAAGACCTTGCGCCAATGTTTTTTATCGGCATGTCGGAAAGGAGTTACCCCTCCTACAGAGACTGGCTTACCAAGACATGCCGAAGTGTTGGCTTCACCCCGAGAGTTTTGCAGGATGTCGAGGTCGAAAGGACCATGATTCACGCGGTCGCCGGTGGACTTGGTGTGGCTTTAGTGCCCGAGCCGATCAAAAATTCGAGCACGAGAATGTGGCGTTTCGCCCACTCAACCCTACCGTCAGAACGGAAGGCTGCATCGCTTGGAATGGCAAAACGCGTCGCCTGCGCTGAAAGCATATTTGCAGATCATCGACCAGGCGGGCCGCAGTATTCGTTGATCTCACGTCAGCACGCACCAGTATGGTCGGCAGCGCCTGTTCATATGGTGCCGGAACCCCAGCGTTTGACACTTTGATTCACCGCGCTCGTCGCGAGTGCCGCTCGAAGCCATCGCAGGGTCGCTTCGTTCCACTCGCGCCTGAAACCGTAGACTGCGAGTGATTCGCCATCAAGTGAAGACAAGCCAGCACGGTCCAGGCACCTAAGTTTTGAGATTCGTGCGATCTCGGCAAAAACTCCTCATCGCTTCGAGTGACGGGCCCCTTTCCCACCTCGATGAAGTTGAACGGAATGCCGGTGCCGTCGGGTGTGGCCTGCTGGTCTTCCTAAGAGGGTCTGATTAATGTCGACATTGACCGGATCTGGAGTAACCTCATGTTAGTTACGTCACTCGACGTTTCATCGCATCTTTAGCCGGGCCCGATCCGTCCCCATGAGGCTAAATCTTCGTTGGGGCACCGCTTCACGCGACTTTCAGGCCCAACTGGAGCACTGAATCTACCGAACAAAGGCGGCATCTCATGATGCGTCCTCGTGAGGGTGGTTCTGGTTCCATGCGCGACTGAAGCATTTGAACCAACGAAAACAAACGTCATGATCTCTAACACCAAAAGTCGCGCCGGATGTCTGGCGGAACAAACCTTCAACCCCAAATCCTACTCCAACTGTCCAGACTTACAGGGTGGTATCCCGGGCTTGCCCAGAAGTAGAATCCGTCTGAAGCCCACTCTAGTTAAGAAGAACACATACTGCTTTTTCGCTCATATCGCCTTTGGAATGGATGCCCGCATAGTTACGACCCCTCAAGCGACCGCAAACATGCTTATCGAGGTCAGCGCTACCGCCTTAGCAAACGGCGGTAAGAGAAAACATCTCAAGCGTTTCCGCGCTAACGGCTCTTCAAAAAGTGAAACTGGCTAGTTGCATTGGCAAAACCGCTGCGCTTGATTATCTGAAATCAGAAACTGAGTTCAGCAACTTTCCATTGCTACGGTTTGTAGATTTTAACCTTATCGGAACTCCCACATATATTTCCATTCGTCCCCTGCCAACCAAAGTATTGCCGAATGATTCCAAAGTATGGCGGCTTGCACAGAGCGAGGCAGATAAACTGAGGGGCGAAAATGTTTCGCAACTCCCTCCTTCTCTCCTGAACCAAGGCTAAAAAGAATCCCGTCCCACGAACAGCCGATACGATCTTTTCGCAGTAATCTGGGCCCGACAAAACATCTAAGCTGATCATGACCTCCTGGTGGCAATGCCTCTTGCAAAACGGGTGCGAAATGAGTATTGCGTGTCGAGAATCCTCAGGCTTTCGGTGTTGATCGTGCCCGTTCCTTTGCGGAAAGTTCCTTGCCAGGCAGCTCATTTTGTTCTCGTTAGATTTGGCGTATCTTGAAACAAGGCATGACAAGAGACGCGTCGGATGATCTGGACTGCGGTTCTGCGATCCGGCCCGGAAGCGGAACCCGCGCCGCCGTCTGACGATCCGATCGCGGCCAGCCTGCGCGGATTCGGACCGCTCGGGCTTAGCGCGATTCTCCTCATCGTCTCTAACCTCTGTCTTCCAGCCTCTGAGCGCCATCCTGGTGCTGCTGTGGGCCTGGCGGTCACATACGCCATGGCGGGACATCGGATACGTGCGACCTAGGAGCTGGCTTGGGACTCTGGCCGTCGGCATCGTTTTCGGCTGCGCGTTTAAACTCCTGATCGAAGGCGATCGTGATGCCGCTCCTCGGCGCCCCTGAAATCAATTCCGCCTACCAGTACTTGGTTGGAAACCGGGCTGCACTCCCCGGACAGGTGTTCACGATGATCGTCGGCGCGGGCTTCGGAGAAGAGACCGTGTTCCGAGGGTTCCTGTTCGAACGTCTCGGCAAACTTTTGGAACCGGGGCCGGCGCAAAGGTATCTATCGTCCTGCTCACCTCCGCGGTGTTTGCCCTGGGCCATTACGCCAATCTTGGGCTTCCTGGCGTCGAACAGGCGATGATCACGGGTCTCGTCTTCGGGACGATCTTCGCCGTCACGGGCCGGATCTGGATGGTGATGTGTGCGCATGCTGCGTTCGATCTAACGGCGGTCGCGATAATCTATTGGAATCTCGAAGGGACTGTGGCTCATCTCGTGTTCAAATAGCGACGAGCAAGTCTCTCTTAACTCCAACTTCTTATCCGGGCCCACGAACTGCGTCCTCGCGAGTGGTGGCTGACCTTGTTTCATTAGGCGCTATCGGCGCGAATGCGCCAGATTCGAAACTGGCGACGCCAAGGTCGCGACTTTCAATGCGGAATTGAGCGAACTAGCCGGGTTCACAGGGGTGGGTTGCCCGAAGGCGTGATTTCTCCCGATCAGCTCTGGGCCGCGAGTTCAGAGCGCCGCCTTCTGTGGAGCAGTTAACGACCAAACGATCCGCGTCGAGGCGCTGCTGACGGAAGCATCGCCGTTCCGTTTAGCGAGCACTGCAAGTTAATTGTTTTGATGCTTTGGTCTCGTCTCGAAGTGATACGAAGTGTTGAAGACCATCTTTCCGTTGTCGGTAATAATTGAAAACGTGACGCTCCCCTGGTCATTTGATAACGGGGTTGCCCTTCCGAGCACGACATGAATTTTGCCGTCTTTGCGCGTGACGGCCTTACCGCTAAAGTCGATCGCAGTTCCCGCCTGCAACTTCCGAACCGATTCGACGGATGCCGCCAGGAGTAAGGTGCCTTCCTCGCTCTTAAAAATATGGCTTCACCTTGAGTCGATAATCACCCACATAATTTCCGTTCCGATGCGTAAGCGGACTGACGATCAAGTTAGCTTTCCCTAGGGCGACCGGAAGTGGAGCTTGGATCAATAAACAGTTTGCGCGTGACTGCGTCGGTTGTCTCCGCCGTCGATAGACTTTTGCGCGTGAATGAAAGTGACGCCCGATATTAGAAAAACGAAAACCGCGCTCGTCAGCCTCATCATCTGGGAGAGATGCAGCCTTGGCGCAAGCGGTGAGTCCGGTTAGAGCAGCGACTGGACTATGCGTCGAGCAGTTTTCACGTCTAACGAGGCTAAGATCAACTGCGGCTACCGAGAGTGTGAGTGGAAATCTTAAGGAGTGGTTTAGCCATTTGGAAACGAAATCGGGGCAGGACCAAGCAGAAATTTGCGACAAGATGGTCAACGTTCGTCCGAACGCAGGAAAACGGAAGCGAGGTTTGAGGCGACCTTCGGGGAATTGAATTGTAACTGCGGGACTGGTGAAGCTGTACGCGGATGAAAGACAGAAATCCTCGCATGGGTTTGATCCTTCTTATCATTGTGATTTTGCTGTTGATCGGAGCTCCCGACCGGCGGTTACGGCTACCGGTCGCACGGCATAATCGGAACCATTCTAATAATCCTTTTGATTCTGTATTTGCCGCCTGTGACGTGCGCTTCATTCGCTCGGCATTGATTTATCGCGAGTGATTGCGGCCAGCGTGTTTGATCACTGCTTAGGCCACAGCCCGGCTCGGCGAACCAATGCTGTCGCGACGCTGGATTTCCTCCATCACGTCCTCGGCGATGACTTCCAGCAGGCGCTTTTCGCGTTCGGTCATTCGGCGTGGCTTGATATCGAGGATGCAGAGCGAGCCAATCGGAAGGTTGTTGCTGCGGAGCGGAACGCCGGCGTAAAAGCGCAGGCCGCGCTCTCTTAATAAGGGATTGTTTGCAAATCTTCGGTCGCGAGCCAGGTCTTCGACCACGAGTAATTCGTCGTTCGCGATCACATGGCCGCACACCGAAAGCTCGCGCGACGTCTGCTGCGCTTCGGCGATTTCTTCCGGCAGCCCGACTTGCGATTTAAACCACTGGTGATCGCGATCGATGAACGTGATAAGCGCAATCGGCACCTCAAAAATGCGCGCCAGCTTTTTCGTGATGCGGTCGAAAACTTCTTCACGCGTGCCATCCGCCAGATGCAAACGAGCCAGCTCTTCGAGGCGGCTTTCCTCGTTGTCCGGAATCGCTCCGGGGATCATCTCATCGGCAAGCGAAACGGAAAACTTCGCGAGCTGCACCACTGCTTCGGCGAGCGACACGCACCACTTCGTCCGCACCGGAAGCCCGCAGCCGTTCGCCCGCGCCCGCCATGTTTTCGGTCGCGCCCCAAATTCCGACCACGATCTTCACGCGTGGCAATTGGGCGCGAAGTTTCGCGCTGAGATAGCGCGCATGGATCAGAGTGGAGGGTGTAACAACCGAGATGCAAATCGCTTCGCGATCCGACTTCGCCGCCAGCTCGACGAGCTCGCCACTGCTGAGCGCCGCCGAGGCGTTCTCGGCATCGAAACCTTGTTGTCGAAGCAGCTGCACGAGCATCGCTCCCGCGAGTTCATCACGGTAGGCTCGAGCCGGCACGCAAAGCACGCGGCATGTGGGACCGGAGAGAGGAAATGGAGTGTGTTCGGCGACCGTCTTGTCCGCTTCCAACTGCGACTTCGACGGCGGGGCCGAGCCGAGATCTTCGATCAGATCGTGGATGTGACGATGAATCGCGGAACGTTGTTCGGCGTCCAGCTCGTCGCGTTGCGCGTCCATTTCCGCGAGTGTGACCGTCGGGATCAGAACAGAATCGTAAAGAGAAGTGAGTGAGATTTAGTTTTCACGTACGCTTCCGCTAGGTCGTTCGCTTCATCCAAACCGAACGCGAGCAGTCGGTGATAACATTCCTCGTGCGGAGCGAGGGCTTGCTCTTCGCTGAGGAGCACGCTCAAGAATTGCAGCTTCGGCACGTGCCGGCCCATCACGGCAAGGCACACGGTCAGCGGGGTCGCGAGCACGAGCCCGATCGGTCCCCAAAGCCACGTCCAGAAAACCGCCGCGATGATCAGCGCGCGATGGACGAGACGCCGGTGCTGGATCCGTAGAGCCACGGCTCGAGCGCATTGGCAGTTGATCAATTCGAGCACGACGAAAAGGCCAAGCGTCAAGAAGCGGACTGAGCCAGCTCGTCGAAACTGCAAACGAAATCAGCACTGGAACCGCGGCCGCGATCCAAACTCCCACGTAGGGCACGAATCGCATGATCGCCGCGAACGCGCCCCAGAGCGCAGCGTTCGGCACGCCGATGAAGTAGAGTCCGATCGCAATACACAGAGCCAAAACTCACGTTCACCAGAAGCAGCATCGTAAGGTAACGGGCGACGCGGCTCCCGGCGTCGTCCATCGCCCGCGTGGTCGCGCTGATCCGGCCTTGCCCGATCAGGCGAATCATTCGGCCGCGCAGGTCTTCGCGCTTCAACAGCATGAAGATGACAAGCAATAAAACGAGGCCGGCCGTCCCGAGCGGTCCGAGCAATCCGGTCGCGGTGGTTTGCAGGATTTGCGGAAGACGGCTTTGCGATTCGACGATCCGAACCGGCATCGGCTGTTGAGCCGCAGGCACGTTGCGAGCGCGCCGCCGTAGTGGCTTTTGTTTCCGGCACCGGACCGGTCGCATTCGCCGGCGGCTCCAACGAATCCGGCAATTGCTTTTGCAGCTCGGAAACGCTGTGCGAAAAGCGGCCAAACGCGCCGCCGGTGGGAAGTCGGATCGCGTGCAATTTGTTGTCGATGTTCGTCTGGTAATCGGGAAGCTTCGCTGCGAGGTCGATCAGTTGACGCGTTAACAACCAACCGGCTCCGCCGACGACGCCGAAGAGCATCGCCACGACGATCAGAACAGCCGCGATACGTCCGATCCAGCGTTCAATGTAGCCGACCAGCGGTGCAAGCAGGAAGGTCAGCATCGCCGCGAGCGCGAGCGGAATCAGCAGTTGGCGTCCGACGTAAAGAATCGTGACGACGAACGCCGTCAGCAAAATCATCCAGATCCCTACCAGCGCGGCGGTAGAGGCATTCTTCATCGCTCGCATGGCATGTCATCCGTCGTCCATACGTGCGGCTTCTGGCAAATGCGCGGCACGTAGCCCGCGCACCGCAGCTCAGATCTAACAAACATCCAAACTTGTAGGCACTGCGAGTCACGCAGCCGCGCTTTTTCCTTTCGGAAGCGCGACCCGATTTTGTCGCTTAATTACGCTGGATGAGGCTGGCGATTTATTGGTATTATTGGTTCTCTCTCGCGACGATCATAGCTAACAAAATGGAACCCGAGAAAGATCCTCCGAGGCGGATGAGCGCGAAAACAGCAGACGTAACCCGTCATGCTGAACCCGTTAAAGCCGACGAGCGCGACGCGACTCAGATTTAGCTTCTGAGCACCAAGCGGACTTAAACCGGGATGCTGAACGAGCAGAAGCAGACAAGGCCAAATTGCAAAGTCGAAGCGATTCAGACGCTTCTCGTGATCTAGGAAGATCGGATATGGGAAGAAGCCGCGCCGAACGCCAGGCTGAAAGAGATGAAAGACTGCGCGTAGAAAGACGAAATTACGGACGAAGCAATCAAGAGCCGAACGACTCCGAGCTGATGCTGCTACAGAAAGGGAACGGAGCTCATTATCAGGCATCCGCCAAGTCTTCCGCTGAATTATTATCCCAGGAACAAGAGAGGCACCAAGAAACCAAGGCGGCTCTTACGACAAGGGAAGAATTCCTTGCCATCGTAAGCCATGACTTGAGGAACCCTCTCAATCACATATCAATGGCAGTGCAGAATCTATTAGAAGAGCCGGAGGATATAAAAGAGCTCGCCTCATCAATAAATAGAAGCGCTGGAGAAATGCTCCGGCTGATTGAAGATTTGTTAGACGTAGAACGAATAGCCGTAGGCAAATTAACACTGCACTACGAGCAGCATGACGTTAGCGAAATCATTAAACGAAGCCGTAGAGGAATTACAAAGAAGCCGCCGCTTCCAAAGGAATAACCTTAGAGGCAAAGCCTCAAGACGTGTGTGGCTACGTTGTATGCGACCGAAGCCGCGTCATGCAGGTGTTGTCAAATCTGATTGGAAACGCGATTAAATTCACACCGGCTAAAGGCCAAATTTGTGTAAGCTGCCAGAGAACCGGTCCTGAAGGCAAAGAAGTGCAAGTTTCAGTCAGCGATACCGGCGAGGGAATCGCCCCAGAGAAGATTAAAACCATCTTCGAGCGTTTCTCACAGATACATAACCAAGATCGTCGCGGTATAGGACTTGGACTCTACATTGCAAAAATGATGGTCGAAGAACATCCGGGAAGAATATGGGTCGAGTCGAAGCTCGGAGAGGGCAGCACGTTTCACTTCTACCCTTCCCTTCGAGGCCGGCCTTGAAAAACAGCCGGCCGGGTAAGCCGCCGAGATTGGACCCATAAGGGCACGCAGCCTGAACACCAACTACAAATGCGCAATCCAAAGGTCAAGCGGAGCCGCTGGTTTCGTTGGGTTGGCGTTTGATCTTGAGATCAGATGGCGAAGCGATACATCCTTATCGCCTGTTATGAGTGGCTTCTTCGATGAGTTGCAGCGTCGAAAAGTTTATCGTGTCGCGGCTGCCCTACGTTATTGCGGCGGGATTCATCATTCAGATCGGATCGGCCGTTTTCCCGGCATGGGAATTGCCAAATTGGACACTTCCGCCTGGTGGTCGTGCTCTTGCTGATCGGGTTTCCGATCGCATTGATTCTCGCCTGGGCCTACGACGTCACGCCACAAGGAATTCGCGCAACTCCGACCGATATCTCGCCGGAGCGCATCGTCGCCGCAATCTAATCATGCTCATTGCCACCGGGGCGATCGTTTCTGTCGGCGGCAGGTTTCTTCCTTTTGCCGCGCGTCTCCGCCCGCAAGATCGACAAGTCGATCGCGGTCCTGCCCTTCCAAAATCTGAGCGATGAAAAGGAAAACGCCTATTTCGCCGACGGCATGCAGGACGATATTCTGACGAACCTTTCGAAGATCGGCGATCTGAAGGTCATTTCGCGCATGTCCGTCATGTCGTATCGCGGCGACGGCACGCGCAACGCCCGCGAAATTGGCAAAGACGCTCGGCGTTGCCACGCTTCTGGAAGGCAGCGTGCGCCGGATCGGCAATCGCGTCCGCGTGAACGTGCAGCTGATCGATGCCAACAACGACGAGCACATTTGGGCGGAAGATTACGATCGCGATTTGACCGATGTCTTTGCGATCCAAACCGATCTCGCGCAAAAAATCAGCCTCCGCTGCTGCAGGCAAAACTTTCGCCAAATGAAAAAGCGCGACTCGATCACCGGCCAACCCAAAATCCGGACGCCTACCTGCTCTTCGTTCAGGCGCACGATTACGCCAGCAGGACGGACATGTTTCGCGACACATCGTTGAAGGCCGAGCCGCTTTTCGAGCAAGCCATCAAGCTCGATCCAAACTTTGCCGCTGGCTTTTGCCGGTCTCTCCATGGTGGAGAGCTGGGTCTATCACAGCTTCGACCCGATTCCGGCCGGCGGGAAAAAGCGCGTCTCAACGCGGATGAAGCCCTGCGATTGCAACCGGATCTTCCCGAAGGCCATCTCGCGCTCGGTTTTTCTTATTATTATGGCGACCGCGATTACGAGCGCGCCCTGGCCGAATTCGACATCGCCAGACGCGGCCTGCCGAACGAGTCCCAAGCCTATTTGGCCATCGGCGCCATTCAGCGGCGTCAGGGCAAGTGGGCGGAATCAACCGCGAATTTGGAAAAAGCCGCCACACTCGATCCGAAAAACACAAACGTCCTGATTAACCTTTGTTTCAGTTACATGGCTCAGCGCAATTTCGAGACCGCCGACAAGGTTCTTGATCGCGCCATCGCGGCATCGCCGCAATCGTTTCAGGCGACGTGCATTGAAAGCATTCATGGCGGTCCTATGGAAAGGCGATCTTAGCGCGGCCGAAAAAGTATTTTCTTCAAACCCGCCTGAAACCGATCCGAATGGGCTGATGACCTGGGGGCGGGCCTGGATTCTAACGCTGGAGCGGAAGTTTCCAGATGCTCTTCAAGTCCTGGAACGATTTCGCGGTGAAACGATGTTTACCACCACCACTGCCCCATCCCCGAAGGCTTTCCTGGAAGGCATGATTCACCTGCTCCAAGGCGATAAGACCAAAGCGCAGGCAGAGTTGGAGCATGCGCGCGCTGGTCTCGGAAAAATTGCTCCGCGAAGCTCCCGAAGACTCTGCCCGACACGCGCAGCACGGCCTGATCCTTGCGGCGTTGGGTCAAAAGCAGGAAGCCATCGCCGAAGGCAAGCGCGCCGTTGAGTTGTTACCTGAATCTCAGGACGCCCTTGATGGGCCGCAGGCAACCGCTGCGCTCGCCCAGATTTATGCCTGGACCGGAGAATTCGATGAAGCATTTCGCCTGCTCGATCATTTGTTCGCGATCCCTAACAATCTGACCGTCCCGATGCTCAGCTCGATCCAACCTAGGACCCGCTCCACAAAGACCCACGGCCAGCACGACACTATTCGTCCAAAGACTAGCGCCAAGGCTTAACCAAAGGAGCTTAAGCGTCACTTATCGTAAAGCCCCGTGAGACCTCAAATAGAAAGAACGCAGGATCGTAAAGAGCGAGGTTCGTTAGGCGACCGCAAAGACGATCGAACAGTCCGGTGGACGATTTGATATCTCCGCTAATACAAAGCCAGATTGCTTGACAATGCCCACAGCGGCGATTTTCTAACGAATCCGCAACGCTGAGCAATCAAAGTTCCCCAGTGACCGTGGATCACAAGAATGATTAAACGAAAGGCAATACGTAAC
>ERZ1370068.10665-contig-9344_pt1 | contig 35022 bp, 27 predicted proteins | sample MGYA00561227_ERZ1370068 | MGnify/ENA primary metagenome ERZ1370068 (study PRJEB38410, sample SAMEA6850437) | metagenome | study: Metagenomic assessment of the ecological functions of the soil: analysis of the soil microbiota associated with the...
AGTAGCCGCTTCGTTCAGTTACGTATTGCTCGAAGCGGCATTCGCCGCGCACCGCTGGTCGAGATCCTGGCCGCGACCGGCCAGGTCGCCACGGCGCGACCGCCAGCGCCGATGGCACAGCTACGACAGCCTGACCCTCGGCAGGCAGCGCCGAGCCGCGTGGTCGTGCAAGGCGGCGGCCACGTGCGAGCCGACGCCGCTCGCCGACGTGCCCGAGGTCCTCGATGCCCGCAGCACTTCCGCCTGCTCGGCCGCTCCGAACGACCTCGTCAACATCGCCGGCAAGCGCAGCTCGATCGGCCACCTGAACTACCACCTGAAGCGCGATCGAGCGGCGTGCGTCGACGGCGCGTTCTGGATGCCGCCCGAGCGACGCCGGCGATCCCGAGCGTCGTGCGCCTGGTCGCGTTCGTCGTCGCACCGCAGCCTGGCGCGCAAGGCGGATCCTCGCAGCGCTGCGCGCCAGCGCGTCGACGCGGCGCTTCCTGCCGCGGCGCATCGTCCAGGTCGCCAAGCGCTGCCGCGCGAGCCGACCGGCAAGCTGCCGACCGAGCGCCTGGCCGCCGCTCGCCGCGGCACGCGGCGCGTGCCGCCGGCGGCGGCGGGGAGCCATTCGCGCGCGACCCGATGACGCCGGTCGTGCATACGGTCGCGCTCGCACGATCGCCGCCGACGCATCCGGCGTTCGCCGGCCACTTCCCCGGCCGACCGTTGCTGCCTGGCGTCGCGCTGTTGTCCGGAGGTGCTCGGAGGCCAGTGCTCGCCGCCGACGCCGCGATTGGCCGCGGCGGTCGGTCCGGCGCCGCGGCTGTCCGACCGTCAAGTTCCTGGCGCCGGTCGGCCCCGGCGCGCGCGCTGACGGATCCGCTTCATGGCGTCGCGCAACGCGGCTTCGCTTCGAGGTCGCGGACGCACGCGCCTCGCCGCGAGCGGCGCCTTCGAGTGCAGTTTCGCGCCGCTGCCGACACCGACCGGGACCCGAGGCGCCGCTGGCCCATGAGCGGTCGCGCTGACACGCGCCGCCGGCCGCGCTGGGCCGGACCAGCGCGAGCGCGGCAACCTGCCGGATGCTGCGCCTGATGCGCTGACGTTCGCGGTGACGCCGGCCGGCCGCGCCGATCTCGCGCTGCTGTGCTGCATCCCGACCGCGCTTCTACTTCCTGCATCGACCAGCGGCGGGTCGACGCGCGAATCGGCGCGCTACCTCGAGCGCGTGCTCGGCCGGCAGGCGCGCCTCGGCGAGACGTCCACCGCCACATCCATTGCTTCGCCGTCGACCGATCCTCGACCGCGTCTACCTGCTGCAGGGACGCTACGACCACGTTCGACGCTGCGGCCGAACGGCATCGAGGCGATGCTCGAGCGCCGCTCGGCGACGGCGACGGCGTGCCGATGACCGGCGCGCACCTCGGCAGCTTCGAGGCGCTGCGCGCTCGGCCGCGCAACAACGGCATCCGGGTCGCGATGATCATGTACGAGGACAACGCGCGCGCGCTGATCAACGCGACGCTGCGCCGCGCATTGCGCCGGACGCGCGGCTGCAGACGATCGCGCTCGGCCGCGCTCGATGCGATGCTCGTCGCTGCGGCGCTGGCTCGATCGGGCGGCATCGTTGGCCTGCTCGGCGACCGCACGCTGCCCGGTCCTGCGCCGCCGCGCTCGCGCACCGACGTGGCTGCCGTTCCTCGGCGCGCCCGCGCGCTTTTCGGACGGGCCGTTCCGCCTCGCCGCGATGCTGCGCCGACCGGTTGTGCTTCATGGCGGGCCTGTATCAGTGGCGGCAACCGCTACGAGCTGCGCTTCGGTGCTGCTCGCCGACTTTCGGCAGCGCGCCGACGGCACGAGCACGCGATGCGCGATCGGCGCCGCGATCGCACGCTACGTCGAGCCACGCTCGCAGGGCTTGTGCCGCGGCCGCGCCGTACAACTGGTTCAACTTCTTCGACTTCTGGGCACGACCGATGGCACGCCACCGCGCTGCCGACCGCCGCGCACGGCGCCGCGGCTGCGCGCACGCGCTCGCGCGGCTGCACGCTGCCGGCGCGGCTGCTCGCGGCCAGCCCGGCGTTCGACCTGCGGCAGCTGAGCGTGCGCAGCTCGCGCGCGTGCAAGTCCGGCGAAGCGATTTTCACCGGAAGCGGCGCAGTCGCGATGCTCGACCGCACCCTGGAATCGTCGGGCCGGCTGATGTTCCGCGGCGCCCGACACCTTCGTCCGCAGACCTGAAGCCGCGCCGCGAACGCACTCGAGCCGTCTCGGGCAACGCGCTGACGATGAGCCTGGGCGAGCGCAGCCGACTGCTGCAGCTCGACAGCGCGCCCGGAAGCCCGCGGTCATCGTCGAGGCGATCGCGCGGCACGCTGACCGGCAACCGCGACACGCGCTCGAACGGCTGTTCGACAGCGCCGACGTCGGCGGCAGCGCCGAGCGCTGGATCGCTCGGAGCTCGTGCCACGCGACCTGCGCCTGCGCGGCCAGGTCGCGCTCGGTGCGCGTCAGCGGCCGCGGCACCGACGGTGCGCGAGGTCGCTGGTGCTGCTCGCCGACGGCGACCGTTCGACGATGACGATCGAGCCGCTGAACGCGAGCGCCCGGCGCATGAGTCCGACGGGCCGCCCAGGCGCGATATCGAGCGCAGCGACGAGGCACGCCCAGTGAGCGCTGCCGTGACGGCGACCGCAGCCGGGGGCCTGCGCCGGCGTCGTTGCCCTGGCGCGACGTCGCCGTGAGCGCTGCGTGATCGCTCCCGCCGTGCGGGCGGCACGTCGCCGACCTGTCGGCGTTCCTGCCGTCGGCGCCGACAGCCGAGCAGGCGGTGCTGCTCGACCAGCTGCGCAGCGGCATCGCGGCGCGCCTGGTGCTGATCGGCATCGAAGGCGGCGATGCCGCGACGCGCAACGCGGCCTCGCGGCAGCTCGCCGGCGCTGCGCGCGAGCGGCGCGCTTCGAGGCCGGTCGACAACGGCGACAACGCGCAGTTCCAGGACAGCCGGCAGTTCCTGTTCGAGCACCGCTACCTGCTGAGCCCGGCGGTCGACGCTGCGCGCGCTTCGCGGTCGACGGCCTGCGCGCCGCGATCGACGAAACGCGTCGTCGCTGCTCGGCACGCCGGCCGGCTCGCTGATCAAGCCGGTGCTGCTGCGCGACCCGACCGGCGAGACCGTGCGGATGGCCGAGGCGATGCTGCCGGCGCAGGCGCCGCGCAGCGAGGGCGGCGTCTGGGTCTCGCGCAATGCGCCGCGAGCGGTGCTGCTCGCGACGACGCGTGCCGACGGCGCCGACCTCGACGGCCAGCGAGCGCGCGCTCGCACGCCGTGCGCGCAGCGTTCGTCGTCGCCCAGCGTGCCGAGCGGCGGTCGGGACTGCGACGCTCGCGCGTGCTCGGGCGCCGGCGGCTTCGGCGTCGCTCGCGCGCGCAGATCAAGGCCGAGGTCGAGCGGCTCGCGCGATCGCTGGCGGCGTGCATCATCGATCGCGCTGCTGCTGGCTCGCGTTCGCCTCGCTGCGCGCACTCGCGGTGGCGGTGCTGCCGGTGGCGACCGGCGTGCTCGCCGGCATCGCCGCGGTCAGCCTCGGCTTCGGCCAGGTGCACGGCATCACGCTCGGCTTCGGCACGACGCTGATCGGCGAGGCGGTCGACTACGCGATCTACTACCTGATCCAGTGCGCGCACGCTGCGCCGGCAGCGCTGCGGTGACGAGCGACGACGGCCACGCGGCGCGCAGCTGGCCGCGAGCAGCTGGCCGACCGTGCGGCTCGGCCTGCTGACCTCGCTGTGCGGCTTCGCGGCGCTGCGTGTTCTCCGGCTTTCCCGGCCTCGCGCAGCTCGGCGTGTTCTCGATCGCCGGCCTGGCCGCCGCGGCGCTCGGCGACGCGCTACGTCGTTCCGTGATCCGCGCCCGACGGCGCGCCCGGCGTCGGGCTGCGCGCGCCAGCTCGGGCGGCTCGTGCCGCTGCTGCTGCCGCGCGCTGCGCGCGCGCGCTGTCGGCATCGTGGCGCTCGGTCGTCGCTGGCTGCGGCTCGCGCTGTGCTGCCGTCGCCGTGGCGCGGCGACCTGTCGTCGCTGAGCCCGGTCGGCGCAGCGCAGCTGAAGCTCGACGCCGACCTGCGCGCCGACGTCGGCGCCACCGACGCCGGCACCGCTGGTCGCCGCTGTCCGCGGCCGACGAGGCCGGCGCGCTGACGCTCGCCGAGCGCGGTCGGCGCGCGCCTCGACAAGCTCGGTCGCAGGCGCGGCGCGCTCGCCGGCTACGACGTCGCCGGCGCGCTTGCTGCCGAGCCCGGCGACGCAGCGGCAGCGCGGCGCGCGGCCCTGCCCGATGCGCGCGACGCTGCTCGCGCGCGCCTGGCCGAGGCGACCGAACGACGGCCCGCTGCCGGCGCACGCGCCTCGGCGCCTTCGTCGCCGACGTGCAGGCCGCGCGCAGCGACGCGCCGCTGTCGACGCGTCGCGCTCGCAGGGCACGCCGCTCGCCAGCGCGGTCGACGCGCTGCTGCGTGCCGCGGCGACGCGACACCGGCCGTGGCGCGCGCTGCTCAACCTGCAGGCAGCGGACGGCAAGGCCGATCGACGCCGCGCGCATCCGCGACCGCGCTCGCCGACGGTGCCCGGCGCGCAGCGTCGGTCGCGCATCAAGCCGAGCTCGACGCGCCTCTACGCGCCGCTACCTCCGCACGAGGCCGCATGGCAGGCGGCGCTCGGCGCGGCTCGCGGTGCGTCGCGCGCTGCTCGCGCTGCGCTGCGCGCGCGCGCCGCCTGGTGCGGTCGCGCTGCAGCCGATCGCCGCGGCGGTGCGTGGTCGTGCTCGCCGCGCTGACCGCGAGCGGCGCGGCGCTCGGCATCCTGCACCTGGTCGGGCTGCTGCTGACGGTCGCGATCGGCTCCAACTACGCGCTGTTCTTCGACCACCTGCGCCACGCGCGCCGAGGTCGACGAGCGACACGCTGGCGTCGCTGCTCCTCGCCAACCTGACCGACGGTGATCTCGTTCGGCCTGCTGGCGACGCTCGAGCATCCCGGCGCTGCAGGCGGTCGGCGCGGTCGTCGCGCCCGGCACGCTGCTCTGCCTCGTTGCTGTCGGCGGCCTTCATCGGCCGGCGCGTCGACGCGGGCCTGGGGCACATGGCGAAAATCAGCACCCGGCGTCGATGCACGCTCGGCCACCGCCTCCGCGACTCCACGGCGCCAGCTGCCGCTGTCCAGGCGGCGTGGCCAGCCGGCGTCGACGTCGCGCTGCGCAGCGCTGCCGCGCGCGTGGCCGTGGGCGCTCGGCGCGGTCGCGCCGAACCACGCGCTGCTCACCGGCGCCGGCCTCTGGCCGCGCTCGACCTGGCTCGGCCCGCAACTGCGTCGCGCCTGCCCGACGCGGCGGCACGCGCGCGGCGAGGTCGCGATCACGATCGACGACGGCCCCGACCCGAGGTCACGCCCGCGGTGCTCGACCTGCTCGATGCGCACGGCGCGCGCGCCACCTTCTTCTGCATCGCCGCAGCAGGCGCGCGCGCCATCCCGCAGCTGTGCCGCGAGATCGTGCGCCGCGGCCACAGCGTGCAGAACCACAGCGCATCGCCATCTCGCACACCTTCTCGCTGCTCGGCCCGCGCGGCTTCGCGCGCGAGATCGGCGCGGCGCAGCAGCACGGCTCGCCGACTCACCGGCCAGCGCGCCGCGCTTCTTCCGCGCGCCCGCCGGGCTGCGCAATCCGTTGCTCGCGCCGGTGCTGCACCGACTCGGCCTGCAGCTGGTGAGCTGGACGCGGCGCGGCTTCGACACCGTCGCGCGCGAGCCCGGCGCGGTGCTGGCGCGCCTGACCAACGGCCTGGCGGCCGGCGACATCCTGCTGCTGCACGACGGCCACGCGCGCGCGCACCGAGGCCGGACAGCCGGTGCGTGCTCGAGCGTGCTGCCGCGCGCTGCTAGCAGCGCGCTCGACGCTGCCGGCCTGCGCGCCGGTGACGCCTGCCGAAGCGCCTGCCGGCGCGCGGACGGCGTCATCGCCACGGCGTCGCCATGACCGGCACGCTGGCAGCGGCGTCGTGGCGCGCGCTGCATCGATGCAGGCGAGCGCGCCGTATCAGCCGGCCGGCAGGTTCGCGCTGGCACTTCGCGCGCGGCAAGCTGCGGCTGGGACCCGGTGTTCCGGCACCTGCTGGTCGACGGGCCTGATCGCGCCGACGCTCGCGCGTGCTCGACATCGGCTGCGGCCAGGGCCTGCTGGCGAGCCTGCTCGAGCGCCTGCGGCGACGCGGCGCGGCGCGGCCGCTGGCCCTTCAGGCTGGGCGGCGCCGCCGGCCGCAAGTGCGCGTCACCGGCATCGAGCTGATGCCAGCGCGACGTGGCACGCGCTCGCGACGCTCGCTCGGCGACGCCGCCGAGTTCGTCTGCGGCGACATGCGCAGCGTCGCCGTTTCCCGAGTCGGATACCGTCGTGCATCCTCGACGTGCTGCACTACATCGAACGTGCGCGAGCAGGACGCGGTGCTCGCGCGCGTGCGCGGCGCGCTCGGCAGCGGCGGCGCGGCTGCTGCTGCGCGTCGGCGACGCCGCCTCGCGGCGGCAGCTTCGCGTCGAGCCAGTGGGTCGATCGCCTGGTCTTCCAGTTCGCGCGGCTGCCGCTCGCTGCCGCAGGCGGGGCGCCCGGTGGCGGAATGGATCGCCCAGCTCGTCAGCCTCCGGCTTCGCAGGTGTCGAGGCAGCCGATGGCGCAGGGCACGCCGTTCGCGAACGTGCTCCTGATCGGCACCGTCGGCGTGCCGGGGAACGCCTCCTGAACCCGCCGCCATGCTCGACCACGCCAGGCATCGAGGCGCTGGTGCCGCACGGCGGTGCGATGTGCCTGCTCTCGATCGCCTGGTCGCGTGGGACCCGAGCCGGATCGAATGCGTCGCCACCGGCCATCGCGACCCGGCCCACCCCTTGCGCACCCGGACCGGCCTGATGGCCGCCACGGCGATCGAGTACGCAGCCCAGGCGGCCGCGCTGCACTGGCGGGCTGCTGGCCGAAGCTTCAGGCGCGCGCGCACAGCCTGGCTACCTGGCGAGCGCACGCGAGGTCCGCCTCGGCGTGTGGCGGCTCGACGACCTGCCCGCGGCTGAGGTCGACGAGCGCGGATCGTCGCCGAACGCCAGGCGGGCGATGCGTCGCGCTGCTCTACGCGTTTCACGGCATCGAGCACGCCGGCCGCGAAGTCGCCTCCGGACGGCTCGCCGTCGTTCTCGACGCAGGCGTCGGCGCATGAGTCTCCGCCGCGGCCGCCCGAGGGCTCATTCCCGCTTGGCGGGATCGGCCGAAGGCCGTAGGGTGCACCCGTGAACACCGAGACCCACGCGCTCGGCCGGCGCGCCCTCGTCACCGGCGGCAGCGGCGGCATCGGCGAGGCGATCGCCGAGCGGCCTGGCACGCGACGGCGCGCACGTCATCGTCCACGCCAACACGCGGCTCGAGGCGGCGCAGGCGATCGCCGGAAAAATAGTCGCCGCCGGCGGCAGCGCCGAGGCCGTCGCCTTCGACGTGACCGATCGCGACGCCGCGCGCAGCGTGCGAGCGCCTGCTCGCCGGCGGGCGCGGTCCAGATCGTCGTCAACAACGCCGGCGTGCACGACGACGCCGCCTTCCCGGCGCTGCGCGCAGAGCAGTGGCAGCATGTCATCGACGTCTCGCTCAACGGCTTCTTCAATGTCACGCAAGCCGCTGGTGATGCCGATGATCCGCACGCGCTGGGGCCGGATCATCAACATCTCGTCGGTGGCGGCGATCGCCGGCAACCGCGGCCAGGTGAACTACGCCGCCGCCAAGGGCGCGCTCAACAGCGCGACCAAGGCGCTGGCGCTCGAGCTGGCGAGCCGCGGCATCACCGTCAACGCGGTCGCGCCCGGGCTCGATCGCCGCGCGGCATGGCGGCACGGATCGACCCGGCGCATGATCGAGAAGATCGTGCCGATGAAGCGCGCCGGGAAGCGCGACGAAGTGGCGGCGCTGGTGGCCTTCTGCCTCCGACGAAGCCGGCTACATCAGCGGCCAGATCGTCTCGATCAACGGCGCGATGGTCTAGGCCTGCGGGCAGGTCTTAGCGCCGTTGCGCCGGGCTATGCTCGGCGCCACGCCCGGGCCGGCGGGCACGAGCTCGCCCTTCTTGCGCGCCTCGACGGTTTCCGCCTTGCGCTGCTCGCGCTCTTGGTCGAAGTCGTCGTGGTCGCCTCCTGGGCGCCCCGCCGTCGCCCGCTGGCGTCAGCTGGCCGGTCTTGGCCGCTGCGCGGTCTCGGCCTTGCGCCTGGCGCGCGTCTCTGGTCGGGCCGCTCGCAGCCGCGGTCTTGTCCACCGGCGCGCCGCCTTGCCCGGCGGGGTGAGCTTGCCCGCCTTGTTCGCGGCGGCGGTTTCGGCCTTTCTCCCTCGCGCGAGACCGGCCCCGAAGCCTGCGCGGAGACGGACTCGCAGCACAGCGTCGCCGCGGTCGCCAGCGCCGCCACAAGAATGAATTTCGAAGACATCGTCGCACTCCCGATCTGGGTCGCGGTGAGCACGCCTCCGCGCGGCGCAGTTGGGCCCCCGGCGGGGGTTCGCCACAATATACCCAAGGGACGGGTGCTGCTACTGGCGCGCGCGCCGAAGGGCGGACGACCGGCAAGGCGGCGGAGCAAAAGCGTGGGCAGGCGCAGCAGAAGCCGGCCATCAGGCGCAGGTGCATCCAGGTCAGCAGCGACGTTGTCGCGGCCGGTAGCGGAAGTGCGAAACGCCGCCTTCCTCGGGACGCAGGTACTTCACCGGCGCGGCGACGTTGACCGGCGCGACGCCGCGCCACGCCAGCCGCACCACGGCCTCGGTGTCGAAATCGAAGCGGCGCATCCAGCGGCTGGCCACGCATCACCGCGACCAGCGGCGCGATCGGATAGACGCGAAAGCCGTAGAGCGAATCGGCGATGCCCGCGCCCAAGCGTCTCGAGGTTGGTCCACCAGTTCGAGATGCGCCGGCCGCGCACCCGGAGGCAGCGGCGCCGATGGCGTCGAAGACCGGGCGGCCGAGGATCATCGCGCCGGGCGCGGCAGACGAGGCGCGCATGAAATCGCGGGATCAGGGCGGCCGGATGCTGGCCGTCGGAATCCATCGTCAGGGCATGCGTGAAGCCCGCCGCTGCGGCCGCCTCGAGCGCGTGCAGCACGGCCGCGCCCTTGCCGCCGTTCTCGCGGCAGCACGCTCGACGCGCAGCCCGGATCGGCGGCGGCGCAGCTCGCGCAGGCCCGCGCGGCCGTGCCGTCGTCGCTGCCGTCGACGACCACCCACACCGGCGTCCACGCGGCGCGCGCCGCCCGGACGGTCGAATACGACCAGCGGCCCGGTGTTGTAGCTGGGGATCAGCGACCAGGTGCGTGATCGAAGCGTTCATCGCGCCGATCTCCAGCGCGAAGTAGCGTCTCGACCGGCGCAGCAGGCGCGGTGATCGGCCTGGGGCGCGAAGCGCCTGCCCGAGGCGCACCGGATGACGCACCGGCATCGGCGGCGGGCGCCACAGCGGCCAGCCCTTGCCGAGATACGGCGAATCGGTCTCGATGATGACCGTCTGGATCGGCACCTTCGCGCAGGCTGGGCGATCAGCGTGATGCCGGGCTGGAACGGCGTTGATCGGCGGCCGCACGGTGCGCGTGCCTTCGGGGAACAGCGACGCAGCTGCCTGCCTTCGCGCAGGTCGTGCGACGGCAGTCGCGGATCATGCCGCGCGCCGGAGTCGTTGCGGATGTGAGCGCGGCGAGCCGCGCGCCGGCGCCGAGGAAGACGTTGCGCAGCAGCTCGGCCTTCATGACGCAGACGCGCCGCGCGGCAGCCGGGCCACCACGCATCAGCGCATCGAGCATGCTGCCGGGTGGTTGGCGGCGACGATCAGCGCGCCCGGCTGCGTCGCGCAGCGCGTCGAGGCGCGCTCGAGTCGATCTGCATCATGCCGACGCCGCTCGGCCGTCGCCCAGCACGAGCGGTAGATGCCAGGAGATCGCTGCGGCACGACTCGGCCGCGCCGGCGCCGCGGCAGCAGCGGGCGAGAGCAGCGGCGCGACCAGGTTCCAGACACGAGCGAGACCAGCAGCCGAGCTGCAGGGCGATCACGAGCGGCGAACAGCAGCCGATGGCGCAGCGTCCGGGCACGGGGACCGGCGTGCTGCTCAATCGTCCGGCCGACACGCGCTGACTCGAAGCCGCGAAGATCCATGAGACGCCGAAGCCGGCGGCGAGATCGTGCGTCGCTGCCGGACCAGCGGGCTGGGCCCGAACTGGCGCGCCGTGCGAGGTTGTCGTAGCGCAACGAAGCCGCCTGTAACCAGGTCGCCGAGGCGGCGCGACACGCGCCCGCCGCCGCGCCAGCCGGCCAAAGCCGCCGGCGCGCGTCGTAGGCCGGCCGCGTCGGCGGTCGCGTAATTCCGGCGCCACGCCGTAGTAGTGCTGGTGGTGGCGCTGGTTCGCGACACAGCGGCCCGGCGAGCAGCCCGATGCAGCCGCCGGCAAAGCCGCTCGACGTCGAGGTTCGAGGTTCGGCGAAACGGTGATGCCGATGGCGCCGCGCGGACGGCGCTCAAGCGTGATCGCCTGGCGCGCAGCGGCATGCGCAGGTCGAGCTTGAGGCCTGCGGTCGCGCGGACTGCCAGGCCCGACCTCGAGGTTGGGGCCGATCTCGAACGTGGCCGGCCAGGTCGGGCATGCCCTGGCGGGCGTCGTCGTGCGCTGCTGTCGCGTCGGCACACCGAGGCCGCCGAGGCTCACGTCGACGGTGACCCGGGTCGCCGGCGAACAGGACGGCGCGCGCGCCGTCGCGGTCGGCACGCGGAGGAACTGTCGCCGCGGTAGGCGACGTAGGGCAGCGGCAGCAGACAGTACGTCGGCCGATTCTGTCGGACGCCGCGATAGTCGCGGAAAGCGAACCGCGGCGATGCCGACGCCGAGCTCCCAGAGCGGCTTGCGATCGTGCCACGGCAGGCCGGATCCGCGACGCCTGACGGCCGCCCGATCGCCGGACCCGGCAACCGCAGCCGGCCCGGGCCGACGCTGCAACGCGCACGGCAGCCGACCGCGATGGAAGCGAGACCGACCCGGCGCGGCCCGCGGGCTGTGCTCACGACGCCGGCACCCCGCGACGTCGCGGATGTTGACGCGCCGTCGCCTCCAGGACGCGCCAGCGTGGCGCGAAGTTGGCCGAGCGAGACCAGGTAGTACGAGGCCTTCAGGGCGAAGATCGAACGCCAGATCGGCGTCTTGCCGAAGATGTCGCCGGCGAGCAGCGAGATCAGCGCCTCCTTCACGCGCAGCGGGTTCGCCGGGTGCATGAAGCATGTCGCGGATCGTCGGGTTGCGTGACGCGGAAGATGAACCACGGAGAACTCGCGCGGCCCGTGCGCGCATCGTGCGCTCGAAGCGGCGCGCGTGCCGCGCGCCGTCGCGCGGCCGGTCGAGCGCACGTCGCGACGACGTCGGCGCCGTCGAAGCGCGCTGTGCATCGCCAGGTAGACGCCGGACGAGAACACCGGGTCGATGAAGGCGTAGGCATCGCCGAGCATCAGGTAGCGCTCGCCGCTGCAGCGCGCGCTGCATGTAGCGAGTAGTTGCCGGTCGCGTAGACCGCGTCGTCGACCAGCGCTGCGTCCTGCAGCCGCTCGGCGAGGCCCGGGCACAGCGCGATCGTGTCGTGCGAAGAACTCCTTCAGCGGCTTGTCGCGCGACTTCAGGTAGTACGGCCAGCAGCACCGCGCCGACGCTGGTCGTGCCGTCGGCCAGCGGGATGAACCAGAACCAGCCGTGCTCGAACCAGAAGATCGCTGATGTTGCCCTCGAGCTTGCCTTCCGAGCCGCTCGGCGTCGCGTGAAGTGGCCGAACAGCGCCGAGCTGTTGTGCGCGGGGTTCTTGTGCTTGCATGCGGAACTGGTTCGCGAGCAGCGTGTCGCGGCCCGATGGCGTCGACGACGAAGCGCGCGCGCCAGGCTGCGCCGCGCTGCCGTCGTCGAGCTCGGCCTGCACGGTCGCGCCGTCGGCGTCGAACGCGACCTCGCGCACGCGGCAGCCTTCGAACGTGCGCGCGCCGCGGCCGCGGCGTGGCGGAACAGCAGTCTCGTCGAGCTCCGAGCGCCGCACCTGCCACGCGTACGGCATCGATCTTGTCCCAGGCTTCGGCGAACTCGATGAAGCTGCTGGTGGTCGTGGTCGGGCGAGCACGAACTCGATGCCGCACTTCGGCATGCCGATGCGCCTCGACCTGGTCGCGCACGCCGAGCGCGCTCGAACAGCGCGACGTTGGCCGGCAGGAGCGACTCGCCGATGTGGAAGCGCGCGATGGTGGTGCCTTCGACGACCAGCAGCGACGTCGCGACCGCGCGTCGGCGAGCAAAGCGCGGGCGATGGTCGAGCCTGGCGGGGCCGCCGCCGACGACGAGGACGTCAGCAGCCGAAAGCCCCCGGCAGCGGCGGCCGGCGGTCGCGCGGAAGTCGCGGGCGGCAGGGACATGGTTCGGTGAGCCGCAGTGCGGCCGCGCCACCGTCCTGCAAGTGGCGTGCGGGTGCCGAATTCTGATCGTCGAGGCCCCGGGACCCTGGTAGCCTGGCCCGGCAGGCCACGCCTTCCCGCGAATTCGCTTCGACCCAGGCGAAACGGCGAGGCTCGTAGGCTGCTCGGCCAACGGCAGGCCGAGTAACTGCAAAGAGATCGCCGTACCGTGGACGTACGGCGAATGGAGCCTGCCGGCGAGCTGCAGCTGCTCGGGCGGCGTCGGAGCTGGGCCGACTCGCCGCCTGATGCGCTGGTCACGGGCGTGAACCACGGGGTCGTGCTGCGCACGCGATCGCCGCGAAGATGTATCGATCACGCGGTAGAGGACGGGCAGGATGACGATGCCCCAGAGCGGCATCTGCGCGCGGCGCCGCGAGCGAGCCGAGCAGGAAGCTCGGCACCATGACGATCAGCGCGGCGATGGCGCCGAGCACGGCGGCGACCTCGCCGTGCTTGATGGCGGGACAGGCGGGACATCGTTGCTGCAGCATGGGAAGTGGCGGCGCCTGGTGGCGTGCGCGGAACGCGCGACGCGCTCACTCGCCGAGGTAGGCGGCGCGCACCTTCGGATCGCTCGAGCAGCGCTTGGCGTCGCCGCTCATCGTGACCTCGCCCGAGTCCATCACGTAGCCGCGCGATGGCCAGCTGCAGCGCGCGGCTGGCGTTCTGCTCGACCAGCAGGATCGTCGTGCCGCGCTGCGTGGATGTCGTCGACGACCTCGAAGATCTTGTCGACCATGATCGGCGACAGGCCCATCGACGGCTCGTCCATCAGCAGCACCTTCGGGCCGCGCCATCAGCGCGCGGCCCATCGCCAGCATCTGCTGCTCGCCGCCGCGACATCGTGCCGGCGAGCTGGTTGCGGCGCTCCTTCAGGCGCGGGAAGATCGCCGAACACGCTGCTCGATGTCGGCGTCGACCTCCGTTGTCGTCGCGCACGAACGCGCCCATCTGCAGGTTCTCGGTGATCGTCATGCGCGTGAACGCGCCGCGGCCCTTCGGGCACCATCACCAGGCCCTGCTTGACGAGGTCCCACGGCGCCCTGGCCGCGGATCGACTCGGCCCAGGAACTCGATCTCGCCGCCGCGCCGACCGGCTGCGTGCCGGTGATCGCCTTCAGCGTGGTCGTCTTGCCGGCGCCGTTGGCGCCGATCAGGCTGACCAGCTCGCCCTCGCGGACCTCGAACGAGACGCCCTTGACGGCCTGGATGCCGCCGTAGGCGACCTTCAGGCCGCGTGACCTGAGCAGGATCGTCTTGCCAGCGTGCGGTCATCGTCGCGGCCGCTCAGTGCGCTCGTGTGGCCGGCGCCGAGATAGGCCTCGATCACCTTCTCGTTGCGCTGCACCTCGGCCGGCGTGCCTTCGGCGATCTGCTTGCCGTAGTCGAGCACGGTCACGCGGTCGCACAGGCCCATCACGAGCTTCACGTCGTGCTCGATCAGCAGGATCGTGCGGCCGTCGTTGCGGATGCGGTCGATCAGCTCGCGCAGCATCACCTTCTCGGTCGCGTTCATGCCGGCCGGCCGGCTCGTCGAGCGCGATCAGCTTCGGGTCGGTGGCGAGCGCGCGCGCGATCTCGAGCCGGCGCTGGTCGCCGTAGCTCAGCGTGCGCGCCTTGTACTCGGCGAAGCTGCCGATGCCGACGTAGTCGAGCAGCTCCTGCGCGCGCGCTCGGCGATCGCCGCCTCTTCGGCCTTGAAGCCGCGGGTGCGGAAGCACCGCGCCGATCAGGCCCGGAGTGGGTGCGCACGTGGCGGCCGACCATCACGTTCTCGAGCGCCGTCATGCTCGGCGAACAGGCGGATGTTCTGGAACGTGCGCGCGATGCCCGGCCTTGGCGACCTCGTGCACCGCGCTCGGCTTGTAGGGCTTGCCGCCGAGCTCGAAGCTGCCGCGAGTCGGGCGTGTAGCAGGCCGGTGAGGACGTTGAAGAAGGTGGTCTTGCCGGCGCCGTTCGGGCCGATCAGGCCGTAGACCTGGCCCGGCGCGATCGTGATGCCGACGTCCGACAGCGCCTGCAGGCCGCCGAAGCGCTTGAGACGCCGCCGCACCTTGAGGACGGTTTCGGTCAGTCATGCGGTCCGCTCGGATTCGCACGCTGGTGGCCTCGACTCACGTTCGGCCAACCGCTGCCCGGCCGAGGTCGGCGGCGACTTCGCGGCGCCGGTCGGCGCGCGAGCTTGCCGTGCTCGGGCGAGGGCCAGCAGGCCGCGCGGCCGCGCCAGCATGATGCCGATCATCGCCAGCGCGATCAGCAGCTGGCGCAGGATCGACGCGTCGAGCCGGCCGCCGGTCATCTGCCTGCAGCGGCCCGGCGACGTAGCGCAGCACCTCGGGCAGCGCCGCCAGCAGCAACGCGCCGACGATCACGCCGGGCAGGTGGCCGATGCCGCCGAGCACGACCATCGCGACGATCATCACCGACTCCGGCAGGCTGAACGACTCCGGCGAGATGAAGCCCTGAAGGCTCGCGAACATCACGCCCGAGACGCCGCCGAAGGTGGCGCCCATGCCGAAGGCGAGCAGCTTCAGGTTGCGGGTGTTGATGCCCATCGCCTTGGCGGCGATCTCGTCCTCGCGGATCGCCATCCAGGCGCGGCCGATCCGGCTGCGCTCGAGGCGATAGCAGATGAGCACGCGCGAACACCACCAGCGCGAGGAACAGGAAGTAGTAGTTGCGTGACCTGCGGCCACTCGAGGCCGAACAAGTCGCTGCGGTCTTGCCGAGGTCGAAGCCGAACGATCGAGATCTCGTCGATGCCGGTCGATGCCCTTGCGGGCCGTTGGTGATGTTGACCGGCGCGTCGAGGTTGTTCAGGAAGACGCGGACGATCTCGCCGAAGCCGAGCGTGACGATCGCCGAGGTAGTCGCCGCGCAGCTTCAGCGTCGGCGCGCCGAGCAGCACGCCGGCGCCAGCCGGCGACCGCCGCGCCGAGCGGGATCACCACCCACCACGGCGTGTGCAGGCCGTTCGGGAACGTCGCTGGCGATCGCGGGAAGGTGTCGGTCAGCTGCGGCGACGGCGAGCAGGCCCAGCATGTAGGCGCCGACCGCGTAGAACGCGACGTAGCCGAGGTCGAGCAGGCCGGCGTAGCCGACGACGATGTTCAGGCCGAGCGCGAGCAGCACGTAGAGCAGCGCGATGTCGATGATGCGGACCCAGGCGTTGCCCGCAACTGCTGCGCGAGCGAGCGGCAGCGCGAACAGGCAGCGATCGCGCCGATGACGAGACGAGCTGAGCTTGCTTGTCATGCGTGTCGTGGCCGTCAGGCGCGGTCGGCGACGCGTTCGCCGAGCAGGCCCTGCGGCCGCAGCGTCAGCACGAGGATCAGCACGATGAAGGCGAAGATGTCCTGGTAGTGGCTGCCGAGCACGCCGCCGGTGAGGTCGCCGATGTAGCCGGCGCCGAGCGACTCGATCAGGCCGAGCAGCACGCCGCCGACCATCGCGCCGGCGAGGTTGCCGATGCCGCCGAACACCGCCGCGGTGAAGGCCTTCAGGCCCGGCAGGAAGCCCATCGTGTGCTGCACCGAGCCGTAGTTGGCCGCGTACATCACGCCGGCCAGCGCGGCCAGCGCGGCGCCGATGACGAAGGTGGCCGAGATCACGGTGTCGGGCTGCACGCCCATCAGCGCCGGCGACGCGCGGGTTCTCGGCGGTGGCGCGCATCGCGCGGCCGAGCTTGGTGCGGTTGACGAGGTACATCAGCCCGGCCAGCGTGACCGCGGTCGACGACCAGGATCAGGATCTGCACGTTGTTGATGACCGCGCCGCCGATGTCGTGAACGGCTCGCTCGGGCAGCAGGATCGGGATACGACTTGTAGTTCGGCTTCCAGATGATCATCGCCAGCGTCTGCAGCAGCAGGCTCATGCCCATCGCGGTGATCAGCGGCGCCAGGCGCGGCGCGTTGCGCAGCGGCCGGTAGGCGATCTTCTCGATCGCAGAAGTTGAGCGCCGAGCAGACGATCGACCGCGGCGATCAGCGACGATCAGCAGCAGCAGCCAGCCCGGCAGGCCGGACCGGCGAGCACGCGTGACCACGGTCCAGCTGGTCAGCGCGCCCGACCATCAGCACCTCGCCGTGGGCGAAGTTGATCAGGTTGATGATGCCGTAGACCATCGTGTAGCCGAGCGCGACGAGCGCGTACACGCTGCCGAGCACCAGGCCGTTGATGATCTGCTGGATGAAGGTATCCATGCGACGGTCCTGGTTGGGCTCGCCGCGGCGAAGGCTGCCCGACTCTGCAGTAGCAAAATCCCCGGCCAGGAACTTGGCGGGATCGAGCCTGCAGCGCTCGGGCACGAGGCGACCGGCGCTAGGCGTAGCGCCGCCGGCGGCACTATTCAGGCTGGCCGGCGGCTTCGTTGAGGGCGCGCAGCTCGGCGAGGCGCTCGCCGATGCGGATCTCGAGGCCGCGGTCGACCGGCTCGTAGAAGCGCGGCGGCTCGAGGTCGTCGGGCCAGTAGCGCTCGCCGGCGGCGAAGCCGCCGGCCTCGTCGTGGGCGTAGCGATAGCCCTTGCCGTAGTCGAGGCGCCTTCATCAGCGCGGTCGGCGCGTTGCGCAGGCGCAGCGGCACCGGGCGGGTGCCGTCGTCGCTTGACGAAGGCACGGGCGGCGTTGCAGGCCGGTGTAGACGGCATTGCTCTTCGGCGCCATCGCCGAGGTAGACCACGCGCTTCGGCCAGCGCCAGCTCGCCTTCGGGCGAGCCGAGCCGCTCGTAGACCTCGGCGGCGTCGAGCGCGCAGGCGCAGCGCCCGCGGGTCGGCCGAGGCCGATGTCCTCGCTCGCCATCCGCACCAGCCGGCGCGCCGCGTAGCGCGGGTCGACGCCGCCGTCGATCATGCGCACGAACCAGTAGAGCGAGGCGTCGGGGTCGCTGCCGCGCACCGCCTTGTGCAGCGCCGAGATCGTGTCGTAGAACTGCTCGCCGCCCTTGTCGTAGCGGCGCAGCTGCTCGCCGAGCGCCTGCTCGAGCAGCCGCTCGTCGATCTCGGCGACGTCGCGCGCGGTGGCGACCAGGTTCTCGTAGGCGTTGAGCAGGCGCCGGGCGTCGCCGTCGGCATAGCCGATCAGGCGCGTCGCGCGCGGCCTCGGTCAGCGGCGGCGCGGTCGAGCAGCGCCGGGCGCGCTCGAGCAGCGACGGCGAGATCGGCGTCGTCGAGGCTCTTCAGCACGTGCACCGTGGCGCGCGACAGCAGCGCCGAGTTCACCTCGAACGACGGGTTCTCGGTGGTCGCGCCGATGAAGGTGAAGCAGGCCCGACTCGACGTGCGGCAGGAAGGCGTCCTGCTGGCTCTTGTTGAAGCGGTGCACCTCGTCGACGAAGACGACCGTGCGCCGGCCCTGCGCCTGCGCCGCCAGCGCCCGCTCGACCGCCTCGCGGATGTCCTTGACGCCGCCGAGCACCGCCGACATGGCGATGAACTGGGCGTCGAAGGCGTCGGCCATCAGACGCGCCAGCGTCGTCTTGCCGACGCCGGGCGGGCCCCACGAGGATCATCGAGTGCAGCCGCCCCGACTCGAACGCGACGCGCAAGCGGCTTGCCGGCGCCGAGCAGGTGCTGCTGGCCGATCACCTCGTCGAGCGTCTTCGGCCGCAGCCGCTCGGCGAGCGGCGCGCGGCGCCGGAAGGATCGGCGAAGGGGAGGTCGAGCGAGCTGGGCGGCAAGGCGGCAGGCGCCGCTGCGGCGAATGCATGCGGCGGTTAGCGATTCTGCCCGCGGCGCCGGCGCCGCACCGGACACGGGACATAAGATGCGCGCTCGCCCACCTTCGCCCGCCGGCCTCGCTGCATGACCCGTCCGACCTTCGCTGCCATTTCGTCCGTGCTGGTCGGACAAGTTCAAGGTCGACGCGGACAAGGTGCGAGCCCGGAGTCGACGCTCGAGCAACTGGGCCTCGATTCGCTCGCGCTCATGGAGTTCGTGTTCGCGGTCGAGGACCGCTTCGACGTCCGCATTCCCGAGGAACGGCTCGACCCGCGCCAGGCCGGCGTCACCCTCGAGCACCTCGCGCGATCTGATCGACGAGGCGGTCGCGGCCAAGCCGGGGAGCGATGCCGCCAGTCGCCTAGGGCCCGCTGGCCGAGATCGCCCGGAGGCCGCGCTCGGGCCGATCGCGGTGACCGGCGCCGGGGTGGTGAGCCCGATCGGCAACACGCTGGCGGCGTTCGACGCACGCGCTCTTCGCCGGACGCTCGGCGCGTGCGGCGCACAGGCGCTCGACCTGCCCGGCATCGAGCTGCCGCCGGTGCCGGTGGCGAGCGCCGATTTCGATGCGCGGCGGCCGAGGTCGCGCCCTCGCGCGTGCCGCTCGACCGGGCGACGGCGATGGCGCTGGCGGCGGCGCGCGACGCCGCGCGCGCCGCCGGCCTCGCGCCCAGGACGTGCGATCCCGAGCGGCTCGGCATCTTCTGGGGCAGCGGCATGGCCGGCGCGGCGACCTTCGAGGCGACCTGCCGCACGCGTCTACGCCGACCGCCGACGGATGCGGCCGACCAGCGTCGTCACGACGATGCCGAACGCGCCGTCGCCGAGCTCGCGCTGGCTGTTCGGCGCCCGCGGCGCGGCGCTCGCCTATGCCTGCGCCTGCGCCTCGTCGGCGGTGGCGATCGGCGGGGCGATGCGCGCGATCCGCGCCGGCTGGATCGACGTCGCCATCGTCGGCGGCAGCGAAGCGATGCTGACGCCGGGCGTGCTCGCGAGCTGGCAGGCGATGCGCGTGCTCGTGCCGCTCGGCGCGTCGGCGAGCGATGCCGCAGCGGTGGCGGCCGTGCTGCCGGCCGTTCGCCGCCGAGCGCGCAACGGCTTCGCCCTTGGCGAGGCGGCGGCGGCGTTCGTGCTCGAGTCGCCGGCGCATGCGGCAGCGCGCGGCGCGCGGCCGTACAGGCGACTGCTCGCCGGCTACGCGACCAACTGCGACGGCGTCCACATCACGCAGCCCGACGCCACGGGCCAGGCACGGGCGATGAGCGCGGCGCTCGCCGACGCGGGCCTCGTCGGCAGAGCGACATCGGCTACGTCAACGCCCACGGCACGGCGACGACCCGCCGGCGACGCGGCCAGGGCCGGAGTCGATCGCTCGGGTGTTCGGCGCCGGGGCGGCGTGCGCGGTCAGCTCGAGCCAAGGCGATCCACGGCGCACCTGCTCGGCGCGGCGGCGCGGTCCGAGCTGCTGGCGGCGCTGCGCGCGCTGCGTGCAGGCGCGCCTGCCGCCGACGGCGAACGCCGACGGCCGCGCGACCCGGCGTTCGCGATCGACCGTGGTGCCGTGAGAGCGCGACACGCGAGCCGCCGGCCTGCGGCGCGGTGATGTCGAACTCGTTCGCCTTCGGCGGCACGAACGCCGGTGCTGGTCGCGACGCGCGCCTGGAGCCCGTCGCGCTCGTCCCGAAGTCGCGATGCGCCGCGCCCGCCCGAGTGGCGAAACGTCGCCTCGGCATGGTGGCCTTCGAGCGTGATCGCGCTCCGCATCGGCCCTCGTGCTGCCGCGGCCGGTGCTCGACTCGTGGGTCGGCGCCGTCTGCTTGCTGGTCGGGCCGATGGCCTGTGATCTTCGGCGGCCTCTTCGTCCTGGTGGCAGGCGCAGGCGGAGGCGGAAGCGGCCCTGCGTCGCGGCGAGGGCCTCGTGGCGCGCTGTCGGTCGACGCCGACACCTGGCGCCGGTTCGTCGAGCTCAATCGCACCTTCAGCCTCAACCAGCAGCCGGCGCGGGCGCACTGGGTCGAACGAGGCCGATCGAGGTTCTGGTCGGCAACTCGGCGCGCTGATCGTCGACGGTTGGCGTGCACACCCTGGCCGAGCGTGTCGGGCCAGGCGGAACACCTCGGCGAGCAGCGGCGGCGACTGGACGGTAGAGCGAGCGCAGATGGGCGGCGACGCGCCCTGCTGCATCTACCTCTACGTGTCGATGCGGGGACGCGGCGCTGCGGATCCGCACCAACCTGATCTTTCCGGTCCCGGCGGATGCCCCGGAAGCGGGCCGAGTCGCTTTCGAATCGCTGCGTGGGCGCGAGCCGGGCGACGGCCGGCTGGCCGGCAGCGCTTCGCCTGCAAGTGCGTAACGCCGGCGCGGCACCACGCAGGCGCGTCACTGCTCGCATACTGTCGGCGCGATCCTGACGTCGAGGAGGCGATCGCATGGCCGAGCACGCGCTTCTCTTCACCGACCTCGTGGACAGCACGGCCGTCGTCGAGCGCCTGGGCGACGCGCGCGCGCGCGAGCGTGCTCGCCGAGCATGACCGCAGCGCGCGCGCCCTCCTCGCCCGCCACGGCGGCCGCGAGATCGACCACAGCGACGGCTTCTTCCTGCTGTTCGCCGACGCGGTCGCGGCAGCGTCGTTCGCGCTCGGCCTACCACGAGGCGCTCGCCGCCCTCGGCCTCGCGCGCGCGCCGGGCTGCACGTCGGCCCGGTGACGCTGCGCGAGAACGATCCCGACGAGGTCGCACGCGGCGCCAAGCCGGTCGAGGTCGAGGGCATCGCCAAGCCGCTCGCCGCGCGCGTCATGTCGCTGGCGCGCGGCGGCCAGACCCTGCTGACGCAAGCGGCGCGCGCCGCGCTCGGCGACGCCCTCGCCGACGCGGCGGCGATCGAGGCCCACGGCCACTATCGGCTGAAGGGGATCGCCGAGCCGGTCGAGATCTTCGAGCTCGGCGTGCGCGATCGCTCGTCGTTCGCGCCGCCCGACGACTCCGAGAAAGCGATGCGCGTGGTCCGGGCGGAAGACGGCTGGCGACCGGTGCGCGAGGTGCGCCACAACCTGCCGCGCGAGCGCGACGCCTTCGTCGGCAGGAGCGGCGGACCTGGCGGCCGTCGCGGCTCGATTCGACGCCGGCGCGCGGGTCCTGACCGTGCTCGGCCCCGGCGGCACGGGCAAGACGCGGCTGGCCCGACGCTATGGCCGGAGCTGGCTGGGCGACTGGCCGGGCGGCGTCTACTTCTGCGACCTCTCCGAGGCGCGAACGCTGGAGAGGCGTGTTCTTCGTCGTCGCCGCTTGCGCTCGACGTGCCGCTCGGCAAGAGGCGACCCCGGCGTCCAGCTCGGCCACGCGATCGCGACGCGCGGCCGCTGCCTGGTGATCCTCGACAACTTCGAGCAGATCGTCGAGCACGCCGAGGCCACCGTCGGCCGCTGGGCCGATCGCGCGGCCGACGCCGGCTTCCTGGTCACGAGCCGCGAGCGGCTTCGCCTCGCCGGCGAGGACGTGCTGCCGCTCGAGCCGCTGTCGATCGACAGCGAGGGCGTCGAGCTGTTCGCCGCTGCGGGCCCGCGCGCAGCGGCCGATTTCGCGCTCACGCCGGACGAACCGCGCCGTCGTCCAGCGCATCGTCGCCTTGCTCGACGGCTTGCCGCTGGCGATCGAGCTGGCGGCGGCGCGCATCCAGGTGCTGTCGCCGGCACAGCTGCGTCGAGCGGCTGACCGACCGCTTCGCCCTGCTCGCCGGTGCGCGCAGCGCCGCCGATCGCCAGGCGACGCTCAGAGGCGCGATCGACTGGTCGTGGAACCTGCTGCCGCCGTGGGAGCAGGCGGCGCTCGCCCAGTGCTCGGTGTTCGAGGGCGGCTTCACGCTCGATGCGGCCGAGGCCGTGCTCGACCTCTCGTCCTGGACCGACGCGCCTTCGATCGTCGATGCGGTCCAGATGCTCGTCGACAAGAGCCTGTTGCGCACCTGGGTGCCGGTCGATCAGACGCGCCACGCGCTCGAGGAGACGTACTTCGGGATGTACCTGACGATCCACGAGTACGCGGCCGAGAAGCTGGCGGCGAGCGGCGCAGACCGGCGACGCGCTGCGCAGGAACGGCATGGCAGGTACTTCGCCCGCTTCGGCTCCGAAGAACGCCTGCTGGCCCTCTACCGGCACGGCGGCGGCGCGCGCCGGCGCGCCTTGACGCTCGAGCTCGACAACCTCGTCGCCGCGTGCAAGCGCGCAGTCGCGCACGAGGACGGCGCGATCGCGGTCGCGACCTTGCGCGCGGCCTGGGAGGCCGTCATGACGCAAGGCCCCTTCGATCTGGCGATCGACCTCGGCATGCAGGTCGACGGCCTGCAGCAGATCGAGCCGACGCTCCGCGCCGCGGCACTGACCGCGGTCGGACGCGCAGCCATCGCCGCCGGTCGGCTCGACCTGGCGGTGTCGGTGAACGAGCGTGCCCTCGCGCTCGCGCGGTCGGCAAACGACGCGACGCGCGAAGCCGAGGTGCTCACCGGGCTCGCCAATGCCGAACGCGCAACAGGGCCGCATGGACGAGGCGCGCCGCCACGCCGAGCAGGCGCTGGCGCTGCGCGGCGCGCTCGGCCAGACCGACGGCGACGCGCTCTACCGAGCTCGGCATCGTGCAGCGCCAGACCGGCGCGATGCAGGATGCGCGCGCGACCTACGAGCGCGCGCTCGCGATCGATCGCGAGCTGGGCAACGGCGACGCCCAGGCCAAGGTGCTGAACAGCCTGGCCATCGTCCACGCCGAGCAGGGGCGGTTCGACGAGGCGCGCGCCCATTTCGAGAGCGCGCTCTCGATCAGCCGCGAGCTTGGAGATCGCCGCCAGGAAGGGCCTCGTGCTCGGCAACCTCGGTCAGCCTGAACATCGAGCAAGGCCGCCTTGGAATCGGACGCGAGCAATCCGAGGCTGCGCTCGCGATCCATCGCGACACCGGCGAGCGGGTCGAGGAGGGCCAGACGCTGGCCAACATCGCCCTGCTCGACCAGGCAGCCGGTCGTGTCGAGGCCGCGCGAAGCAATTTCTTCGCGCGCGCTGGCGATCGCGCGCGATGCGAGCAACCGCCGCCAGGAGGGTGTCGTCCTCGGTCGCCTGGGCGCTCTGGAAAGCGAAAACGGGCAGCTCGACGAGGCGCGCCTGCACTACGACCAGGCGCTCGCCATCCATCGCGCCGTCGGCAATCGTCGCAGCGAAGGGCGTGGTGCTCGCGCAGCTGGCCGACCTGCTGGCACGGCAGGGCCGGGACGAAGAAGCGCGCGCCCTGCTGGCGCAAGCCGAAGCGCATCTGCGCGCCGTCGGCGAAACGCTCGATCTGGCGGGGCTGCTGTGCCTGCGCGGACGGCTCGAGCTCGCCGCCGGCGAACCGGAGCGCGCCCGGCGATCGCTCGCAGGAGGCGAACACCGGTGCCGAAGCCCTGGATCTCGACCCAGACGCAAAGCTGTGGAAGGAGATCGCCGCGCTGCGCGAGGCGATCGACGCGGCGCGAGCCTACTGCTCGATGACGTCGGCGCCGGCCGGCGACAGTGAAGCGGAACGTCTCGGGCGGCGATCGCGCACGTTGGCGCGCGAAGCGCGCTCGAAGCGCAGCAGCGAGTGCTGGCCGAAGCTGTCGATGATCTCGAGCGCGCGCCGAGGTCTTGCCCTTGAAGCCGACGCGCGACCGACTGGAACGCGCCGTCCTTCGCCTTCGGCTTCGCCTCGGCCCAGTCGAGGCCGTCCTTCGCCGGCAGGTTCGCGAGGTCGAAGTCGCTGCTCGAGCGAGCCGCCGGCGAGCAGCGCCGCCGGCGTCGCGCCGAGCGCCTGGCCGATGCTTGGCGCGAGCTGACCTGGTTCAGGTCGCGCGTCGTAGATCCAGACCTTCTCGCCGTCGGCGACGATCGTCTGCTCGAACGGCTTCGCGTAGGCGAAGCGGAAGCGGTTCGGGCGCGCGAACTCGAAGCTGCCGCTCGACGACTTCTTCTTCGCGCCGTCGGGCGAGGTGACGGTCTGCGTGAACGTGGCGCGGCCGGTCTTCACGTCGCGCGACGAAGCTCGCGCAGGGTGTCGACCGGCGCCGGCGATGCGCGGCGAGCGGCGCACGCCGAGCAGCGCGACGCAGCGACGCGAGCGCGAGCGCAGCGCCTCATTCCGCCCGTGCCGGGACGAGGATGTCGCGGTTGCCGTTGGTCGCCATGCCGGATACGAGGCCGGATTTCTCCATTTGTTCCAGCAATCGGGCGCCCGGTTGTAGCCGATGCGCAGGTGCCGCTGCACCAGCGAGATCGACGCGCGCCGGTGCTGCAGCACGATCGCCGACCGCCTGGTCGTACATCGGGTCGTTCTCGCCGCCGCCGGCGCCGGCCTGCCGCCGAGCGTCGCCGCCGTCGCCGTCGAGCGTGCCGCCTTCGAGGATGCCCTCGATGTAGTTCGGCTCGCCCTGGCTCTTGAGGTAGGCGACGACGCGGTGCACCTCGTCGTCGCTGACGAAGGCGCCGTGCACGCGGACCGGCATGCCGGTGCCCGACGGCAGGTAGAGCATGTCGCCCATGCCGAGCAGCGCCTCGGCGCCCATCTGGTCGAGGATCGTGCGCGAGTCGATCTTGCTCGAGACCTGGAACGACGAGCCGGGTCGGGATGTTGGCCTTGATCAGGCCGGTGATGACGTCGACGCTCGGCCGCTGCGTCGCCAGGATCAGGTGGATGCCGGCGGCGCGCGCCTTCTGCGCCAGGCGCGCGATCAGCTCCTCGATCTTCTTGCCGACGACCATCATCAGGTCGGCGAGCTCGTCGATGACGACGACGATGTAGCGGCAGCCGCTCGAGCGGCTCGGGCGCTTCGGGCGTCAGGCTGAACGGGTTGCGGAGCGACTCGCCGCTTCTCGGCCGCCTCGGCGATCTTCTTGTTGTAGCCGGCGAGGTTGCGCACGCCGAGCTTGCTCATCAGCTTGTAGCGCCGCTCCATCTCGCCGACGCCCCAGTTGAGCGCGTTGGCGGCCTGCTTCATGTCGGTGACGACCGGGCAGAGCAGGTGCGGGATGCCTTCGTAGACGCTCATCTCGAGCATCTTCGGGTCGATCAGGATCAGGCGCACGTCGCGCGCCTCGGCCTTGTAGAGCAGGCTCAGGATCATCGCGTTGATGCCGACCGACTTGCCGGCGCCGGTCGTGCCGGCGACCAGGCAGTGCGGCATCTTCGCCAGGTCGGCGACGACCGGGTTGCCGACGATGTCCTTGCCGAGGCCGATCGTGAGCTGCGAGCCTGACGTCGGCATAGGCCTGCGAGGCCGAGCATCTCGGAGAGCTGGATCGATCTGCCGCTTGGCGTTGGGCAGCTCGAGCGCCATCGTCGTCTTGCCGGGGATCGTCTCGACGACGCGGATCGAGACCAGGCTGACAGCGAGCGCGCCAGGTCCTTGGCCGAGGTTGACGACCTGCGCGCCCTTGACGCCGGTCGCCGGCTCGATCTCGTAGCGCGTGATCACCGGGCCCGGCGACGCGAGCGACGACGCGGACCTCGACGCCGAAGTCCTTGAGCTTCTTCTCGATCAGGCGCGAGGTCATCTCGAGCGTCTCGGCGCTCACGCGTCTCCTGGCGCGCCTGCGGCGCGCAGTCGAGCAGGTCGACCTGCGGCAGCTTGGTGTCGACGCAGCTCGCTGAAGAGCGGCTTCTGCCGTTCCTTGACGACGCGCGTGCTCTTCGGCACGTCGACCAGGGTCGGCCTCGATGACGATCGGCAGGTGCTGCTCCTGCAGCTCGTGCTCGACCTCGACGATCTCCCTCGCGCTGGCGCATCGCCTCCTCGCCCAGGCGCGCGTCCTCGGCAGGCTGGTGGCGCAGGCCGGGCGCGAGCGGCAGCGAACTCGATCCCCGCCCATTTGATCCGCTCCGGCCGCGGCCAGCCAGACGCGCCGGACGCGCGCCTGGGCGGGGAGGCGATGCGCGAGCGCGAGGAGATCGTCGAGGGTCGAGCACGAGCTACCGATCGTCGAGCCGACCCTGATCGTACGTGCCAGCCTTGCGTGAGAACGGCAGAAGCCTGTTCAACTGGCTGGTCGACGCCGAAGCGCAGATCGACCTGCCGACTCGACACTGAGAATCGATGAGGCGACAGCGCTCGGATGACGCGATCGCGCCTGATCGAGAAAACTCAGGACTTCGACGTCGGGTGCGTAAATCTGCGACCGTGATCACGCTTGCAACGTCGGTGAGGCGTGTGAAAACGCGAATCGCCAGGTGGCGCGCAGCCTCAGCTGGTCTCGTCAGGTCGTCGTTCGATTCCCGGCTGGGCGACGTGGCACGCTCAGTAGCGAAACGACGAGACGCTGGCTCGCAGGCATATGCCGACCGGGCGCAGCTCGTGGGCAGCGATCGACGTCTGACCTGAATGACGCGCCTTCCGTCGCCATGCCACCGGCGCCACAATCGGTCGTATCAACATGATCGAGCCTCACACCGGGCGCGACGTCCGCCTGATCCTGATCGATCGAGTATGAGATGGTATCTGCAGGCATCCCGCCGCCAACGCCGGCTGGAGGGCGTTTAGCTGATGATGCGAAGAGCACGTCGCCGACTGAAACTCGCCGGGAAGCCGCGGGCGCAGAGTCGCTGCCGAACACCGCGTCCAGTACCTGAGCCGCTCCAGGGCGGCTGCCTACCTGTAATCGTCGTCGAATCGACAGCTCGCCGACCTGATGGTCGTCGGCAGAAGATCGAGGAGCTGATCGCCCGCCTGGCGCGGCGCGGCGTGCGCGATCGCAGGCCAACATCCGAACTCTTCGTTCAGATGCTCGAATAAACGCGGACCGTCTCGACCGGTCGGGGCTGCGGCATGGGCAGCATGCTGTACTACCAACGTCGGGCCTTGTATGCCGATATCGATGCGCAACCTTCGTCAGCGACGACAGTGCATCGCGTCGCCTACCTCAGACAGGAGCGAGCCCTTTATCGACGGCAATCACGAAGACGGCGCACGCTGTGGCGGCGTGGAAGCTGACCCGACCGGGCAGTCGATGTCACACGGCATCGCCGCGCCTCGATCTCGCTGGTGCGGCGACGTTATCGGCCCCTGGCGCGCGCCTAACAGACAAATGAAATCGGCCTCTTATCGAACATGGCGACCAACGGCACAACCGCGACCTCAATTCCGGCGCAGGCGCAATGACACTTTGCAGCGCTTAACCTCGCCGCGTCGACTGTGTCACCGTGGCGCGCGTCGGCACCCTGCGCAGTTCGACGCGCGACGTAAACCGGCCATGCGCGACCATGACTTCGACTCACCGCCCGAACGTATGCAGCCGACAACGATCATCGCCGACGGCATCTGGATCTTACGACCGCGACCTGAACCGGGCGAGGCTTCGGCGGACGCTCGGCGCACGCCGGCGACGCGCCGGCGGCTCGATCAGGACTCGATCTCGCGAACCTGCCGCGAACTCGAGTGGGCCGGGCCAAGCAGGCCAGGACGGCTCGGTGCGTCGAGAGCGGGGACCTGGCGCGCTCAGCGATCGAACTCGGCGTCGCTGCTCCGCTCGAGGCGTTCGCCGCCAACCCAGCGCGATGGCACCAGACCTTCCGCTCGCCGCCGGCCCGATCATCAGTAGACCGCGCCGCGTCGATCGCCTGGCGCGCGCCGCGATCTCCGCAACTGCGCCTGCGTCGAGTTCAGACCGCCTCTCCGAAGCGATTGCCGAGCGCGCTCCACCGGCGGCGACCTCAGCCGTCGCGCCGACAGCCCCTGCCGAAGGGCGCACTGAATGCGCTGCATGGCAGAACGCGCGCGTCTTCGTCTGATCGCCGGAGATCGGCACCCTCGCGCGACATTGCCGACGGCGCGATGAGCGCTGTCGTAGTGCAGGCGCCTTCGTCGAGCTGCCCGTTTCAGCCGTCACGAGGTTGTGCCAGCGATTGCTTCAGCGCCGCGTAAGAAATTAGCTCGCTGACGCGACAATGCTGGCGATGTTGTCCGCTCCCGATGTCGTGGATGGCCAGCGCTGCCTCGCTCGCGTCTAGCTCGAGGACGACCTTGCTCGATGTTCAGCTGCCGGAGACGACTCAGCCGCGACGATCTCCCAGCTCGGCTTGAGCAGAGCGCTCTCATGGGCATCAGACCGCTACTATCGGCGATGGTGGGCTGTTCAGCACCTTGGCGGCGTCGGCGACCAGCCCAACTCGCGGTTTGTCGTGAGCGCGCTCGTAGAGTCGCGCGCGCCTCCATCGCGCCAGTTTGGCGCTGCACTGCCGAGCTGTCAAACGCGTCGCCGTGGCCGAGCGCGCCGCGCAGCGCCGCCTGCCGGCGTCGCCTTCGTCAATACGACACAATATTCATGATGGCAACCAGTAACACCTCGGCTGGCGCGTCGCGTCGTTGCCGGTTTGCTGGCCTGCGGGCGCATCGTATTTACCGTTCAGATCGAGCCGACCGGCGGCGATAACTGCATCGACCGCGATCGTACCGCCGCGTGAACTCGATGCTGCAGGCCGTCGTCCTGCGTGCCAGCGTCGATCGCCCGATCAGCCTGCTGCTGACACCTGCCAGACGTCGCGACCTGCGCGACTGCCGCGCGCGGCGACTGAGGTCGTCAGCGCGCCGGCGCGCGCCGCTGCTCATGCCGGTACTGGGGCGCTCGTCGGGAAACGGCGAAGGCTACCTGCCGTGCCGTTCCTGCGCAACGCGTTGCCTGTCTGCGCCGCTCGCGCCAGCTTCTTCGGCCGCGCTCGTATCGGCGCATTAACATCTGTGGAGTGCTTTTTGGCAATAACTGTCGTGGACCGTGTGCAATCGGCGCATCGGCTGACCGCCACTCAACGCAGCAGACGATACGCTCTGGCAGCTGGCTGACCAGTCGATCGCACCTGAAACTCGCCTGCGCGCCAATCTTCGACTGTGTCGGCGACGGATGCGCGCCGCCCGTATCGATCGACCGTAGGCGACGATGCGCTGGACGACTGCGTGGTGTCGGCGTGAATGCGAAATCGGAAGGGTATGCGCCCAGATGGTGGCTCGACGCCACGCTGTCGGGCACGAGGTGTCGAGCGACAACGCGTCACCATTGAGCTGAAGCCGCTCGCGTGACCAGCCCGCGTCGAGCGCGATCGGCCCACCGACCGGCAATATCGGCGACAGCGACGATCTCGCGTTGTCGAGAAGGATATCTGAACACCGCGCGTCTCGCGTATTAAGCGTTTGCGATCGGCACAAACGCGACGGCGAAGAACACGCCGCGCTCGGAAGTCTGCGCCGTGATAATCCAGCCAGCGCCCGGTATCAGCCGCCGGGCTGGCGCGGTCGGTTCGTGCGCCGGGCATCGAAGATCGAAATTTGCGACGGCATAGCGGCAGGCGTCGCTCGCGGCGGAAGGTAATAACACCTCGCGCGCAGTCTCTCCGGTGGATTACGCGCATCCTTTACTCGGCGTCGTCAGTTTGAACGTACACCGGCCAGCTCGAAGATCTCGACCGCTCGGCGATCTGTGGGCATCATCGCCGCCGCGTCGAGGGCGTCGCCAAGCGCTGCGGGCTGCTGCGTCAGCAGAGATCGCCGCCGCGCGCCAGCGACCTCGACGGTTTGGCTCGTCGTCACGACCTCGTCAGGTCGTTCTCGCGCAGCGTCACCGGAGCGATTGTGCGGCGCGCGCTGGGTGACGGCGTCTCGATGGTAGGCCAACGCAATTGTACTGCCGCTGTTCCGCATCGGCAGGCTGGCAAAGCGTGATCTCGCGACCACCGTGGCAGGCGCGAGAGCGCGCGCGCTGCGTCATGCTCGGCGAGCACGCTCGCCGCGCGAGCGTCGCTTGGGCGCCCGACGGCGGCTGTGCTATCACGAAGTGAAAGAAGCGCGTGCCCCGTCGCCTCCAGCCACAGTCGCACCGGTATGCTCGCAGTGACGCGCCTGCGTGTGCCACGCCGTATCGGGCGTTGCGCCGGGCGCGCCCGCGGCGGTACCGAACCGACCGCTTTCGAACATCCGCCGGGACAGAAGATCGGGACCCCGGTGCCGGACGCGTCCTACATCGACGTCGGCGTGGGCGGGCGATCAACACCCATCCTGCGTCGCCTGCTGCTTTCGTCGCCCTGGCCCGGCGCGCCGGCAGATGCGCAACCGTCGACGTCGGCGCCAGTGCGACAAGACTATCGATCGCGTATTTGACCCGCCCGCGCCGGCTTATTGGCTTGAAGGCTGCGATTGAGCTCGGCGGACCGGCGCCGGTGAAGAATCGACTGACCAGCGCCAGTTTCGCCGCGTGCAGACCTCATGCCTGCCCCGGAACGATGAAGGCCGCCGGCTGGCCATCGACTGCCGGGCACGAGACGGCGCCAGCCCAGTCGAGCACCGGCCTGTCTTCAGGCGTCTGGCGCGATCGCGAGAAACCACGCCGGCGCGACGTTTCGCCGGCACCGCCGAAGGCAGGCAATTCGACATCTGTGAGAACCGGCAGCGTCGCGCCCAGATTTCAGATCGATCGCGACGCCGGAGTCCCGCGACCTGTGGCGGCATGCAGCGCGCGGCGCCGCCAGTAGCTCGACCGCGCCGCCCGATGAATCGCCTTTGCTCGGGCTGACAGCGCCGCCACGCCGAACACCCGAGCGATCGATCCCGCCTCACGGCCGCGTCGCCCGCCGTCGCGTGAACGCCGTATCACTTTGCCGCGGGCCCGTCGGCGAGCGCCGCCTGGCCCGGGCATCAGGCTGCCAATGTGGACGCCGTACTGTGTCGACAGCCACCATGTTTCACGCGCCGCGCGCAGCCACATCGCGTGAACGCCGCCGCCTCGCCAAGCGCGAAGCCGTGCGCTCGGCGGCAGGCAGCCGGCAGCACGCCGCCACCTGCTGGATCTTCGCCGAGCACTTTCGGCAGCTGGCCGCGCATCTTCAGCTCGCGAGCACTTCCGGCGTCACCCCATCGCTTCGCTGCCGCCGACGATGGCGACGTCGACGCATCCTCTCGCCGATCGCGACCGCCGACGAACGCAAACGCAGCGCGAGCTGCAGGCGCGTTCAGCGTCGTCGACGCTGTCGGCCATCCGTCGACGTCGGCACCAGCGGCGTACTCAGTCGCGGCATGCCGCTGCCCCAGAAGATGCCCGGACCGCTCGGGATCGAAGGTCCCGTACCCGGCACCCTTTCGCGCGCCGCCGCCAGCATCATAAATCGCCCGATCGAAACGGCACGCGCTGAGTACGATCGACACCGCGTCAGATCTGCGCTCTCGGCGACAGGTCGATCGCTGGCGCCGACGACCGGCGCGATCAATTCGCCGAGCGTGTTACCGATCGAACTCACCACCCGGCGCGTCTGCGATCACCGGCCTCGGTGATCTCGGCAGGCGAGCACAGACAGCTCCCCGGCTGGCCGCGACCGCCCTCGTCGTCAATTGCCGGTGAAAGTCACGCCGACCTGGCACTGATCATCTCGGGAATGCACGCGTCGAACGTCGCGACCACGAACACAGCATCCGAGCGCGGCGAGATCAGGCGGTTAGCTCGTGCGACTCGGCTGCACCTTGTCGCGTCGACGCGAACGATCCGCCAGCACAGACGAGGTCGGACGGGTGTGCAGCTGGCGAGGTGGGCGGGCGCGCCCTGTCAGTCGCGACCGGCCTGGCCCGGGCAGAATCCTTCCGGCCTGCATACTACGCGGCGGCACCGCCGCCGACTGCCCCTTCGCCGTGATTTCAACTGCGCCGCGCCGCTCGCCGAGCAACGCGTCAGCTGGACGCTCGGCAGGCAAACGCGTCGCGTTGTCGGGGCGGCTGCTCGATGATCTGAGACCGCGGCGCGTCTGATGGCCGACGCCTTCGACGCCCGGATATCGTATGTCGCTCGGCAGACGGCGATCGGCGCGCGATAGTCTTCGTCGACAGTGCACCCGCTTCAGCTGGGATGCGTTCACCGCCGCACGTGGTCTGGCCTGCTCGCTTCATCGGCGCGACGACCAGCCCGTCGTTCGAAATGAACTCGGCGCTCTTGTCGCGCGCCGTAATGCGCGAAGAGCCTCGACGGCGCCGATCTCACCAGCGCGCTGGATTGCCGCGCCGCCGATGACCGGGCCGCGGCCGCGCGCCTGGCTTCGCCGTGGCGACGCCCAGCCTGCTCAACGCCTGCAGGCCTCGTCGCTGCGCGACGTCGCCGAGATCGACGAGGCGGCACGCTGGAACTGCGCCGCTACGATAAAGGGCGAACGTTCTGACGCGATCTGCGGCGCGACGCGACCCCGACGCCTCTGCTGGTTCGTGGATGATCGACGGCGGCGATCGATACGCCGGCGCGCCGGCTGGTGCGGATGGCAGCAGATCGGCTGGCCGACCCGCGAACTCGCGCTCGATGCCGTTCTCTCCGCAACGAATCGCCCGAAGAGCAACTGGCGCTCGCCAGCGGTCTGCCGCCGAAGTAATATCAGGCCTGGAACGCGGCGCGTGCCTTCGTCAGGGCGACGCGCCCGCCGTGAAACCGACCCGGCAGGAATTATCGCTGCATACGGCAGGCCGGCGCGGTCGCCGCGAGCGCCACTTTGTGACGATCGAGCCGCCGCGCTCTGACCGAGCCCGCAGGCTCGAGATCCCGCAATCGACGGCGCCTCGCCGGCTGCGCCCTGTGAAGCGCGAACGATAACGGCGACCACTTTGCGCTTCGATGACAAACTCATTCCCTGGCCGGAGACCTGCAGTGACGACTGGTCTTTGTAATACGCCTTCGTCGCGCTCGGCTACGATGATTACGACATCATCAACTTCATACGGCAGACGCGCTGATGCCGTGGTAGCGGTGCTCGCCAGTTAACCTGCCGGCTGAGTGCTGCTCTGATCGGCCTGATCGCCGCGGTGATCGTCTTAACCGGCATTCAATACTCGTCGAAAGGCCTGCCGAAACACTGCTGGCACACCGCGCCACGGCTTGCCTGTTCACCGCGATGACGCTGCAGACATATTCGATCGTTCCACGATCCTTTGCCCGGCGAGCTACGCATCACAGTCTGCGACCCACTTTGCCGACCTCGCCGCACCAGCTTCCGGCCGCGCGTGCGCGCCACCATAGCGTCGCCACATGTCAGGCGTGCGACCCGACGCCAGCAGATCTCGGCACGCTAAAGAATAAATCGGCGCCGCGCTGGCCCGGCGTGATGTACCGCTGACCAACCTGATCCATCCCGCCGGGGCCTGGCGATTCGCCACGGCATCGATACACCGGGGCGATGGTCGGCGGCGTGGCGCGATCAGTCGCTCGGCGCCGGCATTTCACCGGCAGCCTACCAGGATTATGCTTTCGCCTTCGTCGTCTGGCGGCATGCGCCCGCAAATCCTGGCGAACGATCATGATCATGGCTGCCAGCCGCGCAGATCGGCGCGTGCCTGTGCGATGACGAGGCAACGCCTGAGTCCGCCGGCCTGAACATCGTCGTCGGCTACTGCCGGCCTGCTCGACCTCGGCTACGTCGCCTTCTATGCGATCGGCGTACATGCCAGACGCCAGCTCGCCACCGCCGACACCTTCCGGCGTCGCCGCGATGTTCACTGCGTGATGGTGCATCCCGCTCGGCGCGGCGGTCGCCGACTTCGCCGGCGTGCTCAGGGCGCCGACATGAAGCCTGGCGATCGTCGCCATCATCGGCTGAGATCGTGCGCGTGTTCCTGAACAACGCCAGTGCCAGTCAGTATCACCAACGTTGAGAACATCACCGGAATCGGCAGATCGTCGAGCAGAACCACGCACTGTCGAGTGGCCGAAGATCGCAATACCGCTCGATTTCACGATCCTGGCGGGCAAATGATCTGCTATCGCCTCGGCCTGTGATCCACGCGGTTGAATCGCCGGAAACGTGGGCGCAGCACCCGCGGATGAAGCTGCTCGCCTTCGGCATGGGCGCCGCAGCTTCGGCGGCGACCTCGGAACGATCGCGGCTTCCAGGCCTGATCTCGCCGAATCACCAGGGTGTGTGTCGTCGCCATGTCGCTCGGCGGCAGCTGCCCGGCCTTTCGCTGCCCTGCCCGAAGGTGCTTTGCGCTACCAGCCGCTGCTGGGCGATGACCGACGACCGCTCGACGCGCCTCGATCTCGTCAGCTGCTGTCGCGCTGGCGATGATCGGCATCATGCAGCCTCGCCCAGCGAGCGCGCCGCGTAACTCGACGGCACCTCGACCAGGCCGAACGTGAGCGAGGCCTACCAGCGGCCAGCGGGCGCGTCATGCCTGAGGCGCGAAACCAGGTCGGCGATCCAAGCGCTTCGGCGGGCTGCAGGCGCTCTCGAACGTCGGCATCACGACTCGAGAGAACCCTACTACGGCCTGATCAGCCCGAATGGCATGGCGGTTACCTTCTTCAACGTCGCACTGGCCTCTACGCCCGACTCGAGCGCGTTCAGCTCGATGGCAAGCACCTACAACACCGGCGCGGTAATAGTCGCGAATCGGGCATCGCCCGCATTCAGGAACATCGCCTTCTTCATGACCGCGCTCAGCCGGCACGTGCCTGCTCGATTCCGGCTGATCGGCGCGATCACGCGGCTTCGACGAGAGCGGCGATCGTAACCGCTCTCAACTACGTCGGCATCGGTGCCTTCGCGCGCCTGAAGCTGGCGACCAGCATCGGTCGCCGGAACAATACCGGCAACTGATCGTTACCGGAAGTGACTGCGCGCGCTGATCGTGGTCAGAGACGACGTAACGCGACATTGGCTGATGGGCCTGTGCGATCACCGTGCTCGATGCAGCATGAAGGCGCCGGCGCAACGCAACGAAGAGAGTGATCGAAATATCTCGCCGGGCACTGTGCATGACCGCCAATAATCACGCAACAATACGTA
>ERZ1370068.8040-contig-6921_pt1 | contig 35019 bp, 54 predicted proteins | sample MGYA00561227_ERZ1370068 | MGnify/ENA primary metagenome ERZ1370068 (study PRJEB38410, sample SAMEA6850437) | metagenome | study: Metagenomic assessment of the ecological functions of the soil: analysis of the soil microbiota associated with the...
GGCGCCTTCCCAGTTCAGTTACGTATTGCTGCCACAACGCCCATCGCCTGGGCCATTTGCGGCGGGCAGGCTGCATGCTCTCCCTGGCCGATCATTGTGTTTAATCATCACCAGGTGCCGAGGCGCCTCCTACCGTGCGTTGCGCTGTGTAATTCATCGTTAGGAACGCGGCCTTCCGCTTCGCCACGCAAAGGGATGCCGCACTTTGCTTTCAAACCCAGTGCTATCCTTGTCGATGATCGTTTGCCAGTCTTGGATTCAACCTGAAGTCCGACGGTGCACGATTCGGAAGTAGCGCCTGCACAAGGGTTTCAACGCGCCGCGATTACCTTTTTCAGTGTGGAAAGTGACGTTGCCAATCTGAATTGCCGGGACTGCGTTCTGCGCTGATCCATCCGGTTGGACCGGCATGGCTCGAGCGCGCGGCAATTCCAGCATAGTACGAAGGATCAGTCCGGTGGATAAGACGAACGACCTGCGCTCGCGGCAAAAAGCGGAATGTCTGGATCGTTCTGCAAAATTTTACGAGATTGTTCAGTCGAAATTGACGGAACAAACAGATTTGGATCGTGGCGGCGAGGCCCAGGAGGGGCTGCCCGGGATATCGCCGATTACATTTGGATCGATAATCACGCACGATAACCGCGTTTCTTTTGCTTCCAGCGATTTTCGGCAGACTGTTATTGTTGAAGACGCAGGTCAAGCGTGGTAACTGTTGTAATAGCGCCGGAGCTCAGGCGGGGTGATCAGTTTCTCAGAAGTCTTCAGACGCATCTTTCAAAGGTGGTTTGCGCATTCGCCATGCGCTGAGCATGTCGTTGAACGTTTGCTCAGGTCCACTGCGCTCCCTCGGTTTCAGGCCAAGGCGTTTCGTGATTATCCTGACGATGCCGTCGGGTTTCGCTTGCGATCGCCACGGTGTACTTTTTAATAATTTGGCCGGCCACTTTTCCATTCGGATAAACGCGCGTAAATCAGGCTTTAATCCACCACCGGGCGGCGGTTGCTTGTAATCATTCGTATCAGCTGGCGGCTGAGATTCTGCGCGTCTCCATCGACATAATCCCTGTTGTGTAATACGAGAATATCGTGCAGAAATCTTGATTTTGCGGCCAGCCAGGCGAACTCCACATCATATGATCTTTTCCCTGGCGAAGCTGAGCGCGTCGCCGCCATCGGAAGAATCAAGCGGCGTGGGGGAAATTGATGACGAAGGTTGGCTGGCTCGACGATTTGCCGACGGTTCGCCGTTGCGGTCTGGCGATCTGACCGCGCGGTGCCGGAACATCTGAGTCGCGCGGGTGCGTGCGAGTTTGCGTTTCAAACAATCTGGCGCAATTGTTTCTCTCTTCAGCTTGTGGATTCATTGCTTGGTAGCGGCACAGCAGACGGTGCCAGCGCCTGCGCCAACAACACAGCAGGCGTTGCTAAGATCGATGCCGCAGTCACCGAGCGCAGTTCCCCAGAATAACCTCATTCGAAAGGTGAATCTGCAGCATCTATGGGCCAAATATTTTTCTTTGAGAATTTGATGCGCTTCTTCGGCCAGCTTTCGACCTGTTCCTTCCGTGGAGGTACCGTTTCGATCGATGACCTTTATGGGGCACGATTTTACCGACCGGGCTTTAAAAGCGGCGGCAAAATTTTTGCGGTTCTGACTGCGCCGGGGCAATCGTCAGTGCTTTCGCCGGCCCGTTTTTCGCAGGCAATTGGTGAAACCACTTCTTTGTTGGCGACGATGCGCCTCGTCGCGAATGCGTTAGACGTCGCGAGGCATGCGGGTCCAAATCGGGAAACTGCAGCGGCGGGGTCCGGCCCGGCCGTAAATCAGCACCCGTTCCTTGGCCAGGCCGATAATCGGAAGATCGATGTTCAGCCTAATCGCTGCAATTCGGCACGGCTGCGGAGGTTGGCCCCTTTCCGCGTGACGATGAATCAGATCTGGAAGACGAACTGCACTGCTTTCGTCATTCCGAGCCAGGTTTTCAGAGGTCGAGTCAGGAGAGATTACCGTGCGTTTTGCAGTGGGGACTCCTCTGGCTTCGCTGGGATAGGCTGAAATTCGCGCCAACGCATCCGCGGCGATCTGCGAAAAGGCTCAACTACCTCGGAGTTTGCATCGCGCACCTCCAGCCGGTACGCGAATACCTGCGCCGAACGACCTCGGCCATGCTCTTGAAATCATTCCTGGCCGTCGACGGTTCGCACCCGATAACGGCGATAATTGTCTTTGTCGGTGCGCGCCGTCTCGAAAACAACCATCAGAGAAGCAACAACGTGCGTCATTGATATTTGAGATATCAGGAAACATTCATCACGCTGCGGCGGCTAACAGCTGTGGCGCATCGCCAAACTTGCTGCCGCGATCGCATCGGATCGATTGGTAACAAACGGGGCTGCCGCGGAGTAAAAATCGGCGCATTAGTCTTATCATGGTGCTGCAAATCATTCGAAATCATATTGCGTAGTTCGGCTACGCCTTTTTCTCACGAAAAGTCCATTTTTCGCCCGCCGCTGCCATTTTTCACTCCTTCCAACGTCGCGAACATTCCCTCGATTTTCCTTCACAGAAATTCACAGGCTTGCAATTTTTGAGCTGCGCGATATTGGTCTGCCCAACTTCGCTTTCCCATACCTGGCTCTGAAGCTAGGTCGCTGATTTCAATTCGCGCGCTAGGCGAGCTCGTCCAAATGTGAGCACACCGAACTTTTTCCGCATGAAAATTCAATGTCTGCCGCAGCGCCCCGGCATGCGCGTGCGTGACCAGAAGTAGCGGCTGCCGTCGTCCTTTTTGAACCGGGCGAGCCGAAAACGCGCGGCCACTGCTCCGAGAGAATCGACCCCCGACTAGAAAGGAACCGCTTATCGCTGTCGCGAAAAAGGAGACGTTATAACGCGGCCGGTATTCCTCGTTGATTAGTTTGCCTTCGAGCAAAACCGGTTCCGGCTTCAGCCGCAGAACTACTTCGTGGTGATGCTCAAAATTCCATGTCGCGTCGAGCATCGACGCGGCGCGTTTCCAGAATCGGCCTGCGCCGGCTGGATGGCAGGAAACATTGAACCCACTCGTTTGCGCCGGATCCCGCGCTTTTCCTACGTGCCGCCGCGCACGCCGATTCAAACTCGGTCACGCATCAAAAATTTTCACCCGGGCTTGTGCGGAACCTCGTGCGCCTTTCTTCTGCAAATCCGAGCTTCTGCCGCCGGTCGATACAGACCGTTCGTGCCGTGTAGTCTGCGAGAAGCGGAGATGCGGGAAATCGCTATCGCCCGCTCCACCCGTCGCAGAGCGGCGTGACGTCGCAACGAAAGCGCGCGGGCGAAATCTCTCGCGCGGGCGCTCTTGATTCAGTCGCAACGACTTTTCGGTTAAGGTCAGCTGTCGTTTGTATCGTAGTAGTTGTTTCCTCGTGTGCCATCACTCCGAGCTGGTCGGCTCCAACCACGATGCTGTTCGCGCACCATGCCCCTGTCGCCGACTTTCGTGTAATAGACTGGTCGCCACGGCACAATATCCTTGGGTCGGATGGCCGACAAACTGACGGTTGCGCCCGCAGGACTACCACGGTGGTGTCCGAGTATAATAGTAACGCGCTGGCGCCACCTCCGGCGTTGTCCGGAACATGAGAGTAATCCGAACTCGGCGTGCATGTGGCGAATTGTGCGCCGCGCCGCGCCTGGTTGTTGTCTGCTGAGTGGTCGTCGTGCCCGTCACCGGGCTTCTCGGCCTGTGGTCGTAGTAGTCGTGGTCTGTGCCAGCCGCTATCCCCAGCGCCCGCCGCGCAAGCCACTCAGCTGCTCGGCCATTTTCAATGAAGCTCTTTTCGTTTGTTTCATATTTGTCTCCCTCTGCTTTGATTGAATGGATGTCCTCCATTCTGACCTGTCTCTCCGGCCGCTGGTGCCGCGAGCTTTCTTCAGTTACGCCCTGGTATCGTAAAATTCCGCTTTACTCGCGTGGTCGCATTCGACTGGGACGCAAGCCCTTTTGTTGCAACAAGGTAGGATGACGTAGCCATTTTATGCAGGCTCTGCCTGGTTCTCGCGATTTCCTTCCCGACGAGCTCGCGCGGTGCGCAATTACATCTTTGCGCGCTGGCGCGACGATCGCGCGTCGCCACGGCTTCTTCATCGAATGGGACGGCCCCGCGTTCTCGGAGTCCACTTTGCGACCAGGAAACTCTATGCCAGAAGAAAAGCGCGGCGCAGAAATCGTCGATCAAGCTTTTCAGCTTCACCGATAAAGGCGGAGCGCAGAAAGTCGCCATGCGCCCCGAGCTCCACACGCCCACGCTTGCTCGCGTAGTCGCGCCGCGCGCACGAGCGCGAATTCAAGAAGCCGCTCAAATTGGTTCTCGATTGGCCCTTTTTCCGAATTACGAAAAACAACAGCGGCGCGGAAGATTGCGCGAACATTTTCAACTCAACTGCGACATTACTGGGGAAGCGAGCCTCTGCCGCCGACATCGAGTTGGTGGCGCTCTTTGCATCGACATCCTGCAGAGCGATTTGGGTTCGCCGAAACAGACTTTGTCGTGTCCGGATCAGCGACCGCGATTTCTGGACCGAATTTCCCGCGCGAAAGAGATGGCATCGCCGGGACCGGATGGGACGTCGCTGCCAGGCAGGCAAATCGATAATCCGGACGTGAACCGCGCGAAGAGAAACGACAGCGGAGAAACTTGGCGAATCCCGCCAGATCCGATCTTTTCAATTCCTAGAGACCGGCGGGAGAGAGCCGGAAGCTCGACCAACTTGTTGATGGCCTTCGCCGAGCGAGGACTCTGCTGCCGATTGCGTGGTCGGCGATCGATGTCGGCATTGTGCGCGGACTGGCTTATTACACCAGAAGCACATTCGTATTTGAGGCGTTCGATCTGCGGCGGAAAATCCCAGCGCCGCCGCGGGCGGTGGTGGGCGGTGGTGCGACAACTCTAATCGCGCAACTGAGCGATGGACGCAGTTTCAATGCCGGCCCCTCGGTTTCGCGATGGGGGACGTCGGGCTGGGCGAGTCCTGCGAATGAAACAGCCCGCGGGCGTGAGAAGACTGGGACTCCCCGCAATCGCCGCACTGTGCCGGAAAGATCGACATCTACGTCGTTATCGCAGCGAACAGAAGCGCCGCGCCGCCTGGAACGTCTCTTGCGCAAACTCAACAACCCCGCGGACCGCGGCTATCGTGCGTGGATTATCCGCTCACCAGCGAAAAGGTCCGGCAAACGGCGTCTCAAACCGCCGAGGCAGCTCCGGCGCGCGCGCATTGCGGTCCTGCTCGGGGACAGAACGGAACGCAGGTGAAAGTAAAGAACCTGGCTTCGCGCGAAGAATCTTTTTAGTTCACCACCGGGAGTTACTGGTGCAGTTGTGCGGTCATCATCCAGCTTGTCATCCTGAGGGCAGCTAAAAACGGAGCTGGCGATCCGTCGCATTCTCCAAAGTTCGCAAATGGCATTTCTCGATTTCGCTCGAATGACAAGAAATATGTATCGCACGCACGATTGCAATTCACTTCGTAAGAGCGACATCGGCAGGCAAGCTGCGCTGGCCGGTTGGGTCAATGTCACACGCGATCACGGCGAGCAATTTTCATTGATCTCCGCGATCGCGAAGGTCTGACGGCAAATCGTGTTTCGGCCGAGGAAAATGCGTTTCGCGAAGCAGGCGCATACGTTGCGCGGCGAAGACGTGATCTGCCGTCCGGTCACGTACGCCGCGCGCGGCTGCCCGGCACAGAAAATCCGAATCTCGCCACTGGCGATATCGAAATTCATTCCCGGAGCGAACCGCCGAAGATTCTGAATCGCTGACATCCGCCGTTCCCGATTGACGCTGAGCCGCAGAAATTCCACGGACGGTGGATGACCCATCGATATCATGACCTGCGCCGCCCGCGGTTCGCGCGCACCTGCGGTTGCGGCACGCCGCGGCCAAGGCGACCGCGATTACCTCGACAGCCAGGGCTACGTCGAGGTCGAGACCCCGATTCTTTCCAAGAGCACCCGGAAGGCGCGCGAGATTTTTGGTGCCCAGCCGAACTTCATGCCCGGGAAACGCCATGCGCTGCCACAAGCGCCGCAGCAGCATAAACAACTACTGATGATCGCCGGCGTGGAAAAGTATTTTCAGATCGCGAAATGTTTCTCGCGACGGCGATTTGCGAGCGGACTGGCAACCGGAGTTTACCCAGATTGATCGAAGCTCCCTTCTGCTCTGTCACGCCGGACGATATCTTTGCTGTCACTGAAGGAATGCTCGCAGATCTTCATGGCGCGAAACATCGAGGATCAAGATCCCGTTTGATCGACTTACTATCGCGGAAGTGGGGATCGCCGCTATGGAAGCGACAAACCGGATCGCCGTTTTGGTGTGGAGCTTGTCGATCTCGAGAAACTTTTCGGGGAGAGCGGGTTTAAGGTTTTTCGCAGCGCTGATGCGAGCGGCGTTGTGAAAGCGATCAACGCGCAGCGGCTTCGGCCGATCACGCGATCGGACAGGCCTGACGAACCGACCTGAAGTCGCGAAGCGTACGGCGCGAAAGGGCTTGCCTTCATCAAGATCGAGAATGGCCGGAATGGAAATCGCCCATTGTGAAGTTTTTCTCCGAGGCTGAAAAAGGCGACGTTGCAATCGGAAACCTGAACATCGAGGAAGGCGGCGATCGTGTCTTCAGGTGCGGACAATGACAAATCGCTTGTGAAGTTCTGGGAAGATTGCGGTTGCGCATTGCAGAAATGCAAAAGCTTACGCCTGTTTCCGAAATCTGGGATTTCTCTCTGGGTCACAGATTTTCCTCTCTTTGAATGGAGCTCGAAGAAGAAAATAAATGGAACGCGATGCATCATCCATTTACCCGGCCGAAAGCGGAGGACATTTCATTGTTTAACGAAAAGAAGCTTCCCGATGTATGCGCCGAAGCGTATGACGTCGTTTTGAATGGTGTCGAGATCGGTGGTGGCAGTATCGCGAATTTACGAGCCGGAATTGCAGGACAAAATGTTCGAGGCTCTCGGTATCAACCCTGAAAATCGACAAACGCAGTTCGAGCATTACTACGTGCGCGCTGCATCTTGGCGCGCCCGCCGCACGGCGGAATCGCGCTAGGGCTCGATCGGCTGGTCATGCTCATCGCCGGCGAACAAAGCATCCGCGACGTAATAGCCTTCCCAAAAACAATCGCGGCCATGGATCTGATGAGTAACTCACCTGCCGGAAGTGGATCCCCGACAATTACGCGATTTAGGAATCAGGCTCGCCAGCAACAAAAAGCAGGGGTAATTGCCTGCATCTTCCTAGGCGGTCGCTAACATGAAGCGACATTCACCTGCTTCACTCTTCCCGTAAGAGTTTGAGGGATCGACGGCCAAGCGCTCGCAGGCGCTGGAATGGTGGACGCTGCAACGCCCAGGAACGCCGATTATTAGCACCGCGCCGCCTGACGACGACGGGATCCTGCGGATTCGCCGTGATACACGATGTGCCCCAGCAACCGGCTGGCGATGACGCCTAACGGCAGTCCCGCCAGCGATCCGACCACAAGCAGCACGATTGGTCGCCCAACCGCAGCACTCATCTCGTGCTTCGCGCGCGCGCCAAGGCTACACGGATGCCCAGCTCCTTCATCCGGCGGCTGACGTTGTAAGCCGCCATCCCGAAGATTCCCGTCACCGCCAGCATCGCCCGCGAGCAGACCCATGGTCCCCAGTGCAACAGCTCGCCGCGCGCGCCGGGAACAACATATCGCTGAGCGCATCGGGCCAGCTCTGCACCGTGATTGTGCGCATTCTGGCTCCAGACCGCTCAGCGTGCGTTCAAGCGCAGCCGCAGTTTCTGTTTTGCGCCCGCTGCGACCGCACCACCGAAAATCATGTGGCTCTGCTCGGTTTTGCGACGACGACAGAATACGCCACCGGCTGCGACGATTCTTGCATGGTGCGGCACTTGCCATCCTCGACTACGCCGACCACTTCCACGAAGTCGATGGGAACGCCTTCCCTTCGCAGGAAGAAGCGTTGCCCAATCGCCGTCGTGTTGCCCCACATTTTTCGCGCAAAGGTTTGGTTCACGATCGCCACGTGCGGCGTTGTCGCGCTGTCGTGCCATGAGAAATCCCGCCCACTGACAAGCCGAGTATCGGCGGCCTCAAAATATCCCGGCGACATGGTGAATACATAGGACGCCAGCACAGAATTGTTCAGAGTGAACTCGGTCGTCCCCGGTGGGAAAACCGGAACCCCACGCAGACCGCCGGTAAAGGGCACTCTGCTTATCGCTCCAGCCGCCACTACGCCGGGGATGTTCTGCACCGCTTCAATCATCGCTTTCTTTTTCTCCGCCGGCACGCCGCCTTGCACCAGGCGCAGGTCCGTGTGTCGGCCAGCATCGCGCCTTGGGGCTGGAAACCGAGCGGCGCGTGCAGCACGCGCACAAGACCGCGCACCGCGACCAGTGAAGCCGTGACCAGCAGACATGCAAATCGCAATTTGCGCGCCTAACAACAAATCGCGCAGCGAAAGGCGGCGCAACGCAACGGAATCTGCCGGTCCACTCTTCTATCGCTTGCAACGGACTGCTCTGGCACACTGTTCTCGCAGGAAGCATCCCAAACAGAAGCGCGCTGACCAGCGTCAAGAGGAAAGCTACCAGGCAAACACGCGCATCCAGACTTATTATCAGATGGCCCTCGGACAATTGCCGGCTAATCACACCCAAGACGAGGCGCGCAATAAACAGCCCGACTGCTCCGCCGAGCAGCGACACGACCATCGCCTCGGTCAGCAGTTGCCTAACGAGTCGCCAATGGCTCGTCACCGAGCGCGACACGAAGCGCCAGTTCCCGGCTGCGATCTGCCGCGCGCGCGGCAAACAGGCTAGCCAGATTCGCGCAGGCCGCCACGAGCACCAGCAAAGCCAGCCCCGTCACGCCGTAAAGAAATCCGCGAATGACGTCGCCGGTTTCCGCTTCTGAGTCCGGGACATGACCAGTCGCCACGGCAATCCGTTGTCTGTCTCCGGATACTCCTTCGCCCAACTGAGCCGTGATCGCATTCAGATTTTGCGTTGCCTGCTCCAGACGTCACGCCTGGCTTCAGCCGGCCAATTACCGTCAACCAATTCGTCGTCCGGTTGTGAAAGAAGTCTGCCTCGAAGAAGTTCACGACGGGTATAAAGTAATCCGGCCAATCAAATCGCTCCGTGCCGTGGAACTGCGCCGGCGCCACGCCAATTACTGTAAATGGATCTTTGTCGAGCAGCACGGTAGTGCCGACTACGCCCGGATCGGCATTAAATGCGCTTTCGCCAAAGATGATCACTCAACACCAGATAAGGCGCTGACTTTGGCCCATGGTCGTCCAGAAACCTTGATAAACCGTCCTACCTCCGGCTGCACTACCTAACAGGTCGAAATAATTTCCAGTGACCGCATATCCTCTGAGCACTATTTCGTCGAGTCTACCCCCAGCTCAGACGCGCATAAGCATATCCATCAAAGGCGGCGATCCCGGTGAAGGTGGTGTTTCGCTGAGCGAAAGTCTTCAAACGCAGGATACGACGTAGTTAGTAGTTTTCCGACAGTCCATATCCTTGGCGGCGGAAGCTGGTAGAGATTCTGCGGGTCGCTCACATCCAGCGGATGCAGCAGGACCGCATTACTGACTACTCCGAAGACGACGACGTTCTCGCCCCAATCCCGAGCATCAGAGTGAGTAACGCTACGAGAGTGAACGCGGGAGACTTCCAAAGCACGCGCAGCGCATAGCGAATATCCAGCAGCAGGTCGTGCATGACCAGCAGGCGCTATCGCGGTCAATAACCCAGGGCGCTTTCTTCGCTCCGCCGCTGTGGGCAAAGGATCCTTTTTCGCCGTGATCGCCTCCCCGGCCGAGATCCTTTATTTGGTTCGCCTGGACCGCATTGAACTCGATGTCTTTCGTGAATTCCGGTGGAAGATCTGCTTCCGCGTAGATCGCGTGCACCGGACATACGTCTACGCATGCCATGCAATCGATGCATTCATCCGGATGAATGACCAGTTGGGTGTCCATTTCAGAAGCAGCGCAACGGGCACACCTCTACAGTCGGTGAATTTGCATCCGTCACATTTGTCCGTCACAACATGGGCCATGGGATTGGGTGGTTGAGGTTGGTTACAGACTGCTGTAAAGACGTCAAGTATTTCAGTGATACCCGCGCGGTCAATACCTGTTTCAATATCGCCGCTAAGCCATACCGGTGGATGATGCTTCACGACCAGTCCGGAATAAAATCGCCACAAAAAACGTGACGATTGTTCCGAAACAAATCCACCACGGAAATGCCATCACCGGAAGCCAGCTCGGCTGCGTATAAGAGTTGCTGCCGAAAATCCCGGCGATGTTGTTAGGCAATCCGCTCAGGATGGCGACGACGGTAAAGCCGACGATCATGGCAATGATGTTGCCGCGATCGTTCCCGCGCGTCCTGGTTAGCATTCCCGCAAAAAACACACCGAGAAGTGAGCCGTAGGTGTAGCCGAAAATCCCGAGCACGATCGGGATGATTCGGACATTGGGATGCACGATGACAAGATAGGCCGTTGTCGATGCAACGATGATCATCAGAACGGAAAACCACACCGTCGCCCAACGCACGGCGCGCAAGCTTTGTGCGTCCGTGGCTTCGGGGTTGAGGTAAGGCTCATACCAATCGCGCGTGAAACTGGTGGCGAGCGCGTTCAACGCGGTGCTGAGCGATCCCATGGCGGTGGCGAAGATCCCGGCGAGGAGCAATCCGCGAAGTCCCACTGGCATTTGATAGAGAATGAAGTGGCAGAATGTTTCGTTCGGAGTCTTGGGCAGCGTCGGATCGGGATGGGCTTGATAGTAAACCCAGAGCAGTAATCCGATGCTGAGAAACGTGAACGCGATCGGGATGTCGGCGAGCGCGGAGCAAATAAGGGAGCGACGGCTCCGGCGTATGTCGGGCGCGGTCAACATTCGCTGCACCATGTCCTGATCCGTGCCGTGTGTTCCCATCGTGATGAACGCTGCCCCGATCAGCCCGGCAAAGATCGTGTACTCCGTCTCGAACATGCTCTTCACCTGGTCCCAGCCATGTTTGGCCGGATCGAGACCGGTTGTGATGAGATCCGAGACCTGAAATGCGCCGTGGCGTTGCACGATCTCGTGCCAGCCGCCTGGAATTGCGAAGTAAAGCAAAGCAAGCGCAATCAACGCGCTCCCAATCATGATCGAGGCTTGAATCAAATCGGTCCAGATGACGGCCTTGATGCCACCGAACGTGGTGTAAATCGCCGTGAGAATGACGATGGCAATCGTGGCACCGAGGTAAATCCAGAGAGTTTGAGTTTGATTTGGTCGAGTGCCGCTGATCATTTCGTAGGCAAGAGCGAGTGCGATGGCTGCGACATATAACCGCGCTCCGGAAGCGAGCAGACGCGTGATCATGAAAACAGCGGAAGCCGCATTCTTTGCTCGCAACCCCGAAGCGCGCGGTCAGATATTCGTAGATCGAGAAAACTTTGTAGTCGTAATACGGTTTGATGAAAATATAGCTGACGAGAACGCGTCCGATGATCGTGCCGAAGGCGAGCTGTAAGTAGGTGTAATCGCGGTGGCTGAAGCCTTCCCCGGGCGTCCCGAAAAATGTGCCGGCACTTGTTTCAGCCGCCACCAGCGAAGCGAGCACCGCCCACCACGGAATGCGCCGCCCGCCGAGCGCGAAGTCTTTGAGGTTTCCTCCTTCCGGCCCATGTAGAGGCCGATGGAGATGATGATGAACGAAATAGAGCAGCAAAACTCGCACTGTCGATCGCGAGTCGGCCGTCCATGTCGACCTTAGGTGACAGAATATTTCATTGCCGCAAAGCAGTTTTTCTTGCAAGTTCAATAGTTGGATCGCATCGATCGCGGGACGTTGGACGTTTGTGCGTGCGCAGCGCATGGAAATCTCCGCACCGGATTTTGATTTGGAGAAGACGCTCGATTCCGGCCAGGTATTTCATTGGGAAAAGGTCGGCAAAGGATTTGTCGGGACAATCGGCGATTGCGCCGTTGTACATCGAACAGCGCGCCGAAACGTTTTAGCTGCGTGGAATAACGCCGAGAAACTTGACGGCTTAAAGCCGTCAAGTTTGCAGCACTTATCGCAATTATTTCGCGCTCGATCATCCGCTCGCGGAAATCTGCGCGTCATTTCCGGACGATCCGATCATGAACGCGGCGCGAATTTTTGTCGCGGCTTACGGATCATTCGCCAGCCGAAATGGGAATGCCTGGCTACGTTCATCTGTTCGTCGATGAAACAGGTGGCACATATTCGTCAGATTTCACTCGCGCTCCGGCGACGCTTTGGTGAAAGACGAAAGATCGGTGATCGCGTAGCTTCACACGTTTCCGCTGTGCGCGGCGAATTGCCCGAGCTTCCGAGAATGATTTGCGCGAATGCGCGCTGGGTTATCGCGCCAGGAACCTGCTCATGACGGCGCGACTCGTCAGCTCAGGCGCAAGCGGACTTGGAAGCATGGTCGGTTCTGTCCGATGCCGATCTTCGAGAGAAATTATGTGCGTTGCCCGGCGTGGGAGCGAAGGTTGCCAACTGTGTAATGCTGTTCGCCTACGAACGTCTGCGCGCGTTCCCGATCGACGTCTGGATCGAGCAGTGCTTTGAAGCAACAATATTTTCCGCGGAAAGAAAAGATGACGACGCCTGGAGCTGCTGCGAATTCTCCCAAAACATATTTTGGCGAATATGGCGGTTACGCGCAGCAATATTTGTTTCATCATGCGCGTACGGCTTCACGAAGATCGACAATGGCAAGCACTCGACATGCGGCGCGCCGGCGAAGAACACGACACGGCCAAGAGCGCCGCCAGCCTGCAGACGACGCAAGGCAGAGTGGGAGCGAGCCGTGTCAGGCGGCCCGGGCTGGTCAGTCAGGTTGTCAGCGCCCTATAGGCTGAGATAATGTTCCGTCCCTTAAGCTGAGAAGCCCAAAGCCCAATCTTCCTGACCACTGAGAAACCGCTCTCATGACGACGGCTGACATTATGTTCGCCCAGCCGGGCAATCCCGAAACCTTCGGGACCACGAATACGAGACGCGAACGGTTTTGTTCGCGCTGCTTGCAGCGATTCTCATTCACCTGCTTGTGGCGTTTTTCGCTTGCTGCCTTTGGCGGCGTTTTCTCGCCGACGACTCCCGTTGAGGACAAGCCGTCTGAACTCACGTTCGTGGATCTGGCGCCAGCAGCTTCCGAAGAATTCCGCGTTCATCGAGACGGACGAATCAAAAAAGCACCCGAGCCGCAAAGGAGAAAACATTTGAATCGAACGCCAATTCGATTGGAGCAAGCGAGCTAGCTGCCGCCGGACGATGCGCCGTTGCCGTCGCAGACCGGCAAGGATCGGCCATTTATGGATTTGGAGACACATCAGCATTCGCTCGACCTCAAGAGCGCGCGCAGGCACAACCGAGCGCCGCGCCGCAGGAAAGTCCGAAGCCCTTCGACGGCGCCCCAAACCCAACCGGCTCCCGTTACTGCGGCGGAGCAATTTGCGATGTTAACTCAAAACCCCCGCAACCACGTGACAGCCTCAGCTGCAACATCGCAACCGCAATCGGCGTATCGGCGGTTAGAAGCAGCGAACACATATCGCCGGAAACATCACCAATCGCGGTATTTCTTCCGTTAACGCCCTGGGCACACCACTTGGCCGTTACCAAAAATTGCTAGCGGATTCAATTGGATCGCGCTGGTATGCGTTTGTGGAGCAGAAGCAGGACTTGGTCAATATCGGGACGCTAAAGCTTCGATTTCTATATTGATCGGAGCGGACGAGTGAAGGAGCTCAAAGTCACCGAGAACAGCTCGAACGAGGCGTTCGCAAACGTTTGCGTGCAATCGGTGCTGGAAGCGCACCTTCCTGCGATTCCCGAAGATGTTGCGAACACTTTGCCTCCTGAGGGCTTGGAAGTAGATGGACTCGGTTTCATTATTTTTCCGAACCGATGATCCTTGCGGCGATAACTATCGAAACTCCGGAAACCGTGAATAGCGTGTTTGGATTCTTCGCGAAAGGCGGCCTTTTCATGTGGCCGCTGCTGGCGTGCTCGATCGTCTCGGTGACGATGATGATTTTGCGCGGCCTGGCTTTGCGAGGGAACAAGGTGATGCCGCCTCGTGGTCGAGAGCGAAATAGAGCGTTTGACCCCAGGTGAAAGCCCTGAGCGACTGTCGCGCATCGTGCATCATGATGGTTCGTCACTGTCGCGGATCGCTCGCGTGGCGTTGCAATATTTGCGCAGCCCACGCTCGGAAAACGTGGAAGCAGTTCAAACACGCGCTCGCCACGAGATGGTGCGGCTGGAAAAAGGTCTTATCATTCTCGAAGTCATTGTGGGCATCGCGCCACTGCTCGGCCTCATCGGCGCAGTTTCCGGATTGGTGCATGTCTTTTCCCAGCTCGGACTGAACTCGGGCGCATCGGATACGCGTCAGATTGCGCTCGGCATTTCCGAAGCTTTGAACGCAACCGTTTTCGGGCTTTCGATTGCTGTGCCGACGCTGATCGGATTCACCTATTTTTCGAGGAAAGTTGAAGTGATGTCGGTGGAGATGGAAACGCTGGTCGTCGAATTGATCAGTAAGTGCTATTACGGTCGCTCTTCGCGCGAATTCGTGCCGGCAAAGCGCGGGCGCTGCCAGCTCGCTGCCGATTTCGACGCCGGTAGCGTGAAACGCGCGGCGCATTTCACACCATGAAGTTTGCATGTACGAAAACGCAGAGCGCCCGTCATTATTATCGTTTCGCTTGTCGATATTCTCATCATCCTGCTGATCTTTTTTGTCGTTTCTACGACTTTCAAGAAAGACCAACCCGAAGTTCAGATTAATCTGCCGGAATCCAAGACAGCAAAAAACAGCCCTCGGAGCTTGAACACGCTATCGTGAGTATCGATCAAAATGACGAGATCAAACTCGATGGACGAGCCGTGGATGTGGACGGACTGGAGGGCGCCGTGCGCAATCTACCGGAGGCCCGCAAGTCGACGCTGGCGCTCCAAGCGGACAAGAAAGCTTCGTTCGGCACGATTATTAAGGTTATGGACGCGTTAAAGCTGGCGGGCGTGCGAAATTTGCCGGCGTTTACGCGGGAAGAGAAATGATCCTGCCGATTTTGAGTACGGCGACCCGATCCTGCGGTCCAAGGGCAAACCGATCGACAACATAGACGATCGGATTCGCGAACTGGCGGCGAACATGATCGAGACGATGCACGCGGCGAATGGTGTCGGTCTCGCAGCGCAGCAAGTCGGTGAATCTTTACAGCTCACGGTGCTCGACGTTTCGCTAGTCGAAGATCGGCCGAGTGACGTTGAAGGTGGATGGCGAAGAGGTTGATCCCAAAGCCGCGATGCCGCTGGTATTGATCAATCCGGAAATTGAGCTGCAGGGTGCAGACCGAAACAGGAGTAGAAGGTTGTTTAAGTTTTCCGGAAATCACCGGCGACATCGAACGGGCGACATCGGTGACCGTGCGCGCGCAAACTTTGGAAGGCAGCACGATTGAAATCGAAGCGACCGGATTTCTTGCGCGCGCGATTCAACACGAAGGCGATCATCTCAATGGAATCCTATTTATTGATCGGATGAATTCGGCGGCAAAGGCCGCGTTGTCGAGCCGCCTGAAACGACTGCAAAAGGAGACGAGACGCGGCGTAAAACATCCGGGAAGCGCTCGTCAGTGAGACGACGCTATAGCGGATCCAGCAACGGTGCGCGCTGCGTGACAGTTGAAATTATTGAGTCAGGAATCCGGTCAACGGACTGGTTGCCGCCGCTACGCCCAGTTTTTCAGCTAATCCGATTTCCCGTGCTTCGCGACCTGCCTCGATGGCTTTTTAAATGCTTTCGCCATGCGAACCGGATCGGAAGCGATCGCGATTGCCGTGTTAACCAGAACCGCATCGGCGCCCATCTCCATCGCTTCAGCGGCGTGACTTGGCGCGCCCAGCCCGGCGTCGACGACTACGGGCACTGTGGCTTGCTCGATGATGATCTCGATCTGCGGACGCGCTTCGATCCCGCGGTTACTGCCGATTGGCGAACCGAGCGGCATCACCGTCGCGGTCCCGATGTCCTGCAATCGTTTCGCCAAAACCGGATCGGCATTGATGTAGGGAAGAACTGTGAATCCTTCCTTCACCAGAATTTCCGCGGCCGCCAGCGTCTCCACCGGATCGGGCAGCAAATAACGCGGGTCTGGATGAATCTCGAGCTTGATCCATTTTGGCAAGCCCGCGCTCGCGGCCAGCCGCGCCAGGCGCACAGCTTCGTCCGCGTTGCGCGCACCGCTCGTGTTCGGCAAGAGCAGAAAACGTTTCGGATCGATAAAATCGAGAATGTTCGCAAACGGATCGTGCTTGCCGGAAATATCGGCCCGCCGCAGCGCCACCGTCACAAGCTCCGTGCCGCTGGCAATGAGCGCGTCGCGCATCAGCTCGTTCGACGCGAATTTCCCCGTGCCGACCAACAGGCGTGAGGTGAACTCGCGATCGGCGATCTTCAGTTTCGAGGGCTTGTCCGACATCGATAGAAGATAAACGAATTCGCGTAAAGGTGCGAGCGTGGATCTGGGGAGCACAAGCTGCCGGCGCTGCAAGTTAAACTGCAGAGGCAGGCAGTGCTCGCGTGCATTGTCCTTGGATTTTGCAGCCAGACATGCGCTGCCACTACAGGAACCGCGCTATTTTCAGCTGCATGACGCCGTAATCACGCCACAATCTCAGTCAATGACCAAATTTGATCTTCGCGGCGAAGATTGCGTCACAGGAATGTCGCGACTGACAAATGAAAGCGTCGATCTTGTAGTGACCTCGCCGCCTTACAATCTGGGAATTGATTACAGGCAAGTATGCCGACCGGCAGGATCGGCAATCGTATCTGGATTGGTGCGCCAGATGGTCGGCTACAAATTCGAAGAATTCTACGATCGAACGGATCTTTTTTCTGAACGTCGGCTCCGCGCCATCGAATCCGATGTTGCCCCATCAAATCGTGATCGAGCTGACGCTCCGCTTCAGGCGGATTTCTTTGCAGAATACGATTCACTGGATCAAGTCGATCGCATTGAAACCGCTACGGAGAAAACCAAACCAAGCGACCCTCACCCCAATCCTCTCCCTGGCCAGGAGAGTCGGACGCGAACCGCCAATTGAGGATCGATGCCACGGCAAAAACATTCGGCCACTTCAAGCCGATCAACTCAAAGCGATTTCTCAACGACTGCCACGAATACGTTTTCCATTTCACGAAGACCGGTCGCGTCGAGCTCGATCGGCTGGCGCTTGGCGTTCCGCATCAGGACAAAAGCAACATCGCGCGGTGGTCGCACACTCGTGGAAGCGATCTACGCTGTCGCGGCAACACGTGGTTCATTCCCTACGAAACAATTCAGAGCCGCGAGAAAGAACGACCACACCCTGCGACATTCCCGGTTGCAATTGGCTGAATGGTGCATCAAACTGCACGGAGTTTCACGCGTCGAAACGATGCTCGATCCGTTTCTCGGCATTGGAAATTCAGCCGTCGCTGCGCAGCGCTGCGGCGTGAAAAATTTATTGGGTTTGAAATTGACGAGGCTTATCTCGCAGAGGCGAAGCGGCGGATTGAGTAGCGCACGCGTCCCGCATACTCGGAAATGCGTCCTCGTAATTTCGAGATTTTCGCTGACGTTCATGTCAAATGACGGAGGCGCGCCCGGTCTAACGTCCGGTTTGGCGAAGATACTGGTCCGAGCCGGACTGGCATTTCCAGCCGGCGAGATGCGTACGCTACCCCGAACAGAGTATCTGTAGTTGATCTCATTGGTTCTCATCCCGAACCTTATTTCCACATTTGGCGTGGACGCAGCCCGCTTCTTTGAAGTTCGGGGGCGTTCCCTTTTCTCCCGGTTCAACCGTTCAGGCTAACGTTCCACTGAGTGCACTGGAAAAATCATATGCCGGGCAAGGCGGCAACCCCGTGCCGGCCATACGCAGTGGCTGTGCTGGCAACGCCAGCAAATTTTGATCCAACGAAGAGCTGGCCTGTTTTGATACCGTGCTCCACAAGCGATTTTAAACGTCAGAACCGAAATGATCTGGCTCAGTTTTATCAGAGGGTCGGACTTGCTGAAGGCTGGGTCTTACTCGCAGGGGACGGCCCACAACATGCGAAGAACGACAATGTGGCGTGGCGCGAGTCCATGACACTCGCTGCCATCGACGCGCTTACACCGGAGCTTTCCGGGTCTGGAGAAGTGGCCGATGGCGTGCGCAGGGATGTCTCCGGGGAGGCAAAGGCGTTGGTTATGTTGCCCTTTTCTTGCGAGAAACGGTTGTCGCATCACCGGAATTTACATGACCGGCGCGAATGAAGACCACCTGAGTGACGGATATGCGAAATTGCAGCCCGGCGCAGATTTTCTTAACACGCCAATTTACGTTAGTGCCGGGCACGAGGATAGAATCGCGACCCTGGAGCAGCAATACGCCGTCGTGGGTTCGATCAAGCGAACCGGCTTTAAGCGGATTCGAATCGGAACTTTTCGTGGCGGCCATGAGGTCAATGACGCGCAGACCTCGATCGCACTGCATTGGTTTCGCGAACTGGCGAAATAGTAACCGGTTACATTGTGAGCGAAGGGACAAGCGCCGAGCCTCTACGAATTTGGCCGATCGAACGCTCGTTAGGCGTCGCAGAGTTCCGCCTCCATTTTGTGAGCGCTGGATTGATCGCGCTAAATGCGTCCGATCAAACGCTCGATTGCAGCCACCAGTCCGTGAGATCGTTCGTTGCGTGTGTTCGTATCGCATCACAAAAGTTCGTCTCTTGGGTCTTGCACGGCTGACTGCTGAAATTTCTCCAGCGATTTAACTAAATTTCCCGGCAGTGGTCGCACGCGATCAAAAATGCGCGGCGCCAGCGGTTTTGCTGTTGTATAACCCGCGGCGAACATTTCCAGACGGGCGTCGAGATTATCAATGTAATGCAGCGCCATTGCTTCCGGCGTTTTCGGATCAACAGGCGAACCCAATTGCTTTGTCGCCGTGATGTGAACCAATGAGGTGCAGAAGATGTATGCGCACATCTTCCGAGAGCGGTCGATACGTTTTCCAGAGGTCTGCGTTTTCGGCGGCAAGCTTTTGCCACAACGAATTGACGATCTCGAGCCCGATCGAAATGTGACCGACCAATTCGCCAAGTTCGTCGTAGCTCATAACGAAACCGGTTTCAGAAAACTGGTTTTCCCAAAGTTTACCTGAGTCGTGAAAAAGAATGCCAGCGATCAAAAGATCAATGTTTAACTGCGAATAGAGAGGCGCGATGGCCCTCGCCAGGCGCATCATTTGCGCGGTGTGCTCGACGAGGCCGCCGCGCCGGGCGTGATGATATTTGCGAGCTGCGGCGGCGCGACGAAATCGGTCGCCCCACTTGTTTATGAATGTTTCGGACAATGCGCGAAGGCGAGGATCAACAATCGTGCCAATGGACTGCACGATAAATTCCCAGTCAGATGCTTGCTTTGTGCGCAAGTCTGCCGGTCCTTCCAACAATTCTTTTTCTCCTGGTCAGAGAGTGGTCGTACCATCCACTTTTCTGCTTCGAGTCCGTATTGCGGGTGGACACGAAAGTCACCAGTGAGCTCGATGAAACTTTCGGTCGTGAATGCGCTGCATGATTTGTAAGCGGGATGATCGCTCCATACCCGAAGAGTCATCCGATCGCACGCATCTGCCAGAGCCAGTTCGCAATAAGGTTTTCCTTCACGTTGCGTCTTTGCGGTGGCCGCTTCGACTTGCACATGCGCACGCGCTGCCACCGCGCCGTTCTGAGCCGCCCGGCGAATTTCAGTCAGAGTCATCAAATCCATCCCGGCAAATCTAACACAGGCCGCAAACGTGCTACGTTTAATCTCGCATGTTTCTGACGCACCTTGAATGCAGCGCGTGCGGCCGTCAGCACGAGTGGTCGCGTCTGCAGAATCTCTGTCCTTCCTGTCATAAACCGCTCTTCGCGATTGTCGATCTCGCCGCCGCGGGTCGGACGCTGAAGCGCGAGACAGCTGGCGACACGTGAGAAATCGTTATGGCGTTATCGCGAAGTGTTGCCGCTGCCAGGCGATGTTGAGCCGGTCTCGTTAGGCGAAGGCGGAACACCACTATTGCGCGCAGAAAAGTTTGGCGGACGACATCGATCTCTGGATCAAGGACGAATCGACTCAATCCAACGCAGAGTTTCAAGGCGCGCGGGATGAGCTGTTGCCGTGTCCATGGCAAAACACCTCGGAGCAACCAAGCTCGCCGTCCCCAGCGCCGGCAATGCTGGCGGAGCGCTTGCCGCCTACGCGGCTCGGGCCGGCCTGGAAGCGCACATCTTCATGCCGCGCGATACCCCGCGCGCGAACATCATCGAGTGCCGTGAGTTGGGCGCTCATGTGACGTTGATCAACGGATTAATCACGGATTGTGGCGCTGAGATCGCGCGGCGCAAAACAAAGGAAGGCTGGTTCGACGTGTCCACGCTTAAAGAACCGTATCGCGTCGAGGGAAAAAAGACGCTCGGTTACGAATTAGCGGAGCAATTCAACTGGGAATTGCCTGATCTAATTCTTTATCCAGCCGGCGGCGGCACCGGGTCTCATCGGAATGTGGAAAGCGTTCGATGAAATGCAGGCGCTCGGCTGGATCGGGACAAAGCGTCCGCGCATGTTCGCCGTGCAAGCCACCGGTTGCGCGCCAATCGTTCGCGCGTTCGAAGCGGGAGAAAAAACCGCTGCCGAATTTCCAGACGCGCATACAATCGCTTCTGGTCTGCGTGTTCCAAAGGCGATCGGCGATTTCCTGATTCTGAATATCCTTCGTCAGTCTAACGGCGGCGCGATTGCCGTTGACTGATGAAGAAATGATCCGTGTCACGCGCGAAGTGGGATCGAGCGAAGGTCTCTTCATCGCGCCCGAAGCTGCAGCGTGTTTCGCCGCTTTCAAGTCGCTCCGTTCCGCAGGCAAAATCGTTCCAGGCGAACGCGTGGTCATTTTCAACACTGGATCCGGGAATCAAGTACCTGGATTGCTACAAAGACCGGTAATCAGTCTCTCTCATATCCGCTTGCCGACAAAGATGGAGATGCGCTTGGCGAAAGCCTTTGCAGGCTCGGCGTAGAAACGTCGTCCGAGTTCGAGCGCATTCGTGCGCAATCGTTTCCCGCGTTTACGGATTAGCTTCTCCAGTTGTGCGAGCTCATCGCGGAGCGCTTCATCGCCGCTTTTCCGTCTCCAGGCGCGCCCAAAGAAAATTCGAAATCGTGCTCGCACCCCAGTAATTCACCCAAAACTTCGGCGTCGCGGGCCATCTCTGTCAGAACCACGCGATTAAGCGGCTGCAAAATGCGCAGCTGATACCAGAGATCTTTCACCCGCTTGCGCCAGGCATGAAAATTTTCTGGCTCCGGGTCATCAATTGTTTTCGCGAGACCGCGTTGACCGCGCTTGTAGATTTTTCCGACCGCGCCGCAAATTTGCTTCCAGGTCAAACCTTCCAGCGGCCATTTCAACAGACGCGCTTCCACGCGTTCCAGCTGCGGGATGGCTTGTTTTTGCCAGCCGGCGAATGCGGCAGAAAAACTTTCCCGTTCCAGCGACAGTAATTCTTCGATGCGTGGAAAATGGACTGTCTTCGGTCCTTTTGCGGTGTCGTCGCGCAATTGAATGAGTGTTTGCAGCCGCACTTGGGCGTCGCGCAGATCCGAGACGAGCCGTCCGATCTTGCGCACACAGCGATCCTCGCGCGCATGCCGGTTCTTGCCGACTTCGCTAATGGCAAGGCGCATTGCCGCGCGCAGCTTTTTAAGATGCTTGCGAACTTCATGTACGGTGACGCCGCGTTGCTTTGCGGGTGCCGACACAACTCCAGGGCAGACTCGATCTGTTCCCGGAAGACTCGTTTCAGCCCATCAGGCAACGGTTCGCGCAATTTCAAACGGAAGCCCATAGATCTTCCTCGCTTACTCGTTAGCGAGTCGCACGTTGCTGTAGCGTTTTTCGCCAGTCACTTCCCGTCCAAACCAGGAAGGCGGCTTGAATCTTCGGCAGCTGACGCGGTCGGCGAATTCCACTTCTGCCACCACGAGACCGGCGTGTCTGCCCTGATAAATATCAATCTCAACAACTAAATTTTTCCAGGGAATTTCGCAGCGCACCTTGCGCAATCTTCTGCCGGCGGTTCCCGGCCAAAGCGCATCGAATTGTTTTGGGCTGAGCCTGATCTCGCGTTCTTCCCGGTGGCTACCGCGGCCCACCTTGAAAGTCAGCGTTGCGGCCGTGCCTTTTTGCGGAGACGGACCTGTCTGCCTGCGGGCTCACTCGCCAGATAACCTTGATCGATAACGTAGCACCGCGAGCGATTCAGTTTATCCGGCAACCGCTTAAGCAAAAATTTGCGTTCAATTTCCCGATTGTTTGCTGCTCGAGCATTTTTTTGCACAAGGCCAACATGCTAAACGCGATGAGCTTGCTGTCGAGATTTTCGCGTTGGCGAGAAAACCATGTGGAACGCGTTGTCCTTAACAACGTTGCCAGTGCTTGGAAGATAACGGATTCACGCCGGCATCGCCGATGCCGGCTACAAACCCGCACGATTAACTTAGTGCGCGCTGGAAAAACTCGTGCAATGCGCCTGCAGCTGCAAGGATTGGCCAGGCTGAGATCGCCACGATTATCACAAAGAACAGTGCTTCGGCTGCAAACTCCAAACTGTGTTCCCTCGCAAAGTAGGTGCGGGCTAATTCGCGGAACGAGCGGCGGATGGTCGAGCTTTTCTTCGACCTTCCGTTGATCACTATCCTTTCACGGATGCTTCTCTGGGCAGTCCGTGGAAAACTGTTCTCCTCACTGTAATCACGTTCATGGTTGGACATTCGATCGGTATTGCGCGGCGTCAGGTTACGAATTGTCAAAAGCGGGTGACGATGCGGTGACGTCACAAGATGACGTGTCGCACAAAGAGCGATCCGCAACCGCTTGGGTGGACAACGATCTAAAGCGGACACTTGTCACGCCGAGTGTCCGACTGCTCCGATGTGCGAGCCCTCGATCTTGACCGTTCTTAGTGCACTTTAGCGAGCAGACATTCCTTGCGGCCGCAGCGAATCGATGGTTCGGCCTCGCCGCTGGCCGGTTCGCCACGAATGGATCGTAATTAACCAGCGAGATGATGCCGTCCTCGCCCTCCACAAGTGCCGAGCAACTCTCCACCCAGTCACCACAGTTGTAGTATGTGATTTTGCCAAACTCCCGAATGGCCGGGCTATGGATGTGGCCGCATAGAACGGCATCCACTTGATAGCGCTCCGCATAGTGCGCGACAGCAGCTTCGAATTTACCGATAAAGCTGACGGCATCCTTCACGCGCCGCTTTGCATACGCGCTAAGCGACCAGTATCCGAGACCGAACCGGCGTCGCACGAAATTGATGAGCGGATTCAGCGAGAGCAAAAATTGATAGCCAACGTCGCCGGCGAATGCCAGCCACTTCACGTTTTGCACCACGGCATCCAGTTCGTGTCCGTGAATGATTAGAATGCGTTCGCCACAGGCAGTCACATGAATGGCGTTCTCCTTGATGTCGATGTTTCCGTAGGCACCAAGAAAGCTGGTCACCAACTCGTCGTGATTTCCCGGAATATAAATGACGCGAGTGCCCTTGCGGGCCTTGCGCAAGATTTTTTGGATGACGTCGTTATGTTGCTGAGGCCAATAAATTCCGCGGCGTAGCGACCAGATATCGATGAGATCACCCACAACGTAGAGCGTCTCGAAGTCATTCTCGCGAAGAAAATCGAGCAGCGCCGTGGCATTGCAGCCGCGCGTGCCCAGATGGGTGTCGGAGATCCAGCCGGTGCGATAACGCCTCGGCACCGGCAGTTGCTCCGGCGATTTCCCAAATGAGAAACGCTGTTGGGCGGCGAAAATTCCCGCCGAATCTCTCCGAGGAAAGGTGGACGCCTGCATTCCCGGTCAGCAGCAAGCGTAAGAATCAACCGGCGCCGACGGCAAAAGAATTACTGTTACGTTTGTGTGGCAAAACGGCGACCGTTAGTAAAAGCCCGCCGCGGGAAATTCCCGCGGCGGGCTTTGATTGACCTAACCTTACTAGAATTTAAAATTCAGATTCGCTTGGAATATTTGATATTGGTCGAGCGGATTGATGGTTATGTCGCCAGTTCCCCCTGTGCCGTAGGAGCCGTTGATACGCCAGGCATACGAGTAGGTGACGTTGAAGAGTACTGCATCAGCCAGCATGTATCCGGCTGTCATGACGAGGCCTTGCTGATTGAGCTGGCCGTTGAACAGGTCTGAATCGATCAGGTTGGGATCCAGCGAGAATTGTTCCTGGTGTTGCCAATAGCGCCTCGATCTGCCAATCGCGCTTCTTCTTTAGCTGACCAATGCCGAGACCAGCTTGATAAGCGTAGCGGTTGGCCACCGCTTGTCTGGATGGCCTGCCGCTGTGGCACGGTCGTCCGCGTCGAAGTTCGTTGGCGAAATCCCCAAAGATGCGCATGGGAATTTTCCCAACTTTCCAGCCGATCTCGGCAGGGATGTCGAAAACCAAAAGACTGTTGATACCCGTTTGATTTAGGGTATCGCACCGGATAGTTACGGGATCGCCTGAGAAATGGACGTTAAACGTGTTGCCGTCGCCGGTGTAGTTGTAGAGGGTTGGCGCAAGCTGGAAGTTACGCGATGTGCGGAAAGTCAAACTTCGCTCCAACCTGCCAGCCGAGCATGAATGCATTGGCAAGCGGGGTCTGCTGAGTCTCACCGCCTATTGGCTGCGTCGTTGTTGGGGGCGGTCCAATTGGGTTTGACGGGTTAGAATCGTCATAAACAAACTGACCGAAGTTCGCGAAGACATCGATTTTCACCAAAGGTTCCGCTGGAGGTGGCGGGGCTACATTTTTCCCGTCCTTGCTGTAGGACACTGGCTCCGCTGCTCCGCCACCGATGGTGAACGTGTGTTTCCACTGTTCCGCCAAGCCTTCCGGATTGATGTCGTCATCCCACACCATTCGAGTATAGATGAACGGGTTCGGCATTCGGCCGCCGGTGAGCGTAAAGCCGGGGAAGCCTTTGTAACCTCCATATGCCTGGCCGACAAAGACGCCGTCGCTCACCCTTTGCGAACGGTCCGCCACCACCGGGCGACGTGGTCGATGTATCGTCACCGAAAGTGACGTTCGCTCGACCGTGCGCTGGCGCTGGTCTCTAACCGCACGCCAAAGAACCAATCATCCAGAACGGTTCCCCGCAGGCCAATGCGCAGACGATAGCGCTCGCGCTCGCGCTCCTGCCAGTCATTTTGCGTTATCCTGACCGAACTGAAAGTGGTCGGGAAGTCTGCCACCGCGATATTCGTAGCGCAGACGCAGGTCGCCGAAGAGCTCCAATTCAGTGAGCGCACGGGGACAATTTCCATTTTTCGCCGCCGTGTAATTCGGGCACGACTCTCTCGACGTATGTCTTTCCATCGCTGGTCACCTCCGTCTTGGTTTTGCCTTCCGCGCCAACCACAGGTGCCCAAGAGGTGCGCTTCTTTAATCCCGAAACCTCCCGTTCAAGCTCGGCATTGCGCTTTTGTAGCTGGCTGACGGCCTGTTCGAGCTTTTGCAGCCGCTCGGCATCGGATCCTTGAGCTCTTAGCGGCTGTGCCGCCAGTGAAAGAACTGCAGCCAGGCTCGCGCCCACTGCCCGTAAGAGGGTTTTCTTGGTGAACATTCTGGTTTCTCCTTTGTTATGATGGTTTTTCAGCTGCCTGAGGGGACGCGGTTCCAGTAAACGCGGTCGAGGCTAGGAGCCGATTGTTACAACTTCAAGACGAAAATGTGAGGGTTCGGCAGGCCGTGAAAATTTGCGCTGGACTCTTAGGGAAAGTGAACGCCTGCGTTCCCGGTCAGCAACAAGCCGTAAGAATCAACCGGCCTGCTGGCAAAGAATTACTGTTACGTTTGTGTGGCGGAAATCTCCCAGAGATTGAGTTTCGTCTTGCAAATGTGTGTTCGAGCCGGTCGTTACACATGGAGAGACGTCAGAGATACATTATTTTGTTGGCGACGATTTTCCTACTGACGAGCGCTTCTGCGACAGCAGGTGCGATCAGCATTTTCAGCCCTGATCACGCAATTTCGTCGCTGAGGTGTGGCACTCAATTCTTTTGTCCTATGGTCGCAACCAAGTCGCCGATTAGCGAGTCGATTTTGCGCAAGTCTTTGCGACGGCCTTTTCAGGTTTCAATTTGCGATTACGAACGATGATTGTGAGATCACGGACCTCGTGCAGCATTTCCCGAGGCACCTGATCGATGGGCCCATAGGCCCGGAGCGCGGCGAGGCAGACTAGCAAATCAGTTTCGAGACGGGTGGTGTATGCACTAGCAATGGTGCGCAAATCGCGCTGGAGCGCGCGAAGTTCTGACGCAAGCATCGTCACGGGTGACGATTCCGGAGAACCTGGGCGACGAGCTCGTTTGTGCTTCGTCGCCTTTGCTTTCATGCGCCGGGAATGATTGCGGGTAGTGAAAAGCCCGCCGGGTGTGGCTCTCCGGCGGGCTTGATTGACCTAACCTGACTAGAATTTAAAATTCAGATTCGCTTGGAATATTTGATATTGATCGGTCGGATTGATGGTTATGTCGCCGATTTCCCCTGTGCCGTAGGAGCCGTTGATACGCCAGGCATACGACCAGGTGACGTTGAAGAGTACTGCATCAGCCAGCATGTATCCGGCTGTCAGGACGACGCCTTGCTGGTTCAGCTGGCTGTTGAACAGGTCTGAATCGATCAGGTTGGGATCCAGCGAGAATTGTTCCCGGTGTTGCCAATAGCGCCTCGATCTGCCAATCGCGCTTCTTCTTTAGCTGACCAATACCGAGACCACGCTTGATAAGCGTAGCGCTGGCCACCGCCTCCTGGATGGCCTGCTGCTGTAGCGCGATCGTCCGCGTCGAAGTTCGTGGCGAAATCCCCAAAGGCGCGCATCGGAATTTTCCCAACTTTCCAGCCGATCTCGGCAGGGATATCGAAAACCAAAAGACTGTTGATACCCGTTTGATTTCTAGCGGTAGCGTACCGGATAGTTACCGGGATCGCCTGAGAAATGAATGTTAAACGTGTTGCCGTCGCCGGTGTAGTTGGTAGAGGTTGGCGCGAGCTGGAAGTACGCGATGTGCGGAAATCAAACTTCGCTCCGACCTGCCAGCCGAGCATGAATGCATTGGCAAGCGGCACCTGCTGAGTCTCACCGCCTATTGGCTGCGTCGTTGTTGGGGTGCGCTCAATTGGGTTTGACGGGTTAGAATCGTCAGTAAACAAACTGACCGAAGTTCGCGAAGACGTCGATTTTCAACCACGGTTCCGCTGGAGGTGGCGGGGCTACATTTTTCCCGTCCTTGCTGTAGGACACTGGCTCCGCTGCTCCGCCACCGATGGTAAACGTATGTTTCCACTGTTCCGCCAAGCCTTCCGGATTGATGTCGTCATCCCACACACCATTCGAGTATTGACGAACGGGTTCGGCATTCGGCCGCCGGTGAACGTAAAGCCGGGGAAGCCTTTGTAACCTCCGTATGCCTGGCCGACAAAGACGCCGTCATCCCCTTTGCGAACGGTCCGCCACCACCGGGCGACGTGGTCGATGTGTCGCCGCCGAAAGTGACGTTCGTTGAACGCGCGCTGGCGCTCGTCTCTAACCGCACGCCAAAGAACCAATCATCGAGAACGGTTCCCGCGAAGGCCTATGCGAAGACGATAGCGCTCGCGTTCGCGCTCCTGCCAGTCATTTTGGTTATCCTGACCGAACTGAAAGTGGTCGGGAAGTCTGCCACCTCGATATTCGTAGCGCAGGCGCAGATCACCGAAGAGCTCCAATTCAGTGATCGCCGGAGACAATTTCCATTTTTCGCCGCCGTGTAAGTCGGGCACGAATTTCTCAACGTATGTCTTTCCATCGCTGGTCACCTCCGTCTTGGTTTTGCCTTCCGCGCCAACCACAGGTTCCCAAGAGGTGCGCTTCTTTAATCCCGAAACCTCCTGTTCAAGCTCGGCATTGCGCTTTTGTAGCTGACTTACGGCTTGCTCGAGCTTTTGCAGCCGCTCGGCATCGGATCTGAGCTCTCACCGGCTGTGCCGCCAGTGAAAGAACTGCAGCCAGGCTTCGCTCCGGCTGCGCGTAAGATGGTTTTTCTAGTGAACATTCGTTTCTCCTTATTGTGATGGTTATGGTTGCCTGAGGGGACGCGGTTCAAGTGAACGCGTGAGTAGGCTAGAAACCGATTGTTACAGCCGTATGACGAAGAAGTAACAATTCGGCGAACTTTGTCGCGGACCTCAGGAGCGGCGAGCTTTCAAACCGCCGAGTGAAAATCAGACGGCTGGGCAGCCGTCTTCTTGTTCGCTTCAGCGAAACGCCAGCGTTACGGCGTCGCTGTTGTTGCAGCCGCGGGCGCCGGAGAAGAAGCGGGAGACGCCTGAATGGGCGAACTCGCTGGAGAAGAAACGGGTGAAGATTGAGCCGTGGCTGGTGCGGGAGAAGTTGCCGGAGCAGCTTGCTGTTTCATCAGCTCACGCCGGAACGCGCTCTCCCCGCCTGCACCCCGATGCGCATACAAAACCGACAACCCAAATGTGAGTGCGAAGAAAATGCCAGCCAGCCAGGTCGTGAACTTCACAAGAACGTTCGTCGTTTGCGCGCCGAAAATGTTTTCCGTGACCCCCCGCCAAATGCCGCGCCCAGGCCTTCGCTCTTTGGACGTTGCATCAAGATCACGAGCACCATGAGCAGCGCCACCGAGAACGAAAAGCACCAACGACAGGTTGATCAGAAGGTTCATCGGGGCGGGAAATATCGCCAAAGAGTCGAGACGAACGCAAACGTCCGTCAACGTTCGAACGGATCCAATTCGAACACTTCATCCGTTGGAGGTTCGGCGTCAGGCGTTTCCTTTGATCTGGTTCCAAATTTGCGTCCAGCTCCGCAAGATCGACATCACCCAGCTGTTTGCCTCGCGCATTGCAGTTCGTCCTCTAGTCGATTGAAACGCGCGACGAATTTGTCCGTCGCGGTTTGCAACGCGCTTTCGGCGTCGAGTTTGCATTTCCGTGCGAGATTGACGACTGCGAACAGCAAATCGCCGATCTCGTCTTCGATCGACTTGCCGATCTTGCTCGAGGCAATCGCCTGTTTTCAGTTCGCTGAATTCTTCTTCAACTTTTGCGATCACGTCGCTCGAGTTCGGTCCAGTCGAAATTGACACGGGCAACTTTCGACTGCGCTTTTTGCGCGCGCATCAGGGCGGGAAGCGCGAGCTGGCAAATCATCGAGATAATGCCGTGCTCATCGGCATTCGGCCAGGTTTATGTTCTCAGCGCGCTTGATCGATTCCCATTGTTTCAGCACCGCGCCGCTGTCGCGCGCATCGCTGTTGCCGAATACATGCGGGTGACGCCGGATCAGTTTCTCCGTCACGTCACTGATGCACGTCGTTGATATCGAACCGGCCGGATTCGCTGCGCGATTTCGGCATGCATCACGATCAGCAGCAGCAGATCGCCCAGTTCTTCGCGAAAATTTGCAGTATCGTTGGCGCGCACCGCCCCGGCTACTTCGTAAGCCTCTTCGATCAGCGCGGGCAGCAGTGATTCGTGGGTCTGCTCGCGATCCCAGGGACAGCCGCCCGGAGCGCGAAGCTTTGCGACGATTTCGCACAGTTTTTCAAACGAGCTGATCGGGCTCAGACGTTAGAGCTCGTGAGTCGCAGCATTGCGGCGTAATTCTCAGTCATCAGGACTCTCGACTGTCAAATGCGGTTCAAATCCGCCAGAGCGAACGGTGCGTGCCGAACTCGGAAATTTCGCCGGAAGATTTCTTGCTGACGTAAATCGTGATCGCGATCACGCTGACGAAAGTGCCGACAAAAATCAGCGCCACCAGCCAGGACGGGATGTGTCCGACGCGCAGCGCCTGGTAAAACGACACCACATCGTCAATCGGCGCGCTGGCGTGCAGAAAAATCTTCGTCACCCACGCCACCATGATGAGAATGAAAATGAAAACGTAATTGCGTTTCAATCGGCGCCCGACCGCTTCCAGTTTGCTGATCTTGAAGCAGGGCAAAATCAAATCTTCGCAGACGAGCTTTTTCCATTCGCCCTGCAGCATCTCGCGATTTTCCATCACCATCGGGACAAGAAAATGCGCTTCGAGCATCCGGACGCGCGCGCGGAAGGCGTCGTAAAAACGGTAGCGGCGCGCCTCGATCCAGAGCATGCACCCAGACGATGGCGAGATTGAAAAAGAAAATGATGTGCGGCACTTCGCGAGTCGAAAACGCGATGGTGATAATGGCGGTGCTGCTGGTGATCGCCCAGTTTGTTGTCATATCGAGCCGCTGCCGCCAGACCATGATCCGTCCCATTTCGCCGCGATAAAAATGCGACATCGCGTTGACGTAGCCCGGATCGTAAATGCTGCGCTGCAACGAGACGGTCGCTCTCTTCGTTTGTCTGCTAGTGCTGTGTTTTCAGTTGCCACGGCTGCGTATTTAACTGGATAACTGGCTTTGCCTGGATAATCCAATAAATCTCTCTGACACCCAATGGCTATCGCGCTGACCGATCTGCTCGATGAAAAGCAGGTGATCCTGCGGTTGCGCTCTCGGAAAGCTGCCAAACGCGCTGCGCGAGATTATCGAGTTGCTCGCGCAAAACGGGAAGATCCAGAACCCGGAAGCGTTCTTTGAACAAGGTGCTGGCGCGCGAGGAGGCGCACCCCAGCGTAGTCGAAAACGGCGTCGCATTCCCTCATGCGCGAACGGATTTGGTTGATGAAATTGTCGTTGGCATTGGTCGCAGCCGTGCCGGGATTCCATTCGGACACAATCGGAGTGCGCGCCCGATTGATTTTTGTAATCGGCGTTCCAGAACGGTTAGTGAACGATTATCTGATCTGCGTTGGGACGCTCGTCCGGCTGGTGAGGGATGACGCGATACGATCGGCGCTGCTGCATGCTCAAACTCCGCGCGAATTTGTCGACGCCCTTGACAGCAACCCTGTAGCCGGGTCGAGTGACGCTGGCCGTGTCTAAGCCAGATCGCGATCGCGCGAAGCGCCGTCGTCGACTTCCTGCGGAGTGTATATGACGACGCTGCATGCCAGGCGCGCATACGACACGCGATAAGCGAGTCGTTGAAGCGACGATGCGCTGATCGAGAAGCGTGCTTTACGACTTGCTCGGGCTTCACTTCCCTTTACATCGAAGCAAACCATTCCGGCCGAAAGATTCTCGTCGCGCGGCGTGTAGAGCTGAATGTTCGGCATCCGCGCAAGTTCCTCCTTCATTTGACCGTTCAATTCGTGTGCGCGCCGTGATTCGAGCGGGCCCGATGTTCTGGTGAAAACGAACGGCCGTCGGCAACGCCCAATAATGTTCGAAAGCCTGGAAGCCGCCCGGTGAAAACCAGGCTGCGCGTGCCGGAGTCTGCGGTGCATGTTCCTGTTCCCACGGCTTCGAATGGTTCGAGCGAAAAGAAACTCGGGATCACCGGCGCATTTTCTGCCAAACTGCGGGCTTTGCCCATACAAACCCTGTGCCGCGGGGCCCAAACATCCATTTGTGGGTGCCGGCCGGCAAACGCGTCGCATCCCAGGGCGGTGATCTTCGGATCTTCCACTCCCAACCCATGCACGCCATCGACAATCAGCAGCACGCGATCGTTCTCTTCCCGGCCGGCGATTCGCGTCCGCTAATGCTTTCTGCAATCACGCGCGACTGGAAGGCGCACACCGCTGCCGGAGTGCACCCATGTCACGCCCACAGCGCGCGTTTTTTGGCCCGATCGCCTTGCGAATGCGTTGTGCGATTTCGTCCGGCCGAAATCGAGTCGTAGAATCGAAAGCGGAATCTTGCGCCAGGTCGCTCCGCAAACGCCCGGTGGCCAGGCGAATGGATTCGTGATGCACGTAGTGATCGTGCGTGGTCGTAAGAATTTCATCGCCTTCGCGCAACGGCAGTCCGTGGTAGAGAAGGGCGAGACCGGTCGTGGTGTTCTGGGTCAGCGCGATGTCCTGCGGGTCGCCACCGATGTAGCTGGCGATGGCCCGGCACACCTGCAACTGGAATATTTTCGTTACCGGATTCAAAGATCGCGCTATCAACGGCAATGCAGAACGGATTTGCATCTATTTTTTGCCTACTGCTCGATCGCCTGGCGCACCGGCTCGGGTGAGACGCCAGAAAGAACAAGGCGAGATGCACGTAATCGGGAGCCAGGTTCAAACTCCTGGCGCACCGAATCCCAGTCCTGAAGTCGGCAGCGCGTGCTCGGCTTGGTTTTCTCAGCCCGGACAACAAGTGGCGAAAACGCTCCAGCAGCGAAAGACAGTGAACCACGGATGAGAAAATCGCGGCGGTGAGGGGCATGAGTTTCTTTTCCTTTCTGTCTTCTAATCGATTATCTCGTCCACCGGGGTCAACGCTCCCGGATACAGCTACCTACACTGCGGCGCGCTCGGCTTCGATTTCGCCGCGGCGCAACGGCGGCGGTTGCGCTCCTGCGGTATCGCCAGATCGCGAACGCGACGAACAAAAGATCGAGAAGCAACGAATGTCGCAACGTACGTCTCGCCGCCGATGCCGAACCCGTAACTGTGCAACCCTTTGCCTGAGCACAAAGTTCACGCCGTACCACGCCATCAGCACGGCGAGAAAACAAACGACGCTCGCGACCGCCAGACCGAATTGCGTCCACCAACCGGCGAGCCGGCCGTGCAACGCCAGGATGTAACAAAGCAGCGCGATCAGCGCCCACGTCTCCTTCGGGTCCCAGCCCCAGAACCTGCCCCAGGAATAATTTGCCCAGACGCCACCGAGAATTGTGCCGGCCGCGAGCAACAGCACGCCGAGTTGAAGCACGCGATAAAGCCAGAAATGCATCGGCGCATCCGCGCCGCGCGCCGCCGGATTGCGCGCGTATCGCCAGAGCAGAATGTGCCCGAAACCCATGGCCAGCGCGAAGGCCGCGTAGCTCAGGGTGATCGTGAGCACATGAATCGTGAGCCAGAAATTATCGCGCAAGCACCGGCACCAGCGGATCGATGCTCGACGGCATGGCAATCGGCATTTGATGCACGAGCAGCAGCGCGATCGAGCGTGACCGGCAACGCCGCCAGCAAATAGACCGGCGCCCGATAACGCGCGAAAAAGATCATCCCGAAAATGAAACCGCGAACGAAACCCAGATGATCGATTCATACATGTTCGTAACCGGCGGGCTGCGCCGGCGATCATGCAGCGCATCACGATCCCGGCTTGCCTGAAACGCGAGACCGAGGATCGCAACTGCCACGCCGATGTTTCTGCAACGCGCCGTCCGCGTCCGCCGCCGGACAGATCTGCCGGGCGAACTCGCGAAAATGCACGAATTACCAGCGTAATCCCGTAACACCAGATCGCTCGATAAAATGCTTCGAAATGATTGTAGAAATATTCGAGACGCAGTTGTCGATCCTGCGGATAAATCGATGGACTCAGCGCCGCGCAGATCTTCGCGAAGCTGATTCGCAGCCCGGCTAAAGTTGAATCCGTCACCCTGCCATACGGCAGTCGGCGAGCCGTTTGCAATTGAGTCCGGAGCGGGCGCGAATTGCGCGTCGGCATAATACTTCGACGATCCCGACGGATCGACCCACGGATCCGTTTCGCTTTGTCGGCGCCGGGACGATCAGCAAAGCGCTTGCCATCCATCACACGTGCGAAAGCGCAAGCCGATCGCTCACGCTCAGCGCTTCCTGTTGAATCCGCGGTCGAGCGGTTTCTCCGCGCGCTTGAGCGCCTGCGCCTCGTTTGCGAGCCGCTGCAATTCGGCTGATCCCGGCCAATTGCGCAAACGAAAATCGCCGCTGCGCTCTTATCGAGCCCGCCGCTCGATCCTTAGCTTGGCCAGATGAGACCAGCACCATCGGCTCGTTTTTCCAATCGTGCGTCTCGAGCAGAGCCGACAAGACGAAATCCATTCGGCGGCCATGTTCGGCCTGTCTTGTCACGGCATGTCGAATCCTTCCGGTAGACTCGGATCAGCGTTTTCGATTTCTTTACCACCAGGTGTCCACCGGTCTGGCGAAGCCGCCGATCCTGAACCGCGCGAGCAATCCCCATTCTGCTTGAAATCGCGATTGCCGGGCATCGCGGCGGGCGACGCCCTGATGCGCTGTACTGGCCGTTACTTCCCGAAAACGTTGCCTGCTGCTGCGATGATCAAGAGGCGCATTTTCAAGCAGGCAGGGCGTATGTAGTTCGCTGCCCGAGTCGCGTCGAGCAAGGCAGCAGCATTCTTAACAGATGTCAAACACAGGACTAAGTCCAATAGCCCTAGGACTAAGGTCCAATAGACGCGTAAGCCGTGGAAGCTGCATCATCAAAACGGATCTGAAGGGCGGGAGAATTTCTCCCGCTCTGTTCGTCTGTGACCCGCAGCCAAAAAGAAGCGATCAGCGGGGAGAGAAATCCGTAAATGAAGCTGACAAGACAACGCTTGGCAGTTCCCGACATCCAGGCCCAAAGGCAACGCCTCGCTGCGCCAACGCGTAGGCGCTTCTTGGGAACGACCCTTATCGCCGGTGCGTCGCGGCACCTCTGGGCACTGCGCCGTTCGCACGGGCCTGCCTGACTTGCCGCTGTCGCGCGCCTTTTTACAAGGGTGCATGTGCTTCCAGCCGTTTCCGCCAGCTCTCTAAGCAGACCCGTCGCACGCCAATAACACCCGTATCTCTTCGGGAGCGACATTGGGTTACAACCGCTATGGAGCCGCCGTGTGGGCTCGAGCTGTTGTCATCATTGAGTGGCAGGACGTTCCAGCGGCCGTAATGATCTGCAAACGCGGAAAGAGATGGGCGTAAATCAGCAATACGTAACTGAACGAAGTACAA
>ERZ1370068.3738-contig-2840_pt1 | contig 35013 bp, 48 predicted proteins | sample MGYA00561227_ERZ1370068 | MGnify/ENA primary metagenome ERZ1370068 (study PRJEB38410, sample SAMEA6850437) | metagenome | study: Metagenomic assessment of the ecological functions of the soil: analysis of the soil microbiota associated with the...
GAGCAATCCATCGTTGTATCCAGCTTCGCGACGCGAGGTCTCGTTAACGGACAACCCGATTAGCGAAAATGTGAAGACGACGCGCTTCAACTATCGCGTGATCTCACACGAACACCATTAGACTTTGGTCTCAACTCCGCCCGGCTGGCGGAGTACCCTGTGCGCTTTGCACCAGTTGTGACGAGCTCAGCTACTGAGGTGACGCCGAGCTTCGCATCAGCCGCCGCGGTGGACCTTGACGGTTTTCTCCGCCACGCCAAGCTCACCGCCGACCTGCTTATTCAACATTCCTGTAATAACGAGTTGCATCACCTCGAACTCGCGCGGGGTCAGCAAATCACCAGCAAACGACGAGCTCCATACCGTTGGCTGCGCGGCGTCGTTGCTCGGCAGATCGATGCAAAGCCTGCTCAACGCACTTCAAGAGCTCGCGAGAGTTGAACGGTTTCGCAAGAAAATCGACAGCGCCTGCCTTCATCGCCTCCGCGCGCACATGGGGATGCGTTTCCGTGACCAGTAGATAAAAACGAGTTGCTCCTTCCCGGCGGCGCTGAATCAAGAGCCTCCGCTGGAAATCGATTCCATTTATGACCGGGCATTTGGCTGTCGACGATGACGGCAGGCTGGTCCCGGATGAGGTGGGCGCGCCAAAAAATCAGATGCCGATTTGAAGACTTCCCGCTTTCATAGTTGGCTGAGCGTAACAATCGCTTTAACCCCTTTCGCACGGATTCATCGTCGTCGATGACGAACACGAACGCGGGCTGGGCTTAGTCATTTCGGGAATTTCCTCCCTTGCCGGCAGAACGAAGTACAAGACACGCGCCGCGCTGCCATATTGCAGGCTAAAGATGACCGTTTGAGAAGGATTTCTGTCGTCTCGACGCATCCGCCGGACGGCTTACCTTTTCGCCCAGACCGTTGCGCCTCAAGGTGCCACCGATACTTGCATCAGCGTGATTTAGCGCAGGTGCAGCGTGGAAGACCGGCACTCAGCCGGGGACCGATATGCAACTGGAAACTATCTGCTCTGAGTGGCGATGCGTGAACGGCCCGCTTTGGCAGCCGAGTCGTTCACCTGGTGCCGCGACGGCGGCAAGAGATATAGCGCCGTGGCGAAGATCAGGTAAACCATGATGGCGAGCACGCCGACGAACCAGGCGGAGCGTCCAGACGTGGTCACCAGAGACGCGGTGAGCGTTGCGAACAGAATCATTGCGACTGCGCCGGGCCAGAAATTCAAATCCATGGGCGCGGGGCCGATCAAATAACTCAGCAGCACCAGAACCGGAGCAACGAAGAGCGCAATCTGCGCGGCGCTGCCAAGTGCAATGCTCACGCTCAAATCGAGACGATTTTTGCGCGCGGCGGAAAATGCAGCCGCCATTTCGGCAGCTGCGCCCACCAAGGCCACAACGATGAACCCAACGAAGGCAGGGCTCATTCCGAAGGCGGTCGCAGCGTACTGAACGGATCCGACAAACACTTCGCTCACCAATGCGACCAAAACCGTAACACCCGCGAGTGTGGCGAGCGCCAGACCGATCGGCCACGCCGCTTCATGTTCCTCGGCCGCGCCAGCGAACAATTCGCGATGCGTGTTGAGTGAAAACCAGAGGCCGAGACCGTATGCGAGCAAAAGCAAAAATGAGAGTGCCACGCTCAGGGTTTTGGTTGAGCCGCCTGCACCTAACGAATCGCGCGCGGCCACGGCGGACGGGATCAGAAGCGCTATTGTGGCGAGAAAAAGCAAGCCGGCCTGAAATCGCGCGGCGACACGGTTGAATTCCTGAACGTGATACCGGAGTCCGCCGAGCAGGAAGCGATGCGCCCAACATAAACAACGAATTCGTCACGATCGCGCCGGCGACCGATGCCTTCACCAGCATGTATTGTCCTGCCTGCAAAGCAGCGATAGCGATGACAAGCTCGGTTAGATTGCCAAGCGTTGCGTTAAGCAGACCGCCCACCGAATCGCCCGTCTTCGCCGCGACAGATTCCGTCGCGTGACTTAGCAGAACAGCCAACGGCAAAATCGCGAGCACCGAAAGAACGAAATGTAGCGTGTGCGCTTCGTGGTTGAGTTTCTCCGCTGCTAGCGCGATGGGAACAAACACAAGCAGCCAAAGCAGCGGGTTGCGACGGATTTCTTGAAGGAGCAGCTTCATGGCACCATGATTCAGTTTCCACAAACGCTTTGCAATCATGAATAAGACTAAAGTCCAATGGACTACGTGGGACAGAGTCGGTTACCAATCAATGACGGCATCGATATTCACAGCCGACGAACATCTTCGTTACGCGGGCCCTACTTCTAAACCCAACAACAGCAGTGGTGGAAAGAGACTGCTCGCGGAGCTTCACATCCGCAGATTGGAAGCTCATCGAGGTATAAAATCTCTCTGCTCGCGAGCGCTAATCGCGCCCGCAGTTTTTCGATTGATACCCGGCATGAGCATCGACTTCCTGATTCGGAACCGACGGCCGACGACGCCCTGCTGCGCCTCAAAGCGGGCAATGAACGATTCGTCGCCGGGACCGCGCGATTCGCGACCGTGCAAAAGGAGATCCTCGCAGATCTCCTTAAGGGCCAGCATCCTTATGCCACCATCCTCTGTTGCAGCGACTCCCGGGTGCCACCCGAGCTGATCTTCGACGCCGGCTTTGGCGAGCTGTTCATCGTCCGCGTCGCGGGAAATGTGATATCGCCGGAAGTCGCGGGGAGCCTGCAATACGCGGGCCGCCATTTGCAGACGCCGCTCTTCATCGTCCTCGGCCACACAAATTGCGGCGCAGTCGCCGCAGCGGTCGACGCGCGCGTCCATGGCACACGGCAGCACTCGCGGATTCAGCTTCTCGTTGATTCCATCCTGCCCGGACTGTCCGATCTCGATTCGCAACTCACGCGGGAGACACTCCTCGAGCAAGCTGTCGAAGCCAACGTGCGCTGGAGCATGCGGCAGATTCTCGAAACGCCTGAAGGCCGGGAACGCCAGACCGAAGGCGTCGTGAAGCTCGTCGGCGCGATCTGCGAAATCGATACGGGCCTCGTGCGGTTTCTCGAATGAGCGGCGAGCGATGCCTGTCGCTCGCGTGAGCCAGATTTCGCCGGCAACAGACTCGCTGGAGCGGCTCAGAACCCGCCGCCCCAGCGGTATTGCCACGCGATGCCGAAGGCTTGAAGTCGTGCTCGCGATGCGGCGTTGTAGCCGCTGATGCTGTAGAGCTTCACGGATTGATAACGGTTCACCGGCAGCACGAGCGTCGCGCCGAAGCGAATGCCTTGCAGTTCAACGTCGCTTTCGACCTCATCGACCGTCGTGCGTCCGCCTTTGAAATAACCAGCGTTCAGCGCCACCCAGCCGCCGGGCGCGAAGGTGTAGCTGAGGCCTGATTGCGCAGCGTAAAGCGGCGCCACCTCGCGCGTCTTGCCTCCAAAAAATCGCCATTGTCCGTGTAAAAGTGATGCCAGGAGCGAGCTCAACCGTCCATGGCCCGAATGCTTTCGAGAATCCGATCTCGGGTTTGAACGACCAGCGGTTGGTGCCGATGTTCACGAGCTTATCCCCGTCGTATTGACTCAGCGGCGCGGTAACGCGCAGACTCATGCCGAAGATGAAATCCTGGTGGTAGTTCTTGAACTCCGCCGCCGTCAGCGCGGGTGCGCCGACGAAATTCATCGAAAAGCGGAATGCCGTATCCGCAAAGCCGTCGACGTAACGCGCATGCGGCAGACCGAAGACGAGACCTTTCGCGGCGATCGATGCGTAGGGCACGATGAGGCCAAACTGCCCGGTCTGGCCAAACGCGCCGAAGGTCGTGGCGAAACCGAGGACGCCGACGTGCGATTCGTTGCTCACGTTCTCCAGCGGTAGCGACGGATCGGTGAGCACGGTGCTCCGATGCGTAGCCGTATCCGGCGATCACGAAATTGAGACCGATCGGCGAGTTGCTGTAAGCGCGCGGCTCGAGATCCTGCGCATGGAGCGTCGTGCCCAGCACGCCGATGAACGTGCCTACGGCGGCAGTGACAAGGCGCATGATTCCTTTCCAGCTTCAGTGGGTGCTCACCAATGTTCGTCGCTGGGCACAACGGGAGAAGGCGACGCATTCATTGGAGGATGCTATCAAGAAATATCAGCAGCGTGGTGGCACTTGTGATTCACTTTCCACAAACGCCTGCAATCAGAGAATAGGACTCGAAGTCCAATGGACTGCTTGGGGTGCAGTCGGCTACGAAGAGCAATGGCTCGACGCATTCTGATACAGGCTTCAGATCACATCAGACGCCTGCGGTTGCTGATGAAAATGGGTCCATACCCGCTTCAGTTGCCGCTCATTCGGATCTCTTTCATCGCCTGGCGAACGATATTCAACGGACTAAACTCAACCTATGCCATTCGAAAAATTCGATCTTGAGAGCCTCGACAAGGAGCGCCGCAAAGCCATCGCCAAATCCATTCGTACGATCAGCGTTGAAGAACTAAAGAAGCTTGGGGAAGAGATTTTCCATTACGCCGATGATCCATGGCGCGAAACTTTCTTCCGATTCATTGCCGAAAACGCCGGCGCCACATTCCATCACGCGGTCACCAGCGACGGGGTCAACATTGTTTACTGCCGCGACAAAGACAAAGGCATGTGGTTCCTGCCCGGGAGCGGAATGGGGCCATTGCAGGCGACAGGCCGGCAGGATCATGAAGGAGATGATCGCAGGAGGCCGCTGAGCTACATGCGGCGTGCGGTTCGCGTGCGGCTTTTGTCTCGGCATGAAAAATTTCAAATCCGTCGCGTCGTTAGGTTGGGGCGGTTTTCGCAGTCAGCCGTTCGATCGGCACGCCGAGCCATTTGCGCCGCTTCTTCGCGTTCTTGGAATGACGCGGACATTGATCGGCGAGCCTTGAGTCAGGAACGGCATGCAGGCGGCGCGTAATGAATGGCGGTCGAATCCGTCAGCGTAGAATGGCTGATTTCACCGGTGGACGACCCGCGTAAGCGAGGCGCCGATGCAGAGAATGCTTGAATGATGTATCCAAAGTTCAGCTCAACTGTCATGGGCTGCCACAACGTATCGAGGAATCGATTGAACGGCTCCTGCAACTTGGCTTCGAGGTCCTCCAACAGCGCCAGATGACGTGTTGTTAAACAGCTGCCTCGTTCATGAAGTGCCGTGCGGTCTATACAATGAGCAGACGAATATCTTCGTGAAACTCGACGTCAGGGAGGGAAGCTTTGGCATGGGTGGCGATCAGTCAGTAACACTTTCAACACCGAACAATCGTCCGGCGGCGGCGTGCCGTGGAGGTGCTCGAGCGTGCGATCACGAATCTCGGCGACAGTTCGGCCCCGGCCATTTCGTGGCGCAACAAGAAAGTCCACCAAGCGATCGAGAGGGACTTCATCCTGATGCCGACGCGTTTCAAACACACCATCCGGAAAAAGATACAGTTCAGTCGGAAAATATAGAGGCATCTCCACAGTCGGGTATTTAGCATTGGCAAAGCAACCAACGGGCGGACCGCTTGCCAGTAACTTGGGATTGCCGTGTTGCGCGGCGCGAACAATGGCCGGAGGATGGCCACCGCCGGCGTAGCGCAGCGTTCCGTTGGCCAGGTCCGCGATGCCGCGCCAGATGGTGAAATACAAGTGCTCGCGCGATTGCGAAAAAGTAAACGCGATTGAGTGCGCGCAAGCACCGCACCGGGGTCGTTCCAATCTGTGTCCGCGAGCCCGCACGTGCGCAGCGTGTCACCAATGGAAACTGCCAGCAACGCGGATTTCACGCCGTGCCCGGAGACGTCGAGCAGATAAAAGGCGAACCGCTGCGAATCCATCCAGTGGTAACCGAGGCCGTCGCCGCCAAGCTGCGCGGAAGTGGTCATGGACCAGTCCGCCGACACGCGTTCATCGGTAATCGGGCGGGGCAAAAGAGAGAGCACATAATCCACCGCGCCGGCCAGCTCCGCATTCAGCGCTTCCCGGGTCGTGCGCAGAGTGTGGTATGCAGTTGTGATCTCCTGCGCGCGTTGTTCCGCCGCGACCTTTGGCGACGCGCAGTTGCTCCACCGCGCGCGCTCGTTCAATCACGATACCTGCCAAATGCGTCGCCATGCGGATGAGCTCCCGATCATGCGCACTGGGTTCGTGCGGGCGACGATAGTACATGGCGACCGTACCCAGTAGTATCCCATCGCTGGAGAAGACCGGTGTCGAACAGCAGGAACCGAGTCCGAAATTCGCAGCCAGTTCGACGTAATCGGCCCAATGAGGATCGCTGGCGATATCTGTCGCAAACACAGGTTCACGCTTGTAAGCGGCGCTCCCACACGAGCCGACACGCGGACCGATGCGCACGCCGTCGACGATGCGATTGTATTCCTGCAGGCATGCTCGGTGCCGCTCCGTGGCGCAGGCATTGCGCCGTCTTCGTCAAAGATCAGCACCGAGCACATCATTCCGTCACACGATTGCGCCTCGACGCCGCGCACCAAGACATCGAGCACCGTCGCGAGCGGCGCGCCGGATGCGATTTTCTCCAACACTCTTTTCTCGTTGGCGAGCGCGTCCTCCGCACGCTTGCGCCGCGTGATGTCGCGGAAGCTCCATACACGACCGACGCTTTGCTGGTCAACCAGTTGAATTGCCGAATTGCGCTCGAAAACGCGGCCGTCCTTCAATTGCAAGACATCGAAACTTTCCAGGTGCGGACGAGGTGACGATTTCCTGGACGCGCGCCAAATACCCGGCCGGATCTTTCAACTGCGGACTAATGTAATCCCACAGCTCACGTAGCATGAGCCGATATCATCATGTGAGGCGGAATTCCCCAGAGCTTGATGTACTTCTCGTTAAATTCCCTCACGCGGTTCGTTTCGTCCGTGACAAGAATGCGCAGTCGGTGGTGGACTCGAGCGTGGCATGCATCATGGCAAGCGACGTCGCCAGTTCGGTGACGCTATGCTCAGACGCGCCGCTCATCGCACGGTGATCGTTATCCGCGATGTTTGCAGAAACGCCGTCGTTTTTCATCGCGTCAGGTAACGCGACGCTGCGGCACGCTCAGCACTGAGCGTCGCAATACGCTTAAATCGTACAACCAAACTGGGGAAGGTGGAAGTAAAAACCGAGAGGCCCAGCCAACACTCGATTCACCTTTTCACGCCATAGGTCCCTCCGCGTTGTCCTCAGCCAAGAGGCATTTGAGGCTAAAGCTGTATTCCCACACGGGAGAAACCGCCGTACGCAAGGATAAGACCAAAGTCCCATTGTTGATCCGTCTTTGCTTTTTGCACGCTCTATCGGCTTAACAAATTAACCTATGAACAAATACATCGCCGAATTCATTGGAACTTTCTTCTTGTCCTGACGATTGGCTGCACCGGAATTGGCGCCAGGCGCTGGTGTTATTGCACCGCTCGCCATCGGCGCGGCGCTCATGGTGATGGTTTTCGCCGGGCGGCCACATCTCCGGTGCGCATTATAACCCGGCGGTGACGCTCGGCGTTTTGATCCGGGGTAAAGTCAATGCAGCCGACGTGGTGCCTTACATGATTGCACAGCTGGTCGGCGCCGGGCTCGCCGCTTTGATCGTGATCAAATTCCTCCGCCGGTGCTCGCTGATCACTCCGATCGCCCCGCATGTTGGTCCGGCGCTGCTTGCGGAATTTCTTTTCACATTCGCGCTCGTGTATGTGGTGTTAAACGCGGCCACTGCGGAAGGCACTTCGGGAAATTCATTCTATGGGCTGGCTATCGGGATGACCGTGATGACCGGCGCGTTCGCCGTCGGTGACATTTCGGGCGGCGCATTCAATCCCGCGGTCGCTTTCGGCATCTGCGTTCTTGGTATTTCGAGCTGGGGCAATATCTGGATCTATCTGCTGGCTGACTTCGCTGCTGCTGTCGTCGCAGCTGTTATTTTTCAGATGATCAATCAGCCGATGCAAACCACCCCGATCGCAACGGACGAGCCGCCTTACGAAACGCCGCGGTAACTATTTCCTCTGCTTCCTTCTGTTAGAACCTGAAAAATCAACCATTCAAACCAATATGATCCGAAACAAATTCATTACAGTTATCGCTATAATCGTGCGCTTGCTTTGCAGCTTCATCTTTGAATGCCGCTACGATCCCCGCTGGGACAACAGCTGACGAGTAACGACGGTTAGCCTTCTCACCTCGCAGGATGTGGTGGGCAGAAGCTTCGAGGCGAAAATCGCCCAGGACGTTTCGGTGAAGGGAAGCGTTTTATTGAAAGCTGGAACAAAAGCGTTCGGCAAGATTCGCTCTTCTCGTGCTAATCCGCGCAAGTCCGAGCCGCTCACTGTGGAACTGACGTCGGTTTCGGTGAACGGACGCAATGTCGCGGTGAAGACGAACAGCGTCCAGCCGGGAGGCCCGCCCGAGACAGCGCGACAGGCGCACTATGGACATACCGCCGGCACAACAGTGGTTAATCCCGGCAGCAAAATGCAGTTCAGCTTGCAAAGCGCTACTCTTTAAGGAACCATGTGCCGAGCGCCAGTTCAATCGTTACGGTTCGTTAAGGTTCGAGCAATCGAAATGTCAGGCTTTCCCGATGCGCTACGCGTTGTAGAGTTCGGAGCGTTGTGAAATTCATCCTGGCTGGATCGGCTTTACGGAGTTTGGGAGCAGATAGGTCGCAGGACCTGAATCAAGTTTGATGAACCGGATCTCGTTTCCGCGTCCTTTCTGTCGCGGGCATTCTACCTGTCAAACGCCTCGATTGCCCTTAGGCGGGAACTGAGAAAGGCCAGACTACAAGTTAGAAGCGCCTGCCACCTCTACCGCCACAGCTCCTGGTAGCGGACAACGCACCCGACGCTCCTCGAAATCCGCATCGGTGCTCCTGGGTGGTTGGCGGGTGTGTCCGGTAATAGTGGAATAAAGGGCGTCGTTACGTCACCCGACGTCAGCTTCGACCAGATTCTCACGCATCTGACTCACGTCCCGATTGCGCTGTCGGCTGATATTCGCTATCAACGATGGGAGTTCTTCGGAGATGGTCAGTATATGGATGTAGGTGCTTCTGCTACGCTACCTGGTTTGCTTTTTACCAACGCCAATATCCACCTCCAAGCCGGGCTTGCAGAAGGATTCGTCGGTTATCGAGTGATCAATTGCGATAAGGCCGCGCTCTCTCTTCGCAGGCGCGCGCTACAACTATCAGGGAGGCGATCTAAGCATTTTCGATAACGGCGACGCGCGCCTGGTCATCCTCCGTCAGCTACTGGGAATCCGCAACAAGTTGGACTTCTCCGATTCGACTGATTGGGTCGATCCCGTGATCGGCGCGCGCGGGAAAGTGAAGATCTGGAAGGCCACATCGCTTTACGCGGAAGGCGATGTAGGTGGATTTGACGCCAACTCTGGCTCCGCGTTCGAAATCCACCGCGAAGGGCCGGACGATTGCGCGAGAACCGGTGGACAGCTCTGATTGGAGCTACCAGGTACAAGGCGGCCTCGAATTTCAAATCAGCCGGTGGTTCTGGCTGCAGGTTGGCTGGCGCTACTAAAACTACGACTACAACCAAGGCGGGTTCACTAACAAGACTGCATTGAACGGCCCCTCAGGTCCAAGGTGGCGTGAATTTTTAGACTGCTTCCGTCAATCAAACTCGATACGGCCGAAGGGGCGACGCGCGCCATCGACATCGAGGGCGAGTCATCGTGCAAAGATCGCAGGCGCAGCGATTCGAAGACTGCAGCGGAGGCGAATTCACTTTTACTCTTATTGCTGTTGCCTGTAGTTTTAGCCCGGGTCTTACGCAGTGGGCTGACGCGCAGGCGGATAGTTCCGCATTCGCACCGACGCTTAACAAATGGTGCGCCAGGCGCCACCGGCATGGTCTGGATTCCCGGCGGCGAGTTCTCAATGGGCGCCTCGACGAATGGTCATGGCATGGATGAGATGCCGATGGCGTCGAACGACGCCGAGCCGATTCATCGCGTCCGCGTGGATGGCTTCTGGATGGATGCAACGGTAGTGACGAACGAGCAGTTCGAGAAGTTCGTGAAGGCGACCGGTTATGTTACGATCGCGGAACGCACGCCGACCAAGGAAGAATTTCCCACTGCGCCTGCTGAAAATCTGGTAGCAGGCGCGCGTGTGTTTTCGCCGCCGACCGATCATGAAGTGCCGCTCGATGATCATTATCAATGGTGGACCTACGTGAAAGGCGCGAACTGGCGGCATCCGCTCGGGCCGCAAAGCGATATCAAAGGGAAAGAGAATTATCCGGTCGTGCAGGTCGCATATCCGGACGCGGAAGCCTACGCGAAATGGGCAGGCAAACGTTTGCCGACTGAAGCGGAGTTTGAATTTGCCGCGCGCGGCGGGTTGTCTGGAAAAACATTATGTCTGGGGCGACGAATTTCGGCCCGGCGGAAAATGGATGGCGAACACGTGGCAGGGAAAATTTCCGGTGAAAGACGCGGGCGAAGATGGCTACGCGGGCATCGCGCCGGTCGCGAAACGTTTCCCGCCGAATGGCTACGGACTTTACGACATGGCTGGCAACGTCTGGGAATGGTGCAGCGATTGGTATCGCCCTGATTACTACAGCGCTTAGCTCGACAAGGCGGCGTTGCGCTAACGAATCCGAAAGGCCCCGACTCACCGTTCGATCCTTCTGAGCCTGACGAGAAAAAGCGCGTGCATCGCGGTGGCTCATTTCTTTGCAACGACCAATACTGCTCGCGCTACATCGTCGGCACGCGCGGCAAAGGCGAGAGTCAACACCGGCACGAATCATCTGGGCTTCCGTTGCGTGAAATCACCGCGAAGCAGCGACAAGTCACGTAGCCCAAAGTAAATATAGCGTGCGACTTATCCGCCAGGTTCCGCGGCGACGATCGTAATGTCGCCCGATGTTACGCGCACTGAAATGTCAGAGCGCCTGCCGGTACCAAGGGACAGGTCTATCTTGCGTGAAGACTGGTCCGTTGAGTTCGACCATCGAGTCGAGGTTATTCGTGATTTTTCCATTTACCGTTTCGCAGTGGACGCGCAGCGCGGCGCCGCGCGCAATGGAAAGACGCGCGTTTCCGTTCAAAATCTGGGCGTCAGCCGAGAAGTATGGTCCTTCACATCGGCCATGGACGATATCGAGCCCACCATTCGCAACCGCCACTTTAAGATTGCCGCAGCAATTTCGGATCTCGAGCTGGCCGTTCACCACGTTGGCCCGCACGTCTGCATTCTGGATTCCCTCAACCGACGCTTTGCCATCATCCGAATCAAGCCGGGCTATTCTGGCGCTTCGCGGAACGGATAAGGCGTAGTCGACCGCGGTCGTGCCGGCGTAGAACGGCATGTTCTTTTTGCCGCAGAGAACGCGGTCTTGATTAAGACGTCACCAGGTTCCGCCGTCACATCCACGGTGATGTTCTTCAGTTGAGGCGGCGCCAGGGGCGGATTTGACCGCGTGCATCCGCACCTCCGATGTATCCGCGCCGCGGATCGCGACCGATCCTCGCGGGTTCGTAATTACGCACGGCTGGCGTCGGCGTTCACCTTGTAGGTCTGCTCGATTACCTCATCGGCCGGGCGCTCGGTTTCCTTTTGGAACTACGACCAGTCAAAAGCAAAGCTAACGCCAGAACTGTCGCGATCGCCGCAAGCGCGATTCGGATTCTCATATGCATTCGGATGTTCGTTTAATGTGTAACAACTGTCTTGCTCAAAAGCCTTGCCGCCCATCGGCCTTTAGTCGTGAGACAAAACCGATGCCAGGGAATTGAAAGCCGCGGTTTCACTGTGCAGGATCGACTTGTGCCAGGGCTGCCTAGCAAACGGCAGCTTCCAGGGGCGGAAATGCCGGTAACGTCTCAGTTTTTAGCGACAACAGCTTTTCATCTCTACAGCACTCGCCATTTCAGTTCGCGCGAATTTCTTGTGGTTTCCACAAACGGATTCCGCCGGGAAGTGCGTTTTCATTTCGCCCACGCTCGATTCCCCGTGGTAATCGACTGAACCGGTGCACAAGACCACCGCCGAGGACAACATAGTCTGCGATGAACGACTTTTTTAATTGTGTGACTGCGTAAGCAACTTCTCGTTTCCATTTTTCTCGCCCAAGCAGCTCCAGCCCTGGAATGCCGAGATAATTTTCGATAATGTGGCCATCTGCGTACGGCAGATCGCCGAGCTCGAGCGGCATAAGAGTCTTGTCCCACAGCAGCGCGGAGCCCAAGCCGGTCCCAAGTCCCAGAAAAGCATTCGCCCGCCATGGTAACTGCCGAGCGCTTGCATCGCTGCGTCGTTGACCACGCGCACAGGTATCCTGAGCGCCCTCGCAAAATTGAAGCCGGACCCAGCCTTTGCCCAAATGTTTTGGATCCCTTATGATTCGTCCCGTTGCGCACCGGCGCGGGAAACCAATCGACGCGACATCAAAGTTCCAGCCGCGCACGGTCTGCTTGAATCTGTCGATCGAACTCGGCCGGGCCCATTCGCGGACCGGAAGCAAATTCGCGCTCGACGCGGCGCGACATAAGCAGTTTCACGTGCGTGCCGCCGATATCGACGACCAGAATTTTTCTCTTCATGAGCGACCGCCCCGAAGACGTTCGGGATGAATCTACCGGTCGCGTCGGCCCGAGCCGCGAAGACGCTGAAAGAAGCTTTTGGCTGCTCAGGCTCTGCCGCCGTGCTGGCAGGCCAGCATTCCACTATTTCGAGCGCAAGAAACCGGAACAGCAGTTGCCGGGCAGATTTCAAATCGAGCCTCAGATTCTTGGCAATTTGCTGAACGGATCGGGCACCATTGAATTGCGACGCGAATTGGGCCTCGTCCGAAGTCAGCTTCAACCTCTGCACCCGCTCGAAACCCTCTTTCGTGTAAGCGGGAATCGATGTCGGGTCGAAACTTGCAGGTTGCTCCGGATTCTCAACAAGACGCAAAGTTTCCAGCGCCCAATCCCTCACATTTGGCTCCCCTGGATGTCGCGCGACGTCACTCAACAAGTCGGCATTCTTTTCAAACATCACCCACACGCGCGGCGCGGTCCAAAGCTCGGAGAAAGCTTTTGCCCATAATGATGCATCAACTCCAATGCTGGCTGGCGAGCGATCGATTCCTGACGGGCAAGAGTTAGAAGAAACGGAGTTCCTGTTTCCTTTGTTGATTCGCGCGCTCTGTCAACAACCACCACGTCCGCATCGGCAAGGATGCGGCGGCGTCTCAGGACAATAAAGATCTGGGTCTCGCGTCGTGACGAAAACAATCTCGCCGTCCCGCGCCAGAAGCTCGATCGGCTCCTGTTCCCAAAATGCTCGCAGCTACGCCGGTGAGTCTCTCATTTGCTATTGCTCGCAACGCACGGCTCAACGGAAAGAGACTCGTGTGACCGCAAAAATAAACATCAGCCGTGCTCGGCTCCTTCGTGGGAACAACCTCTGTTTCCGTAGCGTCGGCTGCAGGTTGGGACCCAATCCGGGCTGGTTCCGACGCGCTCCACCATTCCTCGGACTGGGCACTCTCCACATTCGTCACCAGCTTCCTGGCATAGGTTCCTCCTCTTGCGGAACGGGTGGATCGTCGGTTTGCTCCCGCTCTTCGCTATCTGAAGATTCCATTTGAGCTTCTATTGATTTCGGTTGGCGGTGTGATTTCGGCATGGTGTTCCTAGTGTCGTATAACCAAATCCCATCTGAAGGCTTTATCAAGAACCCGATCTTCGCAACGGGGAACTCGCAGCGCGCTGTCGAAAACCGCCGCGCCAGCTCGCGCCGGCTGATTTTTCCGCGCTCATTCATCGGAATGGCGTCCACGACAAAAATCCGCTTCGGCACTTGCCAGGTGCTCAACGCAGCCCGGCAAAATCGCAGAAGATCGGCTTTCGCTTACGCCGCGGCGATACAACCACGCATGCCGCCACTTCTTCATTGCGCAAGCGCCGACGCCTGCGGAAGACCGAACACGACCGCCTGTCGCACGCCGCTAAAGCGCAGCAAATGCGCTTCCACTTCCGCCGGATTCACCTTTTTCCCGGCGACGTTAATCACATCCGAAATCCGGCCGACGATCCGGAATCCCGATTCGCTGTTCTGCTCAACAGATCGTCGGGAACGAAAATTCCATCACCAAGTTTTCTTCGTCCGGTTCCGGAAAATAGCCATCGCCCACGGCGGCGCTGCGCACGCGAATCTGGCTCGCCGGCGCGTCTGGATCGATCAGTCTCAACGATCGACGCCTTTCATCGGTTGCCCGACAAAGCCTTCCTCCTCATTTGTCGCTTCGCGATCGTAGCAAATCCCGCCGCATTCCGACGCGCCGTAAAACGAGTGGATGCGGCAGCTTGAATTTTTCCCGGAACTTCTTCGCGACCGCACGCGAAAGCGGCGCACCCGCAGAAATGCAGAGCCGCAAGTTTCGGCAGCACGGGAACGTGCTCCATTTCGCAGAATGCCTGATAGAAAACCGGCATTCCGGGAAAACCGTGGCGTTGCTGCGGGCAAGATCGGCAGAGGATCGCGCGCGGTGTTCTGTCGCGGCTCAACGACCATCGGCACGCCGCGCGCGATCAGCGGCGTGAGCAGATTGCTGAACCCGTAGGAATGCGAAATCGGAATCACGCCAAAATTCAGATCGGCATCGCTGATTCCCATCGTATCGCAAATCTGATTGCAATCGGCCAGCAGTTGCTCGACTGCGAAACCGAATTGCGCGCGGCGCGGCCGTCGTGCCCGAGGTAAGCTTCGAGAAGCGAAGGCGAATGCTCGTCCCAATGTGCTGTAGCGTCGGCTGTCCTCAGCCGAAATATCTTTGGAGAATCTCCGCTGAGGACAGCGGACACTACAGCCTGTGCTCTGCAGATCTCCAGCGCAGCGTCGCGTTGCTGGTCGCTGATCGATTGTTCCAGAGGGAGAACAACCAGGCGCTTGCGCAAACACGCGATCAAGATCGACGGCCAGTCTTCGTGGTTTCCGATCTGAATCGCGATGACACTACCCGGCGAGAACATCTCAATATTGGCCTCGAAGTCGCGGGCGCGTTCTTCGATATCGGCAAATTTTCGGAGAACCTCGCCGCGCGTGTTGACGATGGCAGGCGCATCTTTGCGCGGCGCGAGAGTTTGTCGCCAAGCAGCTGAGCAATGCGTCGGTCGATTTCATACCTTGCGCGAGCGGCTTCGCGCGATTAAGTTCCGCGCTCCATTTCGAAGATGAAAGCCGGCATTCATCCAGAATATTACGAGACCGATATCGTGTGCGCGTGCGGCGCGGTGTATCACACCCGCTCGACGCGTCGCGATATTAAGATCGGTATTTGTGCCGCTTGCCATCCATTTTTCACCGGCGAACAGAAGTTCGTCGATACCGCCGGGCGCGTGGAAAAGTTCGCCCGCCGTTACGGCAGCACCAAAGCCGCGCGGGCTGAGAAGAAAGCTTAGCTGTCTTGTAGAGGCGTTCGCCGCGGCGAACGCCTTCTCGAGCGGCTGACGCAGCCGCCACTACACTTATGGACTTCAATTCTCTCATTGAACGCAAACGCGAACGCTTCGAACAACTCGAACGCGAGATCGCCGATCCGCGTCTCTTTGACAATCGCACAGACGCGCCAGCGAAATCATGCGCGAACACGCGAGCATCAAGCGAACTGCTGGCGAACGCTGGGACGAACTCGAAGCTGCGCGCACGTCAATTGGACGACAATCGCGAGCTCGCCACGTCGCGCGATGTCGAGATCGCGGCCATGGCTGACGACGAAATTCCGGAGCTCGAAAAACGAGTGGCCGATCTTGAGCGAGATGTTCAAATCGGCCTGCTGCCGCCGGATGAGAATGAAGAGCGCGATGCCATCGTGGAAATTCGTGCCGGCACAGGCGGAAGCGAAGCCGCGATTTTCGCCGCCGATCTTTACCGGATGTACCATCGCTACGCGGAGTCCGCCGGCTTAAAAACCGAAGACCTCGAATCGAGTCCGTCGGAACTTGGCGGACTAAAAGAAGTGATCTTTCGCGTTTCTGGCGAATCTGTTTTCCGAAAACTGCGTTACGAAAGCGGCGTTCATCGCGTGCAACGCGTTCCGGCGACGGAAGCGCAAGGTCGCATTCATACATCGACCGCCACGGTGGCGGTGTTGCCGGAAGCGGAAGACGTCGATCGTTGAATTGAAGCCGGAAGATTTGCGAATCGAAGTTTCGCGCGCCGGCGGTCCGGGCGGGCAGGGCGTGAACACGACCGACTCCGCCGTGCAAGTTCTGCACATTCCGACCGGCACGATCGTGCGTTGTCAGGACGGCCGCAGCCAGATCAAAAACAAAGAACGAGCGATATCGATCTTGCGCGCGCGGTTGCTGGAGCGAAAGCAGCGCGAAGAAGCCGAGAAATACAGCGCGCAACGGCGTGGCCAGATCGGCACCGGCGGACGCGAAGAAAAATTCGCACCTACAATTTCCCGCAGAATCGCGTCACCGATCATCGCATCGGCCTGACGCTTTACAGTTTGGACCGACGTGATGGACGGCGATCTCGGCGGAATTGATCAGCGCGCTGCAAGCCGCGGATGTGGCGGAACGTTTGAGGGAATCAGCGGCTGTCGCGTGAGCAGGATACTTCTGTCATGCTGCGGCCAAAGTGAGAAATCTCTTACTTTTTCCGCTAATCGCAGCTCGATCAGATAACACCGAGAGATTCTTCGACTTCGCTCGGAATGACAGTCAGAAAGCCCATGACCGTTCTCGAAGTGCTGCAAGCGACGACAGCGTATTTCAAGAAGCGCAAGACGTCGAAAATCCGCGGCTTGAATGCCGAGCATTTGCTCGCGCACGTGCTCGGACGGAAACGGCATCGAGCTTTATCTGGAATTTGAGCGCGTGCTGACTGAATCCGAGCTCGCGCCGCTGCGCGATCTGGTGAAGCGTCGCGGCGAAGGCGAGCCGCTTCAGCATTTGCTCGGCACGGCTGGAATTTTGCGGACTCACATTTCTCTGCGATAAGCGCGCGATGGTGCCCGCGGCCGGAAACGGAGGAACTCGTTGAGCTCCTGTAGAATCGAAAATCGAAAATCGAGAATCGAGAATTCGTGGATGTGGGAACTGGCAGCGGAGTTATTGCGCTCACTCTGGCGAGCGAAATTTCCCGAAGCAGAGATTCTCGCTGTCGATATTTCGGATGATGCGCTCGCACTGGCGCGAGAGAATGCGCGCCAGGTTGAATTTGAGCGACCGCGTCCGCTTTCTGAAAAGCAATCTGCTTGAAAATGTGGAGGGATCTTTCGATCTGATTGTCGCGAATCTTCCTTACATCTCGACACAAGACCGACATACTCTTTCCCGCGAAGTTTTGCACGATCCGGAAGTCGCGCTTTTTGCCAGCGCGCAAGGCGATGAATTGGTGCGCGAACTGATTGCAGCAGGCGCCGTCGCGGCTCCGCCCGGGTGGAATGCTGGCCCTGGAAATCGGAATCGGCCAGAGCGAAGCGCTTCTTTCGACCTTGGCGGAAAAAATTACCGCGACATTTGTTCGAAAAACGATTATTCAGGTATGACACGATTTCTGTTTGCGAGGTATGGATAAGATTCTCATTCACGGCGGCCATCCGCTTTCCGGTTCGATCAAGGTCAGCGGCTCGAAAAATTCCTCGCTGCCGATTCTGGCCGCGACGTTGCTCACGCGCGAACCGTGCATCGTTCATCGCGTGCCCGACCTAAGCGACACGCATTACATGCTGCAAATTTTGATCGCATCTCGGCGCGCAAGTGGAACGCGCCAGCGGAACAGTCACGGCGGCGGCCGAGAACGTGCAATCGGTCGCGCCTTACGATGTCGTGCGCAAAATGCGCGCTTCGGTTTGCGTGCTCGGCCGCTGCTCGGCCGTTGTAAAGAAGCGACCGTGTCGATGCCGGGCGGATGCGTGATTGGCGACCGACCAATCGATTTGCATCTGAAAGGATTCGAGGCGCTGGGCGCGGCCGTGCGCGTGGAAGGCGGCAATATAAAAGTTTTTGCCCCGAAATTGCGCGGCGCGGTGATTAACTTACGCGGGAAATTTGGGCCCACCGTTCTCGGCACCGATAACGTCATGATGGCGGCGGTGCTGGCGGAGGGAACAACCGTGATCGAAGGCGCGGCGCAGGAACCGGAAGTTGTCGATCTTGCGAATTTCTTGAACAAGATGGGCGCAAAGATCGAAGGCGCCGGCACGCGCCGTTTGATCATCGAAGGCGTAAAAGAATTGCACGGCGTCGAGCACGACATCATTCCCGATCGGATCGAAGCGGGAACATTTCTGGTCGCGGGCGCGATTTGCGGTAAGGGAATTACGATAAAGCGCGTAACGCCGGAGCACGTGAAAGCGGTCACGAACGCGCTTGGGAATTGTGGTTTTCGACTTGAAGCGACAGGCGACTCGATTTCCGTCTCACCAAACGGTGAAACCAAACCCCTCGAGCTGGCGACGGAGCCGTATCCAGGTTTTCCCACCGACATGCAGGCGCAAATGTGCGCGCTACTCTCGACGACAGACGGCATCAGTGTCATCACAGAGAACATTTTTCCGCAACGCTACATGCATGTCGCGGAGTTAACGCGGATGGGCGCACATGTCGATCTTGAAGGCGCGACTGCGGTGATCCAGGGCGTCGATCATCTCTTTGGCGCTCCAGTGATGGCGAGCGATCTGCGCGCCTCCGCCGCGCTGGTGCTTGCGGGATTGAAAGCAGACGGAATTACCGAAGTGAGTCGCGTCTATCACATCGACCGCGGCTACGAACATCTCGATGAAAAATTGAGCGAACTCGGCGCGCACATCGAGCGCGTAAAAGCAGCGTAGCCTGATCTTTTTCTTGCGCTTCGTGCGGCAAGCGGGCACTCGTTGTTTTACGCAAGCGAAAGGTTAAACATGGAAACATCGACATCTTCCTCCAACGTTCGAACGTGGAACGTGCTTTGCCACGCCACGCGCATTAGCCGGGTTTTTCGTGCCATGGGCTGGTCACATTCTTGGTCCGTTGATTGTCTGGCTGGCCAAACGCGGCGATTCGCCGGAAATCGACGAGCACGGAAAGGAGTCGCTCAATTTCCAGATATCGATGTTGATCTACAACGTGATCGCAGGCGTTCTTTGTCTGGTGCTGATCGGTTTTGTGATCCTCGGCCATCCTGCACATTTTGAATCTGGTGCTGGTGATCATTGCCTCGATTCAAGCGAGTGAGGGGAAATTCTATCGCTATCCGCTGACGATCCGGCTGATCAAGTGAGCGCACGTCATCCCGAGCGTCATGGCCGACGAGATCTCGTTGAACCGATCTGCAGACGGCTGAGTCGGTGATGCGACGGCTGAACGCGTTGCTCCGCTCAGAATGACACGGCAAGTTGCGCTGACTTCGCACAGTCGTCGCAACGTCCTTAGGTTCATCACGTCTTCGCGCAAGTCTTTCCCTTTTGGCGTTTCCAGCACTTTCGGGATTTTGCGGAAACGGCGATCACGCATGATGAAGCGGAAAGCGTCCAGACCAATTCGCCCTTTGCCGATGTGTTCATGCCGATCTACTCGCGAACCGCACGCGAGTTTTGGAGTCGTTAAGGTGAATTGCAACGAGGCGATTCCGGCCGATCACCCGATCGAATTCACGCAAAGTCTTTCGCATCGAAGAGTCGCTGCTGATGTCGTAACCAGCAGCGAAAACGTGCGCGGTGTCGAGGCAAACACATAATCGCTCCGGTTCGCGCACGTGGCTGATGATGTACGCGAGATGCTCGAATTTGCTGTCCCAGGCACGATCCCTGGCCCGCAGTTGTCTCGAGTGCGATTCGCGTTTTGATTTTTGGAAGGCCAGCAAGGACGTGATCAATCGATGCGACGATTTGTCTCGAGCCCGGCTTCTTCGCCTGCGCCAAGGTGCGCGCCCGGATGCAACGACCAGGAAACGGTAATTGAAGCTGATCCGCACGGGTAAGTTCCTCGGAGAGCGCGCGAATCGAGTTCGCGTGAAATTGCGGATTCGTCGCAGCGAGATTGATGAGGTAATTAGCGTGGGCAAAAATCGACAACAGCTCTCCCCGCTGGACGTGATCGAGGAAAGCACTGATTTCGTCGCGCCGCAGCGGGCGGGCAAACCATTGCATGTTGTTCTTTACGAAAATTTGCATGGCGGTGCATTGGATCGAACGCGCGCGCTCAATCGCCATGCTCACACCGCCGCGGATGGACATATGCGCGCCCAGAAGAAGACGTGATCGATGAACGGTAATCAGCGATTGATTGTCCAGCCTCTGACGCGATTGCGTCATGTTGAGCGGAGCGAAACATCTCTGATTTTGCCTTCGTTCATTCTAGGAACCGAATAATCCGAGATTCTTCGCTTCGCTCAGAATGACAAGGAGCTAGAAAATCTTCGGATGCCAATCCGGCTTCTTGAGACTTCCTTCGGCTTTGTATTCGAAGAGTTTGTAAACCGGCGTGGAGCATGGATGCCGGGACCGTTTGCGCTGATGCGCACATCAAGATCGATTTTGTCGTCTAAGAAAATGAATGTCGCCGTGACCGACAACGCTGAAGAAGTTGTCCCGACACATTGAAATCGTCGGTATGAATAATTCCGTCCCTGATCGCAAATTTCGCGCCGGCGTCGCGGGCAATGCTGTAGCCAACACCGGGCACGATATGATTGAGGATCTCTGAAATCGGTCCCAAAACGGGAATCGCGAATACGTCCCCGTTCGTCACTCCGACTTTTCCAGTGCCATGCATCTTGCGTGCGTCGGTGCCGAAGCCGTCGAAATCGTATGCGCCACTCAACTGCCCACGCGCGGTGCGGTAGTGGTAGTAGTTGAAATAAAGATTCGTCAGATGAGGAAAGTCAGCATTCGTCACGGCAAGGGTAGCGTGATAACGCGGATTGTTTTTCGCGAGCGAAATATCGGCGTTTCCGCGCAGCGTGCCGGAAAAGATGTCCCCGCGAACATCGAGGATCTGCAACCGATCGTTAGTGAAAAGCAATTGGCGCCGAGACGCGGTCGAAGGGCAGCGTTTTTCCCAGAAAGACGTAGTCCATTCCATTTGCGCCATCCACCGTGATCTCCAGGCGCGTGTTTTTGCCGCCGCGAAATTGGTAAACGCCATTGGCGGTGACATTCGGCGGCCGCCGAAACTTGTATGGCGCCACAGTCTTCGAAAACTTGGGGTCGATCCAAAAATTGCGTCGGCTGGATTTAATGAGCTGCGGATGTTTGAGACGCGCACCTCGTGTTTTTTGAAATCATAGGTGAAACTGCCCGAGCCGACGCCTTCATCGCGTGCGACGTGAAGGTCCTCGCAAGTCAGTGCGCCATCGGCGAAATGAATTCTGGTGTTGCCACTGTTCATCCATGTGCCGCGGAATCGGCTGCGCCCCAAAACGACGGTTCCATCGCCTTGCCAATTCTCCGGATTGCGATCCTTTCCCCGGATTGCGAGGCGAATTGCGGGCGAACGTTGCCATTCCCAGTCACGGAGAAATTCATTAGGCTCCCGCGGCACAAGTGCGCGAAGTGCATCTGGAGATATTGTGCTCTCAACGTTCAGGCGAAAATCCGCCGGAGCATCCAGGAGATCAGCTCTCAGCTGTCCTGTTTTATGGCGCACACGCAGGTCGCGAACGAATGTGCGCTCGCCGTCCCAAGAAAAATCGGCAGCAAGATCGGAGAACGGGATCGTCTTGTAACTGAACTGCCCAAAAGCGGCGTGCCCGATTACATCGGGCCGAAATCGATTCGGCCCGAAACTCAGCGAGCCGGAGATTTCGACCAGAGGCGGCGAGCGAAACTCGATGCCGGCGAGCGGTTCGCCCAGCCCGAAAGCGTCAAGAAAGCCTTTCAAATCCAGGCTACTGCGCGCTTGAAAATTGGCTCTGTTGGTTTCGCGATTCCAATCAGCGCGGCCGGCAAAGTTGCCCTTGCTGTCGCTCCACTCGCAATGTGAGATATTCAAGTGTTGATCATTCCATTCGGCAGCAGCGGACAAGTCTCTCATTTCGTAGCTAGCCACGTTGTAATCGATCGCCGTGCAGCGTCGCTTCTACGCGCGCTTTTTCGATTTCTGCGACGTCACCGCTAAACTTTAACTGCAAAGAGGGCAGGGCCTCCGGGAACCTGAATTTCTCCAATTCATTCAAGACCCGCTGCGCAATCGACAACCGCCTTTGCCATTCTTCGGGCGAAATCGCCGGCGAGGGCTGGTAATCCTCGCGCTTGATCAATTGTCCTGTCGCAGAAATCCGAATTCCACACAAAGATTCCTTCGGCCTGACTGACATAAATTTGTTCCGGCGGAAAATAGACGTGCGCGCGGAAATTAGTGAGTTGCACTTTATCGGCTTTTCCTCCCTCCGTCTTGAGTGGAAGCGTGATTTGGGCATCACGCACATCCAGAGCGTTGAGAAACGGCTGACGATGAATGAGCGCGGCGTAATTGATATCGAGCGAGACCTCGCTGATACGGGCAAGCGTGTTTTCGCGATTTTTATAGTCGAATATTCTTACATTTCTTGCGACCAAACCACGAAATGGATCCAACGTCAGGCGCCCTATATCTGCTTCGACGCCGCGCTTGTGTAACTCCTCCACGACGCGGTAGCGCCATTCGCGCCCAAACCCGCGCCGCGCCAGATAATAGCCGCCAGCGATAACGCCAAACATTGCGGCGAGAACCGCCAGACGCATCACGCTCAGAGCGATTCGGCGCCACCACGTGCGTTTCCGATGGTGTGTGGAAGGCCGAACCTGTGGTGGTTCAAGGACGGGCGGCATGGTGTTGCGTTAAAGCGTTGAAGCGTTGAAGCGATAGACCAATGTAATGTTTCTAACGGTTCAACCCTTCAACGTGATTTCAATCTCCGATCTGCCTGCGCTTAACGCGTCCTTTAATCTCGTGAGCACCATCTTTATTTCAATGGGCTGGTATTTCATCCGGCATGGCGCGTGGCGACGCCATATGATGTGCATGATCACGGCCGTGGTCTCATCGGCTTGTTTTCTGGTTGGCTACATCATTTATCACGTTCACGTCGGCGAAAAATCTTCTGGATACACAGGTTGGATCGCCGCCGTTTACTTCCCAATACTGGCTTCGCACGTTCTGCTTGCCTTTGTGACGTTGCCTCTGGTGATTTTGACCCTGGTTCAGGTCTTTCGTCGCCGATGGGATCGTCGCAAGCGGATCGCGCGTTGGACGATCCCAATCTGGCTGTACGTCTCCGTCACGGGCGTGTTTGTGTATTTGATGCTCTACAAATGGTTTCCTCCGGAACGTGATGCAGGCGATCCTCCTGCAAGGGATCACAACGCAGACAGGATTGTCTGCGTCACGTCCAAAATCTTGCACACGGCAATGATTTGATGTTTGATCAGCCGATCGCGCGCTGCTGCGCATGCAAGAAACGTTTATGGTAACTATTGCGACGTTCAATGAGCCGGCCAAAGCGCGGCAGCTGAAACGGCGCTTTCACGACGCCGGGATCAACGCCGATGTTCACAATGAGGCGCCCCTGCAACAGGTCGGCTTCATGTCGCGCCCGCAGGCGAATGCGAAGGTGATGGTGGAAGACAGCGACTTCGAAAAGGCGCAGGAGCTCATGATCGAGTGGGAGGCCACCGATCCGGATATCTCCGCCGCTCTTATTCGATGTCCGCAATGCGGCTCTTCAAATATCGAGTATCCACAGATGACCCGAAAATTCATGACTCCGGCGCTCGTCGGCGTGCTTTGCGCTCTGAAAATTATTCCCAAGGAGTTTTACTGCCAGGACTGCCACTTTACCTGGAGCAACCAGGAAGAGCCTACGATCGGACGGCTGTGGCATCGGTTCTTTCCCGGAAGTGAATCGAGCACGGAAGCCTCATAGGCGATCGATTTATTCTCCTGGCGCTTGATTCGTCGCACACGATTCTTCTTGTGATGGATTCTCATTTGCCCAGAGCTATCGAGAATTTCTTGTTCTCTCCGGCATGACTCGGATCGAGGGCGATCTCGAGTATTCGCTCGCAGTCACAATCGCGTGTTGCCAGCCATGAAGTGGCTCTTCGTACTTACTGCTCGGCACTGATCATCTTCGGCGGCGCCGCGTGGTTCGGTTACAACACCTTCGTCAAAGAAGAAATCGCAGTGAAAAAGGAGCAACGTGGAGAAGTTACTCCGCCACCTGCGCCAGACATCAGCCTGCCGGAATTTCAGGCGGCGGCCCAACTGCGACAGGACGGAAAACTGACCGAAGCTCGCGACGCGCTCGTCGCCTTTATCCAAAAATATCCTTCCGGAAAGCATCTCGACGAAGCGCGAGATTTGCTCGGAGAAGTGAACATCGACATTTTCGCTGTCGCGTCATCCTTCTCCGGAGAAAATTGATTACGTCGTGAAGCCCGGAGACGTGCTGGCTAAGATTTCGCGGAAGCTGAAGACGACGCCGGAGCTGATCATGCGCATGAACAATATGAGCGGCACGATGCTGCACATTGGCGAGCATCTGCTCATCTCGCACCCCGAGTTTCGCAATGGTGATTCAACGGAAGGCGAACCTGGTTGTGCTTCTCAATCACGGCGCATTTTTCAAGCAATATCATGTGCGTGAAGCAAAGTTACCGCCGCAAGCAGCCGGCCAAAATCACCGCAAAAGTCGCCGAAACAATGGCTTGGAAAGATGGCAAACGCGTCGGTCTGGGCAGCAAGGAGTATCTTGGCAGCACCAAGTGGATCCGGCTTGCTGGCGCTGCAGGCTTACACTCTGTATTCGGTGCCGGATGCGCGCGCATCCCAATCTCGACCAACCGCCACCGCCGGTGGGCCTCGGCCTGGCCGCTGCCGATGTCGAGGAGCTAAGCAGCCTTGTAAACAACCGGCACGCCTGTCACCATTATCGACTAAAGTCAGTGACGCGTTGACCCGTTAAACGGTTGAACCGTCTTCTTCGTCTGTCATGTTAAGCGGAGCGAAACATCTCTGGTATCGGCTTGCAGCGGCTCGGCTACTCAGAAATAGTGAGAGATTCTTCGCTTCGCTCAGAATGACACAGAACGGATTTCAGCTTTAATCGCTTCAACGCTTTAAGGCTTTACTGCTCATGGAATGGCAACCGCTGGATTTTGAAAGACCGATCTTTGAACTGGAACGGCGATTGCAGGATTTGAAGAATCACTCCGACAAGCACGATGTCGATCTTGATCCGGCGATCAAAGAACTGGAGGCAAAGCTTCGCGAAACACGCCGCCAGATCTACGGCAATCTGACGGCCTGGCAGCGTGTCCAAATCGCGCGGCATACGCAACGGCCGTTCGCTCTGGATTACATCGAACGGTGTTTCGCGAATTGGGTCGAATTGCATGGCGACCGTCGCTTTGCGGATGACAAAGCGATGCCGTGCGGTCTGGCCATGCTCGGCCGCCAGCGTTGCGTCGTGATCACTCACCAGAAAGGACGCAACACCAAAGAGAACGTGATGCGCAATTTTGGCTGCGCCCATCCTGAAGGCTACCGCAAAGCGCTGCGATTGATGCGGCTGGGCGAAAAATTTGGCATGCCAGTGATCTCATTGATCGATACGCCGGGCGCTTTTCCCGGGATCGGATCGGAGGAACGTCACATTTCCGAGGCAATAGCCGTCAATCTTCGTGAAATGATGACGCTGCGCGTGCCGATCGTTGCCGCAGTTATCGGCGAGGGCGGCTCCGGCGGCGCGCTGGGCATTGGCGTTGCAGATCGTGTGTTGATCCTCGAGAACGCTTACTACTCGGTGATCAGCCCCGAAGCGTGTTCGCGCGATTTTGTGGAGAGATCGGCGGCATGCAGCCGAAGCGGCCGAAGCGCTCAAGCTGACCGCGCAGGATTTGTTGAAACTCGAAGTGGTGGACGAAATTGTCCCCGAGCCGGAGGGCGGCGCGCACCGGGATTATGATTCCAGTTGCTGCGAATCTTGGCAGCGCGTTGCGCCAGGCTCTCAAGCAGGTTTCTGCAGCTTCCCAGTTGCCGAACTGCTGGAAAAGCGTTATCAAAAATTTCGCCGGCTGACTGGTGTGTTTTCGCGAAGGCAAAACCGTGACTGCCTCGGCTCGGTCTTAATGTGATGTTTGGGATTTGGGGTAAAATCAGCTGGGTGTTTGCTGGCTCAGTGCCGTCGCTGCTGTGACGCTGGCGCGCGTCGAGCGCTACTGCGTCGGAGTTCCGTTTCGATCGCGACACGTTCGCATTCGCTAATCAAACCGTGTTCGAATATCACGAAGGACACCCTTCTTACGGAGAGGGTCGGCGGTGAAGACGAGACGCATACAATCGCCATTGTTTCGTCCTATGCCGCACTGCCATGCAATTTACGAAGTTTGCGCGCTTCGATCCGACGAGCGCTCCCTTGGATGATACGACGTTGGCTGCCCGCATTCGCGCTGTTACACACCGTCGGCGTGGGCAGAGCCGTTGCCGGAAGATCAACGAATCGTATTTCCGGGATACAAGGACCTGCGGGAAATGAGCAAGGCGCGTCGCGAAGTTTTGCAGAAAAACATCGGCCATGGCTGGCCAAGCTACTTCCGAATCAGCAATGCCCGCATGATTTTCCAGCAGAGCGCCGGAGATACCAGGAGGAGACCCACGCTCAGTCTGAATGCAGCTTTGGCGCGCGGGCAGTTGTTTGTTGGCTTCCTTACTACTTATCCGCAGTCTCAGCATCAATCACTCGGTCTTGGTTTATAAGCGGAAAATCGGTTTCTCCGAATCCCGGAGTCGGAACGCTATCTCGTTTACGATCCCAATCATCCAGAATCGCCGCGCGAGCTTACCTGGTCCCCGCACACTCGCAGTTTCTCGTATCAAAAAGATTGGGATTTCGTCGGCGGCTTCGTGCGCGTTTATCAAGTTTACGGCAATGGCCGCAGTGAATACGATTCATTCAGGGAGACCGCCAGCTGCCAGATAAGTCACCGTCACCGCCTCAAACCGGCTCCGCCGACACCCATGCCGCCTCCTGAACCGTTGCCGCCTAATCCGTGCCGCCAGTTCCGCTCGGCTGGGAAGGTGACTGCTTACAATGCTTATTTCGCTGGCGGAAACAAAAATCGTAGCGCCGGTTCGACGCGCGCTGCCCACGCGGCTTCGCTGTGGTCGGCGCCTTTGACTTCGAGATAACTAAGATCGACATCGAGCTGCCAGCCTTTGTCGATTAAGTAATCGCGTAAGTCGCGCGCCAGTTCCCAACCGGGCTCGTCCGTGCCAGTGTCGAGCCAGATTTTCAGCGGCGGCTTTTCACCGAGGATGCCCACCAGCCGGAAAATCGCGTAATCGTCCCACCAAATCGATGGCGACATCACAATTAAACGTGTGAATACCTCTGAATAAAAAATTCCCATCGCCAGTGTGGCCAAACCGCCGAGCGATGATCCACCGAGCCCGGTAAATTCTGCATCCGGCTTCGTTCGATACTTTTTGTCGATGAACGGCTTCAATTCTTCGATCAAAAATTGCCCGTAAATGTGGGCCAGGCCGCGGCTGCGCTTCTGGGCTGGTCTTTCGGTTCGATCACACCGGGCGTCGGCGCGTATTCATGGACTCGTTCTTCGCCGATGTTTGCCACCGCCACGATGATGAGCGGCTCGATCAGTTTTCGATGGATCAATCGCTGCGCGGTTTCATCGACTCCCCACTCGACTCCGGCAAACGAAGTGGCGGCGTCGAAAACGTTCTGACCGTCGTGCAGATATAAAACCGGGTAACGTCTCGACGAGAACCGCCGATAACCAGGCGGCAAATAGACGAGCACATCGCGCCGGTTTCCCAGGACCCTAGAGTGAAAAAGCGCGATGCCGTTTGATATTGCCAGTAAGCGTGTGTTTGGGCATCGAAGACGAGACGCTTCGCGAAGATGTCGGCTTTGTCCACCGTTGAGTCGTATCGGTGCTAGCGACGAACGAAACCTCGCCTTCAATGCTCTCCCTTTGCCAAAGGCGAGAGGCGATTAGGCAAGTAGCGCCGCGCGAATCTTCAGGGACGACAGGGCACACGATGCCGCCTCTCCCCGTCTCGGGGAGAGGATCGGAGGTGAGGGGCGATGCCTGGCGATTCATAAAAGAGATTTCTCGACTCTCGCCTTCGGCTTCGCTCGAAATGACAGCGAGAACATGAGCCTGAGCGGCTCATATCGATATCAGCTCATTTTTCGACCCTGCCATCTACGACTGACGACGTTTGACTTCAACATGTCCGTATGAATACTTGCCGGCGAATACGATGCCCGACCCATGTGGAAATACAATCACATGAGCATCATCATTGGGACCGGCGAATGGGACGTTACGCGCGATGAATCGTATCGCTTGTCTGAAGTCTTTGAATCGAAAGGGCTCAAGCATTGGCTGGATGACGCAAAAATGGCGCGGGCACGACTGGAATCTACTGGCAAGACATGCTGCCATATTATTTGTCACTCGTAGCTTGAATCTGCCGTTTCCGCGCAAGCCGCCGCGCTCGCGTGATGACCCTAGCTGGAAGTTTCGGTGCGCTCGGGCGCTGGCTCTGCTGCCTGTCCAGTTTCTTGCCGCGCGTTCCTTCAGCGCTGCCTTGCGCGAGAGTTTTACCCGGCCCTTTATCGTCGATGCCGATGCACTTGACTCCAGATCATGTCGCCAACTTTGGCGACGTCTTCCGTTCGTTTCACCCGGAAATCCGCCAGCTCGGAAATATGCACGAGGCCGTCCCTGCCAGGGAAAACCTCCACAAACGCGCCGAATTCTTTCACCGAGACGACGCGCCCCTGATAGGTCTGGCCGATCTCGATTTCGCGGGTCATGCCGCCGATGATTTCTTTCGCGCGCGCCATGCTCTCGCCGCTGGTCGCGTAGATGTGCACCGAGCCGTCGTCCTCGATGTTAATTTCGGCGCCGGTCTCCGCGACGATGCCCTTTGATGGTCTTGCCGCCCGGGCCGATAAGCGCGCCGATTTTCTCCGGATTAATTTTGATTGTCTCAATCCGCGGCGCGTATTTCGATAACTCCGGCCGCGGCTTGTCGAGCTGGCGCGCATGATCTCGAGAATTTTCGTGCGCGCTTCTTTTGCGCGGAAAATGGCTTCGGCCATGATTTTGTGGCTGATGCCCGGAAGTTTCAGGTCGAGCTGGTAACCGGTGACGCCGGCATCGGTGCCGCACAGCTTGAAATCCATGTCGCCGAAATGATCTTCCGGAACCGATGATGTCGGTGAGCAACTCGTAACGTTTCAGTTGTCGATCTTCGCCGTGTTCGGTGACGAGGCCGACAGAAATTCCCGCGACCGGCGTTTTCACCGGAACACCGGCATCCATCAGCGCGAGCATGCCGCCGCAAACGCTCGCCATTGATGTCGATCCGTTTGATTCCATGATTTCGCTGGAGATGCGAATGGCGTAACGAAAATCGTTTTCGCTCGGCACAACCGGCTCGAGCGAGCGCTCCGCCAGCGCGCCGTGACCAATCTCGCGCCGGCTCGCCCCGCCGGTGCGGCCCGTTTCGCCGACGCTGAACGGCGGAAAATTGTAATGCAAAATGAACCGCTTCGATTGTTCGCCGCCGCCATAAGCATCGATCATCTGCGCTTCTTCGATCGGCGCGAGTGTGGCGAGGGCGAGCGCCTGGGTTTCGCCGCGCTGGAAAATCGCCGAACCATGCGCGCGCGGCAGGACGCCGACCTCGCACGAGATCGGACGCAGATCTTGATAGCTGCGGCCATCAACGCGTTTCTGCTTATCCAGAACGCTGATGCGAAACGCTTTCTTCTGCACGTAATCGAACGCTTGCGAGATCGAGAACTTGTCGGCCTCGGGATGTTTTTCCAGGATCGACATCTTCACTTCTTCGCGGAGCGCATCGATTGCTTTGCGCGCGCGACTTTGCCCTCGGTGTAAAGCGCGCCTTCAATCCGATCGCCCGCGACTCGATAAGCGATCTCGAGCAGATCCTGATTCACCTGGAGCAACGGCATCTCGCGCTTCGGCTTGCCAGCTCGTGCGGCGAGCTCGTTTTGAATCCGGATCATCTCGCGCGCATGCCCATGCGCAAACTCGAGCGCCTTCACGAAATCAGCTTCGGGAACTTCTCTGGCCGCGCCTTCGATCATGATGACGTCGTTTTCCGTGCCGACATAAACCAGATCGAGATCGCTTTGTTCGCGCTCGGTGTGCGTCGGGTTGGCGACGAACTGCCCGTTCACGCGACCGACCCGAACCGCGCCGATCGGTCCGGCAAACGGAATGTCGGAAACGCAAAGCGCCGCCGACGCGCCGTTGAGCGCGAGAATGTCGGGATCGTTTTCGCCGTCCGCGCTCAGGAGGATGGCTGATCACCTGGGTGTCGTAAAAATAACCTTGCGGAAAGAGCGGCCGGAGCGGCCGATCGATCATGCGCGAAGTGAGCGTTTCCTTTTCCGTCGGCCGGCCTTCGCGTTTGAAATAGCCGCCGGGAATTTCCCCGCCGCGGCAGCTTTTTCGCGATAATCGACCGTGAGCGGGAAATAATCCTGACCTTCCTTGATAGCTGTGGCCGAGACCGCGCTGGCCATCACCATGGTGTCGCCGCATGAGACGACGACCGCGCCGTCGGCGAGTCTGGCGATTTTGCCGGTTTCGATAGAGATTTGAGTGGCCCCAATTTGGGCCGTGACCTTTTGTTGCATTTTACTTTCCTGGATGTGCGAGTTCCAGGCCGGTCACCCTGACTGTAGGTTTTAACCCCGCGAGCTGTCGGGACTAAAACCTAAAATCCAAGGTGATTACGTGCGGCCTGGACTGCTGATTATGTTGTGTTTCTAATTTACCTTCGGCTTTGAGCGGGCAAACAGTTGGACGCGAGCTTCGCAAAGAATCGGCGCCGGTTATTTGCGCAGGTTCAACTTGTCGATCAGCTTTTTATAGCGATCGGCTTGCGATCTGTTCAAATAATCGAGCAAACTCCGGCGTTGCGCGACCATCTTGAGGAGGCCGCGGCGCGAGGAATGATCTTTGGCGTTGCTCTTCAGGTGTTCGGTCAAATGCTCGATCCGGCGGGTGAGAAGTGCGACCTGCACATCCGCGCTGCCGGTATCTTTGTCATGCAGCTGGAACTCCTTGAGGCTCAACGTCTCGTTGCTCTCGCCATAACGAAGGCGCGCTAGTTTAGACGAAGAACCCATTTTAGCAACCGCGCATGACAATCAGATCGTGCAGGCAGTATTTGTTGATTCGTAGGTCGAAATGGCATGTGAAGGCTTTCTGGCCGCCTCTCCCTTGAGCCAAGGGGGCAGAGGACTGCAGTGAGGGGTTCGCGCTTGCAACCCCACGCGCCCGAATCAACCCTCACCCGCCCTCTCCCTTGCTCAAGGAGAGGCGACCCGACTGCATATAACTGACCAATGCTGGCAGCGCGGTTTGGTTCCATTGTTAGGCTGGATGCTTTTCGCGTTTGCCGTCGTACCACAGGCTGAGCTTTGCACGCGAACGGACTCCGCGGGGACCGCGGACAATTACGCCAAAGAATTTGCGCAGAAAATGTTTCGCAGGATACATGCGCAATTTCCGACCTGACGTGACAACCGGTTCCCGCAGCACTTTGAAGCCGCCCAGCTTTTTAGCTCGAGGAAAAATAAACTCCTCTCACCGGCAAAGTACTGCTCGTCGAAATCCGCCAATGACATCGAAGTTCCGCCGTGTAGTGAAAAGAAATGCGCCGGCCCCAAGATTCAGGCCGAAATAAACCGACGAAAACCCGCGCAAGCAGCATGCGTCCCCAAATCGGAATGAATCCATCCATCGCCACGCGCGCGCTGCCTCCCGCGTAACCGGCGTTCCATGCGCGGCAATGCGCTTCGAGTGATGTGCGTCCGATTGATTCGCGTATCGGCGTCGACGAAGAACAGATACTCGCCCTGCGCAGCGTGCCCGCCCGCATTCCGCGCGGCCGCGATTTGGCGTCGATCGATTCGCACGACTTTCGCGCCGACCATGCGCGGCGATCTCTGACGTCGCGTCGGTCGAAGCATCATCAACTACGATGATTTCGTACGCGCCGCGCTACGGCATGAAGCCGCAGCGTGAATCGCGGCGAGCGTGGATGACAGCAGCTCGAACTCTTCGTTGTGTGCGCGGAACGACGAATGAAATCATTGTTTATTTCGTCATCGAATTTGATGCCCGCCTTCTGCACTTCGCGATAAGGCAAGAGCCAGACGAGCGATTCGTCGTGAAGATCGACAACCTGTATGCGGTTTCCCCACGGATCGCGAAAATCGCAACGGAACGGGGGCTCCAGCTTCAGTTTGTATTTCTCCTTCAGTTTCTTCCGGACTTCCTCCAGCTGCGCTTCGTCGCGGACCATGATCCCGAAGTGGCGCATATTTGCCGGTTGCACGTTTTCTACTTCGAAGACCGCTAGAAACTGATGCTCACCCAATTTGAAAATGCATCGCCCTCGCCGCCGCTCATTTGTTCAAGATTGAAAACATCCTTGTAAAACGCTATCGCCTTCCTCGATGTCGTCCACCTCGATGGCGATATGGTTGCATCCATAAGACTTGCACGCCTCATATCTCAGCTTAACTGAAAACGAAACTCTGCGCGGCACTTTTTGACGCGATGTACGAGCACAAACCCGGCAGGCAACCGAAATTACCTCACACCGAATCAGCACTGATCATCTTCTTTGGCGCGGTAGCGTTGCTGGTTCACCTGCTGACAAACGGCCGCTACGGTTATTTTCGCGACGAGCTCTACTTACATCGCCTGCGGGCGCCATCTCGCTTTGGGTTACGTCGATCAGCGCGCCGCTTTCGATCGCTGCTCGTTGCGATTGAGCCGCAGCGCTGCTGGGCGATTCGTTGTTTGCGATTCGCTTGCTACCGGCGCTGGCGGGCGCAGCGACGGTTGCCCTCACAGGCGCCAATCGCGCGCGAACTCGGGCGGCCGCGGATGGGCAATCGCGCTCGCGCTGCGCGGGCTTACTCTGCGCGCTGTTCAATCTGGCCGTTGGCAATTTCTTTTCCATGAACGCGTTCGAGCCATTGTTCTGGATGGGATGCATTTATCTATTTGTCCGCATTATCAACGGCGGGTCGCCAACGCTTTGGCTTTGGTTCGGCGCGCTGCTGGGACTCAGTCTCGAAAACAAACATTCCACGGCGTTTTCGCCGTTGGTATTTTCGTTGCGCTGCTGCTCACGCCTGAGCGCCGTCATTTCGCAGAAAATGGATCTGGTTCGGAGGCCTGGTCGCCTTTGCTATCGCGCTGCCGAACATTCTCTGGCAAGCACGGCATCACTGGCCCACTTACGAACTGCTGAACAACATCTCCCACAGCAACAAAAACGTCGCACTCAGCCCGCAGTAATTCATCGTGCAGCAGGTCGTTTTCATGAATCCGGGAACGCTTCCGCTATGGCTCGCCGGCCTCTTGTGGCTGCTTGGTTCGCGCGAGGGCCGCCGCTACCGCGCGATCGGAATCACTTATCTAATCACGCTCGCCGAGTTCATCATTTTACATGGCAAAAGCTATTATCTCGCGCCGGCGTATCCGATGCTCTTTGCCGCCGGAGGCGTGGCCGTCGAACGCATTTTCGCATCTCATCTCAAATGGCTGAAGCCGGCATTGCTCGGCGCGATGCTCGTAACGGGCGCGCTTATTTGCACCATTGGTCGTGCCGATTTTGCCGCCCGACAAACTTGTCGCATACATGCGAGCCATTCGCTTCCAACCGCCACGCACCGAGACATCGCATACGGCCGCGCTGCCGCAGGTTTTCGCCGACCAGTTTGGCTGGGAACAAATGGTTGGCTCGGTCGCACACGTTTATCATCACTTGCGTCCCGAGGATGAGAAACGCGCCGCCATTTTCTGCCAAAACTACGGCGAGGCTGGCGCGATCGATTTCTTGGCCCAAAGCTCGGACTGCCATCAGCGATTTCCGGCCATCAGAATTATTTTCTGTGGGGACCGCGCGATTGGACTGGCGAAGTGGTTTTGGTTCTCGACACAGACGACGAGGATGAGCGTCAGCTATTCGCCTCCGTCCAAGATCTGGGCCAAATCGTGAGCAGCCCCTGGGCGATGCCTTTCGAGCGGCGAATGCACATCTTTTCTCTGCCGCGATTTGAAGGCAAGCGTGCAAGAATTTTGGCCGCGTGTGAAAAAGTGGTTGTAAGCCCGAATGCTTTCGGGATCAACTCCGAAAGAGTTCGCGAGTCAATCGCGAACCGCTTCATCCCTTGCCGCGCGATCCGGTCAATCAGTTGCGGATACGGAAAGCCAGCCTTTCCCGCTGAGAGCGCAAAGTCTTCGTCGTCGGCGAGGATCGGATTCGGGCTTCGCCTCAATGAAAAAGAGTTTGTTGTCGGGCGTCAGTCGAAGATCGATGCGCGCGTAGCCGTCGATTGTGAGCAGACGATAGATGCGTTTGCACGTCTGCTCGATGTCGGCGACAAGCGCCGGGTCGAGTTCCTCGGCGAACTGATTCTCCAGACCCCAGCGTTTGCGGTATTCGTCATCCCACTTCGCCTTGTAGGTGGCAATCTTCGGTTCGTTCGGCGGCACTTCGCGGAATACAAGCTCGCGGATCGGGAAGACGGTCAACTTCACGTTGCCCATCAGACTCACATAAAGTTCGCGGCCCTCGATATATTCTTCCGCGATGGCGTCGCTGTTGTATTTCTCGTGAATAAAAGCCGACCCGCTCACGGAAATCGTCGTCGGTCTCCGACGAAAGACGCCTGCGAAATGCCGTAGGACGCTTCTTCTTTCACCGGCTTGACCAGGATCGGAAACTTGAGCTGCTTCGGTCGGCCCGATGCGCTGGCCGCGCGGAACGACGACGAAATGGGGCACATGAATTCCGTGATAGTGCAGAATCTTTTCGAAATGCCTTTGTGCTTGCAAAGCGTAAGGCCGGTCGAGCCGCAGCCGGTAAAGGGCCGCCCTTGCATTTCGAAAAATGAAACGATGTTCTGATCGAACCCGGGATTGTTCCTGAACTGTTCGACGAGGTTGAAAAGAACATCGGGCGCGAATGAGCAATACGTAACTAATGGCATAA
>ERZ1370068.7888-contig-6780_pt1 | contig 35010 bp, 40 predicted proteins | sample MGYA00561227_ERZ1370068 | MGnify/ENA primary metagenome ERZ1370068 (study PRJEB38410, sample SAMEA6850437) | metagenome | study: Metagenomic assessment of the ecological functions of the soil: analysis of the soil microbiota associated with the...
GCGGCCGGCTGTCCATGAGCGACGGCATCCTTCGGATCCATGAACTCGGGATGCCACTGCACGCCGACCACGAAGCTGTGGCCTTCCCAGCGGATCGCCTCGACGATGCCGTCGGGCTCGCTCATCGCCTCGGGCACGAGGCCTTCGCCGAGCTGCTTGATCGCCTGGTGGTGGATGGTGTTGACGCGGGCGCGCCTGCACCTCCGGGATAGAGGCGCGCGAGCCAGCGTGTTGGGCAGGATGCGCATCTCGTGGAAGTTGTGGTCGTACTTCGGCTCGTCGCGGTGCGAGCCCTTGTCGGGGCACTGCGTGGCGATGTCCTGGTAGAGCGTGCCGCCGAGCGCCACGTTGATCACCTGGTGGCCGCGGCAGATGCCGAACACGGGCTTGCCCTGCGTCACGAACTCGTGGAAGAGCTCGATCTCGTAGGCGTCGCGGACCTCGTCGCCGGCCCACATCGGGTTGATCGGCGTCTCGCCGTAGCTCTTGGGCGACATGTCGGCGCCGCCCTGCAGCAGCAGGCCGTCGAGCGCATCCACGTAGTGCTTCACCGTGATGCACCTTGGGCAGTGCGGCGAGTGCCAGGCTCATCTCCGGGATCATGAACGCGAGCACTTCGCCCGACATGATCCAGTTGGCCGCGGACTGCTCCAGGGTACTGCATCGATCTTGGTCGGCAGGAAGCTGCGCGACGGATCAGGTAGAGGAGCCGCGCGGAGACAGCCGATCTTCAGAGGGTTTTCCACGACGCAACATGACACTGCAGCTGTCGTGCGCATCATTCCGGCATGTGGCATCCGTGCGTGGACTCCTCATTGCGGCGCATCGGTGCTAGGCGCTGGCTCGTCGCCTCGGCGGGACGACGACTTCCGGCTGGGGCAGGCTGGTTACCTCCTCGTCACGCCACGTCGTCTGGCCTGGTCGACGCGGTGATTTGCCGGGGCGTCTTCCACGCGCGGGGTGGTCGCGCATCGCGTGGGCGAGCCGTTCGGCACCCTGGTGCTCGCCAATCGTCGTCACGGTGATCGAGGTCAGCGCCCATCGTGACGCTCATGTCAGCATGGGCGGCCCGTGAGGCGACGGCGATCGCGCGCGACACACCGCGTTCGCGGCGGTGATGATCACCCCTGAACGGCATCGTGGGCGTGTGCCTGCTGGTGGGCGGCATGCGCGACCGCGAGCAGAACTCCACCTCGCAGGGGACGAGCGCCGGGCTCACTACGCTCCGCCGTGCCATCGCCGTGCTCGCGATGGTCCTGCCCAACTGCACGGAAACCACGCCCGGGCCCGTACTACAGCGCCGCGCAGCTTCGCGTTCGTGGCGATCGTGACGCTCCTGCTCTACGGCGTGTACGTGCTGGTGCAGACGGTGCGCCATCGCGACTATTTCCTGCTCGGCGACCCCGCAGGAGCAGCACGCCCCCCTTTCCCGGGAACCGCACGACGGCGGTGAGCTGCGTGCTGATGGTCGTGGCGCTCGCGGCGGTCGTCGCTGTGCGCCAGGCGCTGGCGCCCGCCAAGCCGAGGAAAGCGCGCTGAGCGCGATGGGCGCGCCGGCCGCGTCCGTGGGCGTGCTCGTGGCGCTCGTGGTGATGATGCCGGAGAGGCTTCGCGGCGGTGCGCGCCGCCGGGGCGAACCGCCTGCAGACGAGCCTCAACCTCTCGCGATCGGCTCTGGCGCTCGCGAGCATCGGGCTTTCAGCATCCCGACCGTCGCGACGCTGTCGCTCGTCTGCGGCTGGACGCTCACGCTCGGGCTTCCTCGACCCTGAAGAACACGGCGCTGCTCGTGCTCACTCTCTTCATCTCGGCGCTGTCGCTGTCCACCGGCCGCACGACGGCGATGCAGGGCGCCGTGCGCCTCGTGATCTTCGCCGTGTACCTCATGGTGTCGATCGTCCGTAGAGGTCCAGATCGCTGCCGGCGAAGATCCTCTCGGGGAGTCCGCGGCTGGCCGTGACGGGGCGCGGGTTGGTCTGGCGGCAGCGTGTCGGCGACCGCGATCTCGACCAGCTTCGCGGCATGTGCTCACGCTCCTCACGCCGCGCTCGCCGAGCTTGCGCCGGGATGCCGATGCGCGCCTTCAGCGCCGCCAGCCATTCGACGAACGATGTCGCGGTGTGCCCGCGCCGCACACGCGCGCGAGCTCCGCCATCTTCGCCTCGCGCGGCGTCGAGGTTGAAGCGCATCACGTGGTCGATCATGATCCCGTTGGCGAGGCCGTGGTGCATGTCGACCACGGTGCCGAGCGCATGCGCGCACGAGTGCACCGCGCCCAGGTCCTTCTGGAACGCGATGCGCGCCCATCATCGAGCGACATCATCATGTCGCGAGCGCGCCTGAGGTTCTTGCGGCTCGCGTCACCGCGCGTCTCGAGCGCGTGCGCGGCGATGCGCACGCCTTCGAGCGCGATGCCGTCGCAGAGCGGGTGGTACGCGGGCGAGAGGTAGCTCTCGACGTTGTGGGTGAGCGCGTCCATGCCGGTCGCCGCGGTGACGTCGCGGCGGCAGGTCGAGCGTGAGCTCCGGATCGGCGAACACGGCCTTCGCGAGCAGCACCGGGTTGAAGATGATCTTTCTTCACGTGCGTCGCGTCGTCCGAGATCACCGACGAGCGGCCCGACCTCGCTGCCGGTGCCGCTGGTCGTGGGCAGCGCGACGAAGTAGGGCAGCGCGTTCTTGATCGGCAGCACCTGCGGGTGGTCCCACGCGTACTGCGAGCACGTCGCCCTCGTGCACCGCCATCGAGCGCCACCGCCTTGGCGACGTCGAGCGCCGCGCCGCCGCCGAAACCGATCACGCAGTCGGCGTGGTGCGCCTGAACGCCGCGGCGCCGTCGTCGACCTGCTTCTTCACCGGATTGCCGAAGACGCCCGCGATAGGACCTTCACCTCGAGCCCCGCGAGGCTCTCGGCGAAGTCGTGCAGGATCGGCAGCACGCCGCAGGCCCCTTGTCGGTGACGATGAGCGGGCGTTTCACGCCCTGCTGCTTCAGGTGCAGCCGGCGACGAGCTTCCGCGCGCCGGCCCGGTGGATGGCGGTGGGAAGGCGAATTTGCTGATCATACGCTCTGCGGCTAACGACAAAGTCTGAAACGCGGATGAACGCCATGGAGGCCACGCCGCGTGAATGTGGATGTTGCGATACGTCCGACGGTCGCGGCACGACATCCGATAGGCGCCTCATGGCTCTCGCGTCTCCGAAGTTTCGCTTCGGTCACTCGAAGCCTCAAATGATCTCGAAGTAGCGCTTCAGTTCCCAGTCGGTGACGGCGTCGAGCCACTGGCGCCATTCCCACTCGCGCGTGCGCGGCGAAGTGGTCGACGAAGTCGTCGCCGAACCAGTCGCGCGCGACGTTCGACTCGCGGAAGATGCGCGTCGTCTCGATCAGCGTGCGCGGCGCGCGCGGGATGTTCTCGCGCGCCCTCGTTGGTGCCGGTGATCGGCTTGGCCGTGAGCTTCAGGCCCTTCTCGACGCCGTCCAGGCCCGCGGCGAGCACCGCGGCGATCGCGAGATACGGGATTCGATGTCGGCGCCCGGGCAGCGCGTCTCGAGCCGCGTGGCCTTGGGCGAGCCGGCGATGCACGCGGAAGGTCGCCGTGCGGTTGTCCACGCCCCAGGTCGGCTTCACCGGCGCCCAGAAGCCGTCGACCGAGCCGCTTGTACGAGTTCGACCGTCGGCCAGAACATCGGCGCCATTCCCAGCAGGTGCTCGAGCTGGCCCGGCGAGGTAGCTCTCGAAGAGCTTCGACATGCCGCCGTGCGCGGCCCTTCGGGTCGTGGAAGAGGTTCTTCTTGCCGTCGGACGAGGCTCTGGTGCAGGTGGCCGCGAGCAGCCCGGGTACTGCGAGCTCCACTTCGCCATGAAGCTCGGCATGATGCCGAAGCGCTGGCCGATCTCCTTGGCGGCGGTCTTGAACAGGATCGCGCGGTCGGCCGCCTCGAGCGCCTCGGAGAACGAGGATCGCCGCCTCGTACACGCCGGGGCCGGTCTCGGTGTGCAGGCCTTCGATCGGGACGCCGAACGCGCGCCAGCTCGTCCATCAGCGCGTTGAAGTACTCGCGGTTCATGGTTCGCGCGCAGCAGCGAGTAGCCGAACATCCCGGGCGTGATCGGCGTCGGCGCGATGCCCTTCTTGTCGGCCCAGCGACTGCGGCGTCTCGGCGAAGTTGAAGAACTCGTACTCGGCGCCGACCATCGCGCTGAAGCCCATCTTCTCGGCGCGCTTCGAGCACGCGCTTCAGCACCTGGCGCGGGCAGACGGGTGCGGGCTTGCCGTCGGCGCGTCGACGAAATCGCCGAGGAAGAACGGCACGCCGCCGTCCCACGGCACGCTGCGGTAGGTGTGCGAGGTCGAGTGCGCGCGATCGCGTCCGGGAAGCCGTGGTGCCAGCCGGTGCAGCTTCGTGTTGTCGTAGCACTGGTCGTGCGAGTCCCAGCCGAACACCACGTCGCAGAAGCCGAAGCCGCCTTCGACGGCGGAGAGGAACTTGTCGCTTGTGGATGTACTTGCCGCGCAGGATGCCGTCGATGTCCGAGACTGCCACCTTGACCTTGCCGATGGTGGATTTGCGGAGAATCTCGACGATGGGCGGGACGGAGGTCACCGCACGCTCGGACGCCGTCTTCACTGAGCCGCTGACTTGAGTGCTAGCAGGGTACAGCGGGCGGCGATCTCGGAGGTAGTGCGCGATCGGCGGGGTGGCAGCTCCCGCCACCTTGGCCGCGTCGTCCCAGCGGCGCACCCGCATGGCGCCCTCGGCGTGGGGCTTGGCGAGGAAGTTTCGAGCCCTGGCTCTGCGCGAGAAGATGCCGCCCTGCAGCGTGAGGCTGCGCTTCGAGTCCTCGCGACAGCGCCTCGTAGTACTCGGGCTCGAGCGCGCACAGCGCGCGCTTCGCGTCCGACGTGCAGGCGGATCGCCTCGATCACCGCGGGCGGGAAGAGCGGACGCAGGAACGGGATCGCGAAGTACTGGTGCTGGTCGTCGATGCCGCGCGCGGTCGGCGTCTCTCGCCCGCAGGTTCAGCAGGTGTCCGAGGTCGTGCAGGAACGCGGCGGTCACGAGCGCCGTCGCGGCGCTTTCGCCTCCTCGGCGCGCTGCGCCGCTCTGCAGCGCGTGCTCGAGCTGCGTCACGCCCTCGCCGCTGTACTCGATGTGCGCCGTGGTCGCGGAAGAGCTGCTCGATGTCGGCGATCTCGAGGCCCATGGCTACTTCGCTGGAACGTCGATGTGCGGTCGTGTCCGCGACAACTCGGGACGCGCCTTGAAGATGCCGGTGGCGTCCACGCAGGCGGCTCTTGCGCAGCTGGCCCGGCCTGCTCGAGGATCGGGTAGGCGGTCGAGCAGAAGAACGAGTTGATGCGGCGCATGTCGCTGATGATGTCCAGGTGCAGGGAGCTGGTCTCGATCGACTGCACCGTCTGGCCCGAGAGGCGATCGAGGTGCGAGTCGTGCGTAGCGGCGCTCGAGGTCGCGGAAGCTCTTCCTTCTGCGCGAGCAGCATCTGCGCGCTCTTCAGGTCGCCGTTCAGGAACACCGACAGGCCGAGGCGCAGGTTGGTCACGAGCTTGGCGTGCATCTCCTCGATCTCCGTCATGCCGGCCTCGGAGAACGTGCAGGCGGTGCGCGATCTTCTTGTCGCGCAGGTCCTGCAGGATGCTGCTCGAGGATGTCGCCCACGTGCTCGAGGTTGATGGTGAGCGAGCATGATCTCCGGCCCAGCGCCGGCTCGTCCTTCTCGTCGAGGGCCTCGCGCGCTGATCTGCGTGAGGTAGAGCTTGATCGCGGTGTAGAGGCGGTCCACGTCGTCGTCGAGCTTGATCGATCTCCGTCGACGCGTTGCCGTGTCGTTGGTGCGGATCACCTCGAGCATGCCGTTCGAGCATCTGCTCGACGGTGTCGCCGATGCGCAGCGTCTCGCGCGCGGCGTTCGCGAGCGCGAGCGCCGGCGTGTGCGAGGCGCGCGGCGTCGAGGTAGCGCGGCTCTGACCTGGCCGCACCGTCGGCGCCGGAGCCGGGCACGCAGGCGTCGTCGACGAGGCTCGGCGACCGGCTGGTGAGGCCGAAGAAGAGCGATCGGCGATGGTCAGCGTTGAAGGCGACGTGGAAATGCAGCACCTGGCGCGCGTGATCCGGATCGAAGCTGCGAGATGAGCCGATCGCGAGCTGCATGCGCGACGCAGGAAGACGATGCACCCGGCGACCTTGAAGAGCAGGTTGCCGCACGGCCACGCGGCGCCTGCCGCCGGGCGGTCCTGAGCGTTCGACGATGAGCGCGAGCAATGCCGCTGCCGAGGTTGGCGCCCAGCACCAGCGCACAGCGCCACCGGCACCGTGATCACGACCGGATGCCGCGAAGGTCGCGGACAGCAGCACCGGCGGCGAGGCTCGACCAGGACAGGATCGTGAGCACCGCGCCGATCAGCATGTCGAGCATCAGGTCGCCCGAGAGCGACGCGAAGATGACGCTGCACGCCCTGCGCCTCGGTGATGCGGCGCGGTGGCCTGCATCACGAGCTGCAGCGCGAGCAGGATCAGGCCCAGGCCGATGCGCGACGCGGCCGAGTCTGCCCCGCGCGCGTGGTCCGCAGCGAGAGGAAGAACACCACGCCGAAGAAGATCAGCAGCGGCGAGATCCAGCGACAGGTCGAGCGAGAAGCACGCAGCGCCATGAGCGCCGGTGCCGACGTCCGCGCCCAGCATGATCGCGAGCGCCGGCCCGAGCGCGATCAGGCCCTGCGCCGACGAACGAGCTCGCGATCAGCGCGGTGGCGCTCGAGCGACTGGACGAGTGCCGGTGACGCCGAGGCCCGCGAGGAAGGCGCGACGAGCGGTTGGCGACGCTCTTCGAGAGGACGCGGCGCAGGTCCGCGCCGAAGACGCGCAGGATGCCGGTGCGCACGATGTGCGTGCCCCAGACGAGCAGGGCGACGCTCGCGAGGCAGGTTGAGGCAGTGTCTGCAACCCGCTAGTTCTACGCTCCCGGGCAGGCTGAAGGTCTTCAGGTTGCGTGAAGCTCTTCATCGCTTCCTGCACGCCTTCCTTGTAGCCGAGGCCCGAGTCCTTGATGCCGCCGAAGGGCGTGAGCTCGAGGCGGTAGCCGGGCACCTCGCGCACGTTGACGCGTGCCCACCTGCAGCTCGGCCACGAAGCGGTTGATGTAGTCGAGCCGGTTGGTGCAGACCGCCGACGAGAGGCCGTAGGCCGTGCCGTTGGACGATGCGCGATCGCCTCGTCGATGTGCCTGAAGCGGATGACCGGCGACACCGGGCCGAAGGTCTCCTCGCTTCACGACCGTCATCTCGGGTCGCACGCGGTCGATCACCGTCGGCGAGTAGAGCGCGCCCTGGCGCTCGTTGCCGACGAGCAGCCTCGCGCCCTGCGCGCACGGCCTCGTTCACGCGCGCTTCGAAGAGCTGCGCCGCGGCCTCGTCGATCACGGTGCCCATCTCGATCGTTCGGATCCATCGGGTCGCCGTAGGTCCAGGCGCTGCGTCTTCGTCGACCAGCAGGTCGACGAAGCGCGTCGGCCACGCGTCTCGTGCACCAGCATGCGCTTGACCGCGGTGCAGCGCTGGCCGCTGTTCTTGTACGAGCCCTGCGCCGCGAGCGTCGCGGCCTCGTCGAGGTCGGCGTCCTCCATCACGATGATCGGGTCGTTGCCGCCGAGCTCGAGCACGATGCGGCGGTAGCCGGCCTTCGCGGCGATGTACTTGCCGATCGCCACGCCGCCGGTGAAGGTGACGAGGTCGACGTCCGCGTTGGTGATGAGCTCGTCGGCGATCTCGCGCGGGTCGCCGGTGATCGACGCTGAACATCTCGCGCGGCAGGCCCGGCCTCGTAGAGCATGCTCGGCGAAGTAGCAGCGCCGACAGCGGCGTCTTCTCCGAGGGCTTCAGCACCATGCGGTTGTTGGTCGCGATCGACGGGCGCCACCTTGTGCGCCACCTGGTTCATCGGGTGGTTGAACGGCGTGATCGCGCGTGATCACGCCCAGCAGCGGCTCGCGCTGCGTGTAGACGCGGCGGTTCTTGCCGTGGGGCGTGAGGTCGCAGGAGAACGACTGGCCGTCGTCCTTGCAGCGCCTCCGATGGCGCTGAAGGTGAAGCACGTCGCAGACGCGGCCGACCTCGTAGATCGAGTCCTTCTTGGCACAGGCCCGATTCGCGCGGTGATGAGGTCGGAGGCCTCGGCCGCGCGCTCGCGCAGCAGCGCCGCGGCGCGTTGTCGAGGATCGCTGGCGCGCTCGTAGCGGGTGAGCGTCGGCGTGATAGCGCGTGCGCCGATCGCGAAGCGCGCTTGCGCACCTCGTCGACGCGTGCGCCTTGGGCACGCGTGCCGACGACCTCGCCGCGGTGTACGGGTTGCGGACCTCGATGACGCGCTGCTTGCCGCGCGCGGTCGCTTCATGTCGCTGGCCTCTCGCGCGCCTGGCGCGACTCGCGCCGTGACTCGAGCGTGGTTCAGCGCGATGTCGAGGACGTCGAAGTTGCGCAGCCGCCGTCGGCTGGCGAGGCCGGTCGACGCGGCGGTTGAAGAGCAGCGGCACGCGCCTGCTCGGAGACGCCGCCGTGCGAGCGCAGCGGCACGTCGAGGCCCGACAGGTCGTGGCGCGACGCGCTCGTGCCGAGCACGACGTGCGCGTCGAGACGACGACGAGGTCGCCCATGCGGTCGGGCGGCAGCTCGAAGCGCGGCAGCGGCCTCCGCGCTGCGCGAGCACGACCTCGATGCCCGCGCAGCGCGCGCGAGCGCGCTCGCGACCGCGCTCGCGCTCGCGCCTCGTCGGCAGGTAGATCGTCGCGAAGGAGCCGAGCGCGCCGTGGTGCACGACGTAGGGATCGGTGATCGGCAGGATCACGCGCGCGCTGGCCGCGCCGAGCCAGCCGTCGAGCGATCCTGCAGGTAGATGACGTTGGGCGTGCCGTCGGTCTCGCGTCTTGCGCGTTCATGCCGTGGTCGGCGGTGAGCGCGATCGCCGCGCCCATGGCGTCCAGCTGCGCGAGGTAGCGGTCCATCATCGCGTAGAAGCGCGTTGGCCCCGGCGTGCCGGGCGCGTACTTGTGCTGGACGTAGTCCGTGGTCGAGAGGTACATGAGGTCGGGCCGGCGCGTCTCGCAGCAGCTTCACGCCGGCGGCGAAGACGAACTCGCGAGAGCTCGGCGCTGTAGACCGACGGGCACCGGCATGCCGACCAGCGCCGACGCACGTCGTCGATGCCGTTCTCGGCGCAGCGTCGCCTCGTCGGCCTTCTCCGAGGAGAAGCAGATGCCCTTCATCTCGTGGCCCGAGGAGCTTGCGCAGCTTGTCCTTGGCGGTGACCACCGCGACCTTGCGCCCCGGCCTCGGCGAACGCGGCGAGGATGGTGCCGGCGCGCAGGTACTTCGGGTCGTTCATCATCACTTCGGCGTCGGCCTCGCGGTCGTCAGAAGTAGTTGCCGCAGATGCCGTGCACCGACGGGCGGCGCGCCGGTGACGATGGACAGGTTGTTCGGGTTGGTGAAGCGAGGGCACGACGCAGTCGCCGCGTGAACGCCGTGCCCTGGCGAGCATGCGCGTCGATGAAGGGCGCGTGCGCCGCGGCCGCGGCCTCGCGTCGAGGTAGTCGTAGCTCGCAGCCGTCGACGCACACGACGACGAGGGGCTCGCGCCATCCAGCGCGTAGCGGCGGCCGTTGACTTCGAGCGGTCTTCATTGCCTTCTGTCTCGCTTGATGGCGCGTGCAGCCGCTCGCGGCTTTCCATGCGCGTGTTCGTACATGAGCTTGCCCGGCGCGGTCCGCCGTCGCGGCTGCGCGAGCGCGTCGACGATCCGCGCGTGCTCGCGCGTCGGAGATGGGGAAGCTGTCGGCGCCGCGCGCGAGCGTCTCGCGGCCGGTAGAGGTGCAGCTCGTTCATCGAGGCGGCCGGTAGGTGGCTGAGCAGCGTGCTGTTGCCGGCGAACTCGGCCAGGCGGTCGTGGAAGCTGGACGTTCAGCGGGTAGTAGCCGTCCACGTCGCTGTTGCGCGCGCGGCCTGCTGCATCCTTCAGCAGCTCCGCGCAGCTGCGCTGACTTGCGTCGGCTGGATGCGCGCTGCGGCGAGCCGGCGATGACGCTCGTCCAGACCGGCGCGCACCTCGTAGATCTCTGTCGGCTTCCTCGAGCGAGACCTGGCGCACGAAGACGCCGCGGTTCTTCTCGGTGCGCACGAGGCCCGACGATTCTAGCGCGCGGGAAGGCTTCGCGCACCGGGCCGCGCGAGACGTTGAGCTCGCCGCAGCGATCGCCTCCTCGTTCGAGCTTGTCGCGCCGAGCGCGAGGTCGCCGGCGAGGATGCGACGCTTCAGCTCGCGCTGCACCAGCGTCGTGAGGAATGCTCTGCGAGCAGCTCGATCGTGCCGATGCGGGGCGGTCAGCGGGTAACCACTTGGTGATCATGGCCGGGATGCTCGATTGCCTTGACATTAGAAGACGCGCGCTTTGTAGATTGTCAACAATCTGCAATCCATCCCCACCGCGCGAGTGCCCCGCACGCATACAACTGCGCGGCGCATCCGCCGTCCTGGACCCACGGTTGCGCCAGCGGCCATCGGCCATGTCGTCGCTCGCGTTCGCCGCCATCGCAGCGCTGCGGCGCAGGCGCAGAAGACCGCAGCTGCTCGGTCTACACCGCGCTCGAGACCGACCAGCTCAAGGCCTACAGAGACGGCTTCAGCAAGGCGCAACCCGGACATCGAGATCAAGTGGGTGCGCGACTCCACCGGCGTCATCACCGCCAAGCTGCTCGCCGAGAAGGCCAACCCGCAGGCCGACGTGGTGCTGGGCGTGGCCGCCATCGAGCCTGGCGCTGCTCGACGCGCGAGGGCATGCTCGCTGCCCTACGCGCCGCTCAGCCTCGACGCGATCATGCGCGACGTACCGCGACAAGCAGAACCCGCCGGCCTGGTTCGGCATGGACGTCTGGGGCGCGACGGTCTGCTTCAACACGGTCGAGGCGCAGAAGAAGGGCATTCCCAAGCCCGAGACCTGGAAGGACCTGACCAAGCCGATCTACAAGGGCCAGATCGTGATGCCGAACCCGGCCTCGTCGGGCACCGGCTTCTTCGACGTCACCGCCTGGCTGCACGCTGCTGGGGCGACGACGGCAAGCGGCGGCTGGAAGTACATGGACGCGCTGCACGAGAACATCGCGCAGTACACGCACTCCGGCTCCAAGCCCTGCAACCATGGCCGGCAGCCGGCGAGTTCGTGATCGGCATCTCGTTCGAGTACCGCGCCAACGCCAACAAGGCCAAGGGCGCGCCGATCGACCTCGTGTTCCCGAAGGAAGGCCTGGGCTGGGACCTCGAGGCGTTCGCGATCCACAAGGGCACGAAGAAGCTCGAGGCGGCGCAGAAGCTCGCCGACTGGGCCTCGAGCAAGGACGCGATGCAGCTGTACGGCAAGAACTTCGCGATCACCGCGCAGCCGGGCGTCGCCGCGCTGCTCGCCAACGTGCCGGCCGACTACGAGGAGCGCCTGCGTCAAGATGGACTTCAAGGTCGCCGCCGACGAACCGCGCAGCGCATCCTCGACGAGTGGAACAAGCGCTACAACGCCAAGTCCGAGCCGAAGAAGTAGCGGCGTGATGGCTCGAGTACCTCGCGGCCTGAAGGACATCCGCAAGAGTCGTTCGGCGCCTTCCAGGCGCTGTCGCGACATCGACCTGACGATCGAGCCAGGGCGAGTTCGTCTGCTTCCTCGGCCCGTCGGGCTGCGGCAAGACCACGCTGCTGCGCATCATCGCCGGCCTCGAAACGCAGACCGCCGGCAGCATCCGTCCAGGCCGGGCCGCGACATCTCGCGCTGCCGCCGGCCGAGCGCGACTACGGCATCGTCTTCCAGTCGTACGCGCTGTTTCCCAACCTCACGGTCGCCGACAACGTCGCCTACGGCCTGGTCAACCGCAAGCGTCGCGCAGGCGACGATCACGGCGCGCGTCGACGGAGCTGCTGAAGCTGGTCGGCCTGCCCGGCAGCGGCGCGAAGTTCCCGGCGCAGCTCTCAGGCGGGCAGCAGCAGCGCATCGCGCTGGCGCGGGCGCTCGCGACCTCGCCCGGCCTGCTGCTGCTCGACGAGCCGCTGTCGGCGCTCGACGCGATCGTACGCGTGCACCTGCGCCAGGAGATCCGCTCGCTGCAGCGCAAGCTCGGCGTCACGACGCATCATGGTCACGCACGACCAGGAAGAGGCGCTCTCGGTCGCCGACCGCATCGTCGTCGATGAACCAGGGCGTGATCGAGCAGGTCGGCACGCCGATGGAGGTCTACCGCGACCCGGCCACGCCGTTCGTCGCCGATTTCGTCGGCAAGATCAACGTCCTCGCCGGGCCGCCTGCCGCCGGGCGCGACCTGCGCGTCGGCGCCAGCCGCTTCGCTTGCGAGCACGACACCGACGCCGAGCGCGACGTCAAGGTCTACCTGCGCCCCGAGGACGTGCTCGCGCGGCCGATCGCGCCCGGCGACGTCAACGTCTTCGACGGCGCGATCGACAAGATCGAGTTCCTCGGCTCCTACTGCCTGGTGCGGGTCAACGCCGAGGCGATCGGGCAACGAGCCGATCACCGTCTACCTGTCGCTCAACTACCTCGCCGAGCAGGGCCTGGAGGTCGGCAGCCGGCTGCCGCTGCAAGTGCTGCCCGAGCGGATGCGCTTCTTCTAGGCGGCCGCGAGGCGAGACCCGTGTCGGCCGTCCTCCCGCTGTCTGCCGCGCGCGCCGCTGCGCCAGCGCGCCCACTGGACCGACCGCATCGCCCATGCCGCGCTGCTGGCGCTGGTGCTGGCGCTGGTCGCCTTCCTGGCGCTGCCGCTCGCCGCCATCCTCGCCAAGGCGCTGCAGAACGCCGACGGCGGCGTTCGTCGGCCTCGCCAACTTCGCCGCCTACGTCAAGACGCCGGCGCTGCTGCAGCTCGTTCTGGAACAGCGTCTGGGTCTCGGCGCTGGTGACCGCTGATCACGGTGCCGCTGGCCTTCGGCTTCGCCTACGCGATGACGCGCAGCTGCATGCCCGTGCAAGGGCGTGTTCCGCACCATCGCGCTGGTGCCGCTGCTCGCGCCGTCGCTGCTCGTCGGCCATCTCGCTGATCTACTGGTTCGGCAACCAGGGCATCGCCAAGGGCGTGGTCACCGCCTTGGGCTTCGAGAACATCTACGGCGCGCCGGGCATCGTCATCGCCGAATGCTTCGCGGTGTTCCCGCATGCGCTGATGATCCTGGTCACGCGCGCTCGCGCTCGCCGACGCGCGGCTCTACGAGGCGGCGCGAGGCGCTCGGCACCTCCACCCGGCGCAAGTTCTTCACCATCACGCTGCCGGGCGCGAAGTACGGCCTGATCTCGGCGGCGCTGGTCGCCTTCACGCTGGTGATGACCGACTTCGGCATCCCGAAGGTGATCGGCGGCAACTTCAACATGCTCGCCACCGACGTCTTCAAGCTGGTGATCGGCCAGCAGGACTTCCAGCGCGGCGCCGTGGTCGGCGCTCCTGCTGCTGACGCCGGCGGTGCTGACCTTCGGCATCGACTGGCTGGTGCGGCGCAAGCTGACCGCCGATGCTGACCGCCCGCGCCGTGCCGCTACTCGCCCAAGCCCGGCGACGGTCTTCGACGCGGCTGATGTTCGCCTACGCGGCGCTGATCAGCGCCCTGATGCTGGCGATGATCGGCATGGCGGTGTTCGCGCTCGTTCGCGACCTACTGGCCCTACAACCTGACGCCGACGCTGCAAGCACTACACGCATGGGCCTGGTCGATGCCGAGGTCGGCAGCGCCTTCGTCAACAGCCTGACGCTGGCGGCCGGGACGGCGTTCTTCGGCACCATCGCTCGTCTTCATCGGCGCCTACATGCTCGAGAAGACGCGCGGCATGGATGCGCTGCGGCCGCTGGTGCGCCTCCTGGCGATGCTGCCGATGGCGGTGCCGGGGCTGGTGCTCGGCCTCGGCTACATCTTCTTCTTCAACGCGCCGGCCAACCCGCTGCACGGCATGTACCAGACGATGGCGCTCGCTGATCATCTGCACCATCGTCCACTTCTACACCACCGGGCACCTGACGGCGGTGACGGCGCTGAAGTCGCTCGACGCCGAGTTCGAGGCGGTGAGCGCCTCGCTCAAGGTGCCGTTCTTCACGCACGCTTCTGCCGCGTCACGCTGCCGATCTGCACCCCGACGCTCGTCGACATCGCCCGCTATTTCTTCGTCAACGCGATGACGACGATCTCGGCGGTGGTCTTCCTCTACTCGCCCGACACCAAGGTCGCGGCGATCGCCATCCTCAACCTCGACGAAGCCGGCGAAGCCGGCGCCGCCGCCGCCTGCGCCATGCTGATCACCGTGGCCTCGACCGTGCGTGACGCTGCTGTTCATGGCGGTCGGCGCGCTGGATCGACCGGCGCACCCAGGCCTGGCGCGGCAGCGCGCGCGCTGACAGTCCGTCGAGGCGCCAGACAACGAATACGGAGACTGCGATGCCCCGAGACGCGATCCTTCTGACCCCCGGCCCGCTGACCACCACCGAGCGCACCAAGCAGGCGATGCTGCGCGACTGGGGCTCGTGGGACTCGAGCTTCATCGCGGTCACCGCCGAGCTGCGCCGCCAGCTGCTGGCGATCGTCCACGGCGACGGACACGCACGTCGTGCGTGCCGCTGCAGGGCAGCGGCACCTTCTCGGTCGAGGCGGCGGTGGCGACGATCGTGCCGCGCGACGGGCCATGTGCTGGTGCTCGACAACGGCGCCTACTGCAAGCGCATCGGGCAAGCTCTCGACGCTGATGGGCCGCAAGACGACGATCCTGCCGCATGCCGAGGACTCGCCGGTCTCGCCGCAGGAGCTCGAGGCGGCGTTGCAGCGCGACGCCAGCATCACGCCACGTCGGCTTCATCCACTGCGAGACCGGCACCGGGGTCGCTGAATCCGCTGCAGGCGATCGCCGACGTCTGCGCGCGGCACGGCAAGGGGCTGATCGTCGACGCGATGAGCTCGTTCGCGGCGCTTGCCGATCGACGCCCGCGAGCTCGCGTTCGACGCGCTGGTCGCGGCCAGCGGCAAGTGCCTCGAAGGCGTGCCCGGGATGGGCTTCGTCTTCATCAGGAAGGACGTGATCGCCGGCGCTGCAGGCAACTCGCATTCGCTGGCGATGGACCTGCACGACCAGCACGTCTACATGGAGAAGACCGGCCAGTGGCGCTTCACGCCGCCGACGCACGTGGTCGCGGCCCTGCGCCGAGGCGATGCGCCAGTTCGCGGAGGAGGGCGGCCAGCCGGCCGCGGCTGGCGCGCTACACCGCGCAACTGCGAGGCGCTGGTCGACGGCATGAAGGCGCTCGGCTTCGAGCCTTTCCTCGACCCGGCGGTCCAGGCGCCGATCATCGTCACCTTCCATGCGCCGGCCGATCCGGCGCTACGACTTCAAGCCGTTCTACGACGCCGTCAAGACGCACGGCTTCATCCTCTATCCGGGCAAGCTCACCGCAGCGTCGAGACCTTTCGCGTCGGCTGCATCGGCGCGATCGGCCCGGACGAGATGAAGGCAGCGGTCGCCGCTGTCGCCGGCGAGCATGAAGCGAGCTCGGCATCGCCAGCGGCGTGCCGAACCTGCGCTGACGGCGACGCCTGCGGCCGCAGCGGCGCCACAATCGAAGCGATGACCACGCCCACCCCCGAGCATCCCGCGCTCACCGCCGTTCGCAAGAGCGGCAGCAACAAGGTCAAGGTCGCCGTCAGCGACATCGACGGCGTGCTGCGCGGCAAGTACCTGCACATCGACAAGTTCCTCGGCGCCGCCGAGCCGTCGCCGGGCGGCGGCTTCGGCTTCTGCGACGTCGTCTTCGGCTGGGACATCGGCCGACCAGACCTACGACAACACCACGCTACACCGGCTGGCAGCACGGCTTCCCCGACGCGCTCGGCGCGGCTCGACCTCGGCGACCCAGCGCAACGTGCCCTGGGACGGCAACGTGCCGTTCTTCCTCGGCGAGTTCGTCAACGCCGACCACACGCCGTCGCCGATCTGTCCGCGCCAGACCCTGAAGCGCGTGCTGAAGCGCGCCGAGAAGATGGGCTTCACGGTGATGGCGGGATGGAGTTCGAGTGGTTCAACTTCGTCGAGACGCCGCAGAGCTGGGCCGCCAAGCATGGGCGTCGGCCCGACGCCGATCACGCCGGGCATGTTCGGCTACTCGCTCCTGCGCATGAACCACCGGCGCGAGTTCATGAATGCGCTGATGGACGAGATGCTCGCCTTCGGCGTGCCGATCGAGGGCCTGCACACCGAGACCGGCCCCGGCGTCTACGAGGTGGCGATCGCGTTCGGCGAGGCGCTCGAGCAGGCCGACCGCGCGATCCTGTTCAAGACCGGCGCCAAGCGAGATCGGCGCGCGCTTCGGCATCATGCCGAGCTTCATGGCCAAGTGGAACGCCGAGCTATCCGGGCTGCAGCGGCCACATCCACCAGAGCCTGAAGGAAGGCAAGGACGGCAAGACCAACCTGTTCTACGACGCGAGCTCGCCGCGCAAGATGAGCCCGCTGTTCGAGAGCTACCTCGCCGGCCAGGTCGCCTGCCTGATGGAGATTCGCGCCGATGTTCTGGCCGACCATCAACAGCTACAAGCGCCTGGTCGACGGCTTCTGGGCGCCGGTCAAGCCGACCTGGGGCATGGACAACCGGACCGCGAGCTTTCGCGTCATCGCCGGCAGCCCGAAGGCGACCCGCCTCGAGACCCGCTGCCCGGGCGCCGACGTCAACCCGTACCTCGCGATGGCGGCGGTCATCGCCGCCGGCCTGCACGGCGTCGAGAAGGGCTGAAGCTGACCGCGCCGCCGATCACCGGCACCAACCAGGGCGCGGAGCACATCCCGCGCGCGCCGCGCACCCTGATCGAGACGACGCGCATCTTCCAGCAGTCGCGAGATCGCGCGCGACTGGCTCGGCGACGACTTCGTCGACCACTTCGCCGCGACCCGCGACTGGGAATGGCGCCAGTGGCTCGACGGCGTCACCGACTGGGAACTGAAGCGCTACTTCGAGATCATCTGAGGCCAGTCGAAGCTCTGGGTCCGCGAGCGAGACAGGACATGGGATGCCAGTACAAGCAGGGCGGCGGCCTGTACTGCGCGCCTGCGCATCGGGCGGTGCTGCTCGCCGCCGGCGAGGGCCGGCGCATGGGCGGCGTCAGCCAAGCCGCTGATCCGCCTGCAGGGCGTGCCGCTGATCCGCCGCCATCTCGTCGCGCTCAGCGGCGCCGGCGTCGATGAAGTGGTCGTCGTCACCGGCCACGCGCGCGAGGCGGTCGAGGCCCAGGTGCAGGGGCTTTCCGGTGACGCTCGGCGCACAACCCGGCGTACGCCCAAGGGCAGCAGGGCTCGGTGCGCGTCGGGCTCGCGGCGCTGAGCGGACCCGTTCGACGCGGTCTGTCGTCGCCCTGGCCGACCAGCCGATGATCGGCGCCGGCGACCTGACCGGAGCTGATCGGCGCGTTCAAGAAGCGGCCGGCGGGCCACGTCGTCGTGCCGGTCGTCGACGGCAGAGCGCGGCAACCTCGATCCGTGCTCGACGACGGTGGCCCACGCCCAGATCCTCGCCAGCGGCACGAACCCGGCCTGCCGCCACCTCATCGAGCGCCAGCCCGAGCTCGTCCACGTCCACGACACCGCCAACACCCGCTTCATCGTCGACCTCGACACCGTCGAGGACGTGCGACGCGCTGGCCGCGCGCACCGGCTGGCGCCTCGAGTTGCCCGAACGCTGGTGACCGTCGCCTAGGGTGTAAGCGTCCTCGACTGTGCGCGAACCGCACTCGTTTGCTGCGTCACGCTGGTCCCATATTCGTGGGCCTATCGTGAGTCGCAAGGAGACGACAGATGATTCCTCGCGAGTTCGACTACCACGCGCCGCGAACGCTGCCCGAGGCGCTCGGCCTGCTGGCGCAGTTCGGCGACGAGGCCAAGCTGCTGGCCGGCGGACACAGCCTGCTGCCGATGATGAAGCTGCGCTTCGCCGCAGCCCGGCCACCTGATCGACCTCGGCAGGATCGCCGAGCTCAAGGGCATCCGCGAAGAAGCCGGCACCTTGCGCATCGGCGCGATGACGACCGAGAACGAGCTGATCTGGTCGAAGCTCGTGCAGGACAAGTGCCCCTCGCTCGGTCGAGGGTGCGCGCCAGATCTCCGACCCGCAGGTGCGCTACCAGGGCACGATCGGCGGCGACATCTCGCACGGCGACCCGGGCAACGACCACCCGGCGCTGATGCTCGTGCTCGGCGCGTCGTTCGTGCTGCGCGGCGCGGCGGGCGAGCGCGTCGTCGCCGGCCGACGGCTTCTTCCTCGGCAGCTACGTCGACGCTGCTGGAGCCCGAGCGAGATCATGACCGAGATCCGCATGCCCGTCCCGCGGCCGGGCACCGGCTGGGCCTATGCCAAGCTGAAGCGCAAGGTCGGCGACTTCGCCACCGCCGCCGCGGCGGTGACGCTGCGCATGAAGGGCGAGCTCGGTGCAGGAGGTCGCGATCGCGCTCACCAACGTCGGCCCGTCGGCGCTGAAGGCGCGCGCGGCCGAGGACGCGCTGCGCGGCAAGGCGCTGAACGACGCGCCGATCGCCGAGGCGGCGCGGCTGGCGATGAGCATCTGCGATCCGGTCGAGGACCAGCGCGGCGACGCCGAATACAAGACCGCGATGGCCGGCGAGATGACGCAGCGCGCGCTGCGCACGCGCGCGCTCGCGCGCCACGCCCTGATCGACGACCGAGGAGACGACATGGCCAGAAGCAAGCGGTCTCGTTCAAGCTCAACGGCAAGCCGGTCGACGTGCTGGTCGAGCCGCGCGAGCTGCTCGATCCACAGCCTGCGCGAGAAGCTGCAGCACACCGGGCCGCACATCGGCTGCGAGACCTCGCACTGCGGCGCCTGCACCGTCGATCTCGACGGCATGTCGGTGAAGTCCTGCACCGTGCTGACCGTGCAGTGCCAGGACGCGAGATGCTGACGATCGAGGGCTTCGAGCAGGGCGGCGAGCTGCAGCGCGGTGCAGGAAGGCTTCACGACGCGAGCACGGGCTGCAGTGCGGCTACTGCACGCCCGGGATGATCACGCGCGCCTACCGGCTGCTGCAAGGAGAACCCGAGCCCGGCGGAAGAAGAGATCCGCTACTGGATGGCGGGCAACCTCTGCCGCTGCACCGGCTACCAGAACATCGTCAAGGCCGTGCAGTACGCGGCCAAGAAGATGGCGACGGCAAGCGCCTGACGACTCGTCTCGACGATCGTTCCGCACCAGGAGACACGCCATGGCCGCTACCACCGACACGCTCGAGCGCGAGACCAAGCTGCAGGGCATGGGCGCCTCGCGCGGCCGCAAGGAAGACGCGCGCTTCATCCGCGGCAAGGGCAGCTATGTCGACGACATCAAGCTGCCGGGCATGCTGTACGGCGCGATCGTGCGCAGCCCCTACGCGCACGCGCGCATCAAGTCGATCGACAAGTCGAAGGCGCTGGCGGTCCCGGGCGTCGTCGCGGTGCTGATCGCCGACGACCTGAAGCCGGTCAAGCTCGACTGGATGCCGACGCTGCGGCAGCGACGTCCAGGCCGTGCTCGCCGACAAGAAGGTGTGCTTCCAGCTGCAGGAAGTGGCGATGGTGATCGCCAGCGACCGCTACGCCGCCGCCGACGGCGCCGACGCGGTGGAGGTCGACTACGAGGAGCTGCCGGCGATCGTCGATCCGCACAAGTCGATGGCCGCCGACGCGGTGACGATCCGCGAGGACATCGCCGGCAAGGACGAGGTCGGCCACGGCAAGCGCACCCATCCGAACCACATCTTCACCTGGGAAGCGGGCGACAAGGCGGCGACCGACGCGGCGTTCGCCAGCGCCGCGGTGACCGTCAAGGAAGAGATCCTCAACCCGCGCGTGCATCCGTGCCCGCTCGAGACCTGCGGCTGCGTCGCCTCGTTCGACAAGGTCACCGGCCAGCTCACCGGTCTACATCACGTCGCAGGCGCCGCACCTGGTGCGCACGGTCGTCGCCATGCTTTCGGGCATTCCCGAAAGCAAGATCCGCATCATCGGCGGCGACATCGGCGGCGGCTTCGGCAACAAGGTGCCGATCTACCCCGGCTACGTCGTCGCGATCGTCGCCTCGATCGTCACCGGCGTGCCGATCAAGTGGATCGAGTCGCGCATCGACAACATCTCGACCACCGGCTTCGCCCGCGACTATCACGGCACCGGCGAGCTCGCCGCCGACGCCGACGGCCGCATCAAGGCGCTGCGCTTCACCGCGCTCGCCGACCACGGCGCCTTCAACTCGCACGTCTCGGCGACCAAGCTGCCGGCGGGCCTGTTCAGCATCTGCACCGGCTCGTACGACATCCCGAAGGCGTACTGCCGGGTCGACGCGGTCTACACCAACAAGGCGCCCGGCGGCGTCGCCTACCGCTGCTCGCTGCGCGTGACCGAGGCCGTGTACCTGATCGAACGGATGATCGACGTGCTGGCGCAAAAGCTCGGCATCGACAAGGCCGAGATCCGCCGGCGCAACTTCGTCAAGGCCGACAAGTTCCCGTACACGACCGTCGCTCGGCTGGACGCTCGACAGCGGCAACTACCAGGCCGCGCTCGACAAGGTGCTGAAGGCGGTCGACTACGAGGGCCTGCGCAAGGAGCAGGCGCGAGGCGCGCCGACCCGAATGCGCGCGAGCTGATGGGCATCGGCGTCTGCACCTTCACCGAGATCGTCGGCGCCGGCCCGACCAAGGTCTGCGACATCCTCGGCATCGGCCTGTTCGACAGCTGCGACATCCGCGTCAATCCGACCGGCAGCGCGATCGCCCGCCTCGGCACGATGAGCCAGGGCCAGGGCCACGCGACGACCTACGCGCAGATCATCGCCACCGAGCTCGGCCTGTCGTCCGACGAGATCCAGATCGAGGAGGGCGACACCGACAAGGCGCCCTACGGCGCCGGCACCTGGGGCTCGCGCTCGACGCCGGTGGCGCGGCGCCGCGGCGGCGATGGCGGCGCGCAAGATCCGCGCGAAGGCGCAGAAGATCGCCGCCCACCTGCTCGAGGTGGGCGAGGGCGACCTCGAATGGGAGATCGACCGCTTCAAGGTCAAGGGCAACCCGGCGCAGGCCAAGACGATGAAGGAGATCGCCATCGCGGCGCACACCAGCAACCTGCCGGACGGCATGGAGAAGGGGCTCGACGCGCACCGAGTACTACGACCCGCCGAACATGACCTTCCCGTTCGGCGCCTATGTCTGCCGTCGTCGACATCGACCGCTTCACCGGCGAGACCAAGGTGCGCCGCTTCTACGCGCTCGACGATTGCGGCACGCGGATCAACCCGATGATCATCGAAGGGCCAGATCCACGGCGGGCTGACCGAGGCGTTCGCGGTCGCGTTCGGGCAGGCGATCCCGTTCGACGAGAACGGCAACCACCTCGGCAACAGCCTGATGGACTACTTCCTGCCGACCGCCGTCGGAGACGCCGCACTGGGAGACCGACCACACGGTCACGCCGTCGCCGCACCATCCGATCGGCGCCAAGGGCGTGGCCGAATCGCCGCACGTCGGCGGCATCCCGTGCTTCAGCAACGCGGTCGTCGATGCCTTCGCGCACCTCGGCGTGACGCACATGGACATGCCGCACACCGCCGTACCGGGTCTGGCAGCAGTGCAAGGCGCTGGGCATCGACAAGCGCTAGCGGAGAGGCCAGACCCAGGCATGAAGGTCGAGATCGAGAAGTCGTACCCGATGCCTGGCCCGGCGGACGTGGCGTGGGAGTTCCTGCAGAACCTCGAGGCGGTCGCCGGCTGCATGCCCGGGCGCGAAGATCACCGAGCGCGCTCGACGCCGGCCGCTACAAGGGCACGGTGACGGTCAAGGTCGGCCCGGCGACGATGTCGTTTCGCGGCGAGGTCGAGATGAAGGACGTCGACGCGGCAGCGCGGACGCTGCGCCTGCTCGGCAAGGGAACCGACAGCACCGGCAGCTCCGGTCGCATCGATGGACCTCGGCGCGCGCGATCGAGGCGGCGGCAGACGGCCTCGTCGACGCTCGTCGGCACGAGCGAGGTGTCGATGAGCGGCAAGGCGGCGGCGTTCGGCGGACGGATGATGAACACCGTCGCCGACCAGATCCTGAAGCAGTTCGCCGACAACTTCGCCGCGCAGGTCGGCGCGATCCAGGCGCAGCGCGCGGCCGTCGCGACGCCGGTCGGTGCCGGCCCTGCCGCTGCCGGCGCCGTCGCCGCGCCGCCGTCGGCGGCGCGCCCGCGCGGCGCCAGTCGCCGCCGAGCTGAACGGCCTCGCGCTCGCTCTGGGCGGTGATCAGGACTGGCTGGCGCGGCCTGTTCGGCAAGAAGGCGGCGTGACTCTTCCCGGCGAACGCATGAGCGAGGTCGTCGCCCTGCAGCGCCGAGCTGCAGGGGGCAGGCTACGTCGCCGAGCCGGCGCTTGCGGCGGCGCTGCTGCTGATGCTCGACCTCGGCCGCCCGCTGCTGCTGGAAGGCGACGCCGGCGTCGGCAAGACCGAGATCGCCAAGGCGCTCGCGACCGTGCGCGAGCGCCCGGCTGATCCGCCTGCAATGCTACGAAGGGCCTCGACGTCCACTCGGCGATGTACGAGTGGAACTACCAGCGCCAGCTGCTCGCGATCAAGCTGCTCGAGCGCGACGACCGCCCGGCGGCCGCACAAGGAGCAGGACATCTTCTCGGAGCGCTACCTGCTCAAGCGCCCGCTGCTCGAGGCGATCAGCTGCGTCGAGCCGCCGGTGCTGCTGATCGACGAGGTCGACCGCGCCGACGAGGCCTTCGAGGCCTACCTGCTCGAGCTGCTGTCGGACTTCCAGATGTCGATTCCGGAGCTCGGCACGATCCGCGCGCGTGACGCGGCCGACTGGTCGTCATCACCTCGAACGGCACGCGCGAGCTCTCCGACGCGCTGCGCCGGCGCTGCCTCTACCAGTACATCGACTATCCGACGCTTCGCCAAGGAGCTCGCGATCGTCGCGATCCGGGCGCCGCAGGCGGCCGGCGAGCTCGGCGCGCCAGGTGGTCGAGTTCGTGCAGAGCGTGCGCCGGATGGAGCTGCGCAAGAAGCCCGGCATCGCCGAGACGCTCGACTGGACGGCGGCGCTGCTGCGCATGGGCATCTCGTCGCTCGACGACGGACGGCGCCGAGCGCATCCTCGACACGCTGAGCGCGCTCGTCAAGACCGCGCGAGGACCGCGCCGGCTTCACGCGCGAGGTCGTCGCGCGCATGGCCGCGGCATGTTGAACGCCGTTGCCTCGCCGGCGTCGATCCGGGCGCCGCCCTGCAGCGCGCGGCTCGGCGGGTTCTGCCGGCTTCCTGCGCGCCAACGGCTTCGCGACCGGCGGCGCGATCGCGTCGACGTGCTCGACACGGCGCGTCAGCGACCGGCGTGCTCGACGCGCGCGTCCTGCGCTGGAGCCTGCAGGCGCTGCTGTGCGGCCGCGGCGACGAGTGGCGCCGCTTCGACAGCCTGTTCGACGCCTACTTCCTGCCGCCGAACAAGACCGTCTTCGTCGCCAGCGACGCCGCTGCGCGCGGCGCGGCCACGCGCCGGGCAGCGCCTCACGATGAGCGACCCGGGCGACGACCGCCGCCACCGGCGGCAGCGCCGACGGCGACGACGACACCGGCGCCGCGCGGCACGGCGCGAGCCGCGACGAGATCGCTCGCGTCGACGGACTTTCGCGACCTCAACCGGGCCGAGCGACGCGCGCGCCATCGAGGCGCTGATGCGCCGCTTCGCGCGCCGCATGAAGCACCTGCAGCTGCGCCGCGAAGCGCGCCGCAGCGCGGCCGGCGCCTCGACCTGCAGGCGACCATCCGGCAAAGCGTCGCCAGCGGCGGAACGCCGCTGCGGCTCGGCCTGGAAGGCAGCGGCGCCGCGTGCGCCCGCGCCTGGTCCTGCTCGCTCGACGTCAGCCGCTCGATGAGCCTGTACAGCTTCTTCTACCTGCGCCTGGCGCGTGCGCTGTGCGCCGAGCTCGCCGACGTGCACTGCTTCATCTTCCACACGCGCATCACCGGCGTCGCCGAGGCGCTGCGCGATCCCGATCCCTGGCGATCGCAGGAGAGGCTTGCATCTCCTGGCCGCCGGCTGGGGCGGCGGCACGCGCATCGGCGAATGCCTCGCACGACTTCAACCGCGGCGCGGGCGCACGCCTGGTGCATTCGCGCAGCGCGCGTCATCGTCGTCAGCGACGGCTACGACACCGGCGAGCCCGAGCTGTTGTCGCGAAGCGCTGCGCGACGCTCGGCCGCGCGCGCGCCGCCTGGTCTGGCTCAATCCGCTGCTCGGCCAGCCGGGCTTCACGCCTCGAAGCCGCGGCATGCAGGCCGCGCTGCCGCACCTCGACCTGCTCGCGCCCCGGCGCCGACCTGGCGAGCATCGAGCGCATGCTGCCGCAGCCTCATCGAGGCGCTTGCGTATGAGCAACGAAGACCTGCTCGAGCTGGCGCGCGAGCTCAACCGTCGCGGCGAGCCTTATGCGCTGGTCACCGTCGTGCGCGCGATCGCACCGACATCGGCCTACCTCGGCGCGCAGGCGATCGTGCCGTCGCCGACGGCACGCTGCACGGCTGGATCGGCGGCGGCTGCGCGCAAGGACGTCGTCATCGGCGCGCGCGCGAAGCGCGATCGGCGAGCGGCGAGCCGAAGCTCGTGCGCATCAGCAACGACCGGCTCCAGGCCGAAGACGAGGTCGAGCAAGCACACGATGGCATGCGCCAGCAACGGCACGATCGAGCTCTTCATCCAGCCTTACAGCGCGCGCAGCGCGCTCTGCGTGCTCGGCAGCACGCCGGCCGCCGACGAGGCGCGCTTCCTCGCCGAGCGCCATCGCATCCGGCTCACCGAGTCGCCCGAGCGAGGCGCCCGTGGTGCTGGTCGCGACCGCAGGGGCAGGGCGACGAAGATGCGCTCGAGGCCGCGCTGCGCAGCCCGGCCCGGCACGTGCTCGATGATCGCCAGCCGGCGCAAGGCCGACACGCTGCGCGAGCGGATGCGGATGCGCGGCATCGTCGAGGCGCAGCTGGCGCGCCTGCAGCGCCCGCCGGCGCCGGATGCCGGCGCCAAGACGCCGGACGAGATCGCGCTGGTCGCCATCGTCGGCGTGCTCGCGCTGTTGCGCGGGCGAGCAGCGCGGCGATGCCGTCGCCGTGCCGGGCGAGGCGGCCGCCGGCGCAGGACGCGTTCGTCGACCCCGGTGGGCGGCCGGTCGTCGCGATCGACGCGCGACGCACATCGAGACCTACGAGGGCGTGTCGACTCCCATTTCTGTCTGCGGCGGCTGCCGGACGACATTCCGCGGCGACCCGGCAAAATACGCGGCGATCCATCGCGCGTCGATGGCCAGCGCCGCGCCGTGCAGGATGACGCCGGCATTCTCTCGCCGTCCGATCGGCGACCGGGCCGAGTCTTCGCCATGACCCTCCCCGCTTCCTTCGTTTCGACCACGATCCACTTCGGCCCCGGCGCTGAGGAAGCTCGTCGGCCCGCACCTGGCGCGAGCAGGGCCTGGCGCGGCCGCTCGTCGTCACCGACAAGGGGCTCGCGGCGCTGCCGCTGTTCGGCGAGCTGACTGGCCGACCTCGCGGGCGCCGGCCTCGAGCGTCGCGGCGTTCGGCGGCGTGTTCGGCAACCCGACCGGCGAGCCAGGCGATGGACGGCGCCGCGGCGTTACAGGCGCGCACCGCGCCGACTGCGTCGGTCGGCATCGGCGGCGGCGCGGCGCTCGACGTCGCCAAGGTCGTCGGCGCTGATCGCCGACGCACGGCGGCGACGTGCTCGAATACGCGTGGGACCATCCGCAGGTGCGGCCGATCGACACGACCGCTGCCGTATTTCGTCGCGCTGCCGACGACCTCCGGCACCGGCAGCGAGGTCGGCCGCTCGCGCGTGATCAGCGAGGACGCGACGCACGTCAAGCGGATCGTCTTCTCGCCCGCGATCCTCGCGCAGGGCGGTGTTCGCCGATCCCGAACTCACGCTCGGCCTGCCGCGCGCGCGGTGACCGCGGCGACCGGCATGGACGCGCTCACCCACAACATCGAGTAGCTACCTGTCGCCCGCCTACCACCCGCTGTGCGACGGCATCGCGCCTCGAAGGCGCGCGCATCGCCGCGCGCGCGCTGCGCGACGGCGGTGCGCGAGCCCGGCAACCTCGCACGCGCGCAGCGACATGATGATGGCCTCGATGATGGGCGCGATCGCGTTCCAGAAAGACCTCGGCGCGGTGCACTCGTGCGCGCACGCGCTCGGCACCGTCGTGCGACCTGCACCACGGCCTCGCCAACGCGCGTGATGATCGACCACGTGTGACTCGCCTGGAACGTCCGGCGGCCGGCGAAGTTCGACGAGCTCGCGCACGTCGTCGGCGCGCGTGGCGGCGCGGGCGGCTTCGTCGCCTGGCTGCGCGCAGCTGAAGCGCGACGATCGGCATCGCGCCGAGCCTGCTCGGCGCGCTGCGGCGTCAAGCGCGAGCAGATCGCCGCGCCTGGTCGAGATCGCCGTCGCCGACATCTGCCACCAGACCAATCCGCAGCCGGTGACCGCGCGCAGACTTCGAGCGCCTGTTCGCGGCAGGCGATGTGACGCCGAAGCATCGAACGTCACCGGTCGGCATCTCGGCCTGCTTCTTCCACGCCGATCCGGCGCGGCCGATCTTCACCGGCAAGACGCTGCAGTACGTCGAGCAGTCGGTCGCGCACTGGGTGATGTCGAAGCGGCGCGATCGCGGTGATGATCCCGAGCCCGATCGGCGACACGCAGAGGGCGACGTCAGCGCTCGACCGACTACGCGCGACCGAGCTCGACGCGCCTGGTGCTGCGAGGGCGGCTCCGACGTCGTCGCCCGACGAGCTATGGCGAGACGCCGCTCGCAGCCGAAGTGGAGCGGCGACCGCATCCGCGACGACTACGAGATCGAGCGCTGCTGCGCGCCTTCGCCGAGCGCGGCAAGCCGGTGCTCGGCATCTGCCGCGGCCTGCAGCTGATGAACGTCGCCTTCGGCGGCACGCTGCTGCAGGACATCGGCACGCAGCGGCCGGCGGCGCGCGAGCACCGCGACGCCGAGATCTACGACCGCAACGTGCATCACGGTCGAGCCTCGTGCAGGGCACGCGGCTGGCCGAGATGTTCGACAGGCGTCGACGCGGCCGGTCGATCAACAGCGTCCACCACCAGGCGCGTCAAGGACCTCGGCGCCGGGCTTCGTCGTCGAGGCGCGCTGTGCCCGGCCGACGGCATGATCGAGGCGATCCGCCGGCCCAGGGCGAGCTTCATGGCCGGCGTGCAGTGGCATCCCGAGTTCCATCGGTCGCGGCGACAGGCACGCTCGACGACGCGCCGCTGCTCGCCGACTTTCTCGCCGCGGCGCGCTGCCGCGACGGCGACCGCATGAGACGACGCTCGAAGATCACCAACCCGGCCGACGGCGCGCCGCTCGCCGAAGTGCCCGCCGACGACGCCGCCGAGCGTCGCCGCCGAAGGCGCGCGCGCCGGCGCGCAGCCGGCCTGGGCAGGCGACGCCGCTCGCCAAGCGGGCGCATCGCGATCGCGCGCTTTCGCGCTCGCCGTCGCGACCGAGCTCGAGACGCTGGCGCACGACGCTGACGCAGGAAGTCGGCAAGCCGCTGCGCGCAGTCGCGCAACGAGATCGAACGGGCTGCTCGGCCGCATCGACTTCTTCCTCGCCGAGGTCGAGGCGACGATCGAGCGACGCAGACGGTGTTCGACGAAGGCGGCATGACCGAGCGCATCGGCCACGACCCGCTCGGCGTCGTCGCCAACATCTCGGCCTGGAACTATCCGTACTTCGTCGGCGGCAACGTGTTCGTGCCGGCGCTGCTCGCCGGCAACGCGGTGCTCTACAAGCCGTCGGAGTTCGCGACGCTCACCGGGCTCGCACATCGACGCGACTGCTGCACGACGCCGGCGTTCCGGCCGACGTGTTCATCACCGTCGTCGGCGCCGGCGACGGTCGGCGCGGCGCTGCTCGAGCAGCCGGTCGACGGCGTGTTCTTCACCGGCTCGGTCGCGACCGGCGCGAAGATCGCCGCAGCGCGTGCGGACCGCGCATGGTGCAAGCTGCAGCTCGAGCTCGGCGGCAAGGACCCGACCTACGTCTGCCGACGACGTCGACGTCGAAGGCCGCCGCCGAGTCGCTCGCCGACGGCGCCATGTACAACACCGGCCAGAGCTGCTGCTCGGTCGAGCGCATCTACGTGCACGAGCGCGATCCACGACGCCTTCGTCGACGCGCTTCGTCGCCGACGGTGAAGGGCTTCACAGTCGGCGATCCGCTCGCCGACGGCACCTACATCGGCCCGCTCACGCGCGCGCCGCAGCTCGACGGTGCTCGAGGCGCAGGTCGCCGACGCGGTCGCCAAGGGCGCGACGCTGCGTGCCGGCGGCAAGCGCGTCGCGCGCGCCGGCAACTGGTTCGAGCCGACCGTGCTCGACCGACGTCGATCACACGATGGCGGTGATGCGCGACGAGAGCTTCGGGCCGATCATCGGCATCCAGAAGGTCGGCGAGCGACGACGAGGCGCTGTGCGCTGATGAACGACTACGCGCTACGGCCTGACCGCGGGCGTCTACACGCAGCGACGAGGCGCGCGCGCGCAGAGCTGCTCGCGCGCGTCAACGCCGGCAGCGTCTACTGGAACTGCTGCGACCGCGTCAGCCCGCGCCTGCCGTGGTCGGGCCACGGCGATTCCGGCGTCGGCGTGACGCTGTCGACCTACGGCATCCAGGCCTTCACGCGGCCGCGCCGCCTGGCACCTGCGCTCGGCTTGAGTGCCGCGTCGCGCCACCGGCAGCGTCGCCGCGGCTGGCGCTGTTCGACCTCGACGGCACTGCTGCTCGCGGGCGACACCGACGTGCTCGTGGTGCGAGTTCCTGATCGACGGGCGTTCTCGATCGCGAGACCTTCGGCGCCGCCAATCGCGACGTCGCCGATCGCTACACGGCGCGGCGAGATCACGCCGGTCGAGTTCGCCGCCTTCTACGCGGCGACGCTCGCCGGCCGCGTCGCGCCGAGCATGGGCGCCGCTGCGCGAGCGCTTCGTCGCCAGCGCGATCGCGCCGCGCATCGGCGCGGCCTCGTTCGCCCTCGTCGCGCGCCACCGCGAGCGCCGGCGACCGGCTCGTGCTCACGACGGCGACCAACCGCTTCCTGACCGCGCCGATCGCCGCGCGTGCTCGGCATCGCCGACCTCGTCGCGACCGAGCTCGAGGTCGCGGCGAGCGGCGCGTTCACCGGGGCGGACTGCAGGCATCGTCAACATGCGCGACGGCAAGGTGACGCGCCTCGCGCGCGTGGCTCGCCGGCGAAGGGCTGGCCGACGCAGCGCTGGCCGACGCGACGTTCTACAGCGATTCGATCAACGACCTGCCGCTGCTCGATGGCGGTCGGCGCGCCGGTCGTGGTCGACCCCGACCCGCGCCTGCAGGCACGAGGCGGCGCGGCGCGGGCTGGCCGGTGATGTCGCTCGTCGGCTGAACGCGCCGGGCGGCGCGCGCTCAGGCAGCGCCGCGGCGCGCCAGACCAGCGACGCACCGCTCGCCAGCAGCAGGATCCAGATCGCGCGCGCCGCCTGCGCGGCGGCAAGCGCCGATGCAGGTGGCTGCCGATGAAGTAGCCGAGGACGGCGCAGGGCAGGAGCACGAACGCGAGCGTTGAGCAGCGACGGCTGGAACATCAGACCGGTGCCGGAGAAGAGGCGCGAGCCGGCGCCCACGCGGTGCAGAAGATGAGCACGGCGATCGTCGCGCGCAACCGGTTCGCGTCGCCGAGCCGGCGCGCGAGGTAGACGGTGTAGATCGGCCCGCCGCTGCCGTAGAGGGCAGTGAAGACGCCGCCGGCCATGCCCGCCGGCACCGCCCGAGCGGCGCCGAGATCGGCCCGCGGCGCGGCGCGGCGGAGCGAGGCTCCAGCACGCGTAGCCGAAGACGAACGCGCCGAGCACGCCGAGCAGCCAGCGCTCGGGTGCGCGCACCAGCGCCGGTGACGCCGAGCGACCATGCCGATGGCGACGAAGGGCGCGAGGCGCAGCAGCTCGCCGCGGTCGACGTCGCGGCGGTTCCTGAGGCCCGAGCAGAAGGCCGGCGCAGAGGTCGAAGACGAGCATCATCGGCACCGCGAAGCCGGATCGGCACGACGTGGGCGAGCAGAGGAACGCCGACGATCGCGGCGCCGAAGCCGGTCAGGCCGAAGACGGTGTAGGCGAGGGTGACGGCGAGCGCCGCCGCGACGAGGGTGACGAGCGGCAGGTCGGGCATACGCGGCGGCGGCTGCCATTGTCGACGCGCCCGCGTCGACCGCGACGCGCGAACGCGCGGGCGCGCGCCCGCCGGACTCAGCGCGCCGGCTGGATCCTGACTTCGCCGACCGGGATCAGGCTCATCAGCGCCGAAGGCGTCGGCGTCGCCGATCCTTCGTCGGCGCTCGATCCTCGGGCTCCCTCGGCCGAGGCCGGCTCGCCGCACCGGCATCGTCCGCTGCGCCGGGCTCGTCGCGCTTGGCGATCAGCGCCGTCTCGGCGCGGCGCAGCGCTTCGCCGATCGTCTCGTTCGGCGATCATCTGCACCGAGCCGACGTTGAGGCATGACGCGGGCGATCGCGCGGCGCGACCTGGCGGTCGTCGAGGCGGGAGATGATGCGCGAGACGACGATCGTCGAATCGGCGAGGCGCGTGCGCGGCAGCACGACCGGCGAACTCGTCGCCGCCGAGGCGGCCGGCGACGTCGCGCCGGCGCAGCGTCTCGCGCAGCGCAGTGCCGATCTGGCGCAGCGCCTCGTCGCCGGTCGGCGTGGCCGAGCAGCTCGTTGACGCGCTGCATGCGGTCGACGTCGAAGACGATCAGCGTCGCCGCGTCGCGCGCGGCCTCGACGGCGCGCTCGGCGAGCTCGTGGAAGTGGCGCTGGTTCGGCAGCCGGGTCAACGTGTCGACCGTCGACGCAGGTGGCGGAGCTTCCTCTGCGATGCGAGCAGGTGGGCGATGCGCCGCTCGTGGTTCATGACCAGCGAGAGCTGGTCGTCATGCAGGGCGATCACCGCCGTCGCGCAGCATGCGCGCCGAGGGCGGCGTCGGCGACCGCGATCAGCGGGCTCGAGGTAGGCGAGCGACGACCAGCCAGCCAGGCCAGCTGGACGATCGCGGCGGCGACCAGGCGCCAGGCGCAGCGTGCGCAAGGTCGAGCTGGTCGCGAAGTCCTCGAGGCGGGCGACCGCGGCGGCGACGTACAGCGTCAGGAAGAGCGACGCCATCGCGTGGACCTGCGCATACGCTCGCGAGCTCGATCGGCTCGACCCAGGCGCCGACCGTCGACCAGCACTCGCGACGATGCAGGACGATCCGGTCCGACCATTCGGAGATCCGCGTCCCGCCGCGCGAGTAGAAGCGGCGCACGCCGCCGAGCATGACGATCGGCCACTGCAAGGCGCAGAGCGACGGCTGCGATCGGCGCGCCGATGCTGGTCGGGTCGGTGCCCGCCTGAAGCGACCAGCGCGGCCGGCGAACACGGCGCGTTGGCGACGACCCACCAGCGCGCGCCGCGCCGGCTCTGCTGCTGCAGGCCGACCGACACCGGGCGCGCGCTCGCGAGGACGCAGGACGAGCGGCGAAAGCGACGAGCAGGGGTCGGCGGTATGCAACGAGCATGCTCTAAATTCTAGGGCAGCGAGCTCGGCCGCGCATGGCGCCGATGTCGGCTGCGCGACCGCCGTGCTCGGCGAAACGCGTGACGAATTGGCAGCGCCGTGCTGGCTGCATCCCGGAGCGACCCGCGCCGCGCACTCGTGTAACCGCGCCCCGTACACTGCGTCGCCGATGACGCGCGAGCTGTTCGATTCGTTCTGGCGCGCGGCCGCCTACTGCCTGCATCCGAAGGTGATCGCGCTGTCGCTCGCTGCCGCTGGCGATCGTCGGCGGCGCGCGCTGCGGCGCTCGGCTACTTCTACTGGGAGCCGGCGCTCGCCGGCGTGCGCGCCTCGCTCGACGAGTCGGCCCTGCTCGAGCCGCTGTTCGACTGGCTGCGCTCGATCGGCGCCGGCGACTGAGCCAGCGTGCTCGCGCCGCTGATCGTCGTCGTTGCCTCGCGCATGCCGGTGTTCGTCGTCGCGACGCTGCCTGGTCGCGGCGCTGCTGATGACGCCGGCGATCGTTCAGCCTGGTCGCGACGCGGCGCTTCCCGCGCCTCGAGCGCACGCCACGGCGGTCAGTTCTGGAGCGGCGTGCCGGTCGTCGCTCGGCTGCACGCGTGGTCGCGCTCGTCGCGCTGCGTGTCTGCGCATCCCGTTCTGGTTCGTGCCGCCGCTCGTCCTCGTCGCTGCCGCCGCTGATCTGGGGCTGGCTCACCTACCGCGTGTTCAGCCTACGACGTGCTCGCCGAGCACGCCGACGCCGCGACGAGCGCGTGCGCGCTGCTCGACGACGAGCGCTGGCCGCTGCTCGGCATGGGCGTCGTCTGCGGCGTGACTCGGCGCGGCGCCGTCGCTGCTGTGGGCGCTCGAGCGCGCTCGCGCATCGTGCTCGCGCCGTTGCTGATCCCGGTGTCGATCTGGCTCTACACGCTGGTGTTCGCGTTCTCGCGCTCTGGTTCGCGCACTACGCTGCTGGCGGCGCTGCAGCGGCATGCGCGCGCGACGAGCCGCGGCGATCGCACCGCGCCGCTGGCGCGCCGATCCGCCGCCGTGCGTCGACCGATCATCGCCAGGCGCTGCCGCCATGAACTTCGGCCTCGTCATCGTCGGCGACGAGATCCTCTCGGGCAAGCGCGCCGACAAGCACCTGCCCAAGGTGATCGAGCTGCTCGCCGCGCGCGGCCTCGCGCTGAGCTGGGCGCGCTACGTCGGCGACGACCGCGAGCGCATCACCGCCGACGCTGCAAGCGACGCGTTCGCGAGCGGCGACGTCGGTGTTCTCGTGCGGCGGCATCGGCGCGACGCCCGACGACCACACGCGCCAGTGCGCGGCGGCGGCGCTCGGCGTGCCGCTCGCGCTGCATCCCGCAGGCGCGCGGAGCTGATCCTCGAGCGCATGCGCGACGTCGGCGCGCGAGCAGGGCACGTGCCTACGAGCCCGGACCGCGCCGGACAACCGTGCACCGCCTCAACATGGGCGTGTTCCCGCGCGGGCGCCGAGATCATCCCGAACCCGTACAACAAGATCGCCGGCTTCAGCGTGCGTCGGGCGACGGTGCATCTTCGTGCCGGGCTTTCCGGTGATGGCGCTGGCCGATGATCGAGTGGGTGCTCGACACGCACTATCGCGAGCCTGCACGGCGCGCCATCGGCGCGCGAACAGCTCGGTGATCGTCTTCGGCGCGATGGAGGCGACGCTGACGCCGCTGATGGAAGCAGATCGAGGCGCGCGTTCGCGGGCATCAAGGTGTTCAGCCTGCCGAGCGTCGACCATCCCGCAGTGGGGCCGCCACATCGAGCTGGGCGTCAAGGGCGAGGCCGCGCGCCACTCGACGCGGCCTATCGCGGCTGCTCGAAGGCTGGCCTAGCGCTACTCGGGGCGAAGCTGGGCCCCGAACTGGTGCGCTGAGCTTCCCAGGTAGTGCACCACTGGCGGTGCTATTCGCACCGCTGGCGTGCCGCATCGTGCGCACGGCGCCTTGGCGGGGTGCCGCGATGGGCAGGTCACTGGCATGCTTTCTGCTAGATTCCTGTGCGCATTTGTGGCAGCGGCTCGCGCGAGGTCGCCGCAGGCGACCTGCGCGATTCCCCGCATTCACAACCACTCAAACTAGCGTTCCGCCAGGAGATTCTTGATGGCACAAGACCGTCGCCGACGTGATGAAGCATGGTGAAGGAAAACGAAGTCAAGTTCGTCGACTTCCGCTTCACCGACACCCGCGGCAAGGAGCAGCACGTCACCGTGCCCGTCTCGGCACTTCGACGAAGACAAGTTCACCTCCGGCCATGCGTTCGACGGCTCGTCGATCGCCGGCTGGAAGGGCATCGAAGCCTCCGACATGCTGCTGATGCCCGACCCGAACACCGCCAACATCGACCCGTTCTTCGAAGAGCCGACGCTGATCCTGACCTGCGACGTGCTCGAGCCGGGCGACGGCAAGCCCTACGAGCGCGACCCGCGCTCGCTGGCCAAGCGCGCCGAGGCGTACCTGAAGGCGTCGCGGCCTCGGCGACGCCGCCTACTTCGGCCCCGAGCCCGAGTTCTTCATCTTCGACAGCGTGCGCTGGGACGTCGACATGTCGGGCTGCTTCGTGCAAGATCGAGTCCGAAGAAGCTGCCTGGAACACCGGCATGGAATACGAGCGCGGCAACTCCGGCTACCGCCCGGCGCGTCAAGGGCGGCTACTTCCCGGTGCCGCCGGTCGACAGCTTCCAGGACATGCGCTCCGAGATGTGCCTGATCGCTCGAGTCAGCTGGGCATTCCGGTCGAGGTGCATCACCACGAAGTCGGCGAACGCCGGCCAGATGGAGCTCGGCACCAAGTTCTCAGCACGCTGGTGCAGCGCGCCGACTGGCTGCAGCTGCAGAAGTACGTGATCCAGAACGTCGCCCACGCCTACGGCAAGACGGCGACCTTCATGCCCAAGCCGATCGTCGGCGACAACGGCTCGCGGCATGCACGTGCACCAGTCGGTCTGGAAGGACGGCAAGAACCTGTTCGCCGGCGACGGCTACGCCGGCCTGTCGGAGTTCGCGCTGTTCTACATCGGCGGCATCATCAAGCACGCCCGCGCGCTGAACGCCATCACCAACCCCGGCACCAACAGCTACAAGCGCCTGGTGCCCGGCTTCGAGGCGCCGGTGAAGCTGGCCTACATCGCGCGCAGAACCGCTCGGCCTCGATGCGCATCCCGTACGTGCGCCAACCCGAAGGGCCGCCGCATCGAGGCGCGCTTCCCGGATCCGCCGATGAACCCGTACCTGGGCTTCGCGGCGATGCTAGCAATACGCAACCGAACGAAGCATAA
>ERZ1370068.6457-contig-5440_pt1 | contig 35003 bp, 35 predicted proteins | sample MGYA00561227_ERZ1370068 | MGnify/ENA primary metagenome ERZ1370068 (study PRJEB38410, sample SAMEA6850437) | metagenome | study: Metagenomic assessment of the ecological functions of the soil: analysis of the soil microbiota associated with the...
TTACGTATTGCTACCGCGCTCTTGACCACCGCGCTGCGCGAAGAGCCGCTCCGAGGATCGGCGTGGTGACGTTGTAGGGGATGTTGCCGACCACGGCCAGCTTCGCGACGTCGTGCGTGGCGCGAGCGCGGTCAGGTCCAGCTCGAGGAAAGTCGCCCTCGATCAGCTCGACGCGCGGGAACCCGGCCAGCTCCTCGCGCAGGAGCTGGGCCAGCCCGCGGTCCATCTCGACCGCGATCAGGTGCCGTGCCCGCCGCGCCAGGCTGGGCGTCAAGGCGCCTGCGCCGGGACCGAGATCTCGACCGCCACGTCGTCGGGCTCGAGCCGGCAGTGTTCGACGATGCGCTCGGCCAGCTCCTCGCGGATGAGAAAGTTCTGGCCCATGCGCTTGCGGGGAGAGCCCGTGGACGGCGAGCAGTTCCTGACCCGCGAGGCGCCGGTGGCTTCGGTGGCGGCGCGATGGCGGAGGTAGGCGGACGCCCGGGGCGGGCGGGAGGGACGCGGCATCCGCGCAGTGTATGCGGGAGCCCGCGCAGCGAGAAGCGGAGCCTAGGCCGTCAGCCTGCGCACTTCTCCGGTGAGCGCCTCGTGCGCCATGTCGCGCGCGTACGGATCGGACGAGCTCGCGATCACCTGGCGGAGCGCCGCCTGGCCGTCCTCGCCCATTTCATTGCAGCTGGCGTAGGCCGAATGGTGCCGGACCCACCAGGAAGGATCGGTGAGCCGCGCCGCGAGGGCGTGGATGGCGAGGGGGGCGCGCATGCGTCCGAGGGCGCGCGCCGCCTGTGCCCGCACCTGCCACGACTCGTCACGGAGTGCCGCGATCAGTGCGGTCGCACATTCAATCGCTTGAATCTGGCCCAGCGCCCGCGCCGCCGCGGCGCGCAGGTTCAGGTCCCCGGCGATCAGCCGGCGCTCGAGCGCTTCCCGCGCCTCGGCGTACCGGGCCAGCCCCAGCGCATCCACCACCGCCAGCTCGAGCCGCGTATCGTGAATGCCGCGGACCAGCGCGCGCGCCATCACCGGTCGGCCGTGCGCGCCCGAACCGTCGCAGCAACGAAACCATGGCGTTGCGATGGCGACGGGCGAGTGCCGCCTCGTGGTTGAGGATCCAGCGCAGCGCGGCCCGGTCGCGGTAGCGGGCCAGGGCGCGGTGGCGGCGGCGAACGAGACCATCTCCGGTCCCCGCACCAGCGCCCGGCGCAACGCCTTCTGCGAGGCGCGGGAACGGAGCAGCGAGAGGCGGCGCGCCGCGAGCGAACGCCGCCACGGCGAATCGTCCGCGAGCGGCACGGCGCTCGGCGGCCGCATGCCGCGCCCGCACCAGCGCCTGCGAGAGCTTGAGCCATTCGTGACGCTTGAGCCGGAGAGAGAGACTCCAAGCGCCGACCAGTAACCGCCCTCGTCCGCGTCCTCGGCCGCCGCCGCGATCCGGTCGGCGGACTCCTCGTTGTCCACGTAGCGGCGGAACGCGCGGGTCAGGGAGCGATGTCGCCCGCGATCATGACGCCGCCGCCGGCGACCGTGCGAGCGCACCGCGTAGCTGGCGAGCGCCAGATCGCGAGCACGATCGCGATCGCCGTCGGCCAGGGCGTGGCGAGGTCGATGATGGGAGAGGGCATATCGCGTTGGGTTTCGGCAGTTTACGGCCGGTTCTTGAGTCGCGGCACTCCCGCAGGCTGTGATAGGGATTCCCTTGGGGATTGCGGTGACGAACGGGCCCACCCGGGGCTCTCCGTCCCGGTCGGGCGGGAGGCGCGATGAGCGGGCACACGGCGTCCGAGCTGCAGCTGATCGTGGGCTGGCTCGCGGCCGCCCTCGATGCCGACGATTTCGCCGCGGCGCAGCGCGGTGGCTTCGCCGACGACTGCGTCTACCAGGGCGCGAGCGAGACGCTTCACGGCGCGCGAGGCGATCATCGCCTCGTATGCCGGCGCATCGGCGTGGGCGCATCGCACCTTCGACGAGGTGCGCTACGAGAGCGCAGGTCGGCGCCACGGACGAGGATACGGTGCCGGTCACTTTCATCGACTACCTGCTCAAGGCCGGCGGCCGCTGGCACCGCTATCGCTGCCGGCAGGAGTTCACGGTCGGCGCGCGACGGCCGCATCGCGCGCATCGTCCACCACGATCTGCCCGGCGAGCGCGAGGCGCTCGCCGCCTATTTCAAGGAGTGCGGGATCGAGCGAAGCGACGGACGGCAGGGCGCTAGGGGCTGGCCCGCGTAACGGTCAACGGGAATCGGAACAGGTCGCAGCGCGTTGGCGGTGGTGACCCGATCCGACCTCTTCCGCCGGCCAGCCGCGCAGCGCGCAGCCAGGCGCGGCACGCGCGACAGCAGCCCCGGCTCGTTGCGGCGCAGTGAGCGCGGCTCGGGCTCGAGGTAGGGCGCAGTCGGTCTCGAGCACCAGCATCTCGGCCGGCGCCATGCGCACCGCCTCCTCCGAGCGCCGCGTGCCCGTAGGTGAGCACGCCGCCCAGGCCGAGCTTGAAGCCGAGCGCGCGCGCGCGCTCGACCGCGGCCGGGCCGTCGTCGAAGCAGTGCAGCACGCCGCCCGCGGCCGGCCGCATCTCCTCGAGGATCGCGAGCGTGTCCTCGAGCGCCGAGCGCTGGTGGATCACGACCGGCAGGCCCAGCTCGTCGGCGAGCGCGAGCTGGAGCGCGGAACCAGCGCTCCTGGTCGCTCGCGCGGCGCGTAGTCGCGATAGAAGTCGAGCCCGGTCTCGCCGATCGCCACCACCCGCGGGTGCCGCGCGTGGTCGCGCAGCGTGTCGAGGTAGGCTCTCCGGGCACCTTGCCCGACTCGCTGGGATGCACGCCGACGCACAGGTAGACATTGCGGGTGCTCGCGCGCGAGATCGAATGCGCGCGGCACGATCTCCGGCGCGTAGGCGATCTCGACCAGGTGCGTGACGCCGGCATGCTGCGCCCGGTCGAAGACCTGCTGCGCGATCCTTGTCGAAGCGCTTGTCGCAGAGATGGCAGTGGGTGTCGATCATGCGTTCCGATCCCGGCGCGCGGAGCGCGTCCGCTACGCCGAGGCTCGAGCTCGATGCGCGGGAAGAGGCTCTTCACCTCGCCCAGCGCCCGCCCGGCGAACGCCGCCGCCGATAGGCCGGTGCGCTGGCGTCGCCGCGCACCTCGCCCGGCTTGCCCGGGAGCGCGAGCAGCGACCACAGCTCCTCGCTCTTGCCCGGGATCGCGGGCCACGCCCAGGCCGCCACCAGGCGCAGCGTCTCGAGCAGCGCGTTGAGCGCGGTCGCCAGCTCCGCGCGCGCGCGCGGGATCCTTGGCCAGCGCCCACGGCTTCACGCGCTCGATGAACTCGTTGGCGCGCACCACCGGCACCCACGCCGCGTCCAGCGCCTCGTGCACGCGCAGGTCGAGGAAGGCCGGCCGGCACCTCGTCGGCCGCCTGGGTGGCGGCGGCGATCAGCGCGTCCAGCGCCGCGCGCGCGTCCGGATCCTGAAGCGAGTCCGGCGTCCCAATCGGCGGCCGGCGTGCCGCCGAAGTACTTGTGCACCATGCGTGACGCTGCGGCTCGCCAGGTTGCCGAGGTCGTTCGCGAGGTGCGTGTTGCAGTGCTCGACCAGCTGCTCGAGCGTGAACTCGCCGTCGCGCCCGGTGGGGATCGCGTCGAGCAGGTAGAAGCGCAACGCGTCCGCGCCGAAGCGCTCCGCCAGCTCGACCGGGTCCACCACGTTGCCGGCCGACTTCGAGAGCTTGCCGCCGCTTGCGCGTAGATGAAGCCGTGCACGTAGATCTGGCGCGGCAGCGGCACGCCGGCCGCGAGCAGCAGCGCCGGCCACAGCACGCAGTGGAAGCGGCTGATGTCCTTGCCGATCAGATGGAGCGCGTTGGTGTACTTCTTGGCTGCGCGTGCCCGCCCACGCCGCACCCGGGCTGGCCCTGGCCGTCCAGGTGCTGGAACTCGTCCTCGCGCGCCGCGCCCGTGCCGCCGGTCTCGTTCTCCTCTCGCCAGCCACCACAGCGAGTACTTGCGCTCCGGCCAGCCGATCGCCGAGAGGTAGTTGAGCAGCGCGTCCGCCCACACGTAGACCGTGTGGCCCTCGCGCGCCCTCGATCTCGTCGGGCAGCGCGATGCCCCACGGCAGGTTGGGGCGCGTGACGCTCACGTCCTGCGAGCCCGTCGCTGATCACGTTCAGCACTTCGTTGCGGCGGTAGTCGGGCTGGATGAAATCCGGATGCTGCCTCGATGTGCTTGAGCAGCGCCTCGTCGTACTCGGAGAGGCGGAAGAAGAAGTTGTTCTCGCGCATCTTCTTGCGGCTTGGTCCCGTGGATCGGGCAGCGGCCCTCGGCGTCGAGATCCTTCTCCTGCTTGAACGCCCTCGCAGCCCTCGCAGTAGAGGCCCTCGTAGTAGTCCTCGAACAGCACCGGCTCGCCGGTCTTGGGGCTGCGCGCGTCGTGCAGGCGGCGGAACAGCTCCTGCACCGCCAGCTCGTGGCGCGGGTCGGTGGTGCGGATGAACTTGTCGTACGAGACGCCCAGCGCCTTCCAGGCGCCGGTGAACGTGGGCACCAGCTCGTCCACGAACGCCCGCGGCGTCTTGCCCGCCGCCTCGGCGGCGCGCGCGATCTTCTGGCCGTGCTCGTCGGTGCCGGTCAGGAAGAAGGTGGCATCGCCCCGCTGGCGGTGAAAGCGGGCCAGCGCGTCGGCCAGCACCTTTTCGTAGGCATGGCCGAGGTGGGGCCGGCCGTTCACATAGTCGATGGCGGTGGTCAGGTAGAAGCGATTGGGCACACGGTTCCAGGGTCGCCCGAGGGTCGCCCTAAGGGTCGCCCAGATCGGAAGGCAGGGAGGAAAACGCGGGAAGTATAGCGCATGGCGGAAGAGGGCCCCCGGCCCCGGAGGGGGCATCGGCCACGGGCGAGTCGGGCCGGCGGGGCAGGGAGCCTGCCATCGCGCCTCCCGCTAGCGATAGAGGTTTTTCAGCCGCCCCAGCTCGCCCGGACGGTGGGCGTCTGGTCGGCGGAGAACTTCTCCACGCGGTAGTTCCCACTGTCCACGACGTAGATGTTTCCGGTCGCGTCGGTCGCGATGCCCGATCAGGTCCGATGAACTGCCCGTCGCCGCCGCCCTGGGCGCCGAACGCCACCAGGAACGCCGCCGGACGCGGTGAACCGCTGCACGCGATGATTGCCGTAGTCGGCGACAGTACAGGGCGCCGGTGGGATCGATGGCCAGGCCGAACGGATCCACGAACTCGCCGCTCCGCGGCGCCACGCGTGCCCCAGCCGGCGATGAAGGCGCCGCCACCGGTGAACTTCTGGACGCGGTGGTTCTCGAGATCCGCGACGTACACCCCGGATGCCATCCACGACGATCCCGGCCGGGATAGTTGAACTGCCCGTCGCCGCCGCCGAACGAGCCCCACTGGGCAAGGTAGGTGCCGGTGGTCGGTGAACTTCTGGATCCGGTGGTTGAACGTGTCCGCGACGTACACGTCACCCGAGGCGATCCACCGCCACCGCGTACGGGCTTGTTGAGCTGCCCGGCCCCGGCTTCCGGAGACTGCCCCACTGGGTGAGGTACGCGCCGGCGGCGGTGAACTTCTGGATCCGGTGGTTGAGCGCGTCGGCTGACGTACACGTTGCCCGGCGCGCATCGGTCGCGACCCCGGTCGGCGAGTTGAACTCCCCGTCGCCGCTCCCCGGCGAACCCCATTGGCCGAGATAGGCGCCTGAGCCGTCGAACCGCTGGATCCGCATGGTTGCCGTAGTCCGCCACGTAGACCTCGCCGCCCGGGCTCACGGCGGCGCCGTACGGCGCCTGAAACTGCCCGTCGCCGCCTCCCTGCGCGCCCCACTGGAGCAGGTAGGCGGAGCGGCACCCACCGTGCCCAGCCGTGGTCGCTCAGGCCGAGGACGATCAGGGCCCAGCAGGTGCCGGGACGGTTGCGAGGCAGGACTGGAGCCGGAGAGGATCATGCGGATTCCTAACCCTGGCCGTATCAGGGACCGCGTCCCGGGCGCTGCGAGGCGATGTGGCCCCTGGCGGGCTTCGCCGCCCCCGTGATACTCCCCCGCCCGCCCGTATAGTAGGGCGATGGCCGCCACGCGACGCGCTGTTCGTCGAAGGTGCTGGCCGTGGGCCGCCCCGGCCGCCGAGGTGGACTGGGACGCGGTTTACGCGGAGCAGCTGCCGCGCGTCTACAACTTCTTCCGCTACCGGGTCGGGCGACGGTCCGGTGGCCGAGGATCTGACCTCGATCACCTTCGAGAAGGCGTGGCGCGGGCGGAACCGCTACCGGCGCGACCTCGGGCGCGTTCGGCACCTGGCTGATGGCGATCGCCCGCAACGTGGCGGTGGATCACTACCGCAGGCGGCGGCCGGAGGCGCCGCTCGAGGCGGCCGAGGCGGTGGCGGCCGGCGGACCATCGCCCGAGGAGCTGGCCGAGCGGCACTCGGATCTGGAGCGGCTGGACGGACTGCTTGACGACGCTGCCCGACGCGCGAGCGCGAGCTGATCGCGCTCAAGTACGGAGCCGGCTTCAACAACCGGGAGATCGCGCGACTGACCGGACTGAGCGAATCGAACGTGGGCACGCGGCTGCACCGCGCGGTGCAGACCCTGCGCGCCCGCTGGTCGACAGGCATGACGATCAGGAGAAGCGATACGAAGATGGATGACATGATTCCTGCACTCGCACAGCGCGCGATCCGGCGCCCGGCTACGCACGCGCGGCTGCGCGAGCAGCTGCGCGGATCGAGGAGCCGGCACCGCGGCCGGTCTGGCGGCCGCTGGTCGCCGCGGCCGCCGCGCTCGCGGTGCTGGTGGCGCTGTTCGCCTTCCCGGCGGTGCGCGCCGGCGCCCAGGCGATGCTCGACATGTTCCGCGTCCGCAACTTCGTGGCGGTGTCGTTCGATCCCGACGCGGCTCGAGAAGCTGCGCTCGCTCAAGCAGGACAACGCCATGCTGGTGTTCGACCGCCAGCAGGTGATCCAGGATCCCGGCAAGCCTGATGGTGCAGCCGTCCGCGCGGCGCGGCCTCGGCCGTCGGCCGGGTTCACGGTCCGAGATCGCCGTCGTTCCTGCCCAACGGGCTGGTGCTGGACACGGTCGCGGTGACCGGCGAAGGCCGCGCGCAGCTCGGCGCCAGCACCGACACGGCTGCGCGAGGTGCTGGACGCGCTCGACCTGCGTGACGTCGAGGTGCCCGCCGAACCTCGACGGCGCAGGACATCGACGGTCCACACGTACCCGGTGGTGGCGCAGAGCTATCGCGCGGAGAAGCACCACCTGGCGCTGCTCCAGTCGCGCAACCCCGAAGTGTCGATGCCGGCCGGCGTCGATCTGGCGCAGCATGGGCGAGATCGGGCTCCGCATCCTGGGCCTCGACGCCGGCGGAGGCGCGCCGGCTCGCGCGCAGTCGATCGACTGGCGCAGCACGCTGCTGGTGCCGGTGCCGACCAACGGCCACGCGCGTTCCGGCAGGTGACCGTGCAAGGGCAATCCGGGCCTGCTCGTCACCACGATCCGGCGAGGCGCGGCGGGCGAGCAGCGCGCGCCGGACGTGTGCTGCTGTGGACCGAGGGCGACCGCGTGTTCGCGCTCCGCGGCACGCTGCGGTAGCCAGCGACCTGATGCAGGTGGCCGAGTCGGTACGGTAGGCTCGCCCGCATGAGCGGGCTGGCCATCGAAACCCACGGGCTGCGCAAGCGCTTCGGCGCGAAGCTCGCGGTGGCCGACCTCTCCCTGTCGGTGCGGCGGGGAGAGGTCTTCGGCTTCCTCGGGCCCAACGGCGCCGGCAAGACCACCTCGCTCAAGATGCTGCTCGGGCTCGTGACCGCCGACCGCGGGCGCGCGCGACGCTGCTCGGCGCGCCGGTCGGCGACCGCGCGCGCGCGCGCCACGCGTCGGGCTTCCTGCCCGAGCACTTCCGCTTCCAGGACTGGCTCACCGGCCGCGAGCTGCTGCGCTTCCACGGCCGGCTGCTCGGGCATGCCGGCGAGCGCACGCTCGACGCGCGCACCGAGGCGCTGCTCGCGCGCGTCGACCTGCTCGACGCCGCGCGACCGCAAGCTGCGCGAGTACAGCAAGGGCATGCTGCAGCGCGATCGGGCTCGCCCAGGCGCTGGTGAACGAGCCGCGAGCTGGTGTTCCTCGACGAGCCCACGTCGGGGCTCGATCCGCTCGGCCGGCCGCTGGTGCGCGACATCATCCGCGAGCTGCGCGCGCGCGGGCACCACCGTGTTCCTCAACTCGCACCTGCTGGGCGAGGTCGAGGTCACCTGCGACCGCGTCGTGTTCATCAAGGCAGGGCCGCACCGCTGCACGAGATGACGCTCGGCGCCGACGCCGCCGCGACTCGAGGTGGAGCTGCGCGCTCGGTCCGCTCGATCAGCCGAGACGCTCGCCGGGCTCGCGCGCTTCGGCGCGCGCGTGCCCGAGACGGTGGCGACCGCGCAACGGCGTCCTGCGCATGCGGCTGCCGGACGACGACCGCGCTGCCCGAGATCGCGCGCTGGCTGGTGGGCCGCGGCGTCGCGCTCTACGAGATGCGCGCGCGCGCAAGAAGTCGCTCGAGAGCCTGGTTCCTCGAGGCGATGGGCGACGACCAGGGCGCCGGGCTGATGCGCCATGAACCGACTGCTCGTCATCGCGCCATCTCACGCTCCACGAAGCGCTGCGCCGGCGCGTGCTGCTCGGCGGCACTGCTCGGGGGCGCGGCGTTCCTGATCCTCTACGCGATCGGGTTCCATTTCATCGCGCGCGACGTGGCGACAGAACGCGACGCTGATCGAGCAGCCGCGTGGCTCTGAACGCCATCACGCTCGCCGGGCTCTACGCCGTGAACCTGCTCACGGTGATGAGCGCGGTGCTGCTGCCGGTGGACGCGCTCGTCGGGCGAGATCGCCTCGGGCTCGATCCAGACGCTGGCCGCCAAGCCGATGCGCCGCGCCGAGATCGTGCTCGGCAAGTGGCTCGCGCTACGTGCTGGTGGTGATCGGCTACCTGGTCTGATGGCGGGCGGCGTGCTGCTGATCGCCCGCACGATCGGCGCACTTCACCCGCCGCGCCATCGGTGCCGCGGCTCCCGCTCATGCTGCTCGAGGCGGTGCTGCTGGTCTCGATCTCGATCGCCGGCGGCACGCGGCTCAGCACCGTGACCAACGGCATGCTGGCGTTCGGCCTCTACGGCCTCGGCGTTCATCGGCAACTGGGTGGAGCAGATCGGCACGTTCGTCAGACAACCAGGCGGCGCGCAACGTCGGCACGATCGCGAGCCTGATCATGCCGGCGGAGGCGCTGTGGCAGCGCGCCGCGTGGCTCATGCAGCCCACGATCATGCGCGAGCTGCACGCCTCGCCGTTCTCGCCCGCTCCGGTCGAGCCCGGCCATGATGCGCCTGGGCGGGGCTCTACGCTGATCGCTACGATCGTGGTCGCGCGGTGCGGGCTGTTCGCGCGCCGGGGTCTAGCGCTCAGCCGCTTGCCGCCCGTGGCCGGCGAGCGGGCCCGTCGGTGCGGATCAGCGGCATGACGTCCGACCACGGGAGCTGCAGCGACGTGGCGCCGAACGAGTAGGGCGCGATCTCGTAGTGCGTTGAAGAAGAACAGCAGGCCGCTCTGGGGTGACGGCGAAGTTCTCGTTGAGCTGAACCGGCCGCGCTCGAACCAGAAGCCGGCGGCGCCGGAGATCGCACTCCGGCGCGAGCCTGCGCACGCGGCGGAACGCGCGCTCGCCGACCGGTCGAGCGCCTCGCGCCCCGAGTCAGAGGATCAGGTCCGAGCGCTTGAGCGACACGGCCGCTCACCAGGTCGAAGCTGGCGAACAGCCGTGGTGCTGTTGGGGTGCGCGCCGCCCAGGAATGCCTGCTCGGTGACCGCGAGGCTCGCGCACGCCGCAGCGTGTCGCCGGAGCGGCTCGATCCGGCGCGAAGCTCCACCGGCTGCGAGGCGCCCGGGCGCGATGGATGACGAACTGACCGGTAGGCGTCGATGAAGCCCGAACAGTCACGCTGTCCTGGTTCGGGAAGCGGCGCCGCCGCCGTCGTACGGCCAGCCAGGAGCCGCGAGCGGATGAACGCATTGATCGAGTCGCGTCACCGCCGCGCGTGGGGGCGGCCGCCACCACCGGCCAGCGCAGCGGTGATGCGCGTGCAGAGGTCGGCAACCCCGGGCAGCGTGCAGTCGCCGTAGGTCTTCTGCGCCGGTCCGGTCCGGTAGCGGACGGCGTGGAGGTCCGGACTGCCACACCTCGGCGAACACGCCCAGCTGCGACCGTCGGCGCGGCCGCCGCGGGCACCGATCGAGAAGCTGTCAGGCCCGGCGCTCACCTCGGTCGCCTGGGCGCTCCGCGGCGGATCCGCCCAGGCATCGGGCGGCGTCTCCTCGGAGTCTTCCGGCGGGGTGTCGCCGCTCGCCGCCCTTCTTCTTCGCCCCGCAGTTGCAGTCGCCGCAGGCGTGATACGGGCCGGGCGGCAGGTCGGCGTAGGCGACGCGATGCTCGCCGCCTCGTCGTCCTTGAGCCACACCGCCTCCTGGTAGATCTCGGAGCGGGTCACCGTGAGCACGCCCTTGCCGGTCTTGAGCTTGGTGCCGAGCGGCGGCAGCGTCTGGTGGTTGTCGCGGTAGGTGGTCAGCTCGTAGGCCAGGCAGCACAGCGAGCCGCCCGCACGCGCCCGAGATCTTGCCCGGGTTGAGCGAGAGCTGCTGCTCGCGCGCCATCTTGAGCGTGACCGGGTGGAAGTCCTTGAGCCAGGTCGAGCAGCAGAACGCGCGGCCGCACGGGCCGCATCCGTCCGAGCCGCTTGGCCTGGTCGCGCACCCCGATCTGGCGCAGCTCGATCCGGGTGCGAAGCGCGCGGCCAGGTCCTTCACCAGATCGCGGAAGTCGACACGCGGTGCTCGGCCGAGAAGAAGAAGGTGACGCGGTGGCCGGAGAACGCCACCTCGACCTCGGAGAGTCCATGCTCAGCTCGCGCGACCTCGATCCGCGCCGCGGCAGTACTCGAACGCCGTCTCCTCGAGCGCCCGGTTGTGGTCCGTCCTGGTCCAGGTCCTCCTCGGTCGCCTTGCGGATGATCTCGCGGGTGACGCTGCCCGGCCGCCAGGAGTGCGCCACCAGCGTCGGGTCCTGGAGGCAGAGACGTTCCTGATCGACTCGCCGCGTCCCGGCACTGGACGATCACCGGGTCGCGTGCAGCTGGAAAGCCAAAGAGATTGCGCGAGCTGAGAGCGCGAAACTCCCCTGCGCTGAAGCTGCGCAGTGGCCGACCTGACGATTCCGCCGCGGCCCTGGCATGTCCTTCGGTGGCGGGATCATGGCCGTCTTCACGCCGGCGAGAACCGGCGGGTCTCGGTCAGGCAACCTCCGGACTCGGGATCGGCTGCGAAACGCCGCCTCCCGGTGGACCGGCTGCGGTGCGCTTCCGCCTCGCAGGGCGGCAGGACGAAAGGCACGAACGGGGAGGATAACGCAGGCCGGGGCCAGGCGCACCTTCTGATCGGAAGCGAGCGCTTCGCGCCGTGGCCCGAGGCTGTAGAAGAATGACCCGAAGGCGGCGCGACTGATCGATGGGTCCTGAGGTTCTGGTTGATGCCCTGGTCCGTGATGAGACGCTCTCGCAGCACTCTTGCCCTCGGCGAACGCCGAGATCCGCCCAGCTGAGTTCCCAGCCCCAGCCGCCGCTTCGTCGATTCCGAATCCTGGTCGTGGAAGCGATCCCGGAGGCCGGTCGCCGATTTCCGAGTTGAGGCAGGCGCCGATAGCTTGCTCGGCGGTGATGTACGGCTTGATCGTGGTCCGACTCGGAAGGCGGTGAGCTGGCGTCGCCGGAGCGCGGAGCAGGATGTCCCGGCCGGCCGGTCGTGCCCGGGGTCAGGGCCTGAGGCTCGAACTTCCGCAGCCGAGCGATTACGCCGAGCGAAATCGGCAAGTCTGGCGCCTCTCACCGGAACATCGCTCTTGCCGTGGAACCCGTTGTCGAACGCGCTCTTGCAATCGCTCACCGGCACGCTGACCCGCCGCCGAAGCCGATCTGGGAACGGCCGTCCCATCGCGGCAGGCGCTGGCCGGCGGTACAGAACGGTAGAGCGAGAGACCGACTACGTGGCCAACATCACGAACTGCGCAGGGGGCAGCCTCGTGTTGGACGTACGGGCTCCGGTAGCGCAGATGTCGCTGCGGTCGGCGTCGCACAGCCGGGCCGGGTCTCACGGAACACCCCCGATCGCAATCGGCACCGAACTGGCGGCTCAGTAGTCCCAACGTGCCGGCGCGGATGCGGCGGCTATTCTCGCCTCGCCAGGTGCCTGCCGGCGACGCGCGCCATGGCGGAAAAGATGGTGAGATCGGCGGTTACGTTGCCCTCCGATGGCCCGCAGTGCCTCCCTCGAGCACCGAGAGCCTTCGGCGGATCTCGCGCGCATCCAGCTGTCTGCGCCACGGCGGCGCGATCTCGGACTTCGCGGTCGCGGTTGGCGCAGCATTTCGGCCGGGAGCGCCGTAGCGCGGCACGCAGCAGGTCGCGCAGCCACAGCTCGTGGAACTCGATCATGCGCCGGATCGACTCGCGGCCAGTGCGCCCGTAGCTCATGAACGCTCTGCGCCGACTTCCAGAGATCGGAGAGCGCGCCGCGCAGCGCCGGATCGAGCAGGGCGCCAGCGCCTTGATTGCGCAGTCTCGATCGGATCGCTGGCGCGGAGCGTGAGGGCGCGGCACAGGCTCCCGCTGAAAGGGCGGCGATCAGACGCGCCGGCGTCGGGCTTCACCTCGCCCGCTGCTCGAGAAACGCCGACACGGTCTCCTCGCCGAGCGGCGCGAAAGCGCATCTGGTGGCAGCGCGAGCGGATCGTGGCCGGCAGGCGGTGCACGAGCGCGAGGTGGTGAGCACCCACACGGTGGAGGCCCCGGCTCCTCGATCGACTTGAGCATCGCGGAGTACTGGTCCTCGCGCATGCGGTCGGCGTCGCGCACCACGACCATCCGGTGCGCCGCCTCGAACGGCTGGAACGCCAGCTCGCGGAGCAGCTCGCGCGTCAGCGAGAGCCGGATCGACGCCGCCTTCTCGTAGTTGAATACGAACAACGGATCCTCGCGCAGCGCCGTCGAGCGTCTCGGCGATCGTGTTCTCCAGCTCCGTTCTCCTCGCCCGAGACCGGGAACAGGAACTTGAGATCCGGATGCTGGAACGTGGCGGTCTTGGATGCACGCGGCGCACGCGCCGCACGCGTCGTCCGCCGGGGCCGGCTTCTTCGCCGGCGCCGGTGCCGCGAACAGGTCCGGCGCCGCGGCTGGGCCGCCCCGCCGCCGCCGTGCTCGCACAGGATCGCGCGCGCGAACGCCAGAGCGGCCGTGCCCTTGCCGACCCCGGGCGGGCCTTCGAAGAGATAGGCGGTGGCGTAGCGACCGCTCCCGACCACGCCGCGCAGGAACCCGGAGGCGGCGGGCTGGTCGATGAGCTCGGCGAGGCGAACGATCGGCATGCCCGCAGCATACCGTGTGCGGGCGGAAGCATGCAGGAGTGGCGCCGCCGTCAGCGCGGCGCGAGCCTCCGCAGGAGTCGCCTCCGCCTCGGCTGCGGCCGCAGCATCGCCCAGACCCAGGTAGAGCGCGCATGCGGGCGAGCGTCGGGCGTTCTGCGTGAGCCCGATCACCGGGCGCCACAGGTCGGCCGCCTCGCGCTCGCGGCCGGCGAGGAGGCTCGCCCAGCCGCGCCCGATGCGGGCTTCGACGTTCCCCGGCGATACCTGCTCGGCGCGCTCGGCAGCGCGCGCGGCGAGTGCGGGATCGCCCAGGCGCAGGAACGTCTCCCCGAGCGGGAGCAGCAGGTCCACGATCGTTGGGGCGAGATCGGCGGCGTGCTCCAGGTGCTCGCGGGCGCCGGCGAGATCCCCGCTCGCCAGCTCGATCGAGCCCGCGGTGCGGAGCGCCCGGACGTCGTTCGGCGACGCCAGCGCGCTCGCCCGCGCATCGTGGAGCGCCACCAGCGTGTCGTTCCGGAACCAGGCGGGAAGGGCGCCGAACCCGGGCCCGATCTCGTACAGCACCGAGGGTCGCCCGGTGGTCACGTTTCGAGCGGTGAGCCCGGGAACCACCGCCGAGGTATCGAGCAGGTAGCGGAAGACCGGCCGCGTCTCGGCTTCGGGAACCCGAAGTAGAGCCAGCGTGCGTGCTCGCGCCGCGCATAGTCGCCGAGCTGGGCGAGGCTGTCGGCGAACGGGAAACCCACCGCACCCACACCCGAGAGGGCGGCGACATGGGGCTTGCGTGCGATCACGCGATCGCCGGCGCGCGCGAGCGAGCGCAGCGCCCGCGGCCGCGGCCAGCGCCTCGGTCGGTTGCTGGGCGAGGATGCGGCGCTGGAGGTCGACGAGGCCAGACGACCGCGAGCGCGACCGGGATGACCGCGAGCGCGGGCTTGAGCGCGACGACGGCCGCCGAATGCCAGCGCGAATCCCGGAGCGCGCGAAGAAGAACGCCGCGGCCGCGGCGTAGTAGGGAAGCAGGATCAGCGAGTAGCGCCTCGGAGTGGAACACCGGCACCAGGGCGAGGAAGCTGATCGCGGCGGCGAGCACGAACGGCCAGCCGGCACGCGAAGCGTCCCGCGGCAGGCGGCGAGCGCACCGCCCAGCGCCGCGCATGCCGCGGTCGGCCAGCCGAGCAGCAGCCGTGCGTCGTCGCGCAGATGGGTGACGCAGTTCACGGCCAGCTGCCGTGCCACCGCCACCGGATCGCGGGCGATCACGTCCCACAGGCTGTGGAACTGCGGCTGAAGATCGCGCTGGTAGGCATCGAAGCCCATTCCGCGCGGGCGCGCGAACACCTCGAAGGCGAGATCGTGGTGGAGCTGGAACGCGAACCCGCTCCGCGCGCGAGCGCGAGACGCGAGCCATGCCGCGACCGGAAACGACGAACCCGGCTGCGAACGCCAGCGTCTCGCGGCGGCGCGATGTGCCGGGCGATGCCCGGGCGCCCGCCCGCCGGAGCGCCGCCACCAGGAGCCCGATCGGGAGGCAGCACGACCGCCGTGTAGCGGGTGAGGAACGCCGCGGCCGCGACCACGCCGGCCGCGGCCGCGGTGCGCGTGCCGCCGGTCGCGAAGCAGCAGGAGTGCAGCGCGGCCGAGGAGAGCGCCAGGGCCGAAGGCGTCGGTCGACGCCGTGTAGCCGAAGCGGAAGAAATGCGGGTTCACGGCGATGAACAGCGCCGCGAACAGCGCGAGCGCGCGCGTTCGATCGAGCGGCGCGCAGCAGATGGAACCAGAACAGCACCGTCGCCACGGCGCCGAGACGATCCGAGACCAGCTCGGCCGCGGTGAAGAGATCGCGCACCACCCACCCGGCCAGTGCCAGCGCCACTTCGTACCCCGGGCCCGACCACGCCGTAGCGCGCGGGATCGATGCGCCCGCGCTGGATCATGCGCGCGCCGTCGGCGTAGCCGCCGTAGAAGTCGGTCTCGGTCGAGTAGTCGCCGATCCGATGCGGCCCGAGCGCCACCGCGAGCAGCGCCGATCGCGAGCCCAGCGCGGCCAGGGCCCAGGCGAGCCGGGTTTCGAGCCGCGTCTCACCTGCGCCCACGCCGGCCGCGCCGTGGAGCGCGAACGCGCGGTGCGCGCGGCGCGGCGCGGCCGGTGGCGGCGCGCCGCGGGGCGCGGGGTCGTTCGCGCGACGTGCCGAGGGCGCGACGCCGCTACCGCAGCCAGTCCTCGGGGTTCAACGCGGATGCCGCCCTTGCGCACCTCGAAGTGGAGGATCGGCCCCTTGAGCGAGCCGGTGTCGCCGCACGCGCCCGACGATCTGGCCGGCGGTGATCGTCCTGCCCGGTGCTCACCAGGATGTCGGAGAGGTGAGCGTAGAGCGTGAACGTATCCGTCGCCGTGGTTCAGGATCACGATCGGCCCGTAGCGAGGCGAAGTCGTCGCTCGTGTACTCGACCGTGCCGCCTGGCGACCGTGCGCACCGGCGTGCCGAGGGCGGCCGAGATGTCGATGCCGTTGTTGTTGATCGTGGTGCCGAAGCGCGGATGGGTCTCGGGGCCGAAGCGCCCGACCAGGTTGCCGCGCACCGGCCAGTCGAGCGAGCCCTGGCCGCGTGCGAACTCGCCGCTGTAGGGCGCAGGCGTGCTGTCGCCTCGGCGCGCTGTTGCGCCTCCCGGCTCTTGCGCTTGCGTCTCGAGCTGGGCCAGCAGGCCGCTGCAGCGCGCCGCGCCGAGCGCTCCAGCTCGGCGGCCGCGGCCTCGTAGTTCTGGCGCTGGGTCTGGATGCTCTGCACCTGCTCCGCGCGCTGATCGCGGAGCCGCGCCAGCCGCTGGTTCTCGGACCTTGGCTGGCGCGTGGTCTTCTCGATCTGCGTCATGTGGCCCTGCAGGCGGGTCTCGAGCGTTTCGACCTCCTCCTTGCGCTCGCGGACCTCCTCGACCAGCTGCCGGTCCTGCTCCGCCACCATGAGCAGGAAGTCCCAGCGGGCGAGGAGTTGGGCGAACGATTGCTGCGAGAGCAGCACCTCCAGCTCACGCGCCGGGCCGAACTTGTAGATGCTGCGCAGCCGCTGGCCGAGCCGCGCCTGGGCGCTGCCCAGCGACTGGATGCTCGTTCTGGAGATCGCCGCGCGTCTGCTCGAGCTGTACGCCGAGATTCTTGCTGCCGCCGCGAGAGGCTGGTGAGGCGCCCGCGGGTGTTGCGCAGCGCGCGGTCGGTCTGCTTGAGCTGGCCGAGCGCCTGGGTTTCCTTGCCGGCCAGCTTCCGCGCCGCCTCGCGGTTCTCGCGCGCCTGTCGCTGCAGCGCTTCCAACTCGCGCTGCTTGGCTTCGAGGCTGTCCTGCGCCAGGGCGAGCGCCGGGCAGCAGCAGACATGCGGCGAGGGCGAGCGTCAGCCGCCGGCGCACGCGCACCTCAGGGTCCGATCGCGCGCAGCACCCGCGAGAGCGCGAGCCAGGCCGCGAACCACGCCAGCGCCACCGCCGCCGCCATGAACGCGCGCCGCCCATAAGGGAGGCAGGAACGCGATGCCGAAGAGATGCGGCGCCAGTGCCTGCTGGAGCCCGAACACCACGGCCCAGCGCCAGCAGCGCCGACAGCGCCGGCCTCGAACATCGCCTCGAGCACGAACGGCCAGGCGATGAATCCGTCGGTGGCCCCGAGGCGGCTCATCACCTCCACCTGCTGGCGGCGCGTCGGCACGGTGAGCCGGATGGTGTTGTGGAGCACGAACACCACCGCCAGCGCCACGATGCAGCCGATCACCAGCGTGCCGAGCCTGAGCCCGGCGCCCAGCTGATCCAGCCGCCGCACCCACTCCGCGCCGTAGCGCACGTCCTCGACTTCGGGAAACGCCGCCACCTGGTGCGCCGCCGCGTCCATCGAATCTGGGGTGAGCAGCGCCGGCTTCGAGCGGATGCGGAGCGAGGCCGGCAGCGGATTGTCCTGCACGGCATCGAGCAGCGAGGGATCGCCCACCTGCTGGCGCATCTCCTCCCACGGCCTGCGCCTTGCTGATGTAGGTGACCGAGCCGTACAGCTCCTGCAGGCGGTTGGTGAGCAGCTCGCGATCGGATCGTCCACGTCGTCCTTGAGGTAGACGATCATCTCCGCGCCGGTCGCCCATCATGGCGAGCGCCGACCTGCGCGTTGTAGGTGAGGAGCAGGAACACGCCGGTGAGCGCCAGCGCCGCGGTCAGGACCACGATCGCGGCGTAGGCGACGCCGCGATGCTGCTGGAACGAGCGCGAGGCTTCGCTTGAAGTAGTAGCCGTGCACGGTCAGAGCTTCCGCTCGCCGGGATCGACGGGCTCTGCCGGAGCGGGCCCGCCCGCCGACCGCGGCGGAACCGTCTCCGTGCCGCGCGTGTCATCCTCCTCGGGGGCCCAGCCGAGGGCTTCCACCGACCAGGGCGGCGAGGCCGGCGCGCCGGGCGAGACCGGCATCCCGGATCGCCGGAGACGAGTCGCCCGTCCTCGAGCTTGAGCACCCGGCCCGGCAGCGCTTCGGCCACCTCGCTCCGGGTGGTGACCAGCAGCAGGGCGGCGCCCTCCGGAGTGGATGCGGCGGAGCAGCGCGAGCACCTCCTCGGCGCTCTTCTTCTCCAGCGCCCCGGTGGGCTCGTCGGCCAGCACCACCGCCGGGCGGTTCACGATCGCGCGCGCGATCGCGCGCCTTCTGCCGCTCGCCCGCCGACAGCTCGTCGGGGAAGGCGCTCTGCTTGTCCTTGAGCCCCACCTCGTCGAGCGCGAACATCACGCGCGGCTCGACGTCCTCGTCGGCGAACCGGCCCGCCACCCGCACCGGGAGCGCCACGTTCTCGAAGATGGTGCGGTCGTTGAGCAGCCGGAAGTCCTCGTAGACGATCCCGAGCGTGCGCCGCAGCAGCGCCCGGTGCGAGCGCGGCAGGCGGCCACCGACGAAGGTGCCGACCGTCACCGAGCCCGAGGTGGGCTGGCCTCGTGGGTGATGAGGCGAAGCACGGTGGTCTTGCCGGCGCCGCTTGGCCCCAGGAACACCACGCACTCGCCTTCGTTCATGTGCCACGAGACCGAATCGAGCGCCAGGCGCTCTCCGTAGCGCACGGAGGCCTGCTCGAAAGTGATCATCCCGCCCAAGTTAACAGAGCCCCCGGGGGCTCAATGAAGAGCCCACCCGCGGGCGCCAACACGGGGCCGGCATGCCGTTTCGCGATTGACGCAGGCGGGACGCAGTTTCATGCTCCCGTCCCTGGATGCCGCAACGGCCGCGATTCCGGAATCCTCCTCCATGCGCCTCCGGCGTGCAGTCGTCGCTCTCAGCCCTTGTGATCGCGACCGCGGTGGCGCCGGCCGCGACGCGGGCCGATGCGCCCCTGATCGGGCGTGTGCTGGATCCCGACGGCCAGCCGGTCGCGAAGGCCCGGGTGTTCATCTACACCGCCTCGGTTCGCACCGGCACCAGCCCCTATTGCCCTCGTGCTACCCGGACTGCCGCAAGACCGCCGCCACCGACGGCGAGGGGCGCTTCTCGATCCGCGCGCTCAGCGACAGCCTCCGGTTCCGGGTTCTGGTGGTGGCGAAGGGCTGGGATCCCCAGTTCGTGGACAAGGTGGATCCGCTCGAAGGCCCGGTCGAGTTCCGGCTCGCGCATCGCAGGCCGGAAGCCGGCGATCCCCAGCACAGCCTGCGCGGCCAGGTGCTCGATCCGATGAGCCAGCCGGTGGTGGGAGCCACGCTCGAGCCGTTCGGGTATTACAAGGCCACGGGCGGGGACCAGTACATGATGCGCTTCGGCCCTTCGCCGGGCACGGATCCGCTGTGCGTCACCGACGAGCAGGGCCACTTTTCGCTGGCGCTGGGCGATACCGGTGTCGACTGGTACATCCGCGTTCGTGCGCGCGACCTGGCTCCCCAGTTGCTCTCGCGGCAGCCGGCGAGCGGGACGCCGATCACGGTGTGGATGCGTCACGGCGCGACGGTGACGGGGAAACTGCTGGTCGAGGACAGACCACTGCCGGGTGTGGCGGTCGGGTTGCTGCAGGCCGAGCGGGCCTCGCAGTACTCGGCCTACGGCCGTGACGAGATCGCGACCGACGAGCGCGGCGTGTTCACGTTCTCGAACGTCACGCCCGGCCAGGACTATCTCGTGCACGGCAAGATGACCACCCTGCGCGATTTCAGAGCGTTGGACACCACCACGCGTTCATGTGCGGGGCGACGAGAGCGTGGCGGACGTCGGGGTTCTCCCGGTCGCGCCCGGGCGGCGCGTGTCGGGTCAGGTGACGATGTCCGACGGGGCCCCGCTGCCGCCGAACACTCGGTTGCTGCTGCGCTCGACAACGCTTTCGATGCCCAGAGTCTGGTGCTCGATGCAAGCGGCCGCTTCGATTTCCATGGAGTTCCTCCCGGCGACGTGGTGTTCGCCGTACGGCTCAGCGGGCTATCGATTCGCGCGCCGGAGCAGCGGGTACACCGAGTCACATGGCTTCGCGGAGTGCTCCGCCTCGGGCGATCCCGCGCGACGTCGAGGGCTTGGCGCTGGTATTGGAGCCGGACGGGCCCAGGTGAGGCAGTGCGCCCAACCTGGGATCCACCGCGCGCCTCCGTCGCCGCGATCCGCTTATGGCGCATGAACTCGGCGCCGAACGTGCGCTCGGCCGTGTACTGGTTGTGGGCGTGGCAGCGGAGCCGGATGTCGTCCACGGATGCCTCGCCTCCGCGCGCGACCTCGAGCACGTGATCGAACTGGATGAACCTGCGCTCCGCGCAGCGATGCCCGTCTTCGCTCACGAACGTGCACCGGCCCTGGTCGCGCTTCCAGACCGACCGCCGGACCGTGCGCCGGGATGCAGCCGCAGGCTACGAGCCCCTGTTGCCGCGCCGCACGCGGCTGGTCGGTGGCCGCGAACCGGCGTCTCTCCAGCTCTGGGACCAGCGCCTTAAGCGCCATCCTGAGCACCGCCGCGACGTCCCCGGCCGGAAGCTCGTGGCTGAGGCGAGGTCCTGGGCGTAGCGCAGGGCCTCGTACGTCTCCTCGTCGATCGTGACCTGCAGGGCAAAGCGCTGCGGCGCCAGCGGTTTCACGGTCGGGCGATCGTGCTCCGCAGACGGAATGATCGGAACGCCTGAACTGTCCCCGAGGACAGTTCGCAGGGCTCGCTGTCTCGGCGACGTTCAGCGTCGCTGGGACGGCCTGGGCGGGTGGGCATGGGCGCAGCTTGCGGGATGGTCTGCACGAGGCGCGGGTACGTCGGGCCTGGGAAGCGCTCGGCCAGGAGCTTCTCGATCTGCCAGCTTGGTCTTGTGCGTGGCGGCTTCCAGCAGCTCGCCGGCGGTGTGCTCGGTGAGATACGCCGCCAGGAGCACCACGCCGCTCAGATGCAGGCGGCCATCCGCCACCATGTCGAAGATCGCCGGGAATCGCCGGGCGGCCCGCGCCGCCCGGATGCGCTTGTACGCCGCCTCTTCGGGCGGTGCAGCACCTCGACGCAGTAGGCGAACATCGAGGGATAGCCGGCCGGGCAGGTAGAGCTTGCGCTGCGTCGTACTCGGCGATGTGATCCAAAACCACCGCCGTGCTGATGTCTTCCCGGGCGATCGCGGCGGCCAGCTCACGGCCCAGGGCGTGATTCGAGAGATACAATGCGGTGCGCTTCACGGCGAACCTCGACGCGTTCTGGCGCTCCACGCAAACGACGCATGCGCCGATACGCCTCGCGTGCTCTTCGAAAACCGTCAAGTAAAATCGGAGGTCTGTCCAAACCGAGGACTTCTGGGGACAGTTCAGGCCCGGAATTCGCCAGCGCCCGCTCCTCGCAGCGGGATCCGCACCGCAGGGCGAGCAGGTTGGCGATCGTGAACAACAAGCGCCGTGCGCCAGGCGCCGAACATGAGCGGGGCCGAGAGCAGCTCGATCACCACCGCCAGGTAGTTCGGATGGCGGAAGACAGCGGTAGGGGCCGTGTCGCACGCAGCGGCGCGCGCCGTCCAGCACGATCACGCGCGTGGTCCAGAACGGGCCGAGCGCACGCATGGCCGACGTAGCGCAGCACCTGCGCCCCAGCCGAGCAGCGCGAGCCAGAGCGCATGCCAGCGCCGGGGCCGCGCGCCGAGCACAGAGCACCTCGGCCACGAGCGCCGGAGAAGACAGCGCGTGCATGTGCGACCAGCAGCGAGATAGTGCCCGCGCGCCATGCTCGCGCGCGCCCGCGCGCGAGCAGGCGGCGAGCGTTATGTCGCGACGAGACGGATCAGCTCGGTCGCGCCGCTCGGCAACAGGTGATACGCGAGAAACAGCGACGAGGCCCGTGACCGGCAATGCCGCCCCGGGGCCCGCGGCGCTCATGCCGCGGGACGCGGCGCGACGCACGTACTCGGCGCAGAAGCCGGGGCCGAGCGCCGAGAGCACCGCCGTCTCGCCGGCGGCCGATGGTCGCGCGCGGCGAGGACGCGCTCGAGCGACGAACAGGCAGGTGGGCGACGACATGTTGCCGTGGTCGCGCAGCACCGCGCCGCGCGTGGCCGAGCGCGCACGGCGCGAAGCCCGAGCGCCTCTGCGTAGGCCGCCAGCACCTTCATGCCGCCCGGGTGAGCGACCAGGTGGTCGAGCGTCTCGAGCGCGAGGCCCTCGCGCGCGAGGAACGCACTCGAGGCCCGGGCGCACGCGCTCGTGCACGATGGTCGGGATGTCGCGGGCGAAGATCGACGTGCGAGCCCTGCGCCGTCCACGTCCCAGCCCATCACGTCCAGCGTGTCGGGCCAGAACGTGCTGGCCGAGGCGAGCAGGTCGAGCGCGCCGTGGCCGTTGCGCGTCGCGGCCGGTCAGTCGTCCGCCACCACCAGCGCCGCCGCGGCGCCGTCGCCGAACAGCGAGGCGCGCGACCAGGTTGCGCTTGGAGAGATCGTTGCGCTGGAAGGTGAGCGCTGCACAGCTCGAGCGCGATCAGCAGCACCCGCGCGCCGGGCTCGGGCGAGCGCGAACTCGCGCGCCCGCGCCAGCCCGGCCACCCGCCGGCGCAGCCCAGGCCCCAGATCGGGCGTGCGCTGGAAGTCGCCGCTGCAGGCCCGAGCGCGTTGGCCAGCCGCGCGTCCACGCTCGGGGCGGCGATCCCGGTCGAGGAGACGAATACCAGGTGGTCGATGTCGGCGGGCCGTGAGGCCGCGCCTGCTGCATGCGCCTTGCGGCCACCTCGGCGCCGAGCCGCACCGCGTGCTCGACGTAGAGCGCGTTCTTCTCGGCGAAAGTCGTGATCTGCGCCGTACCACTCGAGCGGGGCGCACACGTTGCGGCTCGCGATCCCGGCGTGTTCGAAGATCGCGAGCAGGCGCTCGTTGTCCTCGCTCAGCACGTCGCGGAACAGGTCGCGCGCGAAGGTCGCGCGCGTCGCCCTGGGCCACGGTGTGCGGCGGAACGGCCGTGGCGAGCGCCACCAGCCGCGCGTTCATGGCGTCACGACGAGCGTCCCGGTCATCCCCTCTTCGCGTGATGATCCACGTGGCAGAAGAACTCGTACTCGCCGGGGCTGTCGGGGGTGAAGCGCAGGTGGTCGGTGCCGAGCCAGGCCGATTCACTCATGCTGAGCGTGGAATCGACGATGGTGAAGTTGTGTGGATAGAACTTGGTCTTGTTCTTGAGCACCAGGTCGACCGGCTGCCCGGCCTTGACCACGATCCGGCTGGGCTCGAAATAGTAGCTGTGCATCTTGACCTCCACCACTTGGACGCCCTTGGCATTCGGTGTGGCGGTGACGACGCTCGCGACCGGGCGGTTGAGACCCGAGGAGCCGCAACCCTGGGCGAGCAACAGGACCGCGATCAGGACGAGGATCGGCGAGGAACGCACAGGCACTCCTTCGGATCGGCCGAGGTGGTGGGGCGGGGACGCCAAGGTGCTTCCCGCCCGCGCTCTGGGTGGACGACAGACCCTTCCGATGCCCGGCCGGCCGCGAAGAATCATGCCCTGTTGTCGCCAATACTTTGCCGCGCTCCGCCCGACGGCAACGGAGGCTCACGGCTTGCTGATCTGGATCTGCGCCTTGGCGCGCAGCCCCTTCACCCACTCGTCCAGCTTTTCGCGGAACTGGATTTCGGCCACCGCCTTCGGCAGGTCGTCCTTGATCTCATCCATCCCGTACGGGCGCTCGGCCTTGCGCTCGGTGACGCGGAAGATATTGAACCCCGCCGTGGTTCACGAGCACACGCGCTGACTCCGCCCACCTGCACGCGAGTCGAGCCCGTTGCGGATCGCCGGCTGCAGCGTGTTCAGGGGCAGAAAGCCGATGTCGCCGTCCTCGCCGTGCGGTCCGGCGTATTTGCTGTAGCGCCGCGCCAGCTCGCCGAAATCCTTGCCCGCCACCGCGTCGGCGCGCACCTTGTCGGCCATGCTTGCGGGCGCGCGCGATGTCCTCGTCGTCGAGCGGCACTGCGCACCAGCACGTGCGCACGTGGGCTTCGAGCAGCGGTTTCTTCTCACGATCGAGACTGTCCTTGCCGGCCGCGGTCTTCCAGGGTGTCGCGGTCGAGCACTTCGACCACGTGCCAGCCGTAGACCGAGCGCACCGGTTCGCCCACCGTGTTGAGCTTGCGCGTGAACACCGCCTGCTCGAACGAGGGGTCCATGCGTGCCGCGCGTGAGGTAGCCGAGATCGCCGCCGGAGCGCGCCGAGGTGCTCGTCGTCCGACAACTCCATCGCCACCTTGGCGAACTTCTCGCCGCGCGCGATGCGCTTGCGCGCCGCATCCGCCTTGCACCCTGCCCTGCTTGTCGGAGGCCGAGTCGGCGGTGGCGGGAATCTGGATCACCGAGAGCCGCACCTCCGACGGGCCTTGGGAAACTTGTCGGGGTGGGCCTTGAAGTAGGCCTCGGCCTCGGTCTGGGTGGGCAGTGTGACGCGGGATCTGCCGCTGGACCAGGCGCTGGACCACCGCCGAGCGCTGCGCTTCGTCGTGAAACTTCTTCAGCAGCTTGTCCTCGGTTAGGTTCTCGCGCCGCAGCGCCTCCTGGTAGGCGGCCGGCGTCTCGTAGCGGGACTTGGCGTCCTTCAGCGGCGTCCTGCGCCTGCCGGTTGACCTCGGCCTCGGGAACGGTGATGCCCTGCTTCTCCGCCTCGCCGAGCAGCACCCGCTCGTCGATGAGTCGGTTCAGGATCTGGACGCGCAGCGTGTCCACCATGGACGAGTCCACGTCGCCCTGCGCGTTCATCAGGAACAGATAGAGCTGCTCTTCGACGTCGCTCTGGAGCACCACCTGGTTGTTGACCACGGCGGCGATGCCGTCGAGGCGCGCGGAACCGGAGGGCTTGGCGGCCGCGGGCGGCTTCGCGGCGGGAGGCTGAGGCGGTGGCAGTGGCGGCGATCGCCAACAGGACGGCCAGGACCGGCAGGCTCGGGAGCTTCAAGGAGTGACCTCCAGGGGTTTGAGATGCGGCGCGCGGGCGCGAGTGGGCGCGGCCCAGGCGCCGAAGCAGCGACGGAGTATAGGGTAGTACCCCGTGACCTTGACACTGCTAATTGGGTACCGGACAAGGGCCTGACAGGTTGCGTGCGCAGCGTCATTTTGCGGCGCCGGTGATGGTCCCTGCACAGGCGAGAGGCTCCGAGCCGTCGCGGCAGCGCCGCGCTCGTCGCCGCCTTGCCGCGCCGGTCGGGCGGGGTGAAATCGGACGTTACGCGGTGGCTATCCTGAGCGGTCCGGACCGCGCCGCCGGGGTGCCGGGGCCGGCTGCATGGGATTGAGCGGTGCCCGGCGTGTGGGAGAGTCGCAGCGTGAATCACGATTACCGCGTCCGCCGGCTGCTGGCGGTCGTGGGGGTGGCGATCGCCCTCGCGTTCGCGACGCCCCGCCTGTTCACGCACACGCCCGTATCGGCGGCTGGGAGTTCAACTCGGCCTCGATGCGCGGCGCAACCTGCCGCGCGTGGACCGGGATCATCGGTCCGCCGTCCAGGGGCGTGCTCAAGACCGGCGACCTGCTCATCTCGGCCAATGGCGAGCCCTTGACGCCGCCACGCCCCAGCCCTACGGCCCCCGCACCCCGCTTCCGCGCGAGGCGTTCGAGCTCGAGATCGAGCGTGGCGGCGAGCGCATGAAGCGTGATGATCCCGCCCGGTCCACCTGTCGGCCTGGCAGCACGTGCGCGTGTGGCTGATCCCGATGATCGGCGGTCGTGGCGTCGCCGCTGGTGGCGTTCGTGCTCATCTGGCGCCGTCCGGATCTCGGCACCGCCTGGGTGTTCTTCCTGTGGTCGAACGCGGTGGCGATCTCGGCCGTGTACGACGAACTATCGCAACCCGGAAGTCGAGCCGACCGGGCTGTTCCGCGCCTATCTCGCCTTCTACGGCTGGCTGGTGTGCTGGGCCCCGGCCACGTTCATCCACCTGATGGCGGTGTTCCCGCGCCCGCGCTGGCGTCCGGGCGAGGCGTGGCGCAGTGCCTGGGCCTGGCTGGTGGTGGCGGGGTACGTGGTGCCGCTCTACTTCGTGGGACAGATCATCGTGCAGGGCCGGCTCTCGGCGCGGCAGTACAGCTGGTTCCAGATGTTCGCCACCGCCGTGGGCGTGTTCTCGCTGGTCGAGCGCTACGGCCGCACCGCACCCGAGGATCGGCGCCCCTCACGCAGCCAGCGCGGGCTCGCGATGCTGGTGGCCCTGCTCCTGCTGCTCGACTCCGCGCTCTACTGGGCGTACGAGAACGAGGCGCTGGTCGCGAGCCTTTTCCAGTTCCCGATCTACCAGTTGGTGTTCACTGTGGTGACGATCGGCGCGCTGTTCACGCCCATCATCATGGCGTTCCTGATCGCGCGCGATCCGGTGTTCGATCCGCGGCGCCTGCTCGAGCGCGGGCTTCCCTACGCTCTGCTCTCCGGCGTGGTGGCGGCGCTCTACATCGCGATCGTGCTGGCCGGCCAGCGGCTGTTCGCTGCCGTGACCGGCGAGGAGGCGCTGGCGATCAACGTGGTGGCGGCGCTGGTGGTGGCGTTCGTGTTCGCGCCGCTGCGCAGCCGGCTGCAGCGCGTGCTCGACCGCTGTTCCGGCGCGACCCGATGGTGCTGCGCACGGCGCTCGACCGCGCCGGCCACGAGCTGCTGCAGGCGCTGGATCCGCGACGACGCGCGCGCCGCGGTCGAAGCGGCGCTCACCCGCGGGCTCGGCCGCCAGGTGGCGCTCGAGTGGCCGGAGTCCGGGCCGCCGCGGCTCGCCGCGGGCGAGGAGCTGCCCGAGGACGCGGCCTCGGCCGTGGACAACCTGCTCACCCAGGCCGGCATCCGGCTCGAGAACCTGGCGCTGGCCGAACAGCGGGCGGCCGCCGAGCGGCGCGCGGTCGAGCTGCGCGAGGCGGCCATGCGCGCCGAGCTCCGCGCCCTGCACGCGCAGGTTCAGCCGCATTTCCTGTTCAACGCCCTGAACGCGCTCTCGTACCTGACCGAGACCGATCCGCGTGCGGCGCAGCGCTTCACCGAGCGCCTGGCCGACATGCTGCGCTACACGGTGGAGGCCGGTACGCGCTCGGCGGCGCTGCTCGCCGACGAGATCGCGTTCGTCGAGGACTACCTCGGGGTCGCGCGCGAGCGCTACGAAGGCGACCTGTGCTTCACCTACCGCGGCTCGCGCGAGCTGCTCTCGGCCACGGTGCCGCCGTTGCTGCTCCAGCCGCTGGTGGAGAACAGTCTCAAGCACGGGCTGGCGCCGGGCGCCAGGGGGCTCGCGATGTCGCTCGAGGCCGATCGCAGCGACGGATGGCTCACGGTCACGTTCCTGGACGACGGCACCGCCGGCGGCAACGGCGCGCCTGGCCTCGGGGTGGGGCTCGAGAATCTCGAGCAACGTGTGCGCCGCTTCGCGGGCGACGAGGCGACGATGAGAGCCGGACCGCGACCGGACGGCGGTTACTCGGTGATGCTGCGATGGCGTGAGCACGCGACGGAGGTGACACGATGAGAGCGGTGCGACGACATGCGCCCGATGGGATGACGGGCCGCGCGCCCACGGACGGCCGCAAGCTCAAGGCGGTGATCGCCGACGACGAACCGCGCGCGCGGCAGTTCCTGGCGCGGCTCCTGAGCGAGCACGACGAGATCGAGCTGGTGGGCGAGGCGAAGAGCGGCGGCGAGACGCTGGCGCTGGTCTCGCGGCTTTCGCCCGAGGTGGTGTTCCTCGATATCCAGATGCCCGATCTCTCGGGGCTCGAGGTGGCGCGTCACCTGACCGGCGAGGACGCCCCGGTGGTGGTGTTCGTCACCGCCTTCGATCAGCACGCGGTGGAGGCGTTCGAGGTGGCGGCGCTCGACTACCTCCTCAAGCCGATCCGGCGCGAGCGGCTGGCCGAAACCATGCGGCGGGTGGTGCAGGAGATCCGCTCGGGCAAGCGCGGCGCGCGCCAGGAGGCGGCGGTGCGCTCGGTGCTGGCGAGCCCCGAGGTGCGCCAGGGGCTGGAGCCGCTGCGGCGGCTGCCGGTGCGGTTCCGGCGCGAGGTCAAGCTGCTCGACCTGGACCAGGTGGCGCGCATCGTGTCGCGCGACCGCGTGGTGCTGGCGTGCGCCGAGGGGCGCGAGTACCTGGTGGACTACACGCTCCAGGAGCTGGAAGGCCGGCTCCCGGCCGGGCAGTTCGTGCGTGCCCATCGTGCGGCGCTGGTCAACATCGACGCGATCGAGTCCTACGGCGGCGAGGACGGTGTCCTGGTGCTCCGGCTCAAGGACGGATCCCGCGTCGAGGCCAGCGAGCGCCGCGCGGCCGAGGTACGCAGAAGGCTGCGCTAAACCAGGAGCAACCGGACGGCCCTGGCCCCGGCCGCGTGCGACTTCCGACTGTAATACCGGCTCGAGATCGGAGATTATTGTGCCGTCCCTGATCCGCTCCCGAGGAGGCGCACCATGCCCCGCAAGCTTCCTGCCCATCGTCACCTCGTTCTCTTCGCCCTGGTACTCGCCGGCCTGTTGAGGCTCACGGCCGCGGCCGGCGCCGCGCCCACGCTGGGATTCGTCGAGACCTTCCCCGGCAACTCGGTCGGCACCTGGGGCGGGGGGCGACTTTCTCCAACCCCGGCACCGGCGGCACCGGCGGGGTTCCCGACGGGTACCTGCTGATCAAGACGCCCAACGGCAGCGTGCACAGCCTGGGGAGCGATTCGGGCGGCAGCGAGTACCTGGGAGACTGGGTGGCGGCGGGGATCACCCAGGTCCGGCTGTGGCTGAACGACGTGGGCACGGACGACCCGCTCGAGATGCACTTCGTGATCGGCAAGGCGTTTACCAACGTCTGGCAGTACAACCCCGCGTTCCTGCCGCCCAACGGCCAGTGGGCCGAGTTCGTCGTGGATCTCTCGAACTCTGCCAACTGGACGCGGATCATCGGCGCCGGCACGTTCACCCAGGCGCTGCAGGACGTGGATCGCGTGCTGGTGCGCCATGACAAGACGCCGTATGTGATGCAGCCCGACGCGATCGACGGCGATGTCGGCCTCGACCACCTGCTGCTCACGAACGGCACGCTCGGCGCTCCTCCGGCGATTCCGCGGTGCCGCGGGCGCTTCGCTCCTGGCCCCGATGCCCAACCCATCGCGCGGCGCGGTCCTGCTCGCGATCGAGGCATTCGAGCCGGAGGCGGTACGCCTCGAGATCGTCGATGCCGCCGGCCGGCTCGGTGCGCCATGCGGATCTGCTCGGCGCCGGAGCCGGCACGCTGCGCTGGACGTGGGATGGGCGCGACGATCAGGGCCGCGCCACTCGGCCGGCTACTACAGCGTGCGGGCGACCGGCCGGGCCGGCGGGGTGAGCCGCGGGCTGGTGCGGGTGCGCTAGAAGCCGCGCGCGGGCGCCGCGCCGGCCCCGCGCTACCGCGCCGGCGTCGGCCCCACCAGATCCCAGCGGTTGCCGTAGAGATCCTCGAACACCGCCACCTGCCCGTACGATTCGTCGCGCGGCGCTTCGATGAAGCGCACGCCGCGAGCGGCCATCGCGGCGTGGTCGCGCGCGAAGTCGTCGCTGCGCAGGAACAGAAACACGCGGCCGCCGGTCTGATCGCCGACGCGTGCCACCTGCTCCGGGGTGGCGGCGCGCGCCAGCCAGCAGCGCCGTGCCGGGCGCCGCGCTGCGCGGGCGCACCACCACCCAGCGCTTGGGCGGGGCGAGCGGCGTGTCCTCGATCAGCTCGAAGTCCAGCACGCCGACGTAGTAGGCGATCGCCTCGTCGTAGTGGCGGACCAGCGGTGCGACCAGGCCGAGCGACGTCACGGACGGGTCGATCCAGCCTCGGGGTGCCCGGGCGCGGGCTCGGCGATCTCGAGCCCGGCGGCCCGGCTCATGTGGAGCTGGGCGCGGGTGTCAGCTCGTGTCCCTTGCGGCCGCCGCCCACCAGCGCCCCTCGCCGAGCGTGGTCTCGATCATCACCTTCGCCATCGCCACGCAGCGCTGCACCAGTGCCGCGGCGCCCTCGTGGAGCGCCTTCGACTCCATCACGTAGCGCTCGTTGTTCTCCATGTCCTCGGCGCTCCAGCCGCGTGAGTGCGCCACGTAGGGGAACTGCGGAAACTGGCAGCCGATCTCGGCGAAGAAGCCGAGCATCTGGCCCGCCACCGCCTGCACGTTGTCCTGTCCGCCGGTGATGATGAAGCCCGCGACCTTGTTGCGCAGCAGGTGGCGGTTGGCGATCGTCTCCTGGTTCTGGATGCAGTTCATGCGCTCGATCATCTTGTAGTAGAGGCCGCTCGCCGCTGCCCCAGCGGATCGGTGTCGCGACCAGGATCACGTCGGCCCAGTGGACGATGCCCTCGTAGACGCGATCCATCTGGTCGTCGGGATCCATCTGGGTGATCGAGCACGGCCAGGTGCAGGCGTGCGCCGACTTGGAGTAGAAGCCCTCGCAGGCCCGGAACGAGAGATCGCGCACCCGGAGTAGCCGGGTCTCGCCTGCACCGCCCTCCGAGCAGGCACGGAGCCCGTGATCCAGCAGGTCTTCCGACGTGCTGTAGCGCGGGTGGTTCGCGGTCATGGCCGTGGTGGAGATCCCCAGCACGCGGATGGCGCCCGGCTCGCGCGTGGGCGTGCGTCCCACCGGGTGGGGCGCGTGGTAGCGTTTGTGGCGCTTGACCCGCGGCGTTGCATGCACCAGCACGCGACCGTTCTCCACCCGCACGTCGTAGGCCGGCACCTGATCGTCCTCGAACCCGGGCTCGCCGGCGCCGGTCGTGCGATGAAATTTCCAGTAGTGCCACGGGCAGGTGACGTAGTCGCCCTCCAGCGTGCCGTGCCCGAGCGGCCCGCCGGCGTGATTGCACACGCCGGAAATGGCGCCGAACTCACCGTCCTTGCAGGTGAGCGCCACGCGCGCCTGGTGGACCCGCACCATCTGCACCGCCCGCCCGGCCAGCTCGGCCGCGGCACCGACATCGACCCAGTCCTGGTTCGCCATGGTGCGTCAGGGACTCATGAGTTGATCGTAGACGAGCTGGTACGCATCGGAGCCCACGCCGGACTTGCCCGTGAAGGGTCGGTCCCATGCAAAGGTCACGAACAGGACGATGGCCATGAGCCAGGCGACCAGCCCGAGGCCCAGTCCGTGCAGGCGGGGATCCTCCACATTGAAGAAGCATCCGCCCAGGAGGCAGAGGCCGGCGCCCATCCACAGCATGGCCCACATGAGGCCCGGGAGGCGGGCCTTGGTGCCATCCAGCCGCAGCCTGCGGACGAGGATCACCTCGTTATAGGCCCGGAGCGCCTCGCCGTGGAGGAGCTTCTGCCCCTCGGTGGCGGGTTCGAAGGCCATGAGCCTGTCCTGGATGGCATTGGCCTTCTCCACCCCACCGCGCGGAACTTCACCCCGTCGCTGAAGGGGCCATGCCTCGTCGATGACAGAGCGTGTGTACGAAGCAATCGCGGCCCGGAGCTGGGTGCGACCCGGCTCCGGGTACCCGCTCACGTCCCGATAAAGGGCCGCCAACGACGAGGCCTCGCGCGAAACGACGCGATCGGCGTCCGTGTGAGGTCTCCGAAGACGTTGACCGCGATCAGCGCGGCGACCAGGCCATAGAAGACCATCATCGAGTGGAGCATCGCGCCGCCGAGACTCGCCGAAGTGGCTGCCGAACCGGAGGGTGCGGAACGCGAGCTTGCGGATCCACGAACAGGCTCGCCGTCGAGAAGCCGACCAGCACCACCACCGTCATGAGCGCGCCCACCAGCCAGAGCGGCCACTGGTAGAGGAATCCCGGCATCGTGGTGCTCCCTCCTGGGTTCTTGGACGTGTGTTCCCGATGGTCCCGCTACTCGCCGCGCAATGCCTCGACCGGATCCATGCTCGCCGCGCGCAGCTGCGGCGACGCCGGCGCCGATCCCCGACCACCAGCGCCATCGCGATCGCCTCCAGCACCATGAGCGGCGAGGTGAACGAGATTGACCCCGGGGACGGTGACTGGAAAGGAGCCACGCGCCGCTCACCCCGAGCGCGAGGCCCGCGAGCCCGCCGACGAGCGCGGTGAGCGCCGACTCGAACAGGTACCAGACCAGGATCTGCCCGCGCGTGGCGCCGATCGCCTTGACCAGCCCGATCTCGCCCACGCGCTCCTGAACCACGATCCCACATGATGGTGAGGATGCCGATCGCGCCCGACCAGGAGGCTGATCGCCGCGATCCCGGTGACCACGCCGCTCACCACCGAGACGATTCGATTCACCATCGCCTGGCCTTCCTTCTGGGTGACGATCGTGAAATCCACCATGTTGTTGTGGCGCTCGCTTGAGCACCTGCGTGGCGCGCTCCACCAGCGGATCGATCGCCTCGGTCGAGGCGGCGAGCAGGTCGACCTCGTCCAACTCCAGGGCGGTGTGAAGAGCTGCATGGCGCTGGCGACCGGGATGTAGGCGGCGTCGTCCAGGTCGAAGCCCGAGCATCTGGCCCTTGGTTCTGCATCACGCCGATCACGCGAAACCGCGTCTCCGGCGATGCGCACGATCTGGCCCGAGGGGATTGGCGTCGCCGAACCAGCTCGTGGGCGAGCGTCGGGGCCGTATCACCACCACCGGCGAGGTCGCGGTCGTGAGTCCATCTCGGGCGAGAACTGCCCGAGCGAACGTCCATCGACCAGGTGGTGGGAACGCTCCGCGGTCGACGCCGTAGACGTAGCGATGCGGCGGTGCGCGGTTGCCGAAACCTGACCACGCCCGGATCCGTAGGCGGTCGGCACCGGTGCCCGATCACGCCCGGCAGCCGGCTCCAGCACCCGCGCGTCGTCCAGCGTGAGGCCGCGTGCGCTGCCCCCAACAGGCCCGGCATGCCCGCGGGTCTCGATCTTCCCCGGATGGATCCCGATCAGGTTGGTGCCGAACTGCGTCATCTGTCCGACGATGAAGTGCCGCATCCCTTCGCCCAGCGAGGAGAGCAGCACCACCGCCGCCACGCCGACCGCGATCGCCGAGCGCCGAGAGCCCGTAGCGCAGCGCGGTGCGAGCGCGAGCTCTCGAAGCGTGAGGCCGAGCGAGGTCGCCGAGATTCATCCCCGCCGCCCCGCAGCGTCGGCGGCGTCGAGGCGCGCGCGCGCCGCGCCGGCATCAAGCCGAACGAGACGCCGGCCACCACCGCGAGCGCGATGACCAGCGCGATCCAGCCGGACTGGGCTTGATGCGGGATGAAGGGCCAGATGCCGGCCGCGATCGATGATGATCGCCGCCGGCGATCACGCCCACCACCGCGCCGGCCGCGGAGGCGCATGACCGCCTCGACCAGGAACACGTCGAGGATCTGGCGGCGCCTCGGCCCCAGCGCCTTGAGCAGGCCCACCTCGCTGGTGCGCTCCGGAGGCCGAGACCAGCATCGACGTTCATGATGCCGATCCCAGCCGCCGCGAGCGAGATGCGCGGCGATGCCGGCGAGGCCGGCGGTCGAGCGCGTCGATCACGGCGCTGAACGTCTTGAGCATCGCGTCCTGGGTGATGAGTGTGAAGTCCTCGTCGTCGTCGTGCCGGGCGGTGAGCACCGCGCGCACCTGCTCGAGCGCCGCCGGCACCGCCGCGGGGCTGGTCGCCTCGACCATGATGCGGAACAGGCCGGTCTGGTTGAACATCCGCATGCCCGACCGAGACCGGCACCAGGATGAGATCATCGTAATCGATGCCGACCGAAGTAGCCCTTGGAAACCAGCACGCCGATCACGCGAAAGCGCCACTGCGCCACGCGCACCAGGCTTCCCGAGCGGGTTCTCGTCCTGGAACGGCTCGCGCGCCACCTCTGCCCCAGCACCACCACGCCGGTCGCCCTGGCGCGGGTCGCCGGGCGGAAGAACTGCCCGGCGGGAAGTCGTGGCAGCATCCCGAGGAACGGCGCGGTGGTGCCGACCACGCGCACGTCGACGGCTCCGTTCGGCGTATTCGATCGCGCCGGTGCCGAAAGAACGCAGGCCACGTCGCGCACCGAGGGCGACTGGCGCCGCGACGCGCGTCGCAGTCCTCGAGCGTCGAGATCGCGAGTGGTGCCGCCGAGGCCGGCATGCCGCCGGAGGTCTCGACCACTGCCCGGCAGCACGATCACGAGGTTGGTGCCCGCGCCGGCGAACTCCTCATGACCGTAGCCCTTGGCGGCATCGCCCGAGGGCGGTGAGCAGCACAGCACCGCGGTCACGCCCGATCGCGATCGCCGAGCGTGAGCCCGGTGCGCAGCCGATGGAGCTGCAAGCGTCTCCGCCGCCAGCTCGATCCGCGTCGCGGCGCCGCATCGTCGTCCGCTCCAGCGCGATCACGCCGTCGCGTCATGCGCTGTACGCTGGCGGGCGTGGGCTGGCGAGCCCGCTGGATCGTGGGTCACCAGCCGACGCAGCGTCGAGGCCCGGCGGCGTTCGCGCGCTTTCGAGCGGCGCCGCGATCTCCTCGCCCAGAGCGGGTGATCGAGAGTTGCCGGTCGGCTCGTCGGCCCGAGCGGGGTCTGCGCGGCTCCATCACCATCGCGCGCGCGATCGCGAGCCCGCTGGCGCTCGCCGCCGAGGCTGGTCGGGCCGAGGCGGTGAGTGTCGCTTAGCGAGCCGACCGACTCGATCGCAACGACGCCCGCGGTCACGGCGCTCGCGCCGCTCGCTCGACGCCGGCGAAGATGAGCGGCAGCTCGACGTTGCGGGCCGCGGTCGTGCGCCCGACCAGGTGGTGGGGCCGGAGGAATGAAGCCGATCTTGCGCTGCCGTACGTCAGCGGGTTGTCCCTGGAAATTCTCGATATCGACTTCATCCGAAGAAGTAGCGGCCCGAGTAGGCGTGTCGAGCGGCCGGCGCATTCGGCATCGTCGGTTGGCGAGGCCCGTGATAGCCGCCAATTCCCGGCGAGATGGCGAGAACAACACCTGCCTACGTCGTCAACCTTCCGACTTCGCCGCCTGATACGCGCGCGGGCGTGGTCGGAAGCGGAGATGTCGCGCCATCCGTGGCCCGACCCGGGACGTCTGCGCTGCCGCGCTCGCGGCGTCCCGCGCGCCTCGCTTTTGCGGCTCAGTCCGCTGACCAGCGCCCGCCACGCGACGACGCGGCGCACTTCGCGGGGCGCTTTCTTGATCGAGCTGTGGTCGCCATATAAGCCCTCCCTTGAAGTAATGCGTAATG
>ERZ1370068.7-contig-10002_pt1 | contig 35002 bp, 52 predicted proteins | sample MGYA00561227_ERZ1370068 | MGnify/ENA primary metagenome ERZ1370068 (study PRJEB38410, sample SAMEA6850437) | metagenome | study: Metagenomic assessment of the ecological functions of the soil: analysis of the soil microbiota associated with the...
CTCGGTGTGCGTTTGATTACGTATTTGCTCCGGGATAACGGTGCATCAATTGCGTGCCACGCGCCAGGCTTGCGCATGGGGGCCCTTCAGAAATCTCGTTTGCACACCTCTCTAGTTGTTTACTCAGACAGGCAGTTCATTTAAAATTAGCCGGACATGTTTTTGCTTAGCTTCCCTTCCAGATCCACAAGCGCCAGCTATTGTCGCGATCAGCGCGAATTTCCGCGTTTGGGCGGGCGCCAAACACCGAATTTCGAGTCATAACGTTATCAACCGCAGTTCCTCGAATCGCCAAAGCCTGGCCCGGTGTTCGCTACGACAACGCGGCTCAAAGGGGCAAGAGTGGCTTGAAGTCGAAGTAACCTTTGAATAGCAACCCCGCCTAAGAGATCCCAAATATGCGGACGAGTTAACGTTCAACTGTATCTTGCTGAAGAACAATCCGCGCTCTATCCCCAAGGGACGCTCTTTTGGTAGGTTCAGTTACGCATACCATCCCTCAGGAGCGCGAAACGCGGCCGTTCGGTCGTTTACATAAGTCCGCCGAATTGTAGAACGCTTTTTCGACGGAAGGGTTCCGGGCAGCGTCGATCAGGCGCTCGTCGATGTTGGGCTGACCGTGACCAGGGCAAGGACAGGGAAGTTGCCTCGACGAGCTGGAAAAGCCGCTCCGGGAGCTGGTGGCCACAATTCCCAGCAGACACGCCTGGTTTCGTTCTCAACAAGAACGAAACCCCGTTCACCTGCCAGCGTGGGACTACTACGAAGCGATTAAGCCGCGCGCCTCACGCAGTGAGGCCGAGTCCCGATCGCCAAGGCCTGGCGATGGCCGCACCATCACGAATCATCACGCTCAACCTCGGCATGCAAACGGTGACGCTTGCCGAGAGTTTCAGACTTCAACGCGCGCGGCGCACGCAGCAGTCGCTTTTCGCTCAGAGCGGGTGCCAGTCCGGCGGCAGATGCAACTCGACCTGCGCGAATCGACGGCCGTGAGCGCATTTGCTGCAAGCGCTCCGTGTGGGCTCCAAGGAACGCGTGAACTTCAACCTGCCCTCGCAGTCGGTCTTCACGCGCTTCGTGAAGTCTGCCCGGCTCGTCCCCCGAGCGAAGGTGGACTCCGACCATCGGCTTCGAGGCGCAGCAGAACGTTCCTTTCCCGATCTGACGAGGTCGTTTTGGGACTATCAGATCCATGGGCGAGGCGTAAGGACAACCTGTCGGGATGTCGTCCTGGCTGCGATCAAGGCGGATCAGCTCGACGAAATCAACGCCTCGGTCAACAAAGGGCGGCCTGCGGTCTTGACCATCGACGTTGCCCCGATGGCGCTCTCGAACGCGCTTTCGCTACAACTTACAGCGAGCTCACCCGGCTGCTCGCTTCTCATCGACATCGGCGCCCGGACCGACAAACCCTTATTCTTCGTCGAGGGCAAAGCGTGTCTTCAGCCGCAGCATACCTCCGTGGGCGGCAGCACGATTAGCGCCGCCATCGCCAGAGGAGCTCAAGCAGGACGTCACGCTTTGTGGGAAAGTGAAGATCGAGAAGGGGCTCTGTCGGGCTCCCGGCGGCAGCTTATGCCGAGCCCGATGACCCCGGCGAAGCCAAGATCGCCAAGATCATCCGCAATACGATGACTGCGCCTCCACGCGGAAATCGCCCGCTCCGATCTCGTTCTACCGGCAGAACCAATCCGGCGGCCCTCCGGTCTGCGCCTCTTCTCTGCGGCGGCACGGCTAGCCACTTGCCCTACATGGTGGGAGTTCTTCGGCGAGAAGCCTGCAAATACGCGCATCGAGCACTTCAATCCCTTGCGCAACGTCACCGTCGCGGGAGCAGCATAGCTGCCCGAGCTCGAGCGGCACAGCGCACACACTGGGTGCTTTCGGCGAGGTCGTTGGCTGCCAGTACCCTGCGCTTTGCGGGGAACACGCCCAATCGAGGATCAACGTCCGCCCGCACAGTCTCTGGTCATAGAGCAGAGATCTCGCCAGAGCGCATAAAGCCGCTGCTGGTCCTGGGCGGCACGGCTGCGCTGCTGCTGGCCCCGGCTGCGTGCTGGTGGCGCTATTTCCCCAGCCATGGCGCCGACTGTCACCGCAGCAAAGGCTGGACAGGCGTCAGTACGTCGACGCTCGACAGACCGGAGGCGATCGCCGCGCGCTTTCTTGACGCGTCTGCAGGCTGGAGACCAAAGCGTCTCCAGGCTGCCATCGCGGGACCGCTGGTGCTGGCCGCCAACGAGCGCTCCGCCTGGGCTGAGATTCCTGGGCGAGCTCGGTGCGGACCAGGCTGCCGCCGCGGTTCATTTGGGTTACCGATCATCAAGCCCCTTTCCGAGGGAAGGGGCTTATGCGCCCGGCTGCAGGCTTTTACAGTCGCGGTTCATGGCTGCCCGGCTGTAACAGGCTCGCCGTATAGCTCCAGCTCGCCGCAGCGCGTGCCTGGCCAACCACGGCACGCGGCCGCGCTGCCGATTATGATCGATACCTTGAAATCAGCGGTCTTTTATCTCGCAGATCCTCCCCCAACGGCTGGGGAAGGCGCGCGTCATCGACGGATTACGTCGACCAGCTCCAGGAATCGAGAAGTCTTTGAAATCGAGAGAAAAATGAGAGCCAAGGCGGCGGTGATTCAGCGCACGACGCCCAGATGAGCCAGAGCTGGGCGCACGGCTTCACGATCGTCCCGCCGCTGCGAAACCCGATCTCCCTGCCGTGAACTGGACTCAGAGCGAAGGCATGCTTCGCCGGGCTTGCGGCGCTGACCGCAGCTAACCCTTTGGCTGCGGCGCACGCTGGTCTATCCTGATGGTGCAGGCATTAGCGCACGTTCCGAGGAAGGCTCGGACGCCTATGCCCAGTGCGGTCCACAAACTTCACGCACTCCTCCAGAAACCGGTCGCCGTTCCCTAAGTGCTGCGAAACCTGGAAAAGAGCCGACTGCTCAAGGAGCAATTCAGCTGCCGAACGGGGGCGCCCTGCGCGCTGAGCTGGCGAAAGCATGCAGATGCCCCGCCTAGTGCGGACATCCAGCCGCAGAGATTTCAGGACGACCTTTCGGGCGGCGGTCAACCGGATCACCCGGAAAGGCGGACTGCGGCCGGGGTCGAGCTGCCGAAAGGCTTCTGCCTGGGTTTCAGCCAAGTACGCGAACAGCAGCTTCCCGGAACGAGCGGGCGGCGCCGGCCTCTGGCGCGACAACTCGGCATCATCAACAAGATCGTCACCGAATCTGATCGACTTCAGGGTTGGCTCGATCGACAGCCTGGACCGGCTTGCCTTGCCGGAGGAGTCCCTCGGTCAGTCGCCGTTGCTCCGCAGGCCGGAAGGCGCTCGCCAGCGCGGCGCAAAGAACCGGAAGGGCAGTCCCGCCGGCATCATTCGCCATGCCCTTCGATCTGGGCTTCACCGCCGAGCAGGGCAAGTTGCGCGTGGCGTTCAATGCGTTGCTGGCTCGATTCCGATCAGTTTCTGCTCGTCCGCGACCTCTGCCCTCGAGGAATACTAGCTCGCGTCGGACCGTAACACCCCGCCGGGATCTCCTCCAGGCGTGCCTTGGCATCAACTCTGGGCCGCGCTGGCCGAGCAGCGCCCTCGGCCTTGCGCCAGACCGCGAGGGGTGCCGCCACCGCCGCCGGCAATCTGAACGTGATCCTGGGCCGCGAGAACTGGTCAAGGCGCTCGATGCGCGTCGAAGATCATCGACTTTCCCAGGGCCGGAAGCGGTCCGAAACATGACCCGGTGATGGACTGGCTCGAAACGCAACTCACGACAAGGCCATGCTGGACGTCCTGGCTATGCCTGCGTCCTGCTGGCCAAATTGTGCTGCGGCGCCTTGATTATATGTCACGCGTCCGGTCTTTCCCGGAGCGATTCGCCGGTCGCGACAGCTGCCCAACCGATCGACAACAATCAGAAAGCGCTTCCCACCGACGCCATAAAGATTGCCCAGAACAGGTCAAATCGCCGCAAAACTGGCTCGGCCACGACCGGCTCACTGCTGGTCTCGCGTCCTTAGCGTCCAGCAATGGATGGTGCGCTCGTTGATCCCCTTGAAGGCAACAAGAACCTCCACGAGCCCATCAAGAACTCCTGGCTTATCAAATACGACTCTGCCCTACTGGGAAAGCGACGTCACGAACAGGATCCCGACGGCAGACGGCTTCAGCAACCTCGAAGAATACCTCGCAGGCACCGATCCGCGCGATAAAGAACTCCGACTCCTCCCTTCTATACGAAGCTCCGGCTCTTGCGATTCATCTCAAAGCCCTTCCGCCTCATCTTTACAGGCAGCCCCGATGACGGCCAGACCTTCACCATCAACACCAAGGACCGCGGCGGTACAGAACCCAGATTCGTGGAACTCGGGTCGAGATGATTGAAGGGACTTCCTATAAGGTCGTCTCATTACGAAAGAAAACGCGAGACGAAGGAACGAGATCGAGATCGACGCCTCCACCCTGACAATCGAAAACGACGCAGACCGGTCAGAAGATCGTCCTTGTTGCCAACAAGGAGGCCAATGATCCCACCTCCTTCGGCGAGTTCCTTTACACGTGCTGCGACAGATTCAAAATTTACGGTCAAAAAGGATGATGAATTTACTCTCTGCCTCCTGAGACCGACAGAAAGTACAAACTCATTGACATTTCAGAGAAGGAGGCCGTAATACAAGATCAGAAAACGCGGGAGCAGCATAAAGTTCCTCCCGCATTCAATGTAGAGTGAGAGCCGCTGCCTAAGGTCTGAAGATGCGTGTGCCGTCCATCGCGCATCTATTACCAGATTCGGGGAACATCTCCTCCCTCCTGATAGACCCCCAGAAGCATTATCGCCAATCTGCCTTAACGATGAAGTCGTCAAGTCCTGACCGCAATCGATCGCCGCTTTTGGTGGCTGTCGGCGTGGAGTGCCAGCTTCGCGCCAACAGGCCGGGGTCCAAGGAGCGCTGAGCGAACGAGATCCGCCGGCAGGAAAGCATGGCCGACTATGCTCGAGAAGGCGATAAACAAAGGCACCGAGGCGATGATGAACCAGGACTACGAAAGCGCGTTCTCCTATTTCAAGAGCGCGGTCGATGTCCTGCCCGAGCGGCGGACCGCAGCGCACACCTGTTCGTGAAGCGGCTCTCGATGGTTTCTCCCGGGCGGCTCGTCAAGCTCACCGAGCAACGCATTTCCGAAGGCCGGTATCCAGGACGCCACCACGACGATCAGCGTCGTTCTCGAGGAACGCTACGCACCCGATTACGGTCCCGCGCTCGCCCTGCAACGAAAGCTCAAGGATCCCGCGATCGATTTAATCGGCGCTTACACTCCGGGCTTCATCGCGAATGTTGAAGAGGTCAAACAATTGCTGCTCGAAGCCGACGGCTTCTACGGCTCCGGCCGTCGGTCTCGACCTTGCCTTCAAGCGCTACGAACAGGTCCTGAACATCGACAAATACAACATTGCCGCGCGCCGCGGTATGGGCAACGCGTCAATCTCGCCCGGCAGAGGTATGCCACTAACGCCTACAATGAGACCCGTGGCGATATGCTCACGCCAGGTAGACAAGAGCTGGGAACTTCCGGTGCGCCGCTTTGAAGTGGGCGCCTCCACGATTATTGAACAACCTGCAGATCGACACGCGCGGACCTCGCTGATCAATCGCAAGCTCGACGAAATCATTATTCCGCGGGTCGACTTTCGCGATGCGACCATTCGCGAGGCCTTGGACTTCTCAAACAGCGCTCTGTGGCTCTCGACACGACCGACCAGGATCCTACGCGCCGGGGCATCAACATCGTTCTGAAGGTGCCGCCAGACTCGCCCGGAGGCTGACGCGCGAATTACTCTTTCCCTGAATGACATTCCGCTTCGCGCGGCGATCGATTACGTGGCCAAGGCCGCCAACCTCAAACTCAAGGTCGAACCGTATGCGGTCGCGGTTGTTCCCCGGTCGGAGCCGACCGATATCCTCATCACCAAGGAATACAAGGTGCCCCCGGTTTATTACATCATTGCCGGCGTACGGGCCAGCCGCCTTTGCCTCGGCCCAGGAGCCAGACAATTGCTCCCGGTTCGCAGCCGGCCATTCAGGCCCGCTCAGGTGCACAGGGAGTTTCTGGAGGCCCAGGGCGTAACCTTTCCGCCCGGTGCGAGCGCCAACTTCATTGCCAGCACCAGCAGGCTGATCATCAAGAATACTCAGGCAAACCTCGACCTGATCGATACGCTGGTCGAAACGCAGATGACGGCGCCGCCAAGCCAGGTGGAGATCGAGTCAAGTTCCTGGAGGTGACGCAAAACAATCTCAAGGAAATGGGTTTCGACTGGCTGCTCGGCCAATTTGGACCATGCCATTTGGCAGCGGCGTATTCGGAGGGGCGGCACCCAGGGATTGCGCCAATGGAATCGCCCCAAACATCAATGCCAATTCGTTTCCGTTTCTGAATCCGGGTTCGACAACCGTTCCCGATCGGCGCGAGCAGCGCCACTTCGGGTCCAATCACGGCCGGGAATCGCTCGGGCACTACTGCCATTACCGGTGAACGCCGTCGACAGCCTCGCTATTCGGCACTCCTCTCGGCCCGGCGCCTGCACTGCTCTCGGTGGCCGGAATCTTTACCAACCCTCAGTTTCAAGTTGTCCTCCGAGCCATTGAACCAGCAGAAAGGCGTGGATCTTGTCAGCGCTCCGAAGGTCACCACCAAAGAGCGGCCAGCGAGCCGACCATCCAAATCGTTCGGGAATTCCGCTATCCGACCGAATATGATCTGCCTCAGGTCACGCAGACGCCGGGGTCCATCTACACCCCGGCAACACCGACAACGCCGACTTCGTTCGAGACAAAGCCGGTCGGCATCACCCTTGGAAGTGGAACCAACCGTCGGACCCGTGATGGTTACACGATCGATCTCATCCTTTCGCCCCGTGTGGTCAGAGTTTGATGGCTTCATCAACTACGGAAGCCCGATCAACACCGTGGTCACCCTGGTTCCGGCGGAGTCGGCGAGCCACTCTTCCCGTCGCTCAGCAGGAACTTTCGTGGTCACCCAGAAACATCATCAACAAGCCGGTTCTTTCCACGCGGGAAGTCACCACGGAAGTCACCGTGCTATGACGGCCAGACCGTCGTGATCGGCGGCCTGATCAGCGAGAACATTCAGAAGGTAGAGGATAAGGTCCCGATCCTGGGAGACATCCCGCTCGCGGGCAGGCTCTTTCGCACGACGGCGCGACCAGCACATCAAGCGAAATCTTATCATGTTTGTCACCGCAAGCTTGCTTGACCCTGCTGGCCAGCCATTGATCAAGTTTGACGAGAGAGGCGCAAATCGTGCCTGAACCCAGCGCGTCCGCCATCGGAGCAGGAAATTATCCCCGGTGATGCGATCGTCCATCCCGCAACCGCAATAGCTCCGGAATATGAAACTTCCCTTGGCTAAGCCACCCTCTGCGCATTTCCTCGCCGCCACGGCAACCGTAATCTGCCTTGGAGCTGCAGACCTTCCTGACTTGCCCAGAATCTGCAGGACAGTTGCCGAAAGAGAAATCGTTCGTCGGCAGGAAGATCTGGTGGTCTGGCAGACAGACTGATTATCGCGGGTGACAGGGCGCTGGCCGAGAAGGATTACGAGACTGCCTACGTCAACCATCTCGACGCGCTTGATAAGATTCCCGGCCGGCACGGCCTCCGGAAATCTGCGCGCTATGACCACTCTCGAAATTCATCAAGACTGGCTCTTCGCTATGCAGAGCAACTCATCGCCAACGGTCGCTACAGCGACGCGGAAAAGGTCGCCAAGACGATTCTGCTTCCCGGATTACGATCCATCAAACAAAGCGGCCGTTCAGCTGCTCTCCAATCTCGAACAGCCCGACTACTACAACAAGACGGTCACGCCGGACTTCGCCGAGGATCGCGAGGAGGTCACCAAACTCCTGCATGAGGCTGATGGATTCTATCAGGCCGGGCGCTTCGATCTCGCCATCAAGCGTTACGAACAGGTCCTGAATATCGACCGATACAACATCGCCGCCCGCAAGGGCATGGAACAGGTCAATCTCGCCAAATCAAGTACTACGGCATCGGCCTACAACGAAACGCGCAGCCGGCTGCTTTGGATGGTCGACAAATCCTGGGAGCGTCCTGTTCATCGCTTCCAAAGCGGGCGCACCACGACCGCGGAAGTCCAGGCGCGCGGGAGGAATCCGCGGAACCGAAGCCACCATGGCCAAGCTCAACCGGATCATCATCCCGCGAATCGACCTGCGCGACACCACCGTCGCGCGAAGCTGTCGAGTTTCTCAAGCAGCGCAGCCGGGAACTCGACACCTCGACCGACGATCCCCAAGGAAAAAGGGGCGTGAATATCGTTCTTGAAGCTGAGCCCGGTCGGAGCCTACGCCAGACTTGACGGCTGCCTCCAGCCGTGAGGGTCCCACTGCGCGGCTCCGGTGCGGAGGGACTGCCGATACGCAGGGTCACGCTTTCGCTGACCAACGTTCCGTTGATTGAGGCTTTGCGTTATCTGCACCAGAACTCGCTGGGCCTTAAATACAAGATCGAGCCCTACGCCGTCTCGATCGTTCCCGATCACTGAAAACACCACCGACCTGGTGACCAAGAAGTATCGGGTGCCGCCCGGGCTTCATTCCCGCCGCGCCGGTCACGGGCGCCAGAAGCGTCCCGGCGCCCGGTGCGCCACGCGAAGAAGTTCTCGAGCCTCGCATCGGAAGCCGGACGAACGCGCTCGAATATCTGCAATCGCAAGGGCGTCACTTTCCCGAGCGGCGCCTTCGCTCAATATGTGCCGGCCGAGCAGCGAACTCATCGTTCGCAATACGCCAGATGCGCATCGATCTGATCGACTCGCTGGTGGACGCCGCGATTGGCGTTCAGCCCACGCAGGTCGAAATTGAATCCGAAATTCCTCGAGATCACCCAAAACAACGTCAAGGAACTCGGCTTTGACTGGCTTCTTGGGCCATTCCAGATCGGAAACAGCGGCGCTTTCGCCGCCGGCGGAACGCAGGGGTTTGGAACCAACCTGAATCCCGACCTCCCAGATCCCGCTAACTTTCCCTTGTACGCCGGGCGGCGTTCCCGTCGGTCAAGAATCCCGTCAACCGGAGGCTTGCGATCAGGTTCCGGCTTCGGGCCCCAACGCCGCCATCACGCGCCAATAGCATCGACGGCTTGCTCGGGCACCATCCGTCATCGGCGTGCGCGCCGGGCATCTTCGGCATAGCCGGCATCTTCACGAACCCGCAGTTTCAGGTCGTCATCCGCGCTCTGAACCAGAAGAAAGGCGTCGATCTGATGTCGGCTCCAAAGGTCACTACCAAGAGCGGCCGCAAAGCGATCGTGCGCGTCGCCCGCGAGTTTCCTTATCCAACCGAATTCAATGCTCCGGAACCGCCTCCGCCGAGCACGACCAGCGGCCGGGCCCGGACCGTCGTGACTCCGCCGCCAGGAAGCTTCGTCAGCCAGGGTGTGGTTACGCCTTCGACGCCCGACCGCGTTCGAGACGAGGAATCTTGGCGTGACGCTCGAAGTGGAGCCGATCATCGGTCCCGACGGCTACACCATCGATCTGAATCTCTCGCCGGAGGTTGTCGAGTTCGACGGTTTTATCAACTACGGTTCCCCCATTAACGGACCCATCTTCAACCTCGCTGACCCAGCCGATCGACACGGCCATCCTCACGCAGAACGTCATCAATCAGCCGATTTTTTCCACGCGCAAGGTTACCACGAGTGTAAGCATCTGGGATGGTCAAACCGTCGCGCTTGGAGGATCTGGTGCGTGAGGACGTTCAAAAGGTTCAGAGACAAAGTCCCGATTCTGGGAGACATTCCGCTTGCGGGGCGCCTCTTCCGCTCCAATGTCGATCAAAAGATCAAGCGCAACCTGATTATCTTCGTGACGGCGCGCTTGATGGACGCGGAGGGAAGACCGGTGCGTCTGGATGAAGATGTCGGAGGAAATTGTCGAGCCTTTGGGCCTCCCCAGGAGCTTCCACCTCCGGCCTACGAGAGCCCGAGTTTTGGAAAATAGCGACGTGATGCTCTGAGTCAAGAGCCAGACTAACGGCGCGAGCCGCTCTGGTCCTGTCTTCCTGCACTTGTGGGCGGTCGTTCTGCCGGCGGCAGGGTGATGCCATCTGTTTCAATGCCGATTTTCGGAATAACCGGTGGGATCGCCTCAGGAAAATCGACCTTTCGCGACCTGCTCGTTGAGCGGATCCGGTGCCGATCGCGTTCGATGCCGATGCTTGCGTGAGCGAACTGCTCGAAGGAGATGCAATCCGTAAGAGAACAGATCTTGGAGCGAGTCCATCCCGGACGCTTATGGCGTCGGAAGGCCGAACCGCGCGCTTCTTCGGAGAACTCATCTATGGCGACGTTCGAAAGAAGCGAGCGCTGGAAGCGATTCTTGCACCCGATCGTCCGCGACCGCTGGCTGAGACGAGGCACAAGAAGCCGAACTGCCAGGAAAGATCTTCGTAGCGGATATTCCGCTTTTCTTCGAGACAGGCGCGGAAGCACAGTTCGATCGGATCATCACTGTGGGCTGCTCCGTTGAAACTCAACTTGCCCGGCTCAGCTGCGCGCGACGGCTTGACGCACGAAATCTCGAAGAAAATCATTGCCTCACAGATGCCGATCGGCATCAAAATCTCCAAATCACATCACGTCATCTGGAACGACGGTTCCCTTGATGCCCTCACCGCTCAAGCCGAGCTTCTTTCCCGCTATTTGCAGTGACCGAGACGGTTGAAAATCCACCTGAAACGAGCGCTGTCGCGCAGCCGCTTCGTCTGAACGACCTTCAGCGGCTGAGCCTGGAAAACTCGCTGCTCGCGGGCGCCGAGCTGGGCATGCGGTTGCGCGTGGAGAGCTCCCGCCATCACATGGTGCTCGATCAGGCGCGATTTCACCTCGAGCCAGGGCGGTGAGGTGCTCGCCACAGGCTTTCTCGAGCTCACAGCCGATCACGGAGTCCTGCGGTGGCCCGCTTTCAGCCTTGAAGCCGGGACCGGACGACGTCCATGTTCCTTCCGCTCTGCTTCGTGCCGTTCGATCTCCGACCAGGCTTGATGCTCCGTTGCGCGCTCGCGGCTTCCTCAGGAGCGCGAGCGCGGTCTGGTGGCCGAGTCAATCCTGGAAATTGAAGGCATTCCCGCCTGCTCACTGGGAAACGCCGCCTGGATTTCGACAAGCTTACTCCGCTCTTTCCCAATCGGCGAGATCTTTCTGGAAGCGGCTCAGAGATCCTTCGATCAGCGCTCGCGCCGTCGATCTGATCGCGCCGCTGGGAATGGGCCAGCGCGGGCTTAATCGTGGCGCCGCCGCGCGCCGGAAAGACTCCTCATGCTCAAGGCCCTCGCCACCGCCATCCGCGCCAATCATCCGGAAATCGTCTTGATGCTGCTGCTGGTGGATGAACGCCCCGAAGAGGTGACCGATCTGCGTCGCGACCTGGATTGCGAAATCTACAGCTCGACATTCGACGAACAGGTCACCCGGCACGTGCAGGTCTGCGAGGCCGTCGTCGGAACGGGCCAAGCGCCTCGTGGAATTGCGAAAAGATGTCGTCATCCTGCTCGATTCGATCACCCGCATGGCGCGCGGCTACAATAATCTGCAGCCAAACAAGGGACGCATCATGAGCGGAGGCGTCGATTCGAAGGCGCTCGCCCGGCCGCGAAAGTTCTTCGGATCCGCCCGCAACGTCGAGGAAGGAGGCAGCCTCACCATTCTCGCCACGGCCCTCGTCGAGACTCAAAGCCGGATGGATGATTTGATTTTCGAGGAGTTCAAGGGCACCGGCAACATGGAGGTCCATCCTGGATCGCTCCATTGCCGAGCAGCGCATTTTACCCGGCCATTCACATCGTCAAATCGGGCACCAGACGCGAAGAACTCCTTTACCATCCTGACGAATATGAGCGCATCGTCGTGCTGCGACGCCAGCTCTCGGAACTTCCCGCAGCGGAAGCCATGGAGGTTTTGGCAGCCAATCTCCAAAACACGAAGTCGAACGCCGAGCTTCTGCTGACCGGCCTGCGCGGGCTCTAATTAGGCCTTTGTAACGACCATGTCCTCATCGCCGAGGTCCGGCGGTGGGGACACCGCCGTACAAACCTCTTCGCGGTCTTGGCGCTTCTGAAAGGCGAAGACACGCGCAGAGTGCTCCCGAGGAAGCGTAATAACAAGCTTGCCATTAGACCACGCATACTTGGGAGACCGCGCCTGCGGGGTAGATGCATTTGAAGGTCTGCTTCTTCGTGCCGGCTGGCAACGTGATCTTTGCGCTGCGGCGTTCTCCTTCGAACCGCCACACCGCCAGGTAACCGTTGGCTCCGCAATCGAGGCCAGAACGCTGCCCAACCGTCGCCAAAGCGCGGCAGCCCAAGCGGCCAGAAAGGAATGCCTCTGGGAATGTCAGCTCGAATGCGCCTTGTACACGGCAATGCCTTCTTTGACCAATTGCGAAGCCGGCCGAGGAAATTTCATGAAGGCATCCGCTTTGGTGGATCCGCAAAAGAAGCACAGTCACCATGTTAAAGATCGTCTCCTCTTCGTCGGCTCCTTTAAAGGATAGCTCCAGATCGGCCGCCTGTTCTGGGGTCACCGCCGAGGCGCACGCCGCAGCGATAATCGCATTGAGGCGAAAATCTGTCTGGTCGGAGACCGATTGAATGGCTGTGGATGGAAAGCTGCGCATAATCCATGCGCAAGCCGCCGCTCGAACAATTCTCGATGATCAATTGAGGATGCCGATCGAAGACACTCTTTATCCAATCCAGATAGGCACGATTGTGCTCGAGCAATCCATCACCCGGCGAATCGCACGGCCCTGATCCGTCCCGGGCCCTGCGTTGATGTTGTAATCCATCTTGAGATAGCCAATTCCGAACTCGCGCACGAAGGCGTTCGATGATCCCGTCCGGCATGCGCGCGCACTTCCGGGTTTGCGAAAGTCGAGTTGATAGCGACCATGATCGATCACTCGTTTTCCGTCCCGCAAGAAGAACCAACTCGTCCGGAAGCTGACGCACAAGGGGGCAATTGATGCCCATAACTTCGATCTCCAGCCAAAGACCGGGAATCATGCCCTTGGCACGGATGCGTTGAATGACCTCGCTCAGATCCCGCCGGAAAGCGCGTTATCGACGGTTGCCACGCGCCGACCAGAGTTCCCACCACGTCTCGCCCAGCTCAGCATGCCAGCCGGCATCAACGACAAAATACTCCGGCACCGACTTCGGCGGCCTTATCGATGATGGGCATGCAAAGCCTCGGTGGTGGGATTTCCCCAGAGGCAGTTCATGTAATCGTTAAAAATGACCGGCAGGGTTTCCATGATCCGGATGAGGTCGACGCAGCAGCCTGCGTCGCGCGGGTCAGCGTTCCAAGGGCAGCTTTGCAGGCCACCGTCGACGCAGGCAAAGGTCACCGGAACTGAATTGCGAACTTTCCGCCGGGCGCCAGCCGCTTCGCTCCAAAGCCCATCGCGGTAGGTTGGGACCGGAGGCGCGCAGCACCAGCTCCGTGCGCCAGACGTCGCTGATCTTCCCAATACCAGGAACCGTTGTGCTCGATCTGCCAGCAGCAGCGTGGATCTCGCTTCCGATGTTCTCCAAAGCCGCCCAGTGGCAGATGCTCAAGCGAGGACCATGTCCCTGATTGAAGATGGCCACGCGCTTGAGAGAGAAGCCGCTCCCCGCCTGTGCCGCGGTAGGCGGCGCTCAAGTCCGAAATCCCGCGCAGTCTTCCCGACCGCCATTGACACTCCGCGCACCACGAGTTGTCGGCCACGTGAAGACGCATCTTGTCTCTTCCCAGGCGCCGGCGCCTCCGCAGCGAAACGCCAAAGAGCGCCGAGCGAGCTCACGAACTCGAGGAGGACCTCGTCAGCGCCGACATTCTCGACGACCGTCAAGTTCGACGGACGAGGCAGCCTGCGCCAGGAAGTGAAAGTAAGAACTAACGATAAGTCCGCTCCACTCTGTCTGATTTCCGGAGAGGTCCAAGAGGAGTCGCGAGAACTCGAATGGCTAAGGTAGCGAAGAAGTCCTGCCCGGATTCGTTCCGGTGCATTTATTGCCGTGATGGTCATGTTGATTGAATCCGGCGGCTTGAATTTCAACCAGACGGCGCCCAGCGGCGCTTTGGCTCCCAGACTCTTGGCTCCGGAAAGAGGAGCTTGACGGGACTTTCCGGCGAAATGTCCAGACTGAAGGTTGAGTGCGCTTGTTTCCAATCTTGCAGAGGCGAGTGCGCGGCATGAGGGCGTAAATCTCCGGCAGGGGTCGCTTACCCGCTTTGTCTCCCGGCCTGCACGAACATTTTCATCTCGGAGAGAGCTGATGCAGTCCTCTTGCTTATGCGTCTGACGATCTATCAGCTCGAACACAGCCCATACTGCATACCCATTGGCCGAGCGCTGGGAGCTTTAGGGCTGGAATTTGAAAGAACGCAACGTCGCCAACGGCGACCGCCGGGAAGATCATCGAACTAACCAATGGCGCTTATTACCAGGTGCCGGTCCTCGCTCACGATGGCGAAGGTGATCTTCGAAGCTTCGCCAACTTCCATCGATGTGGCGCGCTACGTGGACAGAACATTTGCCGGCAGGACGCCTCTTTCCGTCGAATTTGAGGGCCTGCAAAGAATCGTAATTTCTTACATCGAGGACAACGTCGAGAGCGTTACCTTCAAGCTCGTCGATCCACTTCTACCTTCCGCGATATCGAAGACCCCGATCGAGCGGGCCATGGTTCGAAGACACAAGGAGCGCAAGTTCGGCCCAGGATGCGAAGAGCACTGGCTAGCGACAGCAGCGACGCCTTGTTTAGCGAGGCCGAGCGCCTTCTCGAGCCTTTCGACATCAGCCTCGCCAGGCAATCATTTCTGTTTGGTGACGCTCCGATCTATAGTGATTTCGCGCTCTTCGTAGTGCTCGGCAATATGACCTATCGCAACGCTACAACTCGCTTCCGACTTCGTTAGCCAACCTGCGCGGCCTGGTTCGAAAGATGCGAACGTTCAAGTTCGACGCAGCGACAAATTAGCGTTCTCGATCGCGACTGCGAAAGTCTCCCGGACGGACATCGCAAGCAGAATTCGCGCAAGCAGCTGCGCAGAGCACGTCGAGGTCGGCCAGATCGATAACTTCGACCGGCGAATGCATGTAGCGGGTCGGCAGGCCGATCGAGACAGTGGGAATGCCGCCACGTTGCACGAAGATGGCGTCGGCGTCGGTCCCCGAAAACCGTGGATTGACCTCATACTGGAGCGGAAGTCCCTTCGCCGAAGCGAGCTGAACGTAGGCGTTCAATCAAGACGGATGGTTGGCGCTGCCCAATCCCAATCACCGGGCCGCCTCCGAGCTTCACATCGCCATGCTTCGTCTTCGAGCAGATCGGGATGTCGGTCGCATGGGCGACATCGACCACCAGGCGCAACATCGGGGCGCACACTGTACCCCGCCATCGCAGCGCCATAACGTCCATTTTCTTCCTGCACAGTTGAGACCGCGATCACGCTTGCGCTCAGCCGCTCCCGCTCGGCTGCAAGATGACGCAAGGCTTCCGCCGCGGACCATGTGCCCGATCCGGTTATCGCACGCGCGCGCAGCAATCTGCCGCCGGCCAAGCTGAAGGACGTTGGCATCCTTGGTCACCGCGTCTCCGATCCGTACGAAGCTTCTCGGCTTCCTCCCGCGAGCGCACCCCGATGTCGATGAAGACTTCATGAAATTCCGGCACCTTCTTCCGATCGTCGAGATTCCTGCAGGTGGATCGCCAGATGGCCAGTCACCCCAGGAACTGGACCGCCTCGGCCATGCACAAAAACTCTGCGGCCGCGCAGCATGGCGCGGTCAACGCCTCCAATGCCCTTGAAGTACAAATAGCCCTCCTTCGCTGATATACGAGATCATCAAGCCGAGTTCGTCAGAATGCCCGACGATGGCGATCTTCGGAGATGCTCCGACGTTCAGTTCCGCGAAGACGTTGCCATATGTGTCGCTCTCGACTTTGTCGGCAGAATTGCCCGGCGTAGGCACGCCCATACAGCCTGACCACGAGTTTCAGAAGCCGGAAGGGGAAGGTGTTTCCAGCAGCTGCTTGGAGGAAATCGAAGGAAGCATCGCGCATAAGGGCGCAAATTCTTGTCGAAAAAATCCGCGGCAAAAGCCCGCATTTTGCATGACGAGTTACCTACGAGATTGGGGCGCTTCGGCATGCTAAAAATGGGGGATTTCTCATCGCGACAAAACGCCTAAATGGCGTAGCGAAATGACTTTACCGAGGAGCGATGTGCGATCGAACATCAAACCACAACATATTGTGGACATTGAAAAACTAATACACCATATATAGATTTGTATTGACTCAGAAGCTCGGGTTGTCGCACTGTCTCATGAACCGTCGTAGAAGATAGGAAAGTGAGCAGGGAGAGAGAGGCTCGAAGACCCCCGGAGAGGAAGGAATCTGAAAACATGGCCAGCATCACAATCAGGCTCGGAGATCGCGACATTTGAACTGGATCGGCACAAGGCGAGAAGCGGCTTACGCCGCGAAGCGAGTAATCAACGGCCGGCAGACGATGTTCTTCAACATTCTGCCTCTGAAATACCAGTGGGCCTACGGGCTTTACAAGACGATGAAGGCGAACCATTGGGAGCCCGAGGACATTCAAATGCAGAAGGACTGCGAGCAATGGCGCGACCACGCTGGAATCGCCGATATCGAGCGCTGGATCATCAAAATGGGCATCGGCTACTTTTCGGCCGCGGAAGGCATCGTCGGCGACAATATCCTTCACGTCGTGCGCGAGGTTGTCACCGCGCCCGAGCTCAAGCTCGTGCCTGGGCCGTCATGCCCACGAGGAAAACATCCACGCCGACAGCCTCGTTTACATGATCAGTTCGCTTGGGCATCAATCCGCACGAATGCGAGGCGATGTTCGAGGACATCGCAACAATCAAGGAAAAGACCGACTTTCGTGGTAAACAATAGCCGCAAGCTGCGCCGCGACATCGATCTCACGCGAACCGAAAACAAGCAGGCTCTGGCGAAGAACATCTTTCTTTTCGGCCAGTGCATGGAAGGCACGCAGTTTTATGGCCTCTTTGGAATGGTGCTGGCCCTCTACCGGCAGAACAAGTTCCCGGGCATCGGCCAGATGTTTCGCTACACGCTTGCGCGACGAATCAAATCACATTGAACTCTTTCGCAAGCTCTTCATCGAGCTCGGTCGACGAAAATCCGGATGTCTGGACGGAAGATTTCCGCGAGGATCTGCGCGCCACCATGGCCGAGGCCGTGCGGCTGGAGAAGCGGTTCATCAAGGATTGCCTGCCGGTGCATGCCGTCGGACTCACCACGGATGAATTTCTCGCCTACATCGACTACATCGGCGACCGCCGGCTCGAAGGCGTCGGCCTGCAGCCGCTCAATGGCTCCGAGCTCAAATCCTCTGCCCGTGGCTTGCCGAGTTGATGGACATGAAAAAGGAAGCGAATTTCTTCGAATCCAAAGTCACCGAATATCAAAAAAAGTCCTCCCTCGTCCCGGTATCGGATGACGAACTCTGAGCGCTAAGCTAGCTTTGTCCAGATGCGCTTAAGCGATAGGGTCGGTTCACGTTCAGGCTCGCCAAATCCAGAACGTGAGAACTCCCATGCTGCGCCACATCCCACTCGCCGAAGACCTCGCGCTGAAGCGCCTGGTCACCACGCCACTTGATCAAAAGCCCGGCTTCGCCTGGCGCGAAGCTCTCGGCGATCCCTCGTTCGAGGCGGCGCTTCCCGAGGTCATCGTCACGCGCGGCAAGGGAGATGAGCGCCAGTTCAATCTCGCCGATGTCGCCGACGAAATCGGCGCTGCCCTGACGGACCTTCTCCTCTCGCGCGAGGAGAAGGACATCTTCAACGAGGAGAATCGCGCGTTCGTGGCGAACGTCGCCCACTCCGTCGCCACACGGCTCTTGAGCACGTCCGCGGAGGGCCACGGCCTCGAAGCTGTCCGATTACGATCTTTCCTTGCTCATTGAAAAGGCCCTCATCGAGAATGACGCGCACGACGTTGCCAAGAGCCTCGTCTTTAAGCGCTCCGTCCAGGAGGCTGCCGACCTTGCCAACGAGATCGCGAGCGAGCGCATCGGCGCCGGCTCCGGTCACCGTCCGCCTGATCCGCCGCAACGGCACGGTCGTGCCTTGGAACGAGAGCAAGATTGAAATCGCCTGCCGCAAGGCGTTTCTCACGACCAAGGAAGACGCCGAAAGCGCGATCAAGATCGCTCGCGCGGTAACGTGCCCGCATCCGCCGCGGCGATAGCGCGCTTCGTTCATATCGAGGACGTGCAGGACATGGTTCAAGAGGAGTTGCATGCGGCAGGGATTCTACAAGGTCGCCGAGAGCTACATCCTCTACCGGGCCCAGCGCACCCGCATGCGCGAGGAGGCCGCGCAACCTGCGCCCGACGCCGAGCAGGAGTCGCTTGTGGTCGTCCGCGGAAAGAGACGGCCAGAGCGTGTTTTGGGACGGCAGCGAACTCAAGCGCCGCATTCAATTTGCCATCATCGGACTGGACCTCTGCTTCGATGAGCGCCGTATCGAACGGGAGCTTCGCCGCTCGATCGGCGCTGAAATCAGCGAGGAGGGCCTGCGCAGCACCATCATCCTGAACGCCAGATCGCTGATCGAAAAGGATGCCGACTTTGCCAAATTCGCCGCACGCATTCTCCTCTCCTACATTTACGAGGAGGTCCTCGACTGGAGCATCATGCGCGACGGCATCGAAGGCCTCAAGGAAGCGCATCGCAAGGCGTTCAAGAGTCTACCTGCGGCACGGCGGTGGCGATCGAGCGACTCAGCCCAAAGCTCCTTCAGTACGATATCGAGAAGCTGGCTGATGCTCTGGACCCTTCCGGCCGACCTCGACTTCGAGTATCTCGGCATCCAAACCCTTTACGACCGCTATCTCATCGTCGATAAGACCCGCCAGCCAGCCCGCCGGATTGAAACGCCTCAGTTCTTCTGGATGCGCGTGGCCATGGGGCTGTTTATTCAAGAGCAGAAGGACCGGGAAGAGTGGGTCAGCTCGCCTCTACAATCTCTACAAATCACGCCGCTTCTGCTCGAGCACGCCTACCGCTCTTCAACTCGGGCACACCGCACAGCCAGCTGTCGAGCTGCTACCTCTATAAGGTCGATGACAATATCGAGAGCATCATGCTCCGCGGAATCGCCGAAAATGCCTTCCTTTCCAAATGGGCAGGCGGACTCGGCGGCTCGTGGACGTCTGTTCGCGGAACCGGGAGCTACATCAAGGGCGACCAATGGAGAAAGCCAAGGGCGTCATTCCCTTTCTCAAGCTCCACAACGACCAGCTCGTGGCCGTCAACCAGGGCGGCAAACGCCGCGGCTCCGGCTGCGCCTACCTGGAAACCTGGCACAACGACATCGAAGATTTCCTGAAGCTGCGCATCAACACCGGCGACGAACGGCGACGCACCCACGACCTCAACACCGCCAACTGGGTGCCCGATCTTTTCATGAAGCGGATGGAGGCACGCGAAGCACTGGACGCTTTTCCGCTCGAACGAAGTCCCGGACCTGCATGACGCCTACGGCCGCAAGTTTGAGGAGCGCTACACTCCATTACGAGCGGCTCGCCAAGGAAGGGCAAAATCTACGGACGCCCGATCCCGGCGATCGATCTCTGGAAGGAGATGCTCAAGGCGCTCTTCGAGACCGGCCATCCATGGCTGACGTTCAAGGATCCGTGCAACCTGCGCTCGCCGCAAGACCATGTCGGCGTGATCCACTCGTCGAATCTTTGCACGGAAATTACTCTCAACAGCAGCGAGGAGGAGACCGCTGTTTGCAATCTCGGTTCTGTCATTCTCGACACGCACATCAGCGACGACGGCTCGCTCGATTTCGAAACTCTTCGAGAAACCATCACCGTCGCGGTTCGAGCGCTCGATAACGTCATCGACATCAACTTCTACCCGACCGAGGCGGCCAAACGAGCCAACATGCGCCACCGGCCCGTCGGTCTCGGGCGTGATGGGCCTGCAGAACGCCCTCTTCAAGAAGGGCATCGGCTTTGCCGATCCCGAAGGCTATCGAATTCAACGATGAATTCATGGAGGCGGTCGCTTACTGCGCCTACAGCGCCTCCAGCGAATCTGGCCGCCGAACGCGGGACCTATTCGAGCTATCGCGGCTCCAAGTGGGATCGCGGTCTGCTTCCGCAGGATACCATCGAGATCCTCGAGAAGGAACGCGGGATCAAGATCGACGTGCCCCGCGGCGGCCGGCATCGGACTGGAATCCCGTTCGGGACAAGATCAAGAAACATGGCATGCGCAACTCCAACGTCCTCGCCATCGCTCCGACCGCGACCATCTCGAACATCACGGGCACGACGCCCTGCATCGAGCCGAACTACAAGAACCTTTACGTCAAATCGAACCTGTCCGGCGATTTCATCGTTCTCAACCGCGAGTTGGTCCTCGACCTGAAGAAGGAGGGACTCTGGAACGAGGAAATGGTCGATCAGCTCAAATACTTCGACGGCGAGCTGAAGGATATCGACGTCGATTCCCGAGCATCTCAAGCGAAAGCATGCCACCGTGTTTTCGGTCGGATATAACGCGATCATCGATGCGGCCGGCGCGCCGGCAGAAGTGGATCGATCAGTCCCAATCGGTGAACCTTTTCCTGGCGCAGCCCGACATGAAAACTCTCAGCCACATGTATCGCCGCGCCTGGCATGTCGGCCTCAAGACGACTTACTATCTGCGGACGCTCCAAGCCTCCAACATCGAAAAGTCCACGGTTTCGGTGAAAAAGGAAGTCAGTGGCATCGCTGGTGGCAAGCGTGAATATTCCGCCGAGGAGCAGCTCGCCTGTTCGATCGAAGCCATGCGCAACGGAGCCGAATGCGAAGCCTGCCAGTAGTAGCGGACAATTTTGCAGCGACGGTGTCCGCGGTCGAGACTTTGTAGCGGCGATCTCCTCATCGTCGCGGGCGTCCCCGGCCGGTGGGCCGACCCTAGGCGCGCCCGGTGCGGGGACAGCGGCGCTCAGCAGAAACGGTGATCGTTTTCGAAAGATGCCTATTTTAAAGGGAAGTCCGGTGCGATACAATTCTCACGGCCAATTCGACCACCGCTCGCCAGGCGGCCTCACACTGCAGTCACGGTGCGGCGCAGCTCTGGTGCCGTCTGACCAGGTTGCGCCAATAGCGCCTCGCATTTGCTCGACGTAGGGCCCGCGGTGCGATTTTGGAACTTGCGCGATCATGCTCCATCGCGTTCTTGTCAGTCATGAAATAGACTTCGTTAGAGAGCGAAGAGCGCCTGGGTGAGGGCAGCCGGCTACCCGCGTCAGGCAACCGACGGTATTGTAGGTGTCTTCCTGGGCAGCAAATTTGCATGGGCTTGGTTCAGCGTGAATTCCGCGATCCAGAGCGACTCGGCGACGATCCGCTGCCTTAGAGCAGGAGGATACTTCGCGACGCTTCGTTTCAGATCAACGATACGTCCGAGGGATCGTGCAAGGGAATGCAGGCTTCTGTTTCGGCCAAGTCAGATGACGCTGTAAAAGCCGTAGGCTGGCTGTTGATAGTAATCGTGGCGAACAATTCCGCGCTGTGCTTCGTCAATGGTCTGCCGCACCTGATGGAGGTTACGATAAAGAAGATCAAGCTTGCCCCGCAATTGTATGAATCAAGCGCCACCATTGACCCAGGGTCCCCATCCATAAAAATCCGTCACGACCGGGTCGTTGTTGCGCCGAAAGAGTCGCAGCGATCCGGCGGATCTCGCCAATCGCAAAGGGCCTCTCCGGCTCATAGTAAATTGCGACATCAAGAGTCGGAATCTTCACGCTGCGTGCCGCAAGCGTAGGAACCGCCCAATACGGCCGCCGCTATCCCCGGAAACGCGTTTCAATTCGTCCACCACAGCTCGTAGCAACTCGCCCTTCTGAGGCGAGATTGTTTCCCAGGCAGTTCAATCATAGCGTTGAGCTTTCTCCATCGGCGCCGAGAATCTCCCGTCTGCGTTGCCAACCATTCAGCTGGCCAAGCACGACTCGAACGAGAGCTCTTGCAGGCTTTGCACGCGGATCAAATCCATGGCTGACGGCGGCGCGGCGGCGTAGAAAACTCCTCCTGTTCATATAATTTCTTCTTTAGGTTCAATTATGATCTGATGAGTATGCATTTTGATTCCATCCCTGACGCCATCGCCGACATCCGAAAAGGGCGCATGGTCATCGTCACCGATGACGCCGATCGCGAAAACGAAGGCGATCTCGTCATGGCGGCATCAAAGATTACGCCCACTGCGGTCAACTTTCATGGCGAAATATGGGCGGGGACTGATCTGCGCGCCAGATCACCGAGGAACGCGCGCGCACAATTGGGGTTGCAACGAATGGTCGCCCACAACCGCGAAATGCATAAGACGGATTTCACCGTATCCGTCGATGCCGCAAGGGGTATCACGACAGGTATCAGCTCACGGGACCGCGCAGCCGACCATTCAAGGTGCTTGGCCAGTCCTGACTCGGTCTCGAGTGAACTCGTGCAGCCGGGCCACGTCTTTCCGCTGCAGGGCAAACCCGGCGGGGTCTTGCGGCGAGCTGGGCACACCGAAGCCTCCATCGATCTGGCCCGCCTGGCAGGACTCGATCCATCCGCCGTCGTTTGCGAGATCCTCGAACGAGGACGGCTCGATGGCCCGGCTGTCCCAGCTGCTTGAAGTTCAAGAAAAAGCATGGGCTGAAGATCTGCTGCATTCAGGATTTGATCGCCTACCGCCGAAAGCGGGAAAAACTTGTCGAGCGCGAGCAAACGGTCTCGCTGCCGACAGATTACGGCGATTTCGAGCTGCACCTCTACCGATCCACGGTTGACGAGCGTCACCATCTTGCCCTCGTCAAGGGCACGATCGACCCGACCCAGCCCACTTTGGTTCGCGTCCACAGCGAGTGTCTAACGGGCGACGTCTTTGCTTCGAAACGCTGCGATTGTGGTTCGCAGCTGCATCAGGCGCTCGCCCAAATCGAGCAAGCTGGCACGGGCGTCCTTGTTTACATGCGTCAGGAAGGCCGGGGAATCGGACTCGCGCCCAAAGATTCATGCCTACAAGCTGCAGGAAGCAGGGACTCGATACGGTCCAAGCCAACGAAAAGCTCGGTTTCCTGTGGATCTTCGCGATTACGGGCTCGGCGCGCAAATCCTCGTCGACCTCGGCGTGCGCAAGATTCGCCTGCTGACCAACAATCCGCGCAAGGTGGTCGGCCTGGAGGGTCATGATCTCGAGATCGTCGAACAACTTCCCATCCGTTCGACCGCGAATCCGCACAACGCCGGATACCTTGGCGACGAAAAAGACGAAGCTTGGCCATCTTCTCTAGGAGGAGCGCGCTCGTCTCTCCAGATCGACGTTCCGGCGCTCGGACATTGGACTTGAGAGTGGGCGCTAATTGCGCCAACATCTGTGCAGATGCCGAAGACTTCCATCACCCGTCCGCGCATAGCCAGAAAGTCGAGCCTTCTCCTTCGGCATTGTGGCCAGTCGATACAACAATACCTATGTGCAGGCTCTGGTGAGATTCCGCCATGTCCGAGCTAAACGAAATCGAACCTGGCGCGGATGTCTCATCTGGTGAGGGTTCCGGGCTCGTTTGAGATCCCATTGGCGGTGAAGCTCGTCGCGATGCAGAAGAAGGTCGATGCCATTCTTGCGCTCGGAGTTGTTTTGCGCGGCGAGACGGCGCACGCCGATCTTGTCGCACGGAGCGTCACAACCGCCCTCATGAATCTCGCGCTGGAGTTCAAGAATTCCAGTCATTCATGAGGTCCTCCTCCTCGACAACGAAGAACAGGCCAAGGCGCGTTGCCTTGGCAAGGAACTCAATCGCGGGACCGAGGCGGCCCGCGCGGCGGTCTCGATCGCCCGCACTGTCAACGATCTCTCCTCGCCGGTCCAATAGATCATCATGGGCGTTCGACGCGAGGGCCGCGAAGCGGCCGTCCAATACCTTTACCTTCGCGACCTTAACGGAGACAGCGACCTTCCTGCCTATTACAAATTTCGCGGCCTGAGTCCGAGTGCCCGTCGATTCTCGCGACAAGCTCATCCAAGGCGCCATCGAACATCAGCAAGCCATCGACGACACCATTCGCGGGAACACGCAAAACTATGAACTCGCGCGCATCTCCGTGGTCGATCGCAACGTCCTCAGGGTAGCGATCTACGAGATGCTTCATTGTCCGGAAATTCCGCCGGTCGTCTCGATCAACGAAGCGATCGAAATCGCCAAAAATACAGCACCGAGGAATCGGGACGCTTCGTCAACGGCGTCCTCGATCAGGTTCTGAGTGCCTCTCACCGGCCTGCGCGCGACCGGCCTCGACAAGGCTGCTCGCGACGGGAGCGAACCAAGCTGAGGAGCCGCCCAGCCACCGCTATGCCACTCGGTTTCCTGAAAAGTCTTGTCACAAAGTTCAGTGCCCGGCCGGTCGACTGGGATGAACTCGAGGAAACGCTCTGCGCGCGGATCTTGGCGTGCCGATGACGTTGCGGATTCTTGACGCCTTGCGCGAACGAGGAAGCGAAGTTGATGCCGAGACAGCGGCTGAGGTTTGTCGTCGCGAAATTCTGGAGGTCATCCCCGCGGTGGCGGCACTGATTCGCGCCTTTGCCAGCGAAACCCAAGGCGATTCTACTGGTTGGCGTCAACGGCACCGGAAAGACCACTTCGGCCGCGAAAATGGCTTACTGGTTCAAAGAAAACCGCCACACCAACCTCCTCGTGGCCGCGGACACCTTTCGCGCTGCCGCGATCGAGCAGTTGCAGACTTGGGGCGAACGCATTGGCGTGGAGGTCGTCACGGGCCAATATGGCGGCGACGCCGCCGCGCTCTGTTACGATGCTTGGGCAACCGCCTATCGCCGAAATATTGAATTCCTCATCTGTGATACGGCGGGACGCTCTGCATACCAAGGGCAATCTCATGCAGGAGCTGGCCAAGGTGAGTCGCACCCTCTCGAAACATGATTCCGACGCGCCCCACGAACGCCTGCTTGTCGTCGATGCGACGACGGGTTCAAACGCCCTCGTCCAAGCCAAGGAATTTCATCAGGCGGTGGCCCTCACCGGAATCATTCTCACCAAGCTTGACGGGAGCGGCAAGGGCGGCGTCGCCGTCGCCATTCAACACGAACTGGGAGTGCCGACTCGCTTCATCGGCACCGGAGAGAAGCTGTCAGACTTAGCCCTGTTTGATCGCGATCAGTTTGTAAACCAGATGCTCTGATCGGAGAGCGCTCGTGCCTCGAGCCTCGGCGCTAGTAGCCTCGATAGTGAAGGCTCAGCAGCCGATAGCTGTCGGAGCCATTATCCGCAGTATAATAGTAGAGGACGAGCGTGGTCGTATCTTGCGTCCATTGGTAGCCAATGAGTGTTTCTGAGGATGTCTCCATCCCTGGTTTTTTGGCGGGCGACGACACGCCCAATTCCATACTTGGTCTCAATGTTTCGGCGTGTCTGGTCGAAGAAGCTTGCCGTAACGGTCGGCGTCCCAGTCAGGAGTCGCCATAGTGGAGCTCTATTTCGTTGAGCGAATCGTTGTCGAAGTAGAACAAGGCGCGCTGCAAGAGCCGCTGGGGAATACCTTCCACGACGAGACACTGCGCGGTTGCGAACTTTCTTGCGATCGACGACCCGCGCCTGCACCCGCTTGAGACTGTCTTCAAGCCGCTGGGCAGCCTCTCCCCAGGCAAAGTTGAATGGAACCTTGATCTCTTCAGCCGCCCAGGCTGGCTCCGTCAGCGACCAGCAGAGAAAAGCTGCCCAGCAGATCAGACTTCTGGAAATCAGTCGCCGGCGATTAGTCATGCCAAAAGCAAGTCGATCAGGCGCGGTCCACCTTGGCGCCATCAAGCGGTCCGACCGATGCGAAATGCGAAAAGAGACGTTTCTCGTCTTCGAGGCCTGACCTCAATGCTAGGGAAGCTCGACATCTCCAGCATCGATTTCAACAATGTTTCCCAAACCCTTTACCGCGTATTCAGCCACCACAGCGCCATCCCCGGCATAGACTCTGAGCATTTTCTTTTCAGGCCGGAACTCGACGACGACCCGACGAACATTCGGCTGATTCGCGAGAAAGGCAAGTCGCAGTCCCGACTTTGTCTCCAGCCAGAGCCCGCCGTGATCGGAAGTCACCCGCAGGGCGAGCTTCTGCGCCGAGGCAGAAAGCCCACCTGTTGATAGTGGAACGTCGACTGCATCGATCTGAGGAACAGTCCCGGCATCCGGAACCAGTTTGCCGTTAACCATCCCGAAGTTTTCACAGCTCTGAATGACCTTCTCAAAATCCACCACCCACTCGCCCGGTGCTTCGTCGCTCCCAAAGACAGGACGCGAAGACGCTGCGTTGCGCCACTTTTCTCAAGAACTGCGATCTCCTCGATTGCGGCCGAGGCACAAACTCGAATCGGCGAAAACTCGTCCCGATAAGAACGCAAAAATTCGCCCTGCCTGTTGAACTGTCCGGTGAAAGGTTTGCCGTCCTTTTCATCCAGGGCCGTCACCCAGAAGGTTTCGCCAAATCCAAAGGAGAGACTGGAGGCTGCGATGTTCAGAGGCAATTGTTCCCACTTGCTGTCGGTCGTTGCCCAAAGTTGCCAGTAACTTGAGGAGGCGCCAAGCATCTGCTGGCCGTGCACCGCCAACGCATCAAAGGGAATAGGCGTGTCAATTTCTCCGCTTGTCTCGAGGTTCGGCACGAGAATCTTGGTGAGACCGGTTCGGGTCGCGACGAAAAGCGCGTCATCGCCGGCGGCGATGCATTCGACCTGAGGGTTCGGCTGAGTCTCGATCACCGTGCCGGCATTCATATCCAGGAGATGAAGCGTGTCCCCGACCAGGACGGCGACGTAGTGCTCGGTCGTGGCCAATAGGCGATTCTTTGTTGGAGGAGATAAGTCCGCCTCGGAAAACTGCGCCAGGTGATACCTTGGCTCGCCAGTCGGGTGCGCCGCCCCTTCGGCCAGCGTTGGCGGAACCGACGCTCCGAGGGACGTGGTCCAGAGAAACCCTCTAAGCTGATCGAAGCGAAAGACGAGCGGATGTGTGTCGTTCAAGGCCTGCGCCAGCTGACGACTCCTCCGGGTTGCTTGCGAAAATCATCGATTCGCGTGATGTCGAGGCGCTTTCTCATCGACCCAGTCGTTGAAATGGTATGCGATCCCTTCAGCTTTCGAGCTCATCAGTGACGAGATAGCCGCGGACCCGGTATTGTCCTGCAGGGCAACGCTTGGCCGAAATCATCCCTGCCGTCCCACCTCGCAATCAGGCCGTTCAGACCCGATAACGAAATCCGTCTCCGGCCGCACTCACATAGAGCGTCCGCCTCAGCTTGCACCGGTCGAGTCGAAAACCCCGAGACTAATTCGGCCCTCGGCTTCCGGCAGCGCGAAAGTAAAGCGCTGCTCCCGCTCGGACGACAAAGCCGGCAGCAATCCCGCAAGAAGCGCTGCGAGAGAATTCTCCTCAAGCGTAGTAATGCCAGTTCAGATTGGGGAAGAGATTGTCCCTCTCCTCGCAAGCGGAGAGAAATCCATCGTCGCGGCGGTCGTTGCTGGCTAGCTCGTAGAGTTTCGTGAAACGCAGAATGTGATCGCGGGTGCGCTTTTCCGCGATACTCGCGTGCGCGTGCCAGTCTTCATGAGAAACGCCCAGTCACTCGACTGGGCCAAAAGAAGTTCGCGGGCCATTTGTCTAAGAAGTCGATCAAAATACTTCGACTGCGTGTTGGCGAACTTGCAAGCCATTTCCGTCATTCTTGCCGCGCCCGCATGCAGGTGTGGAGTAGATCCACGAGTTGCAGGGGTCGAGCCAGACTTCCCAATATCCCTTGTTGCCCCAGCTGGATGATGAGGGCTGAACCATTTGCAAAGTTGGATGATTAAACAAATAGCTCGTCGGAGTAGTCAGCTGAAACGCCTTTTGGTCGAACGCGGCCTTACGCAGGAACAGGTCCAGAAACTCTGGACCCTCAAACCACCAATGTCCAAAGAGCTCTGCATCGAAAGGGCTCAGCACGATTGGCTCGACCGGCAGCATCTGATGCAACTGTTCGATTTGCTGGACCCGGCTTTGCAGGAAATGGCTAGCATGCGCCTCGACTGCCCCATGGCCCAATCCCGCCGATAGTATTCTTATTTTCGCTGCCGGTGATCCGATGATACTTGATTCCCGAGTAGCGACGGTGACCGACGTCCGGATAGACGCCGGCGAGGTAGCTCCTCCGACAATTCCTTCGCCAATATCGCGATAGAAATCGCGATAGGCGGAATCGCCCGGATAGCCCTCGCCGAGCGCTCCAAACCTGCTTTTGCTGGATTCCGCGATCACGCGAAAGACTGCCGGACCCGCAGGAGTGTAATACGGCGAGAAGATCGCAAAACGGGGACGGGGCTCGCCAAACATCAACCCATGAGCGTCCAGCACAGTCCAGCGCAGGTTGGCATCCTGCAGTATCTTGCCGACCGCCGGAACATAGCCACACTCAGGCAGCCAGATCCCGACCGGGTCGCGCCCCAAAGCATTCGCGATATTCATCGCGCGCCTATGAAAATCTGCGCCCTCATCGCCTCGGGACAAAACTCCATCAGAGGAAGAAAGCCATGGCGTGGCTGCGCAGGTGATGATCTCGAGGAGTGCCATCTTCCTGAAGCTGGGCAAACGCCCCCACAACATCCCGTCCGAATCTGATTGAGGTAGAAGTCGCGCGCGGAAAGGAACCGCTCGGAATAGAAATGCGCCAATTGATTGAGCGAGCGAGTCATTCGCCGTTCTTTCGATTCTCGGCAGCTGAAAGCTCGATGACACGATCGAGGTAGCGCTCTGTGCGATGCTGGAGAAGCGCGATCTCGCAGCATGGCACAAAGCGTCGGAGTCATCGTCAGAGTGACTCGGATGGAACGCTCGAGGCGAGGCGTCGAAAATCTGCGAAGCAACGAGGATGTAGGTCTCGACAACACCTTCAAAGAGCCAATCCTCTTCATGAAACTCGTCCTGCTCCAGGATGCCGAACGAACGGGAGATGCGCGTGGAGTGAGGAGAGCCAGTGAACCTGAATACTTGGTCACCATGCCCCAGCCTAGTTCAGGCGCAAGCTGTCGGACAAGATTCGATTTAGCGCAGCGCGCGCGCAATTCTCTCCGCAGTGAAATTCGCGATTACTCGCTTTCCATTTTCCCGCCGCTGACTTGGAACTGTCCAGTGCAGGACGTTCTTTACCATCTGCAAGTGGCTGGCTTCGCGGTCCCGCGGAATGTGCTCGGGCAGTAGCATTTCCAGGAAATGATCCGGCTGGGCGCCGGGCGAGCTTCCAAATCAAAGAGGGCATCTGAACACCGCGAGCGCGCTTCTTTCAAGCGTCCGCGTCATTTTCCTGCAAAGACATTTCTCTTCTCTGATGAAAGCTTCAAAACTTCGGCTCGACGACGTGCTGAGACGACGCGGACACCCTCCAAGACTCTTCTCAGTCCGGATGGCCGCTATCTGGTGACCGGAGCGGCCGGCTTCATCCGGAAGCGCTCTCGTTCACGGCCTGAATCGTCGCGGCATTATGCGCATCATCGTTACCGATCATCTCGGAAGTGACCAGAAGTGGCGCAACCTGGCTCCTTTAGGGTTTGAGGATTACGTGGCTGCGCAGACAGGCTCTTGCACGACCTGGCCGGAAATTCGCGATCACATGGAAAGTTCGACGCCTGCTTTCACCTGGGCGCTTGCTCGTCCACGACGGTGACGGATGCGACCTATGTGATGGAGAATAATTTTGGATATACCAAAAAGTCTCTGCCGTTGGGCGTTGGCCACCGGCAGCGCGATTCATCTATGCCTCGTCGGCGGCGACCTACGGCGATGGGGCCGCCGGGATGGACGACAGAACGAGGATCTTCGGGCGTTTCGTCCCCTCAACCTTTATGGATACTCGAAACATCTCTTCGATCTGTTCGCGCAAGAGCAGGGACTGCTCTCCGGGATCGTGGGACTTGATACTTCAACGTTTTTGGTCCCAACGAGATACCACAAGGGGAGAGATGCGCAGCCTCGTCTGCAAAGCTTATGATCCAGATCGTTTCGAATCGCGGCTTTGATTCGCCTTCTCAAGAGTTGCAAGCCCGGAAAGTATCTCGGACGGCGCTGTGATGCAGCATTTTGAACAAAGGCAATAACGACGCGCCGTGGATATCAATGCAGAACAAGTTTTGGGAGATGCCGCGCATGTGATTCGTTTGGCGCTTTACAATGGTCGGAGAGCTTTTCTTGTGGCACACAAGCCTCTTCTCCTCGTAATACATACATATCGAATCTTTCCAGCCAGTAACGGCCTTAAAGGGTGGCGGCAGGATGTTTTCTGGCATCGCTCCCCAAAATCGACTTCATCAACAGATGCCGGAAAGCACGCAACAAAAATTCAGTAACAATATGATATTTGCGCTTCGATATATCTGCTTGGTGCGCCCCACCCTGGATGCTGCACTGCGATACCAATTTCCTCTGGAGAGAAGGATCGGGGCGACTCCCAGCCAGTCGAATTATCTGTATTGTAGGAGGCTACATGATCCGATCCATTCATGAATCACAGATCCTCCGTAAGCTAATGAAATGAAAAATTTCTAGCCTGCAGACTGTTTCGATTAAGTTTTCAAGTGGCGAGCGGGCCTCGAGTCACCGCCCCACAAGCTCGTTGGTTAGCCCTTTCTTTAGTTTTTCAGCGAATGAGGTGCAGCCTGCGCCAAGAATCTAATGACCAGAAATTTGAGGAATTCTCCTCGCTGTTCAGACTTTCTGTCCCTGTTGCCCTGAGGGGCTGGAGCGTCCTGGACGATGGGTGGTACTTGTCATTCTTGCCATGCCTTGGTAACGTCGCTCATCTTTTCGACATCCTCAGAACCGCATGCTTGAGCGATCTGGAGAGACCTGGACCGCTTCCACGCTCACTTCCACTGGCAATTTTTGCGCGACCTCGGTATCAGCCGTCCTGGCGGAGCAAACTCGCGCGAGAACGCCAGCGCTCCGTTAGCGGTGCTTCCGATTTTCGAACTCGACACCAACGCGGGGCTTGTCCACGCGGTAGGGGCAAAGCGGAACAAATTCTCAACTTCTCCACCATGCCTCCTTGCCACTTCGCCTCGCCTCTGAGAATCCGCGATCTCATCGAAGCTCAGCTACGCAGCGGTTATAGAACATTAACAGTACCTGCAGGAATCGTCGCCTGCAAGCCGGGTGAATGTTCGCTTTTTGCCCATAAGCCCTCCTGTACAGTTTCGATCCCAACGAGGTGGTGGAGTCACGTCCAGCGTAGTCACGCTGCGAACTGCTCCCTCGAGGGATGCCGCCTTCAACAGCCCCCACGGCGACGTTCTGCATCGGGTGCTTGGCCGGTATTAGGGCGGCTTTGCCGAAGATCTCCTGCAACAAATCTCGCACCAGTAAGGCGATCCCGGTTGCCTTCTCCCGCGCGAATCACCATCGCGCTCTGGTTTCAGCGCCCGTGGCATCTGGCGATCGAAGATTAATGCAGCTTTCCGCAGTCGCTCGATGATCGTGGACGCGACAGACCGATCTCGTGAAACAGCGCCGGAGAAATCGAAAACTCGTGGAGGCTTGATCGTGGAGGAATTCTCGATGGTTTGCCGCCGCCCTGGCTGACTCCGCATCGCTCGGCAATAGTGGCGTCGATAATCATCCTCTTCTGCGTGTCGTTGTTCGTGGATTGGTGGACCCTGAAAACTCGCCCACTGAGCTCCAAAGCTGAGAAACGCCAAAGGTTCCGCTACCCAGATCATAGATTCAGTTACTTCTTGTGTGTTCCGTCAGGCGGTCTGGGTTTCAGGTGGTGAGCGGCGCTGTCAGCCGGCCAGGAGCTGTTCGGACGACGAACCCCAGGGCTTCGCCGGCCTCTTGGCGCTTTGGCGCTGCGCGTCATTGAAATAAGCAGGCACGGTAATCACGGTGCGGCAGCGTCACGAAGTTCCAAGCGACGCTCCGCGTCCCGCGCTTAGCTTTCGTAGAATTGCCGCGGAGACATCTTCGGCGAAACAACTCCGCCGCCGGCGAGTAAGCGAACCGAATCACCGCGGCGCTCCAACGCCTCTTCCAGCACATCGCTCGCCGATCTTTCGACCCATTAACCGCTTGGACTGAGTAAATCGCCTTCGAATTGCAACGCCAAAATCTGGGATCGCCGTCCTGCGGAAAATAGAAGTTGGCTGGTGTTAATCTTCTTCCGAGCTCATCGGTAATAGCGACGGAAATCCTGACGTCCATCGCCCACCAGGAGCTGGTCGCCCAAGCCGATGCCGCAACAATCATCAGCGACATCTCCCCGCGCTGCGGGATGAATTTCGACGAGAAAACAAATAAGCGCACGGCCGGGCAGCGGAGCTCCGCCCATTGTTTCGGCCGCGATAAATTCTGATGGCGAATTCTGCTCGGTGGATGACCTCGAGATCCGCGATGCGGCCGGTGACAAACGCTTCACGCTATGGCGCGACCATCGGACGCGAAAATGTAATGCGGGCGCGTGAGAATGAATTATCCCGATGGAAACGCCTGTTGGCGGCGCCCGCGACGGCGATTTCACCACGTGCTGGCGAGAAGGCGCCGTCCGCATGACATGGGAACGTCTGCCAAAGCGCCCAGATCAATCTTGCCTCGACGCCGGATGTGCCTGGGGCGTGGAACTGCCGCTCTCGTGCAATCCGAACGATGGGGTCAAGTCATGGACTGACATTGATTCGCAGACAATTTCTTCGCACAAACCGCTTTACCCGAGCGTCAAGTTCGTCGCGGCTGATCGCCTCGCGCCGGGAACCCTTTCCGGCTCACTGACATCATTTATGCATTCAATGCTTTCATGCATTTCGGACCAGTAGGTTGCGCTCGGCGCGCTACGCCTCGTCATGAAGCCTAAAAGCCATTCTCTGGTGCTTTTTGATTACCTCGACCGAGTGAGGATTTCACCAAACACGCTTCGCCGGAAAACCCGAAACGCTGCTCTGGCGTCCGCTTTCTATGAGATTATTGCCGTCAGAGCTCGATCACGCCGGATGGAGTTTAGGGAGAGGGTGGACGTCAGCGGCATTATGAGACCTGGTATAGCGAGTTGGTCAACAGGTTGCTGCGCGGCGCCGATACTTCCGCGAGCGCTTCACCTCAGACCTCGTTGCCTATGCCGAGGACTACTATTGCCTCTGCTCGAGGCGATCGCAGGCGCATTAAGAGCCATCGTCTACGCGCAGGTGAAGTCTGGCGTTTCAGATTGAGACCATCGCGAACGAATCGAGAGTCCCTAACCAGCGGCGGTTTCCTAACTTGACACTGCGTTTTGTTCACATCGTCGCAGGGCGCGACCCGAGGGCGAGCGCTCGTCCAAGCTTGCCTTCGGTGAAGAATTGGCACCATGACCGACCTGACTGAATGCGATTCCATCGGAAACTACCGTCATGGAGAGCAACTGCCTCGCGCGCTGGAAGGGTGTGCCGGGATGACCGGTCGTTGCCTTTTCTCAGTCGGAGGCGACCAAGGATTCGCCTGAAGAACCTGTTTTCGGTGCCATTCCTATAGGCCTTCCGATAAACGCCAGTTCATCAATGGCAAGGAGTCCGTCGAGAAGGTTGGCGCAACAGTAAAGGATCATTCCCGTGGGCGCGTAGGCGCTCGCTTAGACGAGGCTCTCATAAATGAATTTCCGTCCGCCCTATCTCGTCCATTGGAACGATCGATACGCCTCCGGCGGCGAGATTTGAGCTGCGAGAAAAGGCGTGATACCATTTAGTCAGGAGTGGTATGAAAAAGCTACGGTGACATGCCTGGCTTTAGCTTCACGGCTAGTTCTCGCTAATACGCCACGGAGGAAGGTGTTGACCTGATCATCAACAACGTCCGGATCGGTCCCGCGGACCGCTGGTTATATTTCGCGCAGCATTGACCGCTGTCAATCTCGAGGTGGCTCGTGCGCCCAATACCAGCCTCAATACGTTTGGCGGTCTGCTCGAATCAACCAAAGTGATCGTGCAGAAATTGCTGTTTCAGCCATCCTGGTCGTCGGGCGGCCTCCGACTGCGCCTCGGCAACGAGCGCCGGCTGTTTCGTTGACTTGTGCAAAGATGGCCAGCAATGGCGCTGAAGGCGACGACAATCGGTGCCGCACACCCCGTAATGCTTCGAGGAGGTATTCCTGAGCGGCGAAGGCTGAACCCGACGAGGCCGATGAAGCAAAAATGAGAACTTCGCAGGAGCCATCGAAAGCCATTGCGACCAAGCGCCACTGAAATGATCGAGAGTGGCAAAGCTCCAGCCGTCCGTGAGACTCCTCCATTCCGGGGCCGATAAAGCCTCGAATACCCAGTAATTGAGACAGTTGCAATGGACCCGCCTGACCGCTGGAAAAGCCGGATTTGGGTCGAATTGGTTTGAAGGTGCAGAACTCAGACAGCGCGCCAAAGTAGCTGAACCCAATGTCCGCACCGCAGAGCAAAGGTTTTTCAATTGCGGAGGCCTGAAGTGATGTTCCATCCCATGCCGACCTGACTTATGGAATCATTGGTAAACCCGAGTTCACCTGGCGCTATTTTTGCGCCTGCGCGAATGGCGCGACCGCCTGGCAGCTTAAAGCATGCAGAGTGATCCCGCTGACTCACGTCACCGGGCTTTTAATGTTGACTTGCCCTGCTTTTATTCCCTGTTCGAGTTTGACGTCTTTGCGCAGCTTAACGCATGAAATCCTCGCTGTCAGGGGCACTGTCGCCTTCCCCATCGGCCTCAAGTGATGTTGTTCCAACAGAGACATCCCTTATTTCGCTTGTCGCCACGCAGTATCATTCAGCGCCGGCTGACCAATGCAGGCAGCTCTTCTTTGCTAATGTAATCCGAACCAGCATAATA
>ERZ1370068.3923-contig-302_pt1 | contig 34994 bp, 49 predicted proteins | sample MGYA00561227_ERZ1370068 | MGnify/ENA primary metagenome ERZ1370068 (study PRJEB38410, sample SAMEA6850437) | metagenome | study: Metagenomic assessment of the ecological functions of the soil: analysis of the soil microbiota associated with the...
CATGCGTATCGCGATGATCGGTACGGGCTATGTCGGGCTGGTGTCCGGGGCCTGCTTCGCGCGAGTTCGGCCATCGACGTCGTCGTGCGTCGACAAGGACGCCGACAAGATCGCGCGCCTGCAGCACGGGCGAGATGCCGATCTACGAGCCGGGCCTCGACCAGCTGGTCGCGCGACAACGTCGCGGCCGGGCGCCTGACGTTCGCGACCGATCTCGGCGAGCGCGGTCGACGACGCCGACGCGGTGTTCATCGCGGTCGGCACGCCGACCCGGCGCGGCGACGGCCATGCCGACCTCACCTACGTCTATGCCGCCGCCGAGCGAGATCGCCGACGCGCTCCAGCGGCTACACCGTGGTCGTCACCAAGTCGACCGTGCCGGTCGGCACCGGCCGCGAGGTCGCAGCGATCATCCGCGAGACGCGGCCCGACGCCGAGTTCGACGTCGCGTCCAACCCGGAGTTCCTGCGCGAAGGCGCGGCGATCGAGGATTTCATGCGGCCCGACCGCGTGGTGATCGGCGTCGAGAGCGAGCGCGCGCGCGAGGTGCATGCGCGCAGCTCTACCGGCCGCTCTATCTCGATCGAGACGCCGATGCTGTTCACCAGCATCGAGACCGCCGAGCTGATCAAATACGCCGCCAACGCCTTCCTCGCGACCAAGATCACCTTCATCAACGAGATCGCCGACCTCTGCGAGAAGGTCGGCGCCGACGTGCACGACGTGGCGCGCGGCATCGGGCTCGACGGCCGCATCGGCCGCAAGTTCCTGCATGCCGGGCCGGGCTATCGGCGGCTCGTGCTTTCCCAAGGACACGCTGCGCGCTGGTGCAGACCGCGCGCGAGGCACAATGCGCCGCAGCCGATCGTCGAGGCGGTGGTCGAGGTCAACGACGCGCGCAAGCGCGCGATGGCGCGCAAGGTCGATCGCCGCGCTGCGGCGGCTCGGTCGACGGCAAGACCGTCGCGCGTGCTCGGCCTCACCTTCAAGCCCAACACCGACGACATGCGCGATGCGCCCTCGCTCGACATCGTGCCCGCCCTGCAGGCGGCTGGCGCGAACGGTCGTGGCGTTCGATCCGGAAGGCATGAGCCGAGGCCGGCAAGCTGCTGTCGGCGTCAGCTTCGCCGAGACCGCCTACGAGGCGGCGAGCGGCGCCGACGTGCTGGTTGTCGATCACCGAGTGGCACGAGTTCCGCGGCCTCGATCCGCGGCGTATCAAGGAGGCTGATGCGCCAGCCCCGCATCGTCGACCTGCGCAATATCTTCGATCCCGAGGAGATGCGCGGACTGCGGGCTCGCCTACGAGGCGATCGGCCGGCCCCAGCCGCGCACCTGACCAAGTCTTTCGCGGAGCGATTCGCATGAGCCAGACGGCGCACAAGTTCGATCCCACGATCCTGCGCGAGTACGACATCCGCGGCATCGTCGGCAGACGCTGCATGTCAGCCGATGCCGGCGCCATCGGCCGCACCTTCGGCACGCATGGTCCGCCGCAGCGGCGGCAAGCGCGTGGCGCTGGGCTATGACGGCCGCGCTGAGCTCGCCGGAGCTCGCAGGCGGCCTGCATCGAGGGCCTGACGCTCGGCCGGCATCGACGTGCGTCGATATCGGCCTCGGCCCCGACGCCCGATGCTCTATTTCGCGCGTCTATCACCTCGGACGCCGACGGCGGCATCATGATCACCGGCTCGCACAATCCCGCCGGACTACAACGGCTTCAAGATGATGATGGGCAAGAAGTCGTTCTTCGGCGCGCGACATCCAGACGCTGGGCGCGATGGCCGGCAAGGGCGATGTGGAGACCGGCAGGGCAAGGCATCGAGCGGAAGAACATCCTGGCCCGACTACGCGCGCGCGGCTGCTGCGGGACGTCAAGCCGCGGCGCAAGCTCAAGGTCGCGTGGGATACCGGCAACGGCGCCGTCGGCGCGTGTCGATCCGGCGCCGTCGTCGACAAGCTGCCGGGCGAGCATTTCGTGCTGAACGAGAAGGTCGACGGCACGTTCCCGTCGCACCATCCCGATCCGACGGTGCCGAGAACCTCGAGCAGCTCATGGCCGAGGTGAAGAAGCACGGCTGCGACGCTCGGCATCGCCTTCGACGGCGACGGCGACCGCATCGGCGCGATCGACGGCAAGGGCCGCATCCTGTGGGGCGACCAGCTGCTGATCCTGTGGGCGCGCGACGTGCTCGAAGACCCGTCCGGGCGCCACCATCATCGCCGACGTCAAGGCGAGCCAGGCGCTGTTCGACGAGATCGCCGCGCGCCGGCGGCACGCCGCTGATGTGGAAGACCGGCCACTCGCTGATCAAGACGCAAGATGGCGCGAGACTCAGAGTCGCCGCTGGCCGGCGAGATGAGCGCGCCACATCTTCTTCGCCGACACGTTCTACGGCTTCGACGACTATCAGGCGCCGCGTCGCGCGGTGAAGTCGACGCAGCAGATCACGAAGGCGATGAAGATGGTCGCCGCGTCGAGGCTGCGCCGCGCGCAGGAGCGCATCCAGCACGCGCGGCCGTTCGCGAGCGAGATGCGCCGCGTGCTCGAGCAGCCTCGCGGCGCGCGTGGATCCGTCGCAGCACCCGCTGCTCGACCAGCGGCACGACGCCGCAGCGCCGGCGGCAGGCGCTGCTGATCGTCGATCACCGCCGACCGCGGACTCTGCGGCAGCTTCAACACCAACGTCGATCAAGGCGCGCCGGCACGCTTCATCGTCGAGAACCGCGGCGCGGCAGGTCGCGCTCGGACTCGTCGGCCGCCGCGGCCGCGACTACTTCGCGCGCCGCGGGTTCGAGGTGCTGCTACGAGCAGGTGAACCTCTTCGCGTCGCTGAAATTCGACGACGCGAAGGGCATCGCCGAGGCGCGCGATCGAGGCGTTCACGTCGAGGCACGGGTCGACAGCGTCTATCTGGTCTACAACGAGTTCAAGTCGGTCATGTCGCAGCGGCGTCGTCGTCAGAGCGGCTGCCTGCCGATCGCGCGGCTCGACATCGAGCAGGCGCAGTCGCGGCCGTCGGCGGCGGGCCGCAGATCGAGCTACCTGTTCGAGCCGACGCCGAAGCGAGATGTTCACGCGCTCCTGCCGCCGGCACGTCGAGGTGCAGGTGTTCCGCGCGCTGCTCGAGTCGAACGCCGGCGTTCTACGCCGCGCAGATGACGGCGATGGACGCCGCGACGCGCAACTCGGCCGACATGATCGAGCAGCTCACGCTGTACATGAACAAGGTGCGCCAGGCGGCGATCACGCGCGAGATCATCGAAGTCGTGTCGGGCGCAGGAGCGTTGTAGGCCGGACTCTGCATCCGAGATCAATATGGCAACAGCAGCGGTAGAAGCAAAGGTCGGTAAGGTCGTCCAGGTCATCGGACCCGTGGTGGACGTCGAGTTCGCGGGCGGGCAGCTGCCCGGACATCTACAACGCGGTGCGCATCGTGTCCGAGCACGGGCGACGCAGGCGACGCGATCGACGTCGTCGCCGAGGTCGAGCAGCACCTCGGCGAGAACCGCGTGCGCACGGTCGCGATGAAGCCGACCGACGGCATGCGCCGCGGGATGACGCGTCGATCGACACCGGCGCGCCGATCTCGATGCCGGTCGGCCCGGCGACGCTCGGGCGCGTCATGAACGTGCTCGGCGAGCCGGTCGACTTCCCGGATCGCCCGATCAACGTCGAAGGAGCGCTGGTCGATCCACCGCGACGGCGCCGTCGCTCGAGGAGCAGTCGACCGAGCTGCAGATGTTCGAGACCGGCATCAAGGTCATCGACCTGCTCGAGCCGTACCTGCGCGGCGGCAAGATCGGGCTGTTCGGCGGCGCGGGCGTCGGCAAGACGGTCATCATCCATGGAGCTGATCCACAACGTCGCCATGAAGCACGGCGGCGTCTCGGTGTTCGCCGGCGTCGGCGAGCGCACGCGCGAGGGCAACGACCTCTGGCTCGAGTTCCAGGAGATCGGGCGTCATCGACATGCAGGACCTCGTCGAAGTCGCGCGCCGCGCTGGTCTACGGCCAGATGACGGAGCCGCCGGGCGCGCGTCTGCGCGTCGGCGCTGAGCGGCCTGACGGTCGCCGAGTACTTCCGCGACGCCGAGAAGCAAGGACGTGCTCCTCTTCATCGACAACATCTTCCGCTTCACGCAGGCGGGCTCGGAAGTGTCGGCGCTGCTCGGCCGCATGCCGTCGCGCGGTCGGCTACCAGCCGACGCTGCTGACCGAGATGGGCGAGCTGCAGGAGCGCATCACGTCGACCAAGAACGGGCTCGATCACCTCCGTGCAGGCGATCTACGTGCCCGCCGACGACTACACCGATCCGGCGCCGGCGACGACGTTCGCGCACCTCGACGCGACGACGAACCTGTCGCGCGCGATCGTCGAGCTCGGCATCTACCCGGCGGTCGATCCGCTGGCGTCGACGTCGCGCATCCTCGATCCGCGCATCATCGGCGACGAGCACTACAACGTCGCGCGCGCGGTGAAGCAGATCCTGCAGCGCTACAAGGACCTGCAGGACATCATCGCGATCCTCGGCATCGACGAGCTGTCGGAAGAGGACAAGCTCACCGTGTCGCGCGCGCGCAAGATCCAGAAGTTCCTGTCGCAGCCGTTCTTCGTCGCCGAGCAGTTCACCGGCCTCGACGGGCAAGTACGTGCCGATCGCCGACACGGTCAAGGGCTTCAAGGAGATCGTCGACGGCAAGCACGACGACGCTGCCCGAGCAGGCGTTCTACATGGTCGGCACGATCGAGGAAGCGCTGGCCAAAGCGGAGAAGATGGCCGAAGGGGTAAGTGGCTGATCCGATGCGCTACCGACGTCGATCGAACTGCAGATCGTGACGCCCGACCGGATGCATCGTCCGCGAGCAGGTGGACGAGGTCGAGATCCCCGGACCGAGGGCTACTTCGGCGTGCTGCCGGGACACACGCCGATGCTCGCCTCGCTGCGCGGTCGGCGAGCTGTGGTACCGCAAGGGCCAGGAGAAGACCTACCTGTCGCTCGCCTACGGGTTCTGCCGAAGTGCTGCCCGACCGCGTCACCATCCTCGCGCAGCATCGCCGAGCGCGCCGGAGAGATCGACGTCGCGCGCGCGCCGAGGAAGCGAAGCGCCGCGCCGAAGCCGCGGCTCCAGCTGCAGGCGCAGGACGTCGACTACGAGCGCGCGCCGCGCCGCGCTGTCAGAAGTCGCTCGCGCGCCTGCAGGTCGCGTCGCGCAGTCGGGCAGCTCGGCCGGCCGCCAGGGCCGCCGCAGCGCATGCCACCTGCCGCAGGCGCATTGACATCGATGCAGCTGTCCTGGGCCGTCCGCACGGACTCCGGCCTCCGCCGCAGCAGCAACGAGGACAGCTACTGCACCCGCCCCGATCTCGGCCTGTTCGTCGTGGCCGACGGCATGGGCGGCCACGCCGCCGGCGAAGTCGCGTCGCGCCTCGCGGTGGAAACCGATCCAGACGTTCATCGCCGAAACCGCGGGCGCCGACAAGAACCGCACCTGGCCGTTTCCCGTTCGAACCGTCGATCAGCCTCGAAGGCAACCGCTTGAAGGCGGCGTTCCGCCTCGCCAACCGCCAGATCGCCAACGCGATGGCCGACTCCGCCGATCTGCGCGGCATGGCGACGACGGCGTCGGCGGTGCTCGCCGGCGACGACGCAGCGCGTGCGTCGCGCACGTCGGCGACAGCCGCGATCTACGCTGCTGCAGCGACGGCACGCTGCGCGCAGGTCACCGACGATCACTCGTGGGTCGAAGAGCAGGTCCGCGCCGGGACGATGTCGGCGTCGGCGGCGCGGCAGCATCCGTGGCGCAACGTCGTGACGCGCGCGCTGTCGGGCGGCGGCGATCCCGAGATCGACATCGTGGAGCTCGACGCCGCAGCCGGGCGAGCGCTACCTGCTCTGCTCGGACGGCCTGTCGGGCGTCGTGCCGCACGAGACGATCGCGCGATATCCTCGGCGAGAACGACGGCGGACTCGAGGGCATCTGCGAGCGGCTCGATCGCCGCGGCGAACGCAGGCCGGCGGGCCCGACAACATCACCGTCGCTCGTGCTCGAAGTCGATGCTCCATAACCTCGCGCAGCTGCCGCGCTATCGCGGCCTCATCCAGAGCCTGGTGGCGCGCGAGCTGAAGGCGCGCTACCGCGGATCGGTCCTCGGGTTCTTCTGGTCGTTCATCAACCCGCTCACGCTGCTGCTGATCTACATCGTTCGTCTTCACGTACGTCATGCCGGCTCGCGCGATCCGAAGGCATCGAGCCGCTACGCGCTGTTCATGTTCTGCGGCATCCTGCCGTGGACCTGGTTCGCGTCGTCGCTGCACGGAGTCGTCGGGCGTGCTGATCTCCGGCGGCAACCTGATCAAGAAGGTGCTGTTCCCGGCGGAGATCCTGCCGATCGTCACCGTGACTGGCGAACATGATCCACTTCTTCCTGGCGCTGCCGATCCTGGTCGTGTTCCTCGATCTAGTACACGGCGCCGCTGACGGTCGGCGAGCTGCTCTGTTTTCCGCTCGTCGTCGCTGGTGCAGCTCATCTTCACGCTCGCGTTCGCGCTGCATCCTGTCGGCGCTGACGGTCCACTTCCGGGACATCCGCGACATCCTGTCGAACCTGCTGACGCTCTGGTTCTTCGCGACGCCGATCATCTATCCGTATCTCGACGACGCCGGAAGCTCGCGCAGGCAGTCAAGTGTCCTGAACCTCAACCCGTTCACGCACCTCGCGATTTCCGTACCAGGAGATCCTGTTCTTCGCACGGCCCGTTCGGCCACTGGAAGTGGCTGCGTCGCGCTGGGCGTCGGATCGGTCGGCGTTCTTTCTCGTTCGGCTACTGCGTGTTCGATCGCCTGCGCGACTCGTTCGCCGAGGAAGTGTGAGCTGGACGATGGCGCGAGCCGGCGAACCGTGCCGATCGAACGTCCGCGCGCGTCGGCCATCGAGGTCACCCGCGTCTCGAAGATCTACCGCCGCTACAGCCAGCGCAAGCAGTTCGCGACGCTGAAGAGCGCGCTGCTGTCGCGGCAGCCTGATCAAGAACCTGCGGCCCGACGAGACGTTCACGGCGCTGAACGACGTCAGCCTGACGGTGCCGAAGGGTCGCACGCTCGGCGTCATCGGCCGCAACGGATCCGGCAAGAGCACGCTGCTGAAGCTCGTCGCCGGCATCACCAAGCCGTCCGAGCGGCACGGTGAAGCGTCGACGGCCGCATCTCGGCGCTGATCGAGCTCGGCGCCGGCTTCCACCCGGAGATCTCCGGCCGCGAGAACGTCTTCATCAACGGCATCATGCTCGGCCTGACGAAGCGCGAGATCACCGAGCGCTTCGACGAGATCGTCGAGTTCGCCGAGATGAAGGACTTCATCGACGCGCCGGTCAAGACCTACTCGTCCGGCATGTACATGCGGCTCGGGTTCGCCGTGGCGATCCACGTCGATCCCGGACGTGCTGCTCGTCGACGAGGTCCTCGCCGTCGGCGACGAGGGCTTCACGCACAAGTGCCTCGACAAGTTCGCCGAGTTCAAGCGCCGCGGCAAGACGATCCTGCTCGTCACGCACTCGCTCGGCCTGGTCGAGCGGTTCTGCGACGAGGCGCTGTGGCTCGACGCCGGCCGCATCAAGGGCTCGGGCGATCCGAAGCGCATCGTCGGCGCCTACATCACCGACGTCGAGCGCCAGGAAGAGCGCGAGCTCGCCGCCGACGGACGCGAAGGCGCAGGAGTCGGCGTCGGTCGCGATCGTCTCGCCCGGACGAGCCCGCGTCGGCGGTCCTGCCCGACAATCCGGTCGAGACCGCGACCGGCCCGGCCGACATGTTCCGCGCGACCGAAGGGCGCTGGGGATCGCGCGAGGTCGAGATCACCGAGCGTGACGCTCGTCGGGACGCGACGGCAGCGCCGGCGCACGTCTTCCACTCCGGCGAGCGACTCGACGTGACGATCCGCATGCGCGCGCCGCTGCCGATCGACGACTTCGTCGTCGGCATCGGCCTCTTCAACGCCGAAGGCGTCTGCTGCTACGGCACGAACACCTACATCGAGGAGCTGACGCCCGAGCGTCTGGCCGGCGACGCCGAAGCCGTCGTTCACGATCGACGCGCTCGACCTCGTCGAGGGCACCTACAAGCTGGACGTCGCCGTCCACAAGCTCGACGGCTATCCCTACGACTACCACCGGCTGCTGCTACACGTTCCGCGTGAAGTCGCGCGCGAAGGACGTCGGCATCTACCGTCCGCGCCACACGTGGCGATTCACCGGCGACGTGCGGTTCAAGAAGACCCGGATGATGGTTCTCGACGCTGCCGGGCTCGACGGCTTCGTCCGCGAGGCGCGCGCGCGCGGGCAAGCGCATCGTCTTCACGAACGGCGTCTTCGATCTCCTGCACCCCGGCCACGTCCGCTACCTGCAGGCGGCGCGCGCCCACGGCGACGTGCTGATCGTCGGCCTGAACTGCCGACGCGTCGGTCCGCCGCAACAAGGGCCCCGAGCGGCCCGATCAATCCCGGAGCACGAGCGCGCCGAAGTGCTCGACGCGCGCTCGCCTGCGTCGACGCCGTCTCGATCTTCGACGAGGACACGCCGGCCGACATCATCCGCCGCGTCCAGCCCGACATCCTGCGTCAAGGGCGCCGACTGGCCCGCCGGATCAGATCGTCGGCAGAGACACGGTCGAGGCACGAGGCGGCCGGGTGATCCTCGAGCCGGTGGAGCAGGGGCATTCGACGACGGCGATCATCGATCGGCCGAGGCGATCGGAGTCTCGATCCCCGCCTGAAGGCGGGAGCTCACCAGGCCGTGTCCACCGACGCACGCAGCGATCCGTGCGATAATTCGAGGTTCCGCCGTCATGAGCTCGTCTCACGTCGACCTCTCTCACGCTCCGCGCCCTCCTCAAGACGGCCGCCAGCCGGCTGGGACTGGGTGTGCCGGGCAAGGGTGTCAGCGGGCTGACCGCCGGCGGCGAAGGCGCTGTTCGCCGCCGCGGCCGCGCGGCCGCGACCGCGTGGTCGCTCGTCGCGCCGACCGACGCGGACGTCGAGCAGTTCACCTCGGACGCGCGCTTCTTCCTCTCGGCGCTCGAGGGCGTGTCTCGGACGCCGACGCCGCGCAGTCGGTGCTGCCGTTTCCGTCGCACGAGATCGATCCGTATCGCGGGCTGTCGCCGCACTTCGACATCGCGTCGGCGCGCGCGCGCGCGCTGCACGCGCTGAGCACCGGCACGGCGCGGCTGGTCGTCGCGTCGGCAGCGGCGCTCCTGCCGCGGCTGAGCGCGCCCGGCGCGGTTCAAGCGCGACCGGCTTCGTCCTGCAGTCCGGCGACGAGATCTCTCCGACCGGACCTGGGCGACCGCCTGGCCGCGGCGGGCTACACGCGGCAGGATCCGACCGACGAGCCGGGCGAGTTCTCCGTCGCGCGGCGGCGTCGTCGACTTCTACGCCGCGGGCGCGCGGCATCCCGATCCGGCGTCGAGTTCATCGGCGACAACATCGAGTCGCTCCGCACCTACGATCCGGCACGCAGCGATCGATCGAGCCGATCGATCAGGCGCACATCGTCCCGCTGCAGGAGATCTCCGCCTGAAGCCGGCTGGAGATCCGAACCTCGATCGAACGGCCGACGATCCTCGACTACATCGCCGATCTCGCGGACCGGTCTTCGTCTCCGAGCCCGACGAAGTCCAGCGCGGCGATCGTCAAGCAGCGCGAGCAGATCGAGCGCGAGCTACGCCGAGGCGGTCCGCAAGAACGAGCGCGCGGCGGAGCCCGCGTCGCTCGTCGTCGGCTGGGACGATCTCGCGCCGGCGCTCGACGGCAGGCCACGGCGCTCGAGACGCTGGCGCTCGGGACCGAAGACGAGCCGTCCGCCACATCGCCAGCGCAGCCCGCGATGGAGTTCGCCGGCCGCGTGCCCGACTGGGTCGCGGAGCTGCGCGAGCGCGCGCCAGGCCGGCGAGACCGTCGTGTTCGTCGCGCACTCGCAGGGCCGCGCCGAGCGCGTCGTCGAGATGCTCGCGGACTACCAGGTGCCGGCGGCGCCGATCGATCGCGGCGAGGACGCGCACGCGGGCGCGGTGCTCGTCGCCGTCGGCCGGCCTGTCGAAGGGCTTCCGCCTGCCCGGCGCCGGCCTGCAGCTCTGGGCCGAGACCGACGTCTTCGACGAGGAACGCCGCACGCACGAGACGCCGCCGCTCCGCGACGCAAGACGTTCCTCTCGGACTTCCGCGATCTCAAGGTCGGCGACCTCGTCGTCCACGTCGACAACGGCATCGGCGTGTTCGTCGGCCTGAAGAAGATCGGCGTCGGCGACGAGCCAGCAGGAGTTCATGGAGCTCCGCTACGCCGGCGACGACAAGCTGTTCGTCCCGGTCGAGCGGCTCGACCTCGTCCAGAAATACACCGGCGCGTCGCGGCCGCCGCTCGACCGGCTGGGCGGCACGACGTGGGAGAAGGCCAAGACGCGCGTCAAGAAAGCGATGCGCGACATGGCGGAGGAGCTGCTGAAGCTCTACGCCGCGCGCAAGGCCGTCCCCGGCCACGCGTTCAGCGCCGACTGCCACTGGCAGCAGGAGTTCGAGGACGCGTTCGAGTGCGACCTGACGCTCGATCAGCAGACACGCCGATCACCGACATCAAGCGCGACATGGAATCGCCGACGCCGATGGACCGCCTGCTGTGCGGCGACGTCGGCTACGGCAAGACCGAGGTCGCGATGCGCGCGCGCGTTCAAGGCGGTGATGGACGGCAAGCAGGTCGCGTTCCTCGCGCCGACGACCGTCCTCGCGTTCCAGCACCAGAAGACGCTGACGCGATCGCTTCGCCGGCGTTCCCGGTGCGGATCGACATGGTCAGCCGCTTCCGCATCGAAGGCGGAGCAGAAGGAGACGCTCGACGATCTCGCCGCCGGCAAGGTCGACATCATCGTCGGCACGCACCGGCTGCTGTCGAAGGACGTCCAGTTCCGCGATCTCGGCCTGCTCGTCGTCGACGAGGAGCAGCGCTTCGGCGTCGCGCACAAGGAGACGCATCAAGCAGCTCGCAAGAAGCGTCGACGTCCTGACGATGACGCGCGACGCCGATTCCGCGGACGCTGAACATGTCGCTCGTCGGCATCCGCGACATGTCGATCATCGAGACGCCGCCGAAGGATCGCCTGTCGATCCAGACCAACGTCGTCAAGTTCGATCAGGAGGTGATCGCGGCGCGCGATCCGCAACGAGCTGGAGCGCGGCGGCCAGGTCTACTTCGTCCACAACCGCGTCGAGTCGATCTTCTCGATCGGCGACCTGCTGCAGCGGCTCGTGCCGCGAGGCGCGGATCGTCGTCGGCCACGGCCAGATGGGCGAGGACGCTGCTCGAGCAGGCGATGCTCGACTTCGTCGCGCACAAGTTCGACGTGCTGCTGGCGACGACGATCGTCGAGAACGGCCTCGACATCCCGAACGCCAACACGATCATCATCAACCGCGCCGATCGCTACGGCCTGTCGCAGCTCTATCAGCTGCGCGGGCGCGTCGGCCGATCGGATCGCCGCGCCTACGCCTATCTGCTGATTCCGCCGGAAGACAACCTGTCGCCGGTCGCGAAGAAGCGGCTCGCGGCGATCAGCGAGTTCAGCGATCTCGGCAGCGGCTTCCGCGTCGCCGCGCTCGACCTCGAGATCCGCGGCGCCGGCAACCTGCTCGGCGGCGAGCAGAGCGGCCAGATCGAGGCCGTCGGCTTCGAGATGTACATGAAGCTCCTCGAGCAGACCGATCCGCGAGCTGAAGGGCGAGGAGATCGAGGACGACGTCCGCGCGACCGTGAACCTGCGCGTGGACCTGCGGATCGACGAGACCTACGTCCCCGACATGAACCAGCGCCTGACCGATCTACCGGCGCATGGCGGCGGTCCGCTCCGAAGACGAGCTCGACCGCGGCGCATCGAGGAGGTCGCGCGACCGCTACGGCCCGCCGCCCGCGTCCATCGAGAACCTGGCCGAGTACGCCTTCATCCGGCTGCTCGCCGACCGCGTCGGGATCGAATCCATCGACCGGGAAGGCCAGCTCGTCGTCTTAAAGTTCAGGCCCGAGGCGAAGCTGGATCCGGCGCTGGCTGTTCCGACTCGTCCAGGAGCGCAAGGACGTCCAGCTCGACGCCGCCGGCGACGCTGAGGCTGGACATGCGGGTCGGCCGTGGCCCGCAGCCGCCGGAAGCGGAGCCTCGCAGCGCGTCGTGGTGGACGGCGCGGGCGACGGCGGGCGAGGTCACGGCCGGCTTCACGAAGGACGAGATCCTGCGGCCCGCCAAGGAAGACCCCCGGGCCGAAGGGGGCGTGTTCAGCCGGGTGTCGGCCTGCTGCGCGACTTGAGCGAGGTGTTCAGATACGCTAAAATATTGAAAATAATGAAGAAACAGCTTTTCGCGGCGGCGATGGTCCTGGCGGCGTCCGTGGCGCTGCCGATGCGCGGCGGACATCATCGAGCAGGTGCTCGTGAAGGTGAACGGCGACATCATCACGAAGACCGAGCTCGAGCAGCGGCAGGTCGCCGCGCTGCGTCAGCGGCTGCAGGGCAAGCAGGTCGATCCCGAGATCGCTGAAGAACGACGAGACGCTGAAGAAGGCGCTCGCCGAGATCACGCCGCAGGTCCTCGTCAACGCCGATCGACGAGCTGCTGCTCCTGCAGCGCGGCCGCGAGCTCGGGCTCAACCTCGGCGACGATCAGTTCAAGCAGGTCGTCGCACAACATCCGCAAGGAGCAGAGGCTGCAGGACGACGCGAAGTTCCAGCGCAGGCGCTCGCGCAGGAAGGCATGACGATGGACGATCTGCGGAAGCAGCTGGAGCGCCAGATGCTGATCGAGCAGGTGCAGCGCCAGGAAGTCGGCTCGAAGCTGACGATCACCGAGGAAGAGGCGCGGCAGTACTACGCGCAGCACCCGGAGGAGTTCACCGACTCGGCGTCGGTCACGCTGCGCGAGATCTTCATCGAAGTGCCCGCGGCGAGGCCAGGCGGCGTGAACGTCGCGCGCGACGACGAGGCGCAGAAGAAGATCGACGACGTCCGGGCGCGCGCCCTGAAGGGCGAGGACTTCGCGAAGCTGGCGGCGGAAGTCTCGACGTCGCCGTCGAAGGCGAACGGCGGTCTCATCGGCCCGTTCTCGCACGACGACATGTCGCCGCAGCTGCTGGCGCTCGATCGAGAAGATGAAGCCGGGCGACATCACGCAGCCGATCCGCACGCCGCAGCGGCTACCAGATCTTCAAGCTCGAAGTCGGTCGAAGGCCGCAGGCGCTGCAGCCGTTCGACTCGGTCCGCGATCTGATCGCCGAGCAAGGTCGCCGGCGCGCGCACGCAGGCCGAGATGCGCAAGTTCCTCGACGCGCCTGCGCGCGCAGGCGATCATCGAGTGGAAGAACGACGAGCTGAAGAAGGCGCTACGAGAAGCAGCATCGCGGCTCGAGCCGGTCGGCAGCGGCCAGTGAACGCCAGTCGATGCAGGACGCGCCGGCGTGGTGCGCCGTCTGGACGCGCTCGCGCCACGAGCAGGTCGTTCGGGAGCAGCTCGAGCGCAAGAGGCTCGAGGCGTTCCTCCCGACGATCACGCGGTGGAGCCGCTGGAAGGATCGCAAGAAGCAGATCGACTGGCCGCTCTTTCCCGGCTACTGCTTCGTCGCGCTTCGACGCCGCCGAGCGGCTGCCGGTCCTGAAGTGCACCGGCGTCGTCAACATCGTGTCGTTCGACGGCGAGATCGGCGCCGATTCCCGAGCACGAGATCGACGAGCATCCGCCAGCTGGTCGAGAGCGATCTGCAGTTCGATCCGTGCCCGCTGATCCGCGAAGGGCATGATGGTCGAGGTGACGCACGGTCCGCTGCAAGGGCGTCGTCGGGCGGCTCGATGCGCAAGGAGCGCCACGCGCGGCTCGTGCTGTCGGTGGATCTGATCGGCCAGGCCGTCAGCGTCGAAGTCGGACGCGGCCGACGTCGAAGGCGTACTGACGTGGCACGAAGCGCGAATCGGCGCAGAGTCGCATGAAGATCGGATCGGTCGAGCTGTCGTCGCGCCGTTCGCGCTCGCGCCGATGGCGGGCATGACCGACACGGCGTTCCGCCGCCTGGTGAAGCGCCGCGGCGGCTGCGGCCTCGTCGTGACCGAGATGGTCAGCTCCGAGGGCCTCGTGCGCGGCATCGACCGCACGCTCGAGTACGCCGAGTACACCGAAGAAGAGCGGCCCGTCTCGATCCAGATCTTCGGCGGCGATCCCGGCGAAGATGGCCGGCGGCCGCGCAGATCGTCGAAGGCATGGGCGCCGACATCGTCGACGTCAACATGGGCTGCCCGGTGCCGAAGATCGCCAAGCACAACGCCGGCTGCAGCCTGATGCGCGAGCCGGCGCACGCCGCAGCGTCGATCGTCGCGCGATGGCGAAGGCGGTGAAGATTCCGGTCACGGTGAAGATGCGCGCCGGGTGGGACGACGACGGAGATCAACGCGCCGGAGCTCGGCGCAGGATGGTCGAGGACGCCGGCGCGGCGGCCGTCGCCGGTGCACGGCCGCACGGCGGCGCAGATCTACTACGGGTTCGTCGGACTGGGACCTGATCGACCGCGTCGCGCGACGTCTGGCGATTCCGGTGTTCGGCAGCGGCGACTGCGTCGAGCCGTCGCAGCTCGTCGAAGCTGCTGCGACAGCCGGTGTCGCGGCGTGCTCGTCGGCCGCGGCGCGCTGCGCAACCCGTGGATCTTCGAGCAGGCCGCCGCGCTGGCGCGCGGCGAGGCGCCGCGCGAGATCACTCTCGAGGAGCGCGGCCGGTTCCTGCTCGATTACATCGACCTGCTGCTGCACGAGCGCACCGGCGAAGCCGAAGGCTTCCGCCACGTCGCGCCGCCAGGCCCGGATGCCGGCGGCGTCCGGCCGGCGACGCCGCGCGCGGCCACGATCGCTGGGTGATCAACAAGCTGCGCGCGCTGAACTCCTGGCATACCGAAGGGACTCGACAACGGATCGCATCTTCGCGTGTCGGTCAATGCCGCCGAGTCTATCCCGCATCTCCGCGAGATCATCGCGGAGTTCTTTCCGCGCGCCTGGCAACGATCTAACCGACGACGGCCCTCGGTCGCAGCCGGGTCTCGGACGTCGGACTTCCCGCGCATCTCGTAGTCGTAGGCGAGCGCCGCCGCGGTCGCCGTCGTAGAAGAGATCGCCGAGCGCGCGATGCGCCGGCGCCGTGCAGATACCGCGTCAGCGCCGCTACGTCGTCCACTTCGATGATCAGCGCGAACTCGTAGTCCTGCGTCATCAGCCGTTCGTAGCCGGGCAGTCCGTGCTTGACGCGGCGGCCGAGGCCGGAAGCTGCGAATCGTCAGGCAGCGTCGGCCGCCGGCCTGCTGCAAGCGTCTCGAGCGCGGCGCGGCGCTGCTGTCTCCGGTGAGATCCGGCTGCGGCTGCAGCAGGACGATGTGCGCGATCACTCTTCGTCTTTCTTCTTCTTGCAGCCGCCTTCGCCGCTGCGGCGTCTCCGCCTGCTTCCGGCGCGGCCTCGGCCGGCCAGGTCGGCTTCCGGCTCCGGATCGGCCACCGCCGGCGGCTACGCGAACCGCGCGCGCTTCACGTCGCGCCCGGCACGCTTGACCACCGCATCGCCGGATCGCTTGTGGCTGCCAGCGTCCGGCCTCCCGCCACTGGGCCTCGCGCTTCCAGCCGCCAGCTCCCGAGCTTCGGCTGCCGGCGTCCGGCTTTCCGCCGACTGGGCCTCGGCGTCCGCCAGCGCCCGGCTTTCGGCTGCCGGCGTCCGGTTTGCCGGCGCGCCGCGCTCTTGGCTTCCAGCCAGCTTCGGCTTCCGGCTTTCGCGCTGCGGCCGTCGACTTCCGGCGCCGCGCAGTCTTGCGCCGATCCAGCCCGGGCCTTCTCGCGCCTTCGGCGCCGCGCTTCAGGCGCGGACATGCGGCCGGTCGCTGCAGCGTCCGCTCTCCACTCGCCAGATTCGAGCTGCCAGCGCGGCTTGCTGCGTCCGGGCGTCGCCGCGGCCTTCGGCGCTCCTGGGCACCGCGTCCATTCGGGCGCGCGGCCTGCCACGCGGAATCGATCGAACCGCGAGCGCTCGAACGAGGCGCGCGCCTCCTCCTCGGATGCCACAGCCTGCCGCGCGCGAACCACATCATCACCGCGTCCGGGTGCTTCGACCTGGATCTGCTTGAACGTCGGCAGCAGCTCTTCCTGCGTCGCGCGAGCGGAACGCGGTCGGCTTGTCGCCGAAGAGGATCGTCCAGTAGGTGATGTCGAGGCGGCATGGGCGATTCAGGCGTCACGCGCTCCAGCCGCTTCAGCTTTTCGATCAGCGTCGTCCGCTTGAGGTTCAGCAGCCGCGCGGCCTGCACCTTGTTGCCCTGGGTGCGCTCGAGCGACCGCTTGATCAGCGTCAGCTCGACGCCCTCGATATAGCGCTCGAGGTCGAGCCCTTCATCCGGAAACCACGGTGCTGCCTTCCGGCGTCGCGGGCAGGTTCTGGATGTCCGGCGCCGAGATCGGGCACGTCGATCTGCGAGCGTCCCTGGCTGAACGCGAGCGCGCGCTCGACGACGTTCTCGAGCTGCCGGACGTTGCCGGGCCAGGCATACGCCATCAGCCGGCGCAGCGCGTCCTGCGACATCGTCACGTGCGCGGCGGCACCTGCTCGGCGCCGAGCTTCTCGAGGAAGTGCTGCACGAGCAGCGGGATGTCCTCGCGCCGCTCGCGCAGCGGCGGCAGCTGCACCGGGATCACGTTGAGGCGGTAGAAGCAGATCCTCGCGGAACGTGCCGTCGGCGACCATCTTCGCCGAGGTCGGAATGCGTCGCGGCGATGACGCGGACGTCGATCTTGATCGTGTGCGCGTCGCCGACGCGCTCGAACTCGCGCTCCTGCAGCACGCGCAGCAGCTTCGCCTGCAGCGCCGGGCTCATCGTCCCGACTTCGTCGAGGAAGAGCGTGCCCTTGTGCGCCTGCTCGAGACGGCCCTGCCGCGTGCCGACCGCGCCGGTGAACGCGCCGCGGACGTGGCCGAAGAGCTCGGCCTCGAGCAGCGTCTCGGGAATCGCGCTGCAGTTGATCGCGACGAACCGGTTGCGCGCGCCGCGGGCTGTTGTGGTGGATCGCGCGCGCGGCGAGCTCCTTGCCGGTGCCGGTCTCGCCGGTGATGAGCACCGTGCTCGACGTCGCGGCGACGGTCTCGAGCAGCTGAAACAGGTCGCGCATCACGCGGCTGCGGCCGACGATGCCCGTCGATGCGGTAGCGCTCCTCGAGCTGCGAGCGCAGGTACGCGTTCTCCGAGTCGCAGCCGGCGCTGCTCGAGCGCCGAGTTGCAGCACGTGCAGCAGCGCGTCGAACTGGAACGGCTTGGTGATGAAGTCGGCCGCGCCCTGCTTGATCGCGTTCGACGGCGTCCTTCACGGTGCCGAAGCCGGTGATGACGATCGCGATGATGTCGGGATAGCGCTCGAGCGCGGCTCGAGCACCGCGCGGCCGTCGACGCCGGGCAGGCGCAGGTCGGTGACGATGATGTCGAAGGCGAACTCGGCGAGCCGCGCCAGCGCGTCTTCGCCGCTGCCGGCCTGCTCGACGACGAAGCCGTGATCGGCGAGCCGCTCCGCAATGGCCTCCCGCAGCGCCGCCTCGTCGTCTACGAGGAGCAGATGTTTCGCGTTTTCAGCCATTTAGTGGTGCGGCGGTATTTTGACACCCCGGCGACGGCCGGGGTCAACGCAGGACTGGCGACGGCTGGCCCCTACAGCCGCGCGACGACCCTTCCGATAACACTCGCTGAAGAGCCAATGATGATGGATCGCAAGACCATATCAATCATGAAGGCGTGCGAGCTGGTCGGTGTCAGCCGCCGCACCATCTACAACTGGATCGCCAGCGGCAAGGTCGAGTATGTGCGGACCGCCGGCGGCTCGGTGCGGATCTTTCGTCGACACGCTCTGGCGCGATCCAGGCGCAGCCGGAGAGCTCACGCGCAAAAGAAGCCTCATGATGCCGGCCGCCGACGATCGCACCCGCACGGCCGGTGGAGATGCGGGCGACCTGGGCCTGCTGTTCCACCGCCTGAACAACCAGCTCGGGATCATCCTCGCGAACGCCGAGCTGCTCGAGGCGAAATCCGCCGACGAGATGGCGCGCGCCCGCGCCGCCCAGGTCGTCGCCAGCGTCCTCGACGCCATGACCACCGCCCGCGAAATCCGCCTCCGCTTCCGCCGCCGTCAGACCCAGCCCGTCCGGCGCCGCCGGTCAGACCCCGTGCCGGCAGCTCCACACTGTCAAAACATTGGTCAATAATCAGGCCGTCAACGATCAGCGTCATTCGTTTGACGTCCAGCACGGCGTCGCTTCACAGCCCTGCACAGCGCGGCACGAAACTAACTGCTTCTGCACCAGTAGCTGTTAAGCGACTCGGTCCAGATTCGCTTTTATCTTCGCTTTTCGTGTCTCGGCACTGCCGTTGCCCTTCGGCTCAGCCGAACCCGCGCGTCGCGCATCAGCGCGCTGGCGTGGCAAGTCACAAGGAGCCCACGACAAATGCAGCGTCAGCCTCTCGTCGCCAGTCAGCGTGATCGAATCGCCGCCGGTCTTCCCTTCGTCGAGTCGCTGGCGCGTCGCGTCGCCTCGTCGATGCCCCACTCGATCGAGCTCGGCGACCTGGTGCAGGACGGCATGCTCGGCCTCATCGACGCGGCGTTCCGCTTCGACGAGGCGCGCGGCATCAAGTTCGAGACCTTCGCCGAGCGCCGCGTGCGCGGCGCGATGATCGACGCGCTCCGCCGCGACGCCTGGCCGCGCGGCGTGCGCCGCCAGCGCCGCGAGCTCGAGGCGGCGCGCGAAGAGCTGCGCCGCGAGCTCGGCGCCGAGCCGTCGCTCGCCGACCTGGCCGCGCGCGTCGGCTCCGACGAGAAGCGCCTCGGCCGCACCGATCGTCCGCATCAACACCATCGAATCGACGTCGCCGCTCGCCGACCGGCGAGAACGTCGACGAAGCTCGACGCTGCCGGCGGCGCTCGTGCCGTCCGGAGCCGACGCGCCCGACGCGCGCCTACGAGAAGCTCGAGACGCGCGACCGCGTGCCGCGCCGCGATCGCGTCGCTGCCGCCGCGCGAGCGGAAGGTCATCGGCCTCTACTACTACGGCGAAGCGACGATGAAGCAGATCGGCGCCGAGATCGGCGTCAACGAGTCGCGCGTCTCGCAGCTGCACGCGCGCGCGATCCAGCGCCTGCGCAAGGCGCTCGGCGCCGACTGCTCGATGGAGGAAGCCGCGCGCGCGCTGCGCCCGGCGATCCTCTCGTTCCAGCAGACGATGACGCGCGTGAAGATGGCGCAGAGCGGCCGGGCGACGAAGCGCGGACGGATGTTCCGGCGGTCGTCCTTCCTACAAAGGCAGTCGCGAAGACGGCGCCGAAGCGCCGTCGCCGTCGCGCGCGACGCGGCGCGAGCGCGGCCGCTCGGTAGACCAACGCAGAGGTGGGCTGTGGATCTTGGGCTTTGGGCTCTGGGGTGGACCTTGGCGTCGACCATCTACACGCTACCGCAGGCCGAAAGCCCAGCCCGAAGCCTGAAGCCTAAAGCCTCGGCTTAAGCCTGAGGATCTCCTGCGCCGTCCGCAGCAGATCGCGCAGCCTGAACGGCTTGGCGAGCCAGCGGCAGCCGGTCTCCTCGAGGAACTGCTCCGCGTCGGTGCCGGCGACGTCGCCGGTCACGAACAGGATGCGCCGCGCCGCGTCCGGGATGATCGCGCTCGAGCATCGCGGTAGAACGTGCATGCCGTCGACGCGCGGCATCTTCAGGTCGCAGATGATCAGATCGTAGGCGCGCTCCTGCGACGCGCGTCGAGCGCTTCCTCGCCGTCGCCGCGCGATCGACCACGAACCCGGCGTCGCGCCAGCGACTCCGCGACGGCGGCGCCGAGCGCCGCCTCGTCTTCGACGACCAGCACCGACCGCGTCCGGCGCCGATGTCCGCCGGCGACCGGCTCGCTTGCGCGGCGACCGGCTTCACCGGCCCGTCGCCGACCGGCAGCGCGACGAAGAACGACGCGCCGGCGCCCGGCTCGCGACTTCACCGTGATGCGGCCGCCGTGCTCCTGGACGATCGCGTAGGCGACCGTCAGGCCCAGGCCGGTGCCCTTGCCGACTTCCTTCGTCGTGAAGAACGGATCGAAGATCCGCGGCTGCACGCTCCTCGGGCACGCCCGGCCCGTCGTCGTTGACCTCGAGGACGACGGCGTCGTCGCTCGAGGTCGTGCCAGCGTGCGGAGGACGAGCGTGCCGCGGCCGTTGGCGCGCGAGCATCGCCTGCTCGGCGTTGATGATCAGGTTGAGCAGGACCTGCTGGAACTGGTGCGGATCGGCGAAGACCTGCGGCAGGCCGGCGGCCAGCGCCTCGACGATCGCTGATGTTGGTCAGCGCGCTGCTCGTAGGCGCGCAGCGCCAGCGTTTCGCGCACGACCTGGTTGACGTCGACCATCGCGCGCGTCGTGTGGCGCTTGCGCGCGAACGTCAGCAGGTTGCGGACGATCTTGCGCGGCGCGCTCGGACTCGCTGAGGATCGTCTCGAGGCCGCGCCGTGGTCTGATCGTCGACGCGGGCGCTGCGACGAGCCGCTCGGCCCAGCGTGAGGATCGTCGCGAGCGGATTGTTCAGCTCGTGCGCGACGCCGGAGATCGTCTGGCCGAGCGCGGCGAGCTTCTCGGCCTGCAGCAGCTGGTGATAGAGATCGCGCGCCTGGTCCTCGAGCCGCTTGCGCTCGCTGACGTCGCGCATCAGCGCCTCGATGTGCACGCCGCCCGTCCGGCGGCTCGGCGTGCGCGGTGACCTCGACCCAGATCGCGACGCGATCCGCGCGGCGCAGGCGCAGCAGGTAGTCCGTGACCGCGCCGTCGCGCTGGAGCCGCGCGATGAACCCGTCGCGCGCCTGCGGATCGACGAAGCGATCGGCGTCGAACGGGCGCACGTCCGCCTCGGGCGTGTCCGCCGCGAAGCCGAACATCAGCTTGAGGTGGGGATTGGCGGCGACCGTCCGCGTGTCCGGTCCGTGAATGGCGCCGATGTAGACGCCCTCGTGGACCGCCTCGAACAGCCGCGCGAACGCTTCGACGTTCGCCTTCGCCGGAGCGTGCTCGACACGGCGCAATCTTAGCACCGATAATCGGCGTGTATGTTCGATGCCAACATCTCTTGAAGGGCCAGGTCGCGGTGATCACCGGCGGCGGCACCGGGATCGGTCTGGCGATCGCGCAAGCGGCTCGGATCGCTCGGCGCGCGCATCGCGATCGCCGAGCCGCGATTCGGCGAATCTCGAGACAGGGATGCGCCGCGCTGCGCGAAGCGGGCGTCGACGCGCTGGCCATTCAGCTCGACGTGCGCAAGCCGGAGCAGGTCGACGAGATGGTCGAGCGCACCGTCAAGCATTTCGGGAGCCTCGACATCCTCGTCAACAACGCCGCGGGCAACTTCATCTGCCGCGCCGAGGATCTGTCGCCGAACGGCTGGAACGCGGTCATCGGCATCGTGCTGAACGGCACGTTCTACTGCTCCCGCGCCGTCGGCCGCTACATGATCGCGCGCAAGCGCGGCGGATCGATCGTCTCCATTCTCGCCAACTACGTCTGGACCGGCAGCCCCGGCACGATCCACTCCGCCGCCGCCAAGGCCGGCGTGATGTCGATGACCCAGACGCTGGCCGTCGAGTGGGCGCCGCACGGCATCCGCGTCAACGCCGTCGCGCCCGGTCCGATCGAATCGCCCGGGCGCGGCGAAGCAGTTGTGGAGCACGCCCGGAGGCCGTCGAGCGGATCACCGGCATGGTGCCGATGCGCCGGTGGGGCACACCCGACGGAGGTCGCGGACGCCGTCGCCTTCCTCGTCCGCGCCGCAGTCGGGATACATCACCGGCGAGGTGTTGACCGTCGACGGCAGGCGCCCGGCCCGGGCGGAGGCACGTTCGGGTTCGTATAGCTTGGTCGTTAGCCACGGATCGCCTGGAACACACGGATCAAAACATTTGGGTTCCAGTTAATGCTCCGTGCAGTCCGTGGCTAAGCTTCGGCGGCCAGGCGCTCCGCCGCCATGGCGGCGTGTGCACGGCGGCGCCTTCCAGCATGGGGACGACGATCGCGGTGATGGCGGCGCGCCAGTGCCGCTCGAGGGTGTCGTCAGGAGGGTGACAATCTTCATACGGGTCAAGATTCTAACCCCGACCGTCGCGAGACGACCATCCCGCAACCGTCCACTTTACGCGCAACACCGGGGAACGGCTCGGTTATAGCTAACTCACGGGCGCGGGCTGAACAGCACTGCGGGACCTGCGAAACCGGATCGAATGAGAATGGTTGAAAATCGGGTCCTGACAACCACCGGAGACCTCCTGAAAGCGTGGTTGACGAAACCATCGCAGGTTGTCAGCATCCCGCTGTGAGCGGTTCTACAACCGATCCGTCATCTCGACAGGTGTGGTTTCTGCACCTGTCGGACATCCATTTCCATAAGAAGAAGGGAATTCCTACGACCCTATAATCTGGACGCAGACCTGCGAGACCAACTTGAACTCGACGTTCAGAGGGTCCGCAATCTGGTTGGGGTTCCGTTCCATGGAATCATCGTCAGCGGGGACTTGGCCTTTGCCGGACGGGAAGCAGAGTTTGACGCTGCGTTCAGCTGGCTGAAGAAACTCAGCGACTTCTGTGGGTGCGCGCCCGAAAACGCCTTCTGCGTCCCCGGCAATCACGACGTGGACCGACAAGTCTACGAGAACAGTCTCAATCTCAGAAATCTCCACGACCAACTGCGCCCGACTCACCCGGATCGGGTCGACGAACTCTTGGGTGATGCGCTCCGCGACACCGATGCCGCCGCGACGCTCTTTCGGCCGCTAGAGCGGTACAATCGATTTGCGGCGAAGTTTCAGTGCAGCACGGCGCCAGGAGCCCTTGTCTGGATGCACCGGGTTGGTCTCAATGATGGGTCGACGCTTGTGCTCCGAGGCGCAAACTCCGCGTTGGTCTCCGATCTGACCGATGACAACAAGTCCAGGAAACTCATCCTCGGCTCGCTCCAGCCGGAGCGCTCTGGAACGGCCTCGAGGAGACGGTGCTTTTCGTTTGCCACCATCCGCTAGACTGGCTGCTCGATGCAGACCAAGTGACGGCGAACCTCAATGCGCGCTCGCGAGATGCGCAGCTATTTGGTCACAAGCACGCCCAAGTGATTGACGAAACGAACAATTGCCTTAGACTCGTGGCTGGTGCTGTCATCCAGATCGTCAGGAGCCCAAATGGCGACCGCGCTGCAACTGCCTGGGATTCTCGGTCCTCGGCTCTGGCGGGAATCGACAATTGGCCGTCGACCTGTATCCACGAATGTGGAGCGAGGACGAACCGAAGTTCGTTCAGACTACGGGCGTTGCGATGGCAAAAGAGCACCCGCACCTACGTCCTGAAACTCCCGGAGTGGGAGGCCCCGACCGACGTCGTGGTGGCGCCCACCGTTTCCCAGCCGGCATACTCAACCACAACCGCAGCCGGAGTTGACTCCATGGACCCGGCAAGGACACTAACATGCCGATTTCTGAGCCTTCCACACATCGTGCGTTTAGATATCGCTCAGCGCATGAAGTTGCTACGCAAGAGGACGAAGGCCTCTTTGACGCCCAGCTGTTTGAGCGCATCTAGGCCGCGCAAGCGCCAGCGCGCTTGGCGGAGCTTTGGGATCTCATCGAAACGCACTATGAAAACAAATCGGTTAAGAATCCATATGCGGATTGAAGATAGGGGGCTGGTGCATCCTGAGTTTGCCGACTGGTACCCGACTGGCATCCGTTGACGTCAGCAACGTCGATCTGAAAGCGCGCCTGGGCTGGTGTTGATGCGGCGAGGTTGGGCTTTTCCTCAGGCGATCTATTGGACGCGTCGCGAGTCTTCTATGGAATGCCGCCCAAATCCCCGAACTACATCGATCGCTTTCGCCACTATTTCAAATCGGCCGACGACAAGTTCCGCATGCTCGACAACAACGCCGAAGCTGCGCGTGCTGTCGGGGGCGACACTTGTCGCGCTCTTCACCGCAGGCGATGAATGGGCCAACACTGCCGCCCTTGCCATCACCTGCCCTTCATTTATGGGAGCTCGCGCCTCAGCTGCTGGCGACATCGAGCGCTTGGCGCGTGAAACAATCGCGTCGCGCTCCATATCGTTACGGGAGCCTGAAGTGTCCGTGCAGCTTGCGGACAGCTTTTGGAGAGACACCCAAACACACATCGCCAGTTTGCTCAGCATCGTCAAGACGAACAGTCCGTTGAGCGCAGTCCACGACGAATTGGAACAGGTTCTCGATGACGTTGCTAGCGGGCTGAAAGGCTCTCGCAGAATGGACGCGCGTGCAGCATCGGGAGCAGGCGCTGCGAGTGGAGGAATCGAACGTTCTTTGGTGGCTGTGGCGGCGGGTAGCCGCGACCTCAAGATTGCTTTTTCGGCAATAAAACCTTCGGCCCTGCCAGTGATTGCCGGGAAGGAGATGGCTGACCTGACGGCGGTCATTCCAGGTGCCCACTCTGCCCGCGCATTTCTCGACAAAGTGATCCGAGACCACCGTGACCGGTCGACAGTAACGCTGGCGGATGCCGTTACTGCATGCCCGGCGAACTGGCGACAGACCGTTGTGGCTCGAGGCGAGGTTCAGCCGGTTGAAGACCTATGTCCCACTCTCTTTGCCATACACAAGGCCGACGGAGGCTGATGGCAAGAAATCCTGGAGTGAAGGTGTTCGAAACAGTCACATCGTTGAAGGCTACGGAGCAACTGAACCCCGTCGACCTTGCCCAGCAGACTTTGGAAGAGTGTCTGCTCACTAGCACGCTGTGCCGAGCTCGAAAGGGACTAGCCAATGGCTCAGGACCCTCGGGAAGAGCCCGGTGCGCCATCGACAGTTACCGAACCGCCAAATAATTGTGAGTGAGCTCATTGATCTGCCGCGTGGCGAGGGTTACCGGCTCGACAGCGGTGGGGCGAACTGAAATCACGACGCTCGAGCACCCACAAACGTCATCCTATTTGCCGGGACTGCGAGAGCGGCAAGACCACACTACTGGCGACGCTGTGCCTCCTCTTTCAAAAGGGCCCTTTTGCATCCTTCTCATTCGCCGGTTCGCGAACGCTCGTTGGGTTCGAGCAGCGGGTTCACAATGCACGACTCGCGTCGAATCTCAGCAAGCCCCGCACTGAACAAGCAAGGTGTCTGAATTATTGCACTTGCGAGTGAGGAAGGAAGACTACGGTCGATTCCTGCCCAGGACTTGCTGCTGTGCGACCTGTGGGGAGAGGACTGCCGAGACGCGAAGGATACCACTGAGGGCTGCAAGCGACTCGCGATCATTCGACGCGCAGATTCATTCATTCTCTTGGTGGACGGGCGAAGCTCGCACGGCTTGACTCTCGGCAGTTGGCCAAGAGCGACCCGATTGCACTGCTCGCCAATATTCTTGACTGCGGGATGCTGGCGGAGACGGCGAGCGGTTGACGTGGTTCGCACGAAGTGGGACCTCGTCGAGAAATGCACCACGATCGCTCGACGATCGTCTCGTTTGCCAGATCATGTCGACGACGAGATAAGGCGTCATTTCTCGAGCCGCCCTTGGCGAACTTCGTTTTTCGCGGATTGCAGCACATTCGCGGGATGGAACACTGCCCGCTGGGGACTGGGTTGGCGCAGAATGTTCCAACGCTGGGCCGAGACTCACGCGCGGGCCAGGCACCGCGTGCGCCTTCGTGTTGTTCCGCTTGAGCCCGAGGACGCTTGTGAGTATGACCGTTACTTAGGCCGGCGCCTCACGCAGAACCGGCGACGGACGGAGAGAGTAGTGAAGACGAGCGTTCGGTCATTGCAATGGGATTACAACAGACAGGCAAGACGACTTTTTCTTGCCGCATTTTTTGGGAGCATCGTCAAGTCAGGAGATGTAGTCGGCTCCCTGCGGATGGAACTTGAACTTTTGGCGACATGCAGTATCTGAATGAAATCCGTAACGCTTGGGCCGATTGCCACGAAAATTACTCGCACCGGTCCAGCCAGCGACAAACCAGTCGCGATGCTACTCAGGAGACTCAAACGCGAACACGTCCACCGAGCTCACGCTTGGACAGACATGCTGGGTGAGAGTTTCGAGCGTCAATGGACAGAGCGCGCCTGGACGAGGGGTATCCAGTCGCTAGTGGACAACGCGGTTAGCAGTCGTCCCTATTTGTTCACCCCAGACGGCTGCGGGAATCACAACTCATCATCGATGCACAGGCCGCTGTGAGCGGTCTCGCAACCGAGCAGGGGGTGGCTTCGTTGTCGCCTGACCCGCTGACTCTGCTGATCGACACCTGGCTAAGGAGCAAAGCGACTTCAAGCATGCCAATGATGGTTGGACCTTACCGCGGCTGTCGAACAGGCGCAACCGTTTGATCCTCAGAACGGTTCCGACGCAGGTTCCGCTTGTCGAGCTATTGCAGTTTGTCGACGCCCGTCGAGCGACCGAGCGCCTCCGCGTCTCACTGGTTATCTCGGCGTGGGATCTGAAGTGGAGAGAGAGCTATGGGGCAAGGAGTTACGCCAGAATACTGGTGCGCGAAACAATTGCCGTTGTTGCATCAGTTCTTGATGGCCAACGACGATCGTTTCCGAGACAATGATCTGTCGGCGTTAGCGCTCGGGAGAGGTGACTGCTCAGGAGGCTGCCTTTGGGTTGCGGGCGGCTGACCACCGGGGCTTCCGGTAGAGTCAAAGGTCGTCCGTGGCGGCGTCACGTCCTACGACATCACCGTGCCCTGTTCGCTGGGCTCTTGGATCTAACGTTGCCACGGCTAATCGCGTCTGGACTCCAGTGTGCGCGTGGACCAACTACTTCACGGGTTTTGCAGACGGGCACCGGCTGCGGCCGGTTCGAGGGACCTACCGCGCTGCCGAAGCACGTGATGCTGACGCGCTCGGTGACATGTCTGGGCGAAGCACGATTGCCCGGCTTCGAAGACTGCGTGACGGCAATCAATTCCAGAAGCTGCATCATACGCGTTTGCGCGCACTTGGCGTTACCCGGAGATGGAGCGACCCGGTTGTGTGTGGACGCACACTCTGGTTCTTGATAATCGTGACTTGGCTTCCGTCGAAGACTTGTTACCGTGGTGATGGCGACGTTTCGTCGCCCGATCAAGGCTGACCGTCGACTCGTATTCGGCACCGGTCGACATCGTGGATAGAACGAAGGCAGTTTCTGGCTGACGGCACGGCCCAGCACGGCACTCTGGGTCTGTATGCCGCACCCTGATGTCGCGGTTGTAGTGCCAGTGCAAGACGCGACGAGCCTTCGAGACCTGGCCTTCGCAATCTGGAACCAGCAGTGGCCGGAGCTGAGATCCACTTTCCTTTTGCACTGGTTCCGATCTCGAGCCGATCACTATCAGGTCGACCGTTCGACTTTTGCAGTTTGTTCCTCGCAGCGCCGTTCGAGAGATCCGTCGTGAACTGACGAATGCTGTCTTCATTGCCAACCCGGCGCTGCAACCGTGGTCTGACGGCGATGAATAGGCTCCGCTTTGCGACTGCCGACCTAAGCAGTCCAAATTCGGAGTTGCACGGCATCCCGCTGGACGTTCATTCGGCAGGTCGGTTCCAACGCGCCCTGGGTGGAAGAGAGGCGTTTCGAACCTCTGCTTCAGTTGATCAGCATCGCCGGTTTGGTGCCAGATGAGCCCACTGTGCTCTTTCGAAAACCGTTGACGACGCTATTTCGACGCGGTTCAGTTCAGCATCCGATGCAGCGCGGCGACCAAAGGTCGCCTTGGTAGGCCCCTGATGCTCAGCGCTCATGTCTATGCTGTTTCCGACCATGAGTGAAGTGGAGGCACTGTCGGTCGTGTCAGCAACCCGTGCGCAGAAGCCTTCGATCGAGGAAGACGTTCGGGTAAGAGACGCGAGTAGAGACTCTGGGTTCAGAGACCGACTTCAGGCCGAGCGACTGGTTGAGTATCTGCTTAGTCACGACCATAACGTCTTTGGCGAGAAGCAATGTTGTCCACTGTCATCGCGTCTATCCTGCCAGAGGATGCTTGGGCACCTCTGTTCGGTGCCAATCCCACTGTGCTCGTTTCGGCGGTCAGGCGAGATCCAACGATTGCAACGACAGCAGGAATCTGGACCGGCCCGGCTGATAGGCAACGAGAGTTGTTTGATGCAGCCACTTCCGGACGAGAGGACGACTCCAGAGGCACGTTGGCCCGCATTGTCGAGCAATGCTGACGGCGAGTTCCGGACGCAGCGGTTGACCAGTTGTTCAGGCGATTTGGAGACTCTGCAGTATCTGGTGTTTACTCCATTGGCTCCGGCAAACACCGCGTGCACAGATCGAGGGCGGAATGGGGTCGCGTCCTGGCGCGACATCCCGCGGCCGTCTTAGCTTGGCTCTCGTCACAGTCGGAACCGGTAGCGAAGCTCTCGTGCTGGCTTCCGAGATTCTCGACCCGCACTCGACCGAGGTTCATCGAGCAGGCCTCGGCATATGGCAGGCGGCGACTAACCCGAACGTGCGTATCATCGACGAAGGACGACTCCATATTCACGCCTTCGTGCTGGCGCTGGCTTTCGACTTTCAGACAGATCAGGCATGCTATCTGACCAGCTCCACGTTCGATACGGTTCACGAAGCCGTCGCGTCAAGAGTCTTGGATACGACACATGGCTGCTCTTCGAATACACCGTGCCTCATCTGTCAATGTTCCGCAATTGGGACAAATGCGAGCGGCTTCGACGGGGGCTGGTAGACAGGTTCGTAGCGAATGAGTGGCCGCGGCGCAGTTCATAGCATGTGCGCGTAGTGTCGGGACGCTCGTCGAGTTGGTGCGTACTGCACGATCAGTACACCCTCGAGGGGAAACAGAGTATTGAAACGAGTGCGGCAGCACGAGGTTCATTCGTCCGCTACACCAGTTGATTGGTGGGACGCGATTCGTCCCTACATCTAGCGCGGCGGATCGATCCGTTTCCATTCTCGCCAACTACATCTGGACCGGCAGCGGCACGATCCACTCCGCCGCCGCCAAGGCGAGGCGTGATATCCGCTGAGCCCAGACGCTGGCCGTCGAGTGGGCGCCGCACGGCATCCGCGTCAACGCCGTCGCTCCGGTCCGATCGAATCGCCCGGGGCGGCGAAGCAGTTGTGGAGCACTCCCGAGGCCGTCGAGCGGATCACCGGCATGGTGCCGATGCGCCGGTGGGGCACGCCCGGCGGAGGTCGCGGACGCCGTCGCCTTCCTCTCCGCGCCGCAGTCGGGATACATCACCGGCGAGGTGTTGACCGTCGACGGAGGCGCCCGCCTGGGCGGAGGCTACGGTTCGGTGTTCCAGGTATAGCGTGAAGTCTTAAGCGCTCGGGCGCTTCGGCGGCTCAGGCGCTCCGCCTCCATGGCGGTATGCACCGCGGCACCTTCCAGCATGCGGGACGACGATGGCGGTGATGGCGGCGCGCCAGTGCCGCTCGAGCGCGTCGTCCCAGGAGGGCGACAGCGAGCCGATCGAGCCGACCAGCGCCTCGCGCGCCGTGACGTAGTCCTCCGGCCGCGCGCCCCAGTGAACATGCTGCGCGCCCAGATCGCGCAGCGGCTCGCGCAGCGCGCTCACCTCGTCCAGATTCCGGACGACCAGCGCCAGCGCCGCCTCGAAATGCCCCTGGAGCGAGCGTCAGATCGCCGGGAAACAGCGGCCGCAGGTTGGGCGCCGCGGCAAACAGCTCGCTCGTAGAAGCGCGCCGCCAGCTGGCGCGGCGTCGCCGTGACGCTCGGCGTAGCTGGCCTTGATCAGCGCGATTGCTTCCGGTGTCATAATTCGCGTTCCTGATGTCTCCGGACACCAACCCGGACGGCGGCCCCGGCACCTCGGGCGAGATGCTGCCGGAAGTCTATGACGAACTGCGGAAACTCGCGAGAGCGCGTCTCGCGCGCGAGCGCCAGCCGAACCAGACGCTGCAGCCGACCGCGCTCGTCCACGAAGCGTATCTTCGCGTCGTCCGGCGATCGACCAGGACCGGCGCTGGGATCGGCGCGGCCACTTCTTCGCCGCCGCGGCGCTCGCCATGCGCCGCATCCTCGTCGAGCGCGCCCGCCACTACCAGCGCATCAAGCACGGCAGCGCGCGCGGAGCGCGTCGAGCTCGACAGCGCGATCATGCGCGCCGATCCGGCGCTGACCGATCTCGTCGCGGTCGACGAAGCGCTGACGCGCCTCGAGCAGACCGATCCGCGCAAGGCGCAGATCGTCTCGCTGCGATACTTCGCCGGGCTTGAGCATCGAGGAAACCGCGGCCGCGCTCGACCTGTCGCCGGCCACGGTGAAGAACGAATGGGCGTTCGCGCGCGCGTGGCTGTACTCGCGCGCTCGGACCGATCGACCCGCCGCCGTCCGACGGCACGCCGTGACGCTGCCCGCCGCCGAGGCGATCTTCCTCGCGCTGGCCGGACGTCGATCCGGCGGATCGCGCGCGCGTTTCTCGACGCGCGCTGCGGCGGCGATGCCGCGCTCCGCCGCGACGTCGAGGCGCTCGTCGCCGGCGCTCGACGTCCCGGACGACGACTTCCTCGATCCCGGCCGCATCCCGACGCTCGACATGGCGGCGGTCGACGGTCCGCTCCAGCCGGGCACGCGCCTCGGCGGCTTTCTCGTGCTGCACGCGCTCGGCTCCGGCGGCATGGGCGTCGTCTACGCGGCGCAGCAGGATCGGCCGCGCCGCACGGTGGCGATCAAAGTGCTGCGGCGCGGCTTCCGTCATCCGGAGATCCTCCGCCGGTTCGAGCACGAAGCCGAGATGCTCGGCCGCCTCCAGCATCCGGGCATCGCGCAGGTCTACGCGTTCTACCCGGGCGATCGCACGACGCCGGCGCATCTCGTGATGGAACTCGTCTCCGGTCCGCCGCTGACCGACTACGCGCGCGCGCAGCGGCTGTCGATCGCCGGCGCGCGTCGCGCTTGATCGTCAAGCTGGCCGACGCCGTGCAGCACGCGCACGAGCGCGGCGTCATCCACCGCGATCTCAAGCCGGCCAACGTGCTCGTCGCCGAAGGCGGCCAGCCGAAGGTCCTCGACTTCGGCATTGCGCGCGCGACCGGCGCCGACGTCCAGCGGCTGACCGTGCAGACCGCGCACGGTCAGCTGATGGGCACGCTGGCCTACATGAGCCCGGAGCAGCTGCGCGGACGCTCTGACGAGGTCGACGCGCGAAGCGACGTCTACGCGCTCGGCGTGCTGCTCTATCGGCTGCTGGCGGACCGGCTGCCGTTCGACGTCGCGCGATCTGCCGTGGCCCGAGGCGATTCAGCGTGTCCTCGAGACCGAGCCGCGCGCCGATCGCCACGGTGCAATGCCGCGCTCGCCGGCCCGCTCGAAGCGGATCGTCGCGCCGCGCGATGGCGCGCGAGGTCCGGCGACGCGCTACCAAACCGCCGCCGATCTCGCTGACGATCTGCAGCGGTTCCTCGAGGGGCGCGAACCGAGCGTCCCGGCGGCCGCCACGACGATCACCGGCGACGAGGAGTGCATTGCCGCGGGGCTCGCCTCCGGAACCATCGTCTTGCTGGACCTGAAAACCGGGCGCCACGCAACCCGGGACGGCGCGGTGCGGCTGCGCGAAATGCCGCCCTTAGGCGACCATCGCCGCTTCCCGCCGCCGCCTCATCGTGGTCGCCAGCGGGCCAGTCCACACGGCGGTCCATGCCTCTTTCACCTCGGGAGTGAATGCGCGGCCCAGCCCCATCTCGAGGCGTCCATAGAGCGCCTCGCCGAGCCGTGTCGTAGTGGCGATCAACGACTCCGCCATATACAACATGGCGCTTGCCGAGCTCCTGGACGACCGCGCTGGGTTGATCGAGGCGCGATCGAGTCCCTTCACCGCAGCCGTCAGCATCTGCATCAGCTTCTTGCGCTGTTCCGTCATGTCACTGCGAAACAAGGACTTCAGTGAAGGGTCGAGCTCAAAGGCGCTGGTAGAAGAGCACCGCCGCATCGTCTGCAATCGGCGCGATGGCGGTGAAACTGTTCTGCACGAGTAGTTTATGGGTGGCCGTCAGCATCTTAGGAGATCCTCAATCGAGGCCGGGGCATTCCGGCTGCTCATCCGTCAATGCGACGGATCCCCGAAAGGAGCTAATCAGGGGTCGGACCGAGCAATAGGCCTTGGATCCAAACATGTTAAAGTTCTGTCAAATAGTCAGAGAACAGAATGATTGACGAGACGAGATGACGGCAATAGTGGCGCTTCTTCAGGAAAACGCCAGAATCTCGCAAGCCGACGTGGCGAGGGCAGTCGGACTTGCCCCGTCCGCCGTCCTGGAGCGTATCCGGAAGCTCGAGGGCCGCGGGGTCATCAAGGGATATGCGGCCCTGCGTCGATCCGCATGCGCTCGACCAGTCCATGCTGGCCTTCATCGCCGTGCGCAGCGCAGCAGGCGCCGGGCGACGACGGCGTCGTCGCGCGCTCGCGCGCAGTGTCCGGAAGTTCTGGAGCTGCACCACGTGGCCGGCGACGACTGCTATCTGCTCAAGGTCAGGGCGCGCGACGCCGAGCACATCGGCCAGCTGCTCCGCCACCGCTTCGGGCGCATCCCGGGCGTGCGATCGACGCGCACCACGATCGTCCTCGAAACGGTGAAGGAAACGCCGCGCCTGCCCGTTCGCGTGGCCGCAGCGGAGCAGATCCGATGACGCACTCGATGCCGCCAGCACGCGAGCGCCGGCTCGCGTTGTTCGCGTGGATGGCCGTCTGCCTGATCTGGGGCACGACGTATCTCGGCATCCGCATCAGCCTCGAGACGATGCCGCCGATGCTCATGGCGGGCTGCGCTGGACGATCGCCGGCGGGCTGCTCGCCGGCTATCATGGTCGCGCGCGGCGAGCGGCTGCCGCGCGCCGTCCGGCTGGCAGCAACGCGCGTGGTGCTCGGGTTCCTGATGCTCGTTCTGGGCAACGGCGGCGTCGTGCTGGGCCGAGCTCACGTCCCCAGCGGCCTCGCGGCGGTCGTCGTCGCCTCGTCGCCATTCTGGATGGCGGGCGTCGAGGCGTTCCGCGCGGACGGCGAGCGGATGACCGGGCGCACCGCGCTCGGCTTCGTGCTCGGTTTTCTCGGGATCGTCGTGCTGATCTGGCCGGAGCTCTGGACACGGCGCGGCGCCGGGCAGCGAGCGCGGATTCGTCCTCGGCGTGATCGTTCGCTGCAGATCGCGTGTCTGCGGATGGTCGATCGGCTCGTCGTACTCGAAGCGCCACGGACGCAGCGAGAACGTGTTCAGCGCGCACGGCCGCGCAGATGCTCGCCGGCGGCGTGATGATGCTGGCGCTCGGCACGCGCGCGGCGAGTGGGCGCGCTCGGCGTTCTCGACGCGCACGGCCGTGGCGTTCGGCTATCTGTCGACGGTCGGCGCGATCGGCGGGTTCGTCGCCTACACGTATGCGTTGCGGCACCTGCCGGTGTCGCTGGTTTCGCTATACGCTTACATCAACCCGGTGATTGCCGTTGCGCTCGGCGTCGCCGTGCTCGGCGAGCCGTTCACGTCGCGCATGGCGCTCGCCGCCGCTCTCGTGTTCGGCCGGCGTGGCCATCGTGCGCGCGCCCCGCGGTTCAACGCAGGCGCGCACGCACGTCAAGCCTCTGGCGTTCAGACCCGACGCCCGCTGATCAGCCGCACCAGGAAGAGCACGATGGCGACGACGAGCAGCACGTAGATGAAGTTGCCGAGGGTGTAGCCGCTGACCATTCCGAGAAGCCACAGAATAATCAGGATGACCGCGATGGTTTCGAGCATGGTTCGTCTCCTTCGCCGCGCTCCGTATCAGCGCGGACACCGGACTCATTGAGCAACCGGTGTGCCACGACCCCTTCCGTATCGCGACTTCGGCGCTTGATCCTTGCTGCTGCATATGTTTGCCGCGATCTGCGTCACGGCCGAGCTGGCCGCAGCGCAGGAGCCGGCTGCGTCAGGCAGACCCGCCGTCTACCACTGAGTGAGCATCGAACCGCATCAGACCTCGGGAAGTTCCTCGCCGGCGCGGCGGTGGGGCTTGCGCGCCCACGAGAGCGGCCATCTGCTGTTCGACGCGATCTTCGACGCGCACCCCGGCATCAAGAAGGTCTCGTTCCACGGCATGCCGTTCTTCGCCATCACGCACGACAGCGGGCTCTCGCCGCGCCAGGAGTTCGTGATCGACTCCGCGGGATTCTGGGTCAGGAAGCGACCAACGAGCTGATTCTGTCGCGCCGCCCGAACCTGCGCCGCGAGCACGCGCCGTTCGTCAAGGGCGTCTTCGCGTTCAACGTGCGGCGCCTCGATCGCGTACGCCGGCGCCGCGTTCGCGCGCACGGGCCCGTCGAGCGCGACACGCGCGGCATGGCGGACGCGCTCGCGCTGGAAGGAGCCGTACGTCGGCCTGCTGATCCTGGTGCCCGGCGGTCCTCGACGCGATCGCGTTACTATCATCCCGGATCAGCGATGGGCGGCCTGGGGCTCGCGCGCGCGCGAAGGTCGAGCGAGTCGTGCTGGTGCTGCGATGACGGGCGTTCGCGAGCCGCGCCTACGGCGCGCGGGGCCGAGCGCGAACGTCATCGTGCCTTCGACGGCGACCGTGACCGTCGACGCGCGCGATGCCGTGCAGGACGCCCATCCGGCTGCGCAGCCGCCGCACGACCGCCTCGATGACGACGACGTCGCCGGGGTGGACCGGGCGGCGGTAGCGGACGCGCTCGATGCCGGCGAAGAACGGCAGCTGCTGCCGCGGTTCTCCGGCTTGGCGAGGATCAGGATCGCGCCGACCTGCGCGATCGCCTCGGTGAGGATCGTCGGCGGCAGCACCGGCGCGCCGCCGTCGCGGTGCGCCAGGTAGCGCTCGTTGAGCGTGACGTTCTTGATCCCGACGATCCGCTTGTCGGTCTCGAGCTCGGTGATGCGATCGACGAGCAGGAACGGATAGCGGTG